>Ga0207882_1000537_pt1 | contig 9793 bp, 17 predicted proteins | sample MalvirmetaMSP103_FD_184228 | JGI IMG/M metagenome (GOLD analysis project Ga0207882, IMG submission 184228) | Marine viral communities from the Deep Pacific Ocean - MSP-103 (SPAdes) | ecosystem: Environmental > Aquatic > Marine > Oceanic | place: Pacific Ocean | collected 2011-05-15 | reverse complement strand
TGAGTGGCCCGTAAACGGCGTTATGCAGCGCCTGGACGCCGAAGACTGGAAAGCCCTTATGACCGCTGCGTGCCGCCAGGAGATCCGCATGGCTGCCGGCATTGGCGGTGGCGTCGTGATGCTTGGCGTATCGACCCGCCGCATGACCGTAGCGGAAATGGGTGACCTGATCGAGTTCATGTACTCGTTCGGCGCCGAGCGTGGCGTGGCGTGGCGCGAGCCCAAGGACGAGATGCCCGAGCAGTGGGAGGCCGCAGCATGACCAAGGCCGAGAAAGCGCATCTTTCCCGAGTCGCCGCGCTGGGCTGTGTCGCTTGCTACATGCAAGGCACGCCGGGCACGCCGGCCGAGATCCATCACCCGCGCGCCGGTCGCGGCAAAGGTCAGCGTGCAAGCCATATGGACGGCATCCCACTCTGCCCGGCGCATCACCGTGGCACTCATCACCCGGCCGTGCCAAGCATTCACCTGGAAAAGCGCGCGTTTATCGAGCGGTTCGGGACAGAGGAGACGCTGCTCGAGCTGGTTCGTCAGCTGGTTGAGGGGAGCGCTGCAGCATGACCGACACCCCTACCGGCCGCGCCTGCCCTGACTGCGGATCTCCCATGACTGACCTGCGGAGCCTAAACGCTCGCAAATGCACCAATGGCCGCTGCCAGCTGATTGCCGACTGGCACCTGGCGCCCGGCCAGATCCCCCTGATCGCAAACAACAGAGCCACAAGGAAGCCGCAATGAGCTGGCTAGAGATCGCATCAATGGTTCTTGTCGCAATCCTGGCTCCTCTGGTGGCCGCATGGGCAGACCTGAAAGTCACCGAACTGAAAGAGAAGGAAGCGAGCCAATGAACGGCCACATCATCCGCAATACCGGCTCAGCCGTAACCGTAGAGATGCCGTCCGGTGAACGCGTCGATGCTCCTTCCGTGGTTGCTGCGCTGGACATGGTGGAGCAAAGCCGCTCCATGCAGTGCACCTGCCCAAGCGGCGACGGCTCTCTGCGATGGCCTTGCCCGGCTCACCAAGTACGCGACCCTCGCACAGTTGCCGGCGTAGACGTTTCGTTCGAGACAGAGAGGCACATGAACTTCGCGCCGGAGGTGGCTGGTGAATGACTTCCTCTGCGGCGAGGCGTGGATTAACAGCGGAAGGCCTGACTGCCAAGGCCAATGCGGAAGCGCTTGCTCTCGCAATCGCGGACAAGATGCGCGCCCGGTGCAAGCCCATGGGTCTGCCGAAGTGGCGCCAGTGGGTATCGGCCGAGCTGTCGAGGATGAGCCCGCTGCTGCGCAAGATGGTGCGCGCGGCGCTGGAAGCGAAGGCGAGGGGGAGTAGATGACAGCCATCACCCTTCCATTTCCGCCCTCGACGAATACTTATTACCGCCGCGTTGGCGCCAAAACGCTGATAAGCGCAAAGGGTCGCGCCTACTGCAAGGACGTCACAGCGCTGTGCCAGGCGGCCGGATTGCGGAAGCTGGAGGGGCGCCTTGAGGTGGTGATTGCTGCATGCCCGCCAGACCGCCGCCGCCGCGACCTCGACAATATGCTCAAAGGCCTCCTCGATGCGCTGACCCACGGCGGCGCCTGGGAAGACGACAGCCAGATAGATCGACTGACGATTATTAGAGGCCCTGTAAAGGCCCAAGGATCTGTCGGCGTAGTGATTTCTGAGATTACCCAAGGGGAGGCAGCCTGATGGCCGCACGCAAGCACGACGACGACACAATCATAGCGGCGCTGACGGGGCGCACTGTTACTGCTGCGGCCGAGATCCTAGGGCTGCATCCTCGCCGGGTAGCTGCTCACAAGGCGCGACTTGGCCTGAAAGGGCATCTGCCTGAGATGAGCATCACGACCCGGCTGCCTGAGTTCCTGAAGATCAAGGGCACCTCACAGCTTATGAAGCGTGGAGAGGAAGAGCCTGTGCTGTCATGGGTGAAGACGAACACTGACGCTGAAGCGCTGGCTGAGATGTTCGAGCGGTTCGCCCAATCCTATCTGGAGGAGGCGCAGCCGTTTCCGGAGATCCCAGCGCCTTCGACCGAGCTCGATACCGACATCATCCCTTGGTTCAACATCGGCGACGCTCACCTTGGAATGCTGGCTCACTCCCACGAGGTCGGCCACAACTTCGACCTGAAGATAGGCGAGCGTGAGTTGGTCACGGCAATGATGCGCCTGATCGATCGCGCGCCGAGCTGTGAGCGTTGCGTCATCCAAGACCTCGGAGATATGACCCACTATCAGGACTTCACTGCCAAAAGTGAGTCCGGCCACGACTTCGACTACGACAGCCGCTACCCCAAGATGATTGACGTTGCCGCCCGGGTGATGCGGACCATCGTCGACAAGGCGCTCTCAAAGTTCCAGTTCGTCGACGTGATCGTTAACCAGGGCAACCACTCCCGCTCGAACGATATCTGGATGCGGACGTTCCTGTCGCACGTCTACAGCGAAAACCCGCGCCTGCATGTGCTGGACAACCGCAGCGTGTTCATACCGTACCGCATGGGCAACACGTTCGTGATGTGCCACCACTCCGACAAGTGCCGGCCGGCCCAGCTCGCGCATGTGATGGCGACCGACTTCGCGAAGGATTGGGGCGAGACGACCTATCGCTATATCGACATCGGCCACATCCACCACCGCATGACCTCGAAGGAACACCCGGGCGTCACAGTTGAGTCATGGAACCAGCTCGCCCCGGGTGACAAGTACGCCCATGACGGCGGCTGGCGGTCACGCGCGTGCCTGACCTGCGTACTGCGCTCGAAGACCTACGGCGAGAAAGGCCGTATCACGATCAGCGCTGAAGAAGTGAAAGACATCATCGACAAGGCTGTGCCAGGTGCTGAAGCACTCAAGCGCCGCGCTGTGTATTCGGTCTAAGGGGAGAACGATATGAAGTGCGCCGAAGAGCTTTTGACGCAGTGGGGCATTTGGGTATGGCAGAAGACCGGCGTGCCTCGGTATGTCTCTCCGATGCTGGCTGTGATGCGCGACAACGTGCCGTCGACTCATGCGCCGGATGCCTATATCACCGACGAGGATGCCGAAACCGTATCGGCCATCGTTGCCAGACTGAAGCGAGGCCACCCTCGCGCGTCGGACTGCCTGCACTTCTACTACGCCGACAAGAAGACCATGCAGCAGATTGGCCGGGAGATGGCATTGAACCGTCACCAAGTGCGCGAGCTGCTGATCGCTGGGCAGTGGTATGTGCAGGCTGAGCTAGATCGACGAATGGCAGCTTAATTTACATGTCGCGCCTATTGACGTGTTAACACGAAACTGGCAATCTGGCACAAATTGCGGTTTTACCGCTTCACAAGAGCCCGGCCACTGAGTCGGGCTTTTTTGTGTCCGTAATTCGGGCATCGCAAACGGCAGCTTGAAGGGCTCGCCACCCTGCGCCCGACCCTAATAGCCGGAAGGCCTCTGTCTTCACGCACAAATCTCCGGCAAACCTCTTCCGGCCCCATGCCTTTGACTGCTTCCTAGCTCCCTGGCGGATAGCGATAGGCATGTGAGGCCGGACTTATTCACGAGACTCCACTATGACCGACAGCCATCACGAGGCCGGACGCTCCGTGCCCGAAAGGGTCGGTGCTCTGGAGCAAGACATGCACCTGGTCAAGCACAGGCTTGATCGATTCGACCGGCACCATGAAGACCTCCCAATGCGGGTAGGGCGTCTGGAGCTGATCGCACAGACCCAATCCGAACTGCTCAAGTCGCTAAACACTAACGTCGAGGGCATGGGCAAGAAGGTCGTGTATGGCTTGGGTGCTGCTGGGGCGATCATTACCGTGATGCAGGTCATTGCCCCGTTCCTGCTGAAGGCTATGACGTCATGAACCTGATACCTGAGTGGCGCAAGTCGTGGCGCCTCACCAGCGTGCAGTTCGCCATCCTGACCGCAGCGCTTAACGCAGCAGCCGGGGCATGGGTAGCGTTCGACGGGCACATCAGTCCGATCCTGTGGGCCAGCGTCAACGCTGCGCTGGGTATCGCTGCCGCGATTGCTCGGAACATCCCTCAGCCGAAGGTTACGGGTGACCAGAAATGAAGCGCATCACCTGGCGAGTCGTCATCACCCTCTGCGTACTGAACCTATGCCTGATCGGTTGGGGAGTGGTTGAGGCTGTGCGGTGGGCTGGGTCGTTGGTTTCGTGTGTATGAGAGGAGTTAGAGAATGACCATGTATCACGTCCAGTCTGCCGGCCTCGGTGGGCAGCTACACGAGATCGTTGCACACACCTACGTTCAGGACTCCAACGGCCTTCGATTCATTGGCGATGACGGCGTGACTGTAGCCATCTTCACCAGCTTTGAGTTCATGAAGGTTGCGAAGCCTGTAGAGCCAACACCTACCGAGTAGAGAAAGCACCATGGCACGTCCAAGTGATTACACCTCAGAGCTGGCTGAGGCGATATGCCTACGCCTGGCGGAAGGTGAATCGCTCCGGTCTATCTGCCGTGATGATGCGATGCCAGACAAAGCGACTGTGCTGCGCTGGATAGCTCGCCACGATCTGTTCCGCGACCAATACGTGCGGGCAAAGGAGCAGGGCGCTGAAGCTCTGGCCGAAGAGATGTTCGAGATTGCCGACGATGGCTCGAATGACTGGATGGAGCAGCTCGACAACGAGGGTGCTGCAGTTGGCTACAAGCTCAATGGCGAGCACGTCCAGCGCTCGAAGCTGAGAATCGACACCCGCAAGTGGTATCTGTCCAAGATCCTGCCGAAGAAATACGGCGACCGCATTCAGCAGGACGTAACGGTCGACGTTAAAGACGGCTTGGCTGAAAAGATGGCGGCAGCACGTGAACGTGCGCAGCGGGGCTGACCCTGAGCTGCAGTTGATTGAGGACATAGCCAGCTTCACCCATGATCCGCAGGGCTTCGCGATGTATGCGTTCCCCTGGGGGCAGGGTGAGCTTGCAGGCGTTGACCGTCCTCGTGACTGGCAGTGGGAGACGATGGGCGTCATAGGCGCTCACCTGAGCAATCCAGAGACACGCTTTCAGCCGCTGATGATCTCGGTGGCGTCCGGTCACGGTATCGGCAAGTCAGCCGAGATGGGCATGATCCTCAATTGGGCCATGTCCACCTGTGAAGACTGCAAGGTCGTCGTCACGGCCAACACTGAGAACCAGCTGCGGACGAAGACCTGGCCAGAGATCGGCAAGTGGTTCCGCCTGGCGATCAACAAGCACTGGTTCAACGTCACTGCGACAAAGGTTGCCTCGGTCGACCCTGAGCACACCGATAGCTGGAAGGCTGACGCGGTGCCTTGGAGCGAGCACAACACAGAAGCATTCGCCGGCCTGCACAACAAGGGCAAGCGCATTGTCCTGATCTTCGATGAAGCCTCGAACATTGCCGACAAGGTGTGGGAGGTCGCTGAAGGCGCGCTGACGGACGAAGACACCGAGATCATATGGCTGGCCTTCGGTAACCCGACGCGTAACACAGGCCGCTTCCGTGAGTGCTTCACGCGCTACAAACACCGCTGGGTCACAAAGCAGGTTGACTCACGCACGGTAGACGGCACGAACAAGCAGCAAATCGCCAAATGGGCGGATGACTACGGCGAAGACTCTGACTTCTTCCGTGTCCGTGTGCGCGGCATGTTCCCGAGGGCGTCCGACTTGCAGCTGATTCCGACTGACTGGGTGGCTGAAGCCATGCGGCGCGAGGCTGTGTTCGGCCTGTCTGATGCGCTGATCTGCGGCATCGACATTGCCCGCGGCGGTGCTGACAACAACGTGATTCGGTTCCGCCGCGGCCTTGATGCTCGATCGATCAAGCCTATCCGCATCCCTGGCAGTGAGACTCGGGACACAACTGTGTTCATCGCCAAGGTGTGCACGACGGTGCAAGAGCACAAGCCCGACGCTGTGTTCGTCGACTCAACGGGCGTAGGCGGGCCAGTGGCTGACCAGCTGCGCCGGCTCATGCCTGGCATCGTCATCATCGACGTGAACTTCGCCAGCGCGGCACCGGATAACCACTACGCGAACATGCGGACGTACATCTGGTGGATGTTGCGCGAGTCACTGCGTGCCGGCCTTGCTATCGAGCAATGCCCAGACCTTGAGGCTGAACTGACCTCGCCAGAGTACACGCACAACCAGCGGGATCAGATTGCCCTGGAGAAGAAGTCGGAGATCAAGAAGCGCCTCGGGATCAGTCCTGATGACGCCGACGCACTGGCTCTGACCTTCACCTTCCCTGTTCAGAAATCACAACACACGCACGAGCAAGGCACAGCGCTGCTCAGCGACTACGACCCATTTGCGAGGCCATGACCATGTGCAGCAGCAAGCTCAAGAAGATCATCAAGAAAGTTGACCCGCTCATGGGTGGCGACAAGATCCTGGACGAACTGGGCCTGCCATCTGTGTTCGGCGATGAGCAGGGCTTCGTCCAAGAGCCAATCGAGATGGGCGCCTCGCAGGTTGCTGCAGCCCCTGATGCTCCGACCGAGGTCGATGGCGGCGTATTGGCTGCCCGTGATGACGAACGCCGTCGTCGTGCTGCTGCTGCAGGCCAGAACAGCACCATCCTGACTGGTGGCCTTGGTTCCGCAAACACTGGGCAGAAAACACTGCTGGGGGCGTAAATGGCTGACTCTCTGCGTCAACAGCTGGACCGTCGGCTGTCCCAGCTCAAGAACGAGCGCGACAAGGGCTGGCTGCCACTGTGGCGCGACATCAGCGATCACATTGCACCGGACATGGGGCGATGGAATACCTCGGACGTGAACGACGGCAAGCGCCGCGATCAGCTGATCATCAACTCGACCGGCCGTAGTGCGCTGAAGGTGCTGGCCTCTGGCATGTTCTCCGGCATGACCAGTCCTTCGCGGCCCTGGTTCAAGCTGGCCACGCCTGACGCTGCACTGATGGAGTTCGGGCCGGTCAAGACCTGGCTGCATCAGGCTGAGCTGGCGATGCAGGACGTGTTCGCACGCTCCAACCTCTACAACGTGCTGCCCACGCTCTACGCAGAGCAGGGCGCGTTCGGTATCGGCGCCATCGCCTGTATGCCCGATGACGACGAGTTCATCCGGTTCTACAACTTCACGGCCGGCAGCTACATGGCCGCGACCAGCGCCAGGCAGCAGGTCGACACGCTGTACCGCGAGTTCAAGATGACCGCGCGGCAGATGGAACAGCAGTTCGGCAAGGAAGCGCTCAGCTCCACCGTGCAGACGCTGCTGGGCACCAATCCGGACGCCTGGGTCGATGTGTGCCATGCAGTCGAGCCCAACGACAAGCGCATCGCCACGCGTGATGACAGCCGCAATATGCCGATCCGCTCCGTTTACTGGGAGAAGGGCGGCGACCAAGACAAGATGCTCCGCGAGTCTGGCTTCAAGTCCTCACCAATCATGGTTCCGCGTTGGGACGTGAACGGGGAGAACGTCTACGGCTCCGGCCCTGGCTCGGTTGCATTGGGTGACACCAAGGCGCTGCAGCTGATGGAGAAGCGCAAGGCGCAGATGCTGGAGAAGGGTGTTAACCCACCGATGGGTGCGCCTGGCTCGCTGCGTGGGCAGCGTGCATCGATCCTGCCAGGTGACATCACCTACATCGATCAGAACGCCATAGGGCAGGGTTTCGCGCCGCTCTATCAGATCGACGCCTCGTGGTACGGCGCATTGCGTGCCGAGATCATGGCGCACGAGGAGCGGATCAAATCGGCCTACTTCGTCGATCTGTTCCTGATGATCAGCAGCATGGACGACGTGCGTACAGCGACCGAGATTGCCGCGCGCAAGGAAGAGAAGATGTTGATGCTCGGCCCGGTGCTAGAGCGGATGAACGATGAGCTACTGGATCCGCTGATCGACCGAGTGTTCAGTCTGATGATGGAGCAGTCTGCACCACGCTGGGCTGGTCTGCTTCCGGGCAATCCAATGCTGCCACCTCCGCCAAAGGAACTGGCCGGCATGGATCTGAATGTCGAGTACGTGTCCATCCTGGCTCAGGCACAGAAAGCTCTAGGCGTGTCGGGTATCGAGCGCGCCATTGGCTTCGCTGGGAATCTGGCAGGCATACAGCCAGACATTATCGACAAGATCGACTTTGATCAGGCCGTCGACGAGTACACCGCAATGCTGGGTGTGCCGCCGACGATTGTCCGCTCGGATGAGGATGTCGCACAGATGCGCCAGGCGCGTGCGCAGGCCCAGCAACAGCAGGCAGCGATGGAGCAGATGAGCGCAGGCATTCAAGGCGCCAAGCTCCTCTCAGAAACCGATGTATCCGGCGATAACGCACTCACCGCACTGGTAGGCCAATGACCAACGCAGCCAACAAAGCCGCCGCCGACAAGGCCGCGGTACTGGATCAGTTCGCCTCGAAACAGGCCGACGATGACTTCCTCTGGCTGATGGGCCAGCAGTCCGGGCGCCGCTTCGTGTGGGGCCTGCTGAGCCGCTGCAACCTGTTCTCCACCAGCTTCAACACCCACGGCGGGCTGATGACGCTGGCCGAGGGCAAGAAGCAAATCGGCTACCAGTACCTGGAAAAGATCAACCAGCTCTGCCCCGACCTCTACGTCGTGATGATGAACGAGGCAAACGAGGCAGCGCGCAACCGACAGCTCCAGTTGGAGCAAACAGAGGAAACCAATGACTGACTCGACTCAAGCAAGCGCTCCGGAATCACCCACCAGCGCCGCGGCAGACGTTCAGTCCGGAGCCCCTGCAGTTGCACCTGTGACCGAGCCAACCCCGGCAACGCCGGAAGCTCCCGCAGCGGCAACGGCAGAGGCACCCGGCCAGCCAGTAACGCCAGTGGAATACACGGACTTCGCCGTGCCGGAAGGCTTGGAGATGGACGCGGAAGTGCTGACCAGCTTCAAGGGGATCGCCAAAGAACTTGGCATCACCCAAGAGGCGGCACAGAAGCTCATCGACTTGCAGGCATCGCTGGAGACCAAGCGTTCCGCTGCAGCAGAGCAGGCGCAGGCCGAACAGGCGCAGCAATGGGCAGCCCAGATCAAGGCCGACAAGGAACTGGGCGGCGAGAACTACAGCAAGACCGTAGAGACCGCCATTAAAGCCGTTGAGCAGTACGGCTCCCCCGAGCTGCGCAGCCTACTGAACGAAACCGGAATCGGTAACCACCCCGAGCTGGTGAAGTTCTGTCATCGCATTGGCAAGGCCCTCTCCGAGGATGGCCTGGTAATGGGCGGCACCCAATCCGCTCGCGAAATGAGCATTGTCGACGCCTTCAAGTAAGGCAAAACCGAGATCAGTAAGGAGAACCCACAATGGGTATTTTGACTTCCACCATGCCGACTCTGCTGGATAAGTTCAGCCGATCGGAGAAAGACGGCAAGATCGCCAAAATCGTTGAACTCATGGCCAAGCAGAACGATGTTCTGATGGACGCCGAGTATCAGGAGTGCAACGACGGCAGCAAGCACAAGACCACCATGCGCTCCGGTATCCCTGAGCCAACCTGGCGCATGTTCAACAAGGGCGTCCAGCCTTCCAAGTCCACCACCGTCCCAGTGCTTGATACCACTGGCATGATGGAAGACTACGGCCTCGTTGATAAGGCGCTGGCCGACCTGAGCGGCAACGCTGATGCCTTCCGCGTGTCCGAGAACATCGCCAAGCTGCAGGGCTTCAACAACAAAGCCGCGCGCTACATGATCTACGGCAACACGTCGTCCGAGCCTGAAGCGTTCCTCGGCCTGGCGCCGCGCTACAACGACCTGTCCGCCGAGTCCGGTGCCAACATCGTTGACGCTGGCGGCACCGGCTCCACC
>Ga0207882_1000532_pt1 | contig 9841 bp, 11 predicted proteins | sample MalvirmetaMSP103_FD_184228 | JGI IMG/M metagenome (GOLD analysis project Ga0207882, IMG submission 184228) | Marine viral communities from the Deep Pacific Ocean - MSP-103 (SPAdes) | ecosystem: Environmental > Aquatic > Marine > Oceanic | place: Pacific Ocean | collected 2011-05-15 | reverse complement strand
TAGGCGCGGTGCGCGTCTTCGCGCAGCCAGTCGAGCACGCGGGCCGATTCCTCCGCCCCCAGCACGTCGCCCCGGCCCTGGTTGTTCTGGCTCGACTGCGCGGCGAGGTCTTCTGCGCGCGGGATGTAGAACTCCCGGTCGAGGATCGAGTAGCGGGCGGAGTATTCGTTGACGTTGGCGGTGCGGTGTCGGATCCACTGGCGCGCGACGAAGACGGGCAGCTTCACGTGCAGCTTCAGCTCGCACATCTCGAACGGGGTCGAGTGCCAGTGCCGCATCAGGTAGCGGATCAACCCCTCGTCGTTCTGCACCGACTTGGTGCCGCGCCCGTAGCTGACGCGCGCCGCCTGACAGATCGCGGCGTCGTCGCCCATGTAGTCGATCATCCGCACGAAGCCGTGGTCGAGCACCGGCATCGCGCGGTAGAGGTGCTTTTCGGCCCCGTCCGAGACGGCGCGCAGGGTGGATCGGGGGGTGGCGCGCAGATCGGCGATCTCGGCGTCCTGCTCGGGCGTCAGCGGCATGGGGAAGTCTCCTGAATCCGGGTCTGCCCATCCATAGCCGCCGCGTGGCAGGAGGGAAACAACCCCGCACCGGGACAGGGCAAGCGGGGCGGCGCGCGTTGACACCCCCCCGCCCCGCCCGGACAGTCGGCGCGACACGCAGAGCCGAGGGCCGCCTGATGATCCGTCTTCTCTCCACCGCCGCGCTGCTGGCGCTTCTGACCGGCTGCGGCGATGGCCAGCCCTTCGAGTTCGAGGGGGAGGAGACGACCGACGCCGGCGACGACACGACGCCCGACGCCCCGGACGACGACGATGGCTTTGACGGCGATATCGAGGTGCCGCCCGGCACCACCAACCCCACGCCCGACGATTCCATCGTGCGATTCGAACCCGAGGGCGAGGCGGGCGGCGGCTTCGTGCGGACGGTATCCTACAACGCCGCGGCGCAGAGTTTCACCGTCGACAACCTCGCCTTCGACGGGGTCGGCCCCTATCAACGCAACGACAGCCCCGACACGCTCGGCGGCTATGCCGTGTTCGAGAGCGACCAGACCGTCACGGACAGGGTGAACGGCAAGGAGGTGGATCAGCTCGACTACCGCGCGATCTATGGGGTGAGCACCAACCGCACCACCGTGGATGGCGAGCGCCTGCCGGTGTCGCGCTTTGCGATCGTGCGCAGCGGCGATTTTACGGGCTATGGCTTCGGCGGCTTTCTCTACGAGCGCAACGGCGGCATGGAACTGCCGACCCGGCGCGACGGTCAGGCGGTTTTCGTGGGCGATTACGCGGGCCTGCGCGTCTTTGACGGGCGCGGTGGTCAGGAGCTGACCGAGGCCAAGATGAGCATCGCGGTCGATTTCACCGATTTCAACAGCTCGGAAGGTGTCGACGGGGTGCTCTATGACCGCCGCGCCTATACGCGTGACGGCGACGACATCGTGGTCAACCGCAGCGGCTCCCGGCGCGAGGATGCCACGGGCACCGCCGTGCTCGACCTGCCGGTGGCCCGGTTCACCCTCGCCACCGGTTCGGTCACCGACGACGGCGAAATCCTCGGCTCCATCAGCAGCCGCGTCGCGATTGACGGCAGGGTTCAGGATTATGAGGACGGCACCTATTACGGCATCATCGGCGGCGATCTCGACACGGGCGGCGAGGTGGTCGGCGTGCTGGTGATGACGTCGAACGATCCGCGATACGACGGTGTGACGGCGCAGGAAACCGGGGGCTTCATCCTGTACCGCGACGCCAACCGCTGATGCGGCCAATGCGTCTGCGGACCCTTGCCGCGACGGCGGTGCTGGCGCTCGGCCTGACGGGCCCTACAGCGGCGCAGACCACGCTCGACGCCGCAGGGCTGCGTGCGCTCGCAGTGTCCGAGATGGCGCGGGGCAATCTCGCGCAGGCCGAAACGATGGCGCGCGCGTTGCTGGCGCATGACCCCCGGGACGCCACGGCACTGACGCTGGCCGCCGAAGGGGCCGTGGCGCGCGGCGACTGGGCCGGGGCGCAGGAATTGGCCCGGCGCGCCCATGCCCGCGTCGAGGGACCGGCGCGGTTTCGCATGGCGCGCATCATGGCTTTCGCCCTAGCCAAGCAGGGACGCTTCACCCGGGCGCAGTTCTGGTTGCGCCGGGCCGAACCCGACGCGCCCGACCCACATGCTGCCACCGGGCTGGCACGCGACTACCGCATGGTCGCGTCGCAAAACCCGCTATCTTTCCGGCTAGGGCTGAACGTGGCGCCGTCGTCGAACGTCAATAGCGGCAGCCGCGCGCGGACCCTGACGCTACCCGGCCTGCCCTTCGAGTTCGAACTGTCCGGTGACGCGCGGGCTTTGTCGGGTCTCGCGGTCACCGGCTCGGTAGAGCTTGGCTACGACCTGCCGCCCCTGCCGACCGGCCCCGTGCGGCTCGATTTTCGCGCCATGGGGCGGACTTACCGGCTCAGCGACAGCGCGCGGGCACAGGCGCCGGAGGCGCGGGGCCGGGATTTTGCACAGGCGGTACTGGGCTTTGGCGCGAACCACCGGCTGTTGCGCGGCGGTGCCCCGCCGATCGACATTTCGGCCGAGCTGGCGCGAACCTGGTACGGGGGCGAACCCTATCTGGACACGCTGCGGCTTGGGGCTTCGCGGGGCGTGGCGCTCGATGCCGGGCGCAGGCTAGAGCTGTCACTCGGGCTTGAGCGGGTGGAACGACGCGACATAACGGCGGACTGGTGGATGCCGTCGGTCGGCGCGGTGTTGCGGCAGCGGGTCGGCGATGACCGGCTCGACCTCACGGCCCGGCTGCGCGACCTGCGCAGCGACCGGCCCGACACCGGCCACGAAAGTGTCGCACTCGGAGCCGACTACAGCTTCGGGCAAAGCTTTGGCCCCGCGCGGCTCGGCCTCGGGGTCGAGGGCGAATGGCGCGATTACGATGCCTCGCGCTATGCCATGGGAGGGCGCGAGGACCGATCGCTGCGGCTTGATGCGCGGATCGGATTGCCCGATCTGGGGCGCTACGGATTCTATCCCGAAGTGGGGCTGAGCGCCGAGCGGGTCTGGTCGCAGGTCGATCTGTTCGATGAGGAAACCCTGACCCTGGATATCGGCCTGCGTTCGGCCTTCTGAGGTGCGGCACTGGCGGCGGGCGCGTGGCGTGCTAGGCTCCGTGCCGCACCGCAACGAGGAGGCCGCGCGCAATGGCATTGAAATATCTGCACACCATGGTTCGAGTGAAGGACCTCGAGAAGAGCATGGCCTTTTACGAACTACTCGGCCTCAGGGAGACCAGCCGCAAGGAGAGCGAAGGCGGGCGCTTCACCCTCGTCTTCATGGCCCCTCCCGGTCAGGAGGAATGCCCGGTCGAGTTGACCTGGAACTGGGACGGCGACGAGGGGCTACCCTCCGACAGCCGCCATTTCGGCCACCTCGCCTACCGGGTGGACGACATCTACGAGACCTGCCGTCACCTTCAGGAGAACGGCGTCACGATCAACCGGCCGCCGCGCGACGGGCACATGGCCTTTGTGCGTTCGCCCGACAACGTCTCGATCGAGCTTTTGCAGGAGGGCGACGCCCTTCCGGCGCAAGAGCCTTGGGCCAGCATGGAAAACTCCGGCCACTGGTAAGGCTCTGACCCTAGCCCCGCAGCCGTCACGACTGAGGCGGCGGCGGCGGCGGCGGCGGCGGCGGGGTCAGTAGATGTAGCGTATCTGATCGGTCCAGTAGCGTTCGATCCGGCGCAACGACATGGTGATGTCGTCGATCCCGGTCTGGTCGAGCACGCCGCGCGACAGCATCCCCGCCGCATGGCTCTCGAAAAGCGTATCGACGATGTCGCGGATGCGCCGCCCGTTCTCGGTCAGGCGCACGCGCACCGACCGGCGATCGATCTGACAGCGCTGGTGGTGCATATAGCCCGCCTCGACCAGCTTCTTGAGATTGTAGCTGACATTGCTGCCCTGATAGTAGCCGCGCGACTTCAGCTCGCCCGCCGTCACCTCGTTGTCACCCACATTGAACAGCAACAAGGCCTGTACGGCGTTGATCTCGATCACGCCGACACGCTCGAACTCGTCCTTGATCACGTCGAGCAGCAGCCGGTGCAGCCGCTCCACGAGGGTGAGGCTGTCGAGATAGCTCGTCATGAAGGCCATATCCCGCGCTCCGCGCAGCGCCGGCTCCAAAGAGGAATGCACACTCATCATCAAATCTCCGTTCTGCCCGCTCGAAGGCAGGATTGCGGCAGAATGACAAAGAAACGGTTAAATTTCCTCGGGCTGGGGTCAGCGCGGGCGGGTCACGCCGCGCGCGCCGTCGGCGATCTCGGCCACGAGGGCGGCATATCGCTCCGGAACCGGAAGGGCGCCCGACACCCAAGCATAGAGGTCGTGGTCGTTCTCGGACAAAAGCCGGTCGTAAAGTCCGAGCTCCGCATCGCTCATCGCCGCAACGCGCCGGCTGGCGAAGTCCTGCAGGATCAGATCCATCTCCTTGATGCCGCGCCGCATCGAGCGCATCCGCAGGCGCCGTTCGCGGGTATCGCGAGGTTCGTCCGAGGGCGCTTCGGCCTCGATCGGTAGCCCGCTCACGAGGCTCCCTCCACGCTGCGCTTGAGCCGCTTTTCCAAGGTCGCCATGCGCTCGGCGGCCTGCACCATTTCGGCGCGCAGCACTCGCATTTCGGAGAGGATCTCTGACAGGGCCATGGGCGGCGTCTCGGAGGTGGGGGCCTCGGGGCCGTCGCCGCGCCCGGTCAGGAGCCAGCTCAGCGATACGTTGAGCATACCCGCGAGCATCTGCAGCCGGTTGGCGCGGGGCTCGTCCATGTCGTCTTCCCAAGCCTGCAGGGTGGACACCTCCACCCCGATCCGTGTCGCCAGCGCCTCCTGGCTCAGCCCCGCGCCCTCGCGCGCACCGGCCAGCCTGTCGCCGAAAGTGGCGGCCGTTTCGCTGTAATAGCCCTCATCCTGCATCACGCGTCCCTTCCCGGCTAGCGCCGCTTGATGGCGGCCTGCCCTCGCCATATGACATGCGCGACGCCGCGTTTCCAGAACAGCGACGACCTGCCACACCCGCCTTGCGACATCCCGGAGCCCGCCATGCCGTTTCTCTCCGACACCCTCTCGCGGGTGAAGCCTTCGCCCACCATCGCAATGACCAACAAGGCGGCCGAGCTGAAGGCCGAAGGCCGCGACATCATCGGCCTCTCGGCGGGCGAGCCCGATTTCGACACCCCCGCCAACATCGCCGAAGCCGGGCGCCGCGCGATCGCTGAAGGCCGCACCCGCTACACCGCCGTCGACGGCATCCCCGAGTTGAAGCGCGCGATCTGCGTCAAGTTCAAACGCGAAAATGATCTCGACTACACGCCCTCGCAGGTGAGCGTCGGCACCGGCGGCAAGCAGGTGCTCTACAATGCGCTGATGGCGACGCTGAACCCCGGCGACGAGGTGATCATCCCGGCCCCCTACTGGGTGAGCTATCCCGACATGGTGCTGCTTGCGGGCGGCACGCCGGTCACCGTGGCCTGCGGCATCGCCGCCGGCTTCAAGATCACACCCGATCAGCTAGAGGCGGCGATCACCCCTGCGACCAAGTGGTTCCTGTTCAATTCGCCCTCGAACCCCACCGGCGCGGGCTATTCCTGGGATGAGCTAAAGGCGCTAAGCGAAGTGCTGCTGCGCCATCCCCATGTCTGGGTGATGACCGACGACATGTACGAGCACCTGACCTTCGGCAATTTCCGCTTCTGCACGCCCGCCCAGGTCGAGCCGGAACTTATGGGCCGCACGCTGACGGTCAACGGCGTCTCCAAAGCCTATGCGATGACCGGCTGGCGCATCGGCTATGCCGCCGGGCCCGAGGCGTTGATCCGCGCCATGGCCAAGGTACAATCGCAATCGACCTCGAACCCCAGTTCGGTGAGCCAATGGGCCGCCGTCGAGGCGCTCAACGGCCCGCAAGATTTCATCGCCACAAATAACACCGTATTCGAGCGGCGCCGCGACCTCGTGGTGGCGGGGTTGAACGCGGCGCCCGGCGTCACCTGCCCGGTGCCCGACGGGGCGTTCTACGTCTATCCCGATATCTCGGGCTGCATCGGCAAGACCAGTGCGGGCGGCACGGTGATCGGCGATGATGAGGCATTCGCCACGGCGCTTTTGGAGGAAGAGGGCGTCGCCGTCGTGTTCGGCGCGGCCTTCGGGCTTTCACCGAATTTCCGCGTCAGCTACGCTACGTCGGACGCGGCGCTCGAAGACGCCTGCACCCGCATCCGCCGCTTCTGCGAAGGGCTGCGCTGAGCGAGGGATGATGATGACCGACCTGCCCGGCTACTATTTTCGCGTGAAGGAGACGGGCGGCACCATGTATCGCATCGGCGACGAGACCCGGCATCGCCGGGTCGACCTCGAGCAGGTCGCGGTGATCAATACCCGCAACGGCGATATCCGCGGTCCCGGCAACCGCCCCCTCGCGCCCGAGGATCAAGCCGCCGCCGAAACCTGGCTGGCGCGGCGGCAGGCGATTCTCGCCGCGCGGCAGATCGACGACATCCACCGCGCCATCGATCACATGAACCTCACCGCGCAATGGGTACAGAGCCAAGCCAGCGCCGAGGATCTCGACGCGGTGACCGAGCCCTTGCTTCTCGCCATGCACGACCTGCGCACGATCCTCGTGCGCAAGAAGGCCGATCGGGTCGAGGCGGCGCGTAAGGAGGGTTGAAGCTCAGCTTTCCTTGCGCCGTCCCTTGCCGCGAAAGACGCGCCACAGGTAGAGCAGCACGATCACCCCGAGGATGCCGTTGGTCACCGGGTTGAGCCAGCCCTGCACCCGTTCGTATTGCGCCTCGAGCAGATAGCCCGCGCCGAACAATGCGCCGACCCAGATCAGCGATCCGGCGGTGGTGTAGGCGAGGAACTTGACCATACCCATGCCCTGAATTCCGGCAGGCACCGAGATCAGCGTGCGCACCGTGGGGATCATCCGCCCGAAGAAGATCGCCGCGGCGCCGTGCCGCTCGAACCAGCCCAGCGCCTTTTCCACATCCTCACGCGACAGCGTCAGCCAGCGCCCGTGCCGATCGACCCAATCCATCAACCGCTCGCGCCCGAGCCTGCGGCCGACCTCGTACCAGATCCACGCCCCCGCGACCGAGCCGATCAGCCCCGCGATCAAGGTCAGCGCCGGGTGTGCCTCGCCCGTCGCGGCGTTGTAGCCCGCGAGCGGCATCACCAGTTCGGAGGGGATGGGGGGAAAGACGTTCTCGAGGAACATGAGAGCCGCGACGGCGAAGGCGCCGCCGGCGGCGATCCAGCTGGTGATGAAATCGAACATGGCCCGCCAACCCGCCAGCGGGCCATGTTGTTCCTAAGCTGCAGCGATCCGGACCGACCGCGACCAGAACCGCCACAGGAGCGTCACCGCCGCCAGCCCCAGACCGACCACAAGGCCGAGCCAGACCCCCGCCGCGCCGAGGCCCAGCGGAAAGCCCAGCACATAGCCCGCGGGAAGGCCGATCACCCAGTAGCTGATTGCGGCGAGCACCATCGGCACGCCGGTGTCCTGCACCCCGCGCAGCAGGCCCAGCGCCATGACCTGAAGCGCGTCGACGATCTGGAACAGCGCGGCGAGCGACAACAGCGTGATGCCGGTGGCGACCACGAGGTCGCGCGCCGGGTCGCCGGGGTCGACGAAGGCCGTGACGAAGGGTTCGGGCATGGAGATGAAGATCAGCGCCACCAGCCCCGCCGAAATCACCGACATCATGACGCCGGACTGACCGATCAGCCGCAGCGCCGTTTCGTCGCGGCGACCCAGTGCCCGGCCCGCGCGCACCGTCGCGGCCTGGCTCAGCCCGACCTGTACCATGAAGGCGACCGAGGTGACCTGCAGCGCGATGCCATGCGCGGCCAAGGGCACCGCGCCGATCCAGCCGATCATCACGCCGGTGGCCACGAACAGCCCCCCTTCGGCGAGGCTGGTCAGGCCGATCGGCGCGCCCAAGCGCAGCACCCGGCCCAGCACCTCGAGATCCGGCCGCCAGAGGCGGCGCACGAGATCGTATTCGGGCAGCCGGCGCAGCGCATAGGCCATGAGCAGAACCGCCTGCAGGATCGCCATCGACAGCGAGGCGATGGCCGCGCCTTGAATGCCCAGCTCGGGCGCGCCCCAGTTCCCGAAGATCAGCGCGTAGTTCAGGAGCGCGTTGCACAGCGCCATGCCAAGCGTGCTCCACAGCAGCACGCCGGTGTGCTCCAGCGCCGAGAGGAACGAGCGCATCACCATCGCCACCAGCCCCGGCACCATCGCCCAGGCCGCGATCCGCAGATAGGCTTCGCCCGCCGCCGCGACCTGCGGCTCCTGCCCCAGCGCGAGAAAGATCTCTTCCGTCCACATCAGGGGCGGCACGAAGACCGCGGCATAGATCATGCCGACCCAGATCCCCATGCGGGTGACGCGCCGCACCATGACCGCATCATTCGCCTCGGCCGCCGTCGCCACGACCGGCATCACCGCCCAGGCAAAGCCCGAGCCGACGATGAAGATCAGGAAATAGAGCGAGGTCGCCAGCGTCGCCGCCGCCAGAGCAGTGACGTCGTACCAGCCGAGCATCACCGTGTCGGTAACGTTCATCGCCATCTGCGCGAGGTTGGAGCCGATCAGCGGCAGCGCCAGCACAAGGAGCCTGCGCCCGTGCTGACGGCGGGTGACGGCCTCGAAGGGTCTCTCGGGGGCGGCGGGGATATCTGCTTGCGTCATGCAAATCCCCTAGACCGCCCATGCCGCCCCCGTCCAGTTCGCGATTGTACGGGTGACGCCGAAACCGTCTCAGCCGTCCAGCGCGTCGCGCCACGAATGCGCGGGCGCAAAGCCCATCATCCGTTTGGCCTTGTCATTGGCATAGAAGGTCTCGTGTTCGCCCATCTCGCGGTGGATCTCGACGCCTTCATAGAAGCGCGCCCGCACCTCGGCATTGCTCAGCCCGACCGAGAGATCGTCGTTCGAGACGTTGAACACCTCATAGCCCAGCCCGTCGGTGGCAAGGCAGCGATCGACCATCTGGCCCAGATCGCGCGCGTCAATATAGGCAAAGATGTTGCGGCGCCGCAGGCCCGGATCCTCGAGATAGGCCGGGAAATCCTGCGCGTATTCATGCGGCTCGATCACATTGTTGATCCGAAGCCCGTAGATGTCGAAGCCGGTGCGCGCCTGAAAGCTCTTCGCCGTCGCCTCGTTGACCACCTTGGACATGGCGTAGCTATCCTGCGGCACGGTCGGGTGCTCTTCGTCCACGGGAAGGTAGGCGGGCGTCACCTCGCCGTCGTGGAAGCAAACGCCGTAGGTCGTCTCCGACGAGGCGAAGATCACTTTGCGGATGCCGAGCTTGGCCGCCGCGTCGAGCAGGTTGTAGGTGCTCATCACGTTGACGCGGTAGGTCTCGTTGTCGGGCTTGAGCAGGATCCGGGGCACGGCGGCGAAATGCACGATGGCGTCGTAGCGCGGCACGCCGGTGCCCGGCTCCAGTTCGTCGAAGCCCGCATAGGCATGGGCCGCGTTGAACACCTGCCCCGCATCGGTGAGGTCGCAGATCAGGTTGTCGACGCCCGGATGATCGAGCGGCACCAGATCGAGGTTGGTGACACGGTGGCCACGTTCGAGCAGATACGGGATCGCGTGACGGCCGGCCTTGCCGGCACCGCCGGTGAACAGAATGCGCATGGTTTCCTCCCTCGCGTCTTGCTCGAATGGTCATAGTGTGCCCCCATCCCGCCGCAACCCGGAGGATGAAGAATGACCAAGTTCCTGTTGGCCGCCGCGACGCTGATCGCGGCACCCGC
>Ga0207882_1000523_pt1 | contig 9956 bp, 9 predicted proteins | sample MalvirmetaMSP103_FD_184228 | JGI IMG/M metagenome (GOLD analysis project Ga0207882, IMG submission 184228) | Marine viral communities from the Deep Pacific Ocean - MSP-103 (SPAdes) | ecosystem: Environmental > Aquatic > Marine > Oceanic | place: Pacific Ocean | collected 2011-05-15 | reverse complement strand
GTCGGGCAGCTTGTGAACGCAGCGTCCACCTGTTCGCTCGTCGTCCGTCACTCTCGTTAATGACTTCCGCCCTTCGCATCCGACCAGAGCTTTTGACCCTGACCGGTCCGCTGAACCTCCGCCAGCGGTCATTCCGGTTTTGTCCTCCACGCTGTTACCAGGTTTCTCAGGCCGGAACTTCCTCACTACTACGGCTTCATCTGCCACCTCGCACCGACTGCGGCCTCGGCCTTCACCTTGCGCCACAGCCTCCGGCATCGCCGGATTCGGTGTCAGGCTTCCCCGGTTACTGCACCGGCTCCCTGTTAACGATGCCACCCTCAAGCACAGCCCAGGTCTGACTGAGTATCGGGCGTCGCGCTATTTTGCACGCTAACCCACCTGGACTGCCGAAGCAGGTTCACTTGCGTTGTGTACCGTTAACTTCCTATGGCTTCCTTCAGACCCCACCGTTGGCCAGTGACGCCCTTGCCAGTCGGATTGTCTTCCCCTCAGTCGGGGTGACGCCATCTTCTTTCAGATGGCCGGGTTTGCCGGCTTCGCCGGGCAAACAAAAAAGGGCTCCCCTTGGGGAGCCCTTGTCAGAACACTGATGTGAATCAGTGGATTCTGTTACCGCTGGATATGCTGGTACTCACCAGAATCCTTGGTGGCCAGGCTGACCACTACGATGGCAATGAAGGCGGCAACGAAACCAGGGATGATTTCATATACGCCCGGGCCACCCATGAAGCTGCCATTCCAGCCCAGGGAGATCCAGATCATTACCGTGGCAGCACCCACGACCATACCGGCAATGGCACCGGCGCCGTTGGTGCGGGACCACATCAGGGACAGCAGGATCAGCGGGCCAAAGGCGGCACCGAAGCCTGCCCAGGCGTTACTGACCAGGGCCAGGACCTGGGAGTTCGGGTCAGAGGCGATAACTGCCGCCACCAGGCCAACTGCGACAACGCAGGCACGGCCGACGTTTACGCACTCTTTGTCGGTCGCTTCTTTGCGCAGGAACAGGCGGTAGAAGTCCTCAGTCAGTGAGGAAGACGATACCAGCAGCTGACTGGAGATGGTGCTCATGACCGCCGCCAGCAGGGCTGCGTAAAGGAAGCCGGTGATCAGCGGGTGGAACAGCAGATCAGACAGGATGATGAAGATGGTCTCCGGGTCTGCGATGTCCATACCGTTACGAACGGCGTAGGCACGGCCGAAGACACCCAGTGAGATGGCACCGATCAGGGAGATCGCCATCCAGCCCATACCGATGTTACGGGCGGTCGGAACATCTTTCAGGGAACGGATTGCCATGAAGCGCACAATGATGTGCGGCTGGCCAAAATAGCCCAGGCCCCAGGTGACGGCCGACAGCCAGCCAATAAAGGTGAGCCCCTCTGTCCAGGACAGCAAGGTCGGATCAACTTCATTCAAGGTCTGGGACGCCTGAGCAAAGCCACCGCCACCTTCACCGAACAGCACAACTGCCGGCATGATCACCAGTGCCAGCATCATGATGCAGCCCTGCACGAAGTCGGTCATGCTCACTGCCAGGAAGCCACCTACTACGGTGTAGGCCAGAACCACGCCGAGGGTGATTACAATACCCACTGCATAATCGCTCAGGCCGCCGAAGTTGAAGATGCCGGCAAAGGCACTTTCAAACAGCTTGCCACCGGCAACCAGGCCGGATGCGGTGTAAACCGCAAAGAAGATAACGATAACAATGGCAGACACGGTTCTCAGGGACAGGGCCTGAGTCGGGAACCGGTTTGCAAGGAAAGACGGGATGGTGATGGCGTTACCGTAGTGAACGGTTTGTTCCCGCAGGCGGGGTGCCACCAGAACCCAGTTAAAAAATGCGCCCACAAACAGGCCGATACCGATCCAGGCTGAAGCCAGACCGGATACATACAATGCCCCGGGCAGACCCAGAAGCAACCAGCCACTCATATCGGAAGCACCGGCAGACAGTGCCGCTACTTTCGGGCTGAGTGCCCGCCCACCGAGCATGTAATCTTCAGATGAAGACGTAGATCTCTGCATTGCATAAATGCCAATGGCAATCATGATTGCAAAGTACGCAAATAGACTGATCCAAACGCCAATAGCCATAAGGCTCCTCCGGTTTAAGTGAGTCGGACCTCGGTCCGCTCTCAGAGCACAGCGCCGGCACGCGGCCTGCGGACTGCACTGTTTTTCTTGTTTACCTGAAATCTTCCTGACTGGAGCGGGACTTACCCGCACGGATACTCCTTCACTATAGTCGACCGCCGCTGGTTTGCGACAATCGCCTACCCTGCTTCCGCAAGGCGGGAATACAGACGCTATAAGTTAGTATTACTACGGATGCCCGGCTTACAAAATCCTACGATTGTTTTGCACAATCCTACGGGACTGTCGGCTTTACGGGCAGATCAGGCTACCCGGTCACCAATCTGTAACCGGGACGGGGTCGTTCCCTTGTATTTGCGCAGGGCATTGGTAAGTGCGCTCTGGGAGGAAAAGCCGGTCCGGTAACTGATTTCAGACACCGAGAGGGTCGTTGACGACAACAGGCGCACGGCCTGGTCGAGCCGGGTCTGTATCAGAAACTGATGCGGGGTAATGCCCGACACTTCGCGGAACACTTCGTGGAAACGGCTGGTACTCAGGCAGGCTTCCCGAGCCAGGTCCTGCACGGTGATCTTCCGGTGCAGGTTATCGACGATATACCGGCGAATGGCGTCCGGGCTGATGCTGTGCCGGCTGGCACGGGTGGCCTGCCCGTCTACAATCCGGTCGGCCATGGAATACAGGATACTGGCCGCCAGGTGCCGGTGCAGGGGTTCGTTATCCGGGGAGCGGTCGAATTCTCCGGCGGCAAACTGCACAAGGCCCTGCAGCCGGTTGTCCATCTGGATAGTCCGGGGCTTCTCGAAGATCCCGGCCATGCGTTCGTAGTCGGCATGGGCCGGGGAATCCAGGACAGGGCTCAGCGGGTCCAGGTTAATCACCAGCACGTGATTCTCGTGGTCCCCGCAGTAGTCGTGCCGGGCTTCGGTTGGCACCAGGCAGGCTTTCCAGGTGTCCAGAAACGAACCCACGCCGTCGACACTCAGTTCGGCAGCGCCACGCACGCCCACCACAACCTGGTGATGTTCGTGATGGTGTTGGCGTGAATTGACCGGCAGTTTCAGAAGCTTTGCGTCAAGCATTCAAGCTGCACGCCTTTAATCGAGAATGTGTTTCAATTAAAGCAGATCGCAACAGAAAGTGCACGAAATCAAGCATCAACGTGGGCCAGGGCCGACAGCAATGCCGTCACACTTTCCGAAACCTGCGCCAGGGGTAAAGCTGCATTCACAACATGGTATTGCATGGGTGCAGCGGTCGCCCGGGCCAGGTAGGTATCGCGAATCCGCTGGAAAAAGGCCAGCTCTTCCTGCTCGAACCGGTCCAGTTCGCCCCGTTTCTTTGCACGGGCCATGCCGGTTTCTACCGGTGCGTCCAGCAGGACAACATGGTCCGGCCGCACATCGCCCTGCACCAGGTTTTCCAGCAGCGCTATGCGCTCCTCAGGCACTCCCCTGCCCCCGCCCTGGTAGGCGAAGGTGGCATCGGTAAAGCGGTCGCACAGCACCCACTTGCCTTCGGCCAGGGCCGGCAGAATCCGGTTGTGCAGGTGCTGGGCACGGGCAGCAAACATCAGCAGCAGTTCGGTGGTTTCATGCACCGGTTCTTCCCTGGGGGCCAGTAACAGTTCCCGGATCTTTTCCGCCATGGGCGTGCCACCCGGTTCGCGGGTAACCACCACATCAATTCCCAGCGATGTCAGCGTGTCTGCCGCGTTCTGCAACTGGGTGGATTTACCAACCCCCTCGGTGCCCTCAAAGGTAATAAAGCGGCCTCTGGCAGCCATCAGTTTTCCTCGTTGTCATCTGCGCCGGCATCCGGTGCCGGGAAGGATCGGTAATCTTCTCTGCGGTTCAGCTGGAACTCCCGGACCGCTTTCTGGTGTTCGGCCAGGGTGCGGGAGAACGTGTGGCTGCCGTCACCACGGGCTACGAAGTACAGGGCGTCGCCGTCGTCCGGGTGCAAGGCGGCATGTACCGAATCCCGGCCGGGCAAGGCAATGGGCGTGGGTGGCAGGCCGTCAATCCGGTAGGTGTTATAGGGCGTGTAGGCGCGCAGGTCCCGGGTGCGGATACGGCCATCGTAGCTGTCACCCATGCCGTAGATCACCGTCGGGTCGGTCTGCAGGCGCATGCCTTTCTGCAAGCGGCGCACAAACACACCGGCCACCTGCTGCCGCTCATAGGCTACACCGGTTTCCCGCTCGACAATCGAGGCCATGATCAATGCTTCGTAGGGGGAGCTATAGGGCAAGCCTTCTTCCCGGTTCTCCCACTCTTCTTCAAGGACAGCCGTCATCCGCTTATAGGCGCGTTTGAGGATATCCAGGTCGGTCTCGCTGCCACTGAACATGTAGGTATCCGGGAAGAACCAACCCTCAGGGTGTTGGCCTTCGGCGCCAACGGCTTCCATAACCTGCTCGTCAGTCCAGTCTGTGGTTTCTTTCCGGAGCCGTCTGGAGTTGGCCAGGGCGGTTCTCATGTCAGAGAAGGTCCAGCCCTCAATAAACTGGACGGACCAGAGTTTCACCTTGCCCTGTACCATGGTGTCGAGCATGGCCAGTGGCGTCATCCCCGGTTGAAGTTCGTAGTCACCGGCTTTGATACGGGTCTGTTCCGGGTTCAGGCGGCCGTATAGCTTTAACCAGAGCGGATCGCTGACCAGGCCGTCGTCCGACAGCTTCTGCGCCAGCCGGCCAAAGGAGGTGCCCTGCTCTACACTGAACAACACCGGCTCATCCAGGGCAACCGGTTGCTTCAGGGTCTGCAGGCCCTGCCATAGCCACAAACCGGCGCCAGCAGCCGCCAGGACCGCGAGAGCCACAATCAGAATCAGTAACTTCCTGAACACACGCATTATTCCAAAGTTGTGGAGAGACGGCAGATTGTCGCAAGGCACCGCTCTGCAGGCAAATCCTGGCCCGCCAGGTTGCGAACCCTCACTACCCCGAGCACGCTGTTGGTGAGGTACAGGCCCCGGCAAACTTCCGGCTGCAACTGTTCCCTGGTGATGGGTGCTTCCTGGAACGGCTCCCCGGCCTGCTGCAAGCGCTCGATAACCAGCTGGCGCATAACACCAGCCACGGCCATCGAATTCCCGGGGGGTGTTATCCAGCCTTCATCGGTGAGTACAAACAAATTGGTTCGGGTGCCCTCGACAATATGCCCTGCGGCATCTGCCATCAGCACCTCAAAGCAGTCACCGGAGAGCTCCCGGGCCGCCATCACCTGTTCCAGGCGATTGAGGGATTTGATACCGGCCAGCAAGGGATTGACCGTAAGGGGTACTGATGAGAACTCCACCACCACGCCGGCAGAATCGGGCATCGGCGGCGCATCGGAACAGGAAACCAGCAGGTTGGGCTCCATACCGCCCCCCGGGCGATAGCCTCTCCCACCCGCACCACGGGTCAGGATCAACTTCAGGACCCACACCTTCCCGGGGCTTCCGTAACGCTCAAGGGCTTCGCGGCTGGCCGCGAGCAGTTCGTCCTGACGCACCTCAATTCCCAGCCGGGCAGCATCCCGCACCAGTCGGGCCAGGTGGTAATCCAGCCAGGGGGCTGAGCTCCCTTCTGCACGAATGGTTTCAAACAGGCCATCGCCGTAGGCCAGGCCCCGGTCTGCCGCCGGCAAACCGGTTTCATCTGCCCAGAAGCGCTTTACCACAGAGGTCTCAGCCTTCGTAACGGCGGAAAATCAACGTACCGTTGGTACCGCCAAAGCCGAAGGAGTTAGACAGCGCTACCCGGGCATCGGATTTGCGGCTCTGATTGGCCACGAAGTCCAGGTCGCAACCTTCATCCGGGTTATCCAGGTTGATGGTTGGCGGCAGAATGCCGTCGCGCAGGGCCAGCACCGAGAAAATGGCCTCAACGGCACCGGCAGCGCCCAGCAGGTGGCCCGTCATGGACTTGGTGCTGCTCATGGCCAGCTTTTGCGCATGGCCACCAAATACCGATTTAACAGCAGCCACTTCGGCTACATCACCCACCAGGGTCGATGTGCCGTGGGCGTTGATGTAATCCACTTCTTCCGGCTTCAGGCCCGCATCCCGCAAGGCATTGGCCATGGACCGGGCAGCGCCGTCGCCGTCTGCAGGGGGTGCGGTAATGTGGTGGGCGTCATCGCTCATGCCAAAGCCGACCACTTCGCCGTAAATCGTCGCGCCACGGGCTTTTGCATGTTCCAGATCTTCCAGGACCAGCACGCCAGCCCCATCACTCAACACAAAGCCGTCGCGCTCCTTGTCCCAGGGGCGGCTGGCCTTTTCCGGCTCATCATTGCGGGTCGACAGGGCACGGGCGGAAGAGAATGCCGCAATGCCGGAACGGGTGGTGGCCATTTCGGCACCACCGGCCAGCATCACGTCAGCGTCGCCATAGGCGATGGTGCGGGCCGCATAGCCAATATTGTGGGTACCGGTGGTGCAGGCGGTCACAATGGCGATGTTCGGGCCTTTGTAGCCAAACCGGATAGCCGCATTACCGGAAATCATATTGATCACAGACGCCGGCACAAAGAACGGAGATACCTTGCGGGGGCCGGCCTTTTCCATCTGGATAATGTTCTTTTCGATGTACTCCAGGCCGCCAATACCGGAACCGATGGCAATGCCCACCCGCTCCTTGTCGAGCTTGTCGAACTGTTCCAGGCCACTGTCGTCCACCGCCTGCTGGGCGGCAATCAGGCCATAGTGAATGAAAGCGTCAAGCTTGCGGGCTTCTTTGGAAGACAGCCAGGGTTCGATATCCAGGTCCTTCACCGCCCCGCCGATACGCGTGCCGTATTCACTGGCATCGAACCGGTCGATCTGGCCAATGCCACTGCGCCCGGCACACACTGCGTTCCAGGAGGTACTGACATCGTTCCCTACCGGGGACAACATCCCCATGCCTGTAATGACAACCCGTCGCTTGCTCATAACCCCACTCACCTGAATATTCCGTGTCGTTTTTAACCGAAATGCTGATATTCAGCCAATAAAAAAGCCGTCCTTCAAGAAGCCTAAAGGACGGCTTTTAGCCTGGCTATCTGATCTACTGAGTATCAGGTATGCGCGACAATATAGTCGATTGCGTCCTGAACGGAGCCCAGCTTCTCAGCCTCTTCATCAGGAATTTCAGTTTCGAATTCCTCTTCCAGGGCCATAACCAGCTCAACAGTGTCCAGTGAGTCAGCGCCAAGATCCTCTACAAAAGAAGATGTGTTCTGAACTTCGGACTCTTTAACGCCCAGCTGCTCACAAACAATCTTCTTCACGCGCTCTTCAACTGTACTCATAATGTCCTCACTTTAGTGTCAACCAAGCAACTCAATGGCTGCCAGTTTAGTTTAAACCCTACCTGCAAACAAGCAGGGATTCAGTTAAACATGTTGTGCGACAAGGGGTTGCACTACAGCCCGAAACGGGCTTAACCCATGTACATGCCGCCATTCACATGAATGGTTTCTCCGGTAACGTAAGCTGCGCCCTCAGAGGCCAGGAAAGCCACCACAGAAGCTACTTCTTCCGGCTCGCCCAAACGCCCTGCCGGAATAATTTCCAGCATAGCGTCACGCTGCTTGTCGTCCAGTTTTTTGGTCATATCGGTGTCAATAAAACCGGGCGCTACACAGTTAGCGGTAATGCCACGGTTAGACATTTCTTTGGCCAGGCTGCGGGTGAAGCCCTCAACCCCGGCCTTGGCAGCGCAATAATTGCCCTGCCCCGGGTTGCCCATACCGGCAACCACGGAACTGATATTGATAATCCGGCCCCAGCGGGCCTTGGCCATACCACGCAAAACGGCCTTGCTGGTACGGTAAACACTGGAAAGGTTGGTTTCCAGCACAGACGTCCAGTCGTCGTCTTTCAAGCGCATCAACAGGTTATCACGGGTGATACCCGCATTGTTGACCAGGATCTGCGGAGCACCAGACTGTTCGGTCAGCTGCTTAAGGCCCGCCTCGATGCTGTCGGCATCGGCTACGTTCATCACAATACCGTAGCCCTTGAAGCCAGCAGACTTCAGGCCTTCGGTAATGGATTCAGCACCTTCAGCACTGGTAGCCGTGCCCACAACTTCCGCACCCTGCCGGGCCAGCTCATGGGCAATGGCCTTGCCAATCCCCCGGGTAGCACCGGTTACCAGTGCAACTTTGCCTTCCAAAGACATAAACAACTCCGTTTATCAGGACTGGCCAAACGCCTTCAGGGCGGCTGCCAGAGAATCGGGATCTTCGATGCTGTTCACCGCCAACTGGCGGTCAATGCGCTTGGCCAGCCCGGCCAGAACCTTGCCGGCACCACACTCAACCGACACGTTAACGCCCTCGGCAACCAACGCCCGCACAGAGTCTGTCCAAAGCACCGGAGAATACAACTGCTTCAGGAGGTTTGCCTTGAGCGTATCGGCATCTTTAACCACGGCTGCATTCACATTCTGAACCACCGGAATGACAGCATCGTTAAAGCGGACATCTTCCAGTGCTTCAGCCAGCTGCTCGGCAGCGCCTTTCATCAGGGAGCAGTGGGAAGGCACGCTCACCGGCAGCGGCATGGCCTTGCGGGCACCCTTTGCCTTGCAAACCTCAATTGCGCGCTCTACCGCCGCAGCGGAACCGGCAATCACCACCTGGCCGGGTGCGTTGAAGTTCACTGCTGCAACCACGTCGCCCTGGGCGGCTTCTTCACAGGCCGCAACCACATCGGCGTCCTCCAGGCCAAGGATAGCTGCCATCTTGCCTTCACCGGCAGGCACGGCATCCTGCATCAGCTCGCCGCGCAGTTGAACAAGCTTAACAGCTTCAATGAAGTCCAGGCTCTCAGCAGCCACCAGAGCGCTGTACTCACCCAGGCTGTGGCCAGCCACGAAGTCAGGGCGCGGACCTTCAGACACGCACCACTGGCGCCACAAGGCGACACTGGCGGTCAGCAACGCAGGCTGGGTTACCATGGTCTGATTCAGCTCTTCAGCCGGCCCATGCTGGCACAGGTGCCACAAGTCATAGCCCAGAACATTAGACGCTTCATCAAAGGTTTCACTGATCATAGGCCACGCCTCGGCAGCAGCAGAAAGCATGCCTACCGACTGGGAGCCTTGTCCGGGGAAAATAAACGCTGATTTCATGGGCGGAATCTTATCGTCATTGAAGGGTGGGTGGAGATTAGCCAATAGTACAACTCAGGCCAATTATCCGCGAATAAGGGCGCAAATGCGGGCAGACTTTAGTCTCAGCAGCCGTTGGCGACCTATAAAATCAGGTCATCGAGCCGTTCGTTGATGCGACGGGGCACTTCCAGCTCCACTTCGCGAACTGCCTGCCGGATTGCCGCCAGCATCGCACGCTCGTTGGCGTTGCCGTGGCTCTTGATAACGACTCCCTGAAGCCCCAGCAAACTGGCACCGTTATGCCGTGAAGGGTCCATCAGCTGCAACAGCCGGCCGATAATCGGCTTGGCCAGGAGCCCCACAAAGCGGCCCCAGAGCGAACGGGTAAACGCCTGCTCCAGCAGCTCAATCAACAACCCCGCAACACCTTCACCGGTCTTCAGGGCAATATTGCCTACAAAGCCGTCACACACTACAACATCGGCCACATCACGGAAAAGGTCGTTGCCCTCGACATACCCTATGTAGTTCAGAGTGTCGCACTGGGCAAGCATATGGGAGGCCAGGCGAACCTGTTCGTTGCCCTTGATCTCTTCCTCACCCACGTTCAGCAGGGCCACGCGAGGTTCGGCCAGGCTACAGATGGCGGTGGCCATCAGCGACCCCATCAAGGCGTACTGGTAGAGGTTTTCGGCGCTGGAATCCACGTTGGCGCCAAGGTCGAGCACGTGGCAACGGCCCCGCAACGAGGGAACCAGCT
>Ga0207882_1000521_pt1 | contig 9986 bp, 9 predicted proteins | sample MalvirmetaMSP103_FD_184228 | JGI IMG/M metagenome (GOLD analysis project Ga0207882, IMG submission 184228) | Marine viral communities from the Deep Pacific Ocean - MSP-103 (SPAdes) | ecosystem: Environmental > Aquatic > Marine > Oceanic | place: Pacific Ocean | collected 2011-05-15 | reverse complement strand
CTACGTCGCGGTCGGCATCTCGGGCGCGATCCAGCATCTCGCGGGGATGAAGGACAGCAAGGTCATCGTCGCCATCAACAAGGACGAGGAGGCGCCGATCTTCCAGGTCGCCGATTACGGCCTCGCCGGAGATCTGTTCGAGGTGGTCCCTGCGTTGAGCGGACGGTTCTGAGCCATGGTAGCCGAACTGATCGACGGTCGGGCCTTTGCCGCGCGGCTGCGCGCCAGCGTGCGCGACCGGGTGGCCGAGGCGGCGCCACGGGCCGGGCAGGCCCCCGGCCTCGCGGTGGTACTGGTGGGCCATGACCCGGCGTCCGAGGTCTATGTCCGCTCCAAGGGCAAGCAGGCGCTCGAAGCGGGCATGAAATCCTTCGAATACCGCCTGCCCGAGACCACGCGGGCGGCCGAGCTGCTCGACCTGATCGCGCGGCTCAACGACGACGCGCAGGTACACGGCATCCTCGTGCAGCTGCCCCTGCCCGCCCATCTCGATCCCCGCGCGGTGATCAACGCGATCGCCCCGCACAAGGATGTGGACGGCTTTCATATCTCGAATGTCGGCATGGTCGGCACAGGACAGGAGGCGATCGTGCCCTGCACGCCGCTGGGCTGCATGATGATGCTGCGCGAACGCCACAGCGATCTGCGCGGCAGGACCGCCCTCGTCATCGGCCATTCCAACGTCGTCGGCAAGCCGATGGCGCGGCTGTTGCTCAATGCCGACTGCACGGTGATGATTGCGCATAAATCCTCCACCAACATCCCCGAGCTGGCGCGGCTGGCCGACATCCTCGTGGTCGCCGCCGGCGTGCCGGGGCTGGTGCGCGCCGACTGGATCAAGCCGGGCGCCACGGTGATCGACGTCGGCATCAACCGCATCCCCGCGCCCGAGCGGGGCGAAGGGCGCACCCGCCTCGTCGGCGACGTGGATTTCGACGCCGTCCGCGAGGTGGCCGGCGCGATCACGCCGGTGCCCGGCGGCGTCGGCCCGATGACCATCGCCTGCCTCTTGGCCAACACGCTCAGCGCCTATTGCCATCAACACGGGCTCGATTGCGCGCCCCTCGACTTGGATGAACAGGACCCCGCATGAACCGCTACTGCCTGACCGTCACCTGCCCGACCCGGCGCGGCATCGTCGCCGCCATCTCCACCTTTCTCGCCAAGCACGACTGCATGATCACCGACAGCGCCCAATTCGACGATCAGGCGACGGGCCGGTTCTTCATGCGCGTGAGCTTCACCCCCGAGGAAGGTGCCGATCTCGACACGCTGCGCGAGGGGTTCGAGGCCGTCGCCCGGCTGCTGGAAATGGGCTGGGCCTTCCACGACGAGGCCTGCAAGATGAAGGTCGTCATCATGGTCTCGCGCTTCGGCCATTGCCTGAACGACCTGCTCTACCGGGTGCGTATCGGCGCGCTGCCGGTGGAGGTCGTGGCGGTGATCTCGAACCATATGGATTACCAGAAGGCGGTGGTGAACGCCGACATTCCGTTCCACTGCATCAAGGTCACGCCCGACAACAAGCCCGAGGCCGAGGCCGCGATCATGCGCGTCGTCGAGGAGACCGACGCCGAGCTGGTCGTGCTGGCGCGCTACATGCAGATCCTCTCGGACCAGATGTGCCGGGTGATGTCGGGGCGGATCATCAACATTCACCATTCCTTCCTACCGAGTTTCAAGGGCGCCAACCCTTACAAGCAGGCCTTCGAGCGTGGCGTGAAGCTGATCGGAGCGACCTCGCACTATGTCACCGCCGATCTCGACGAAGGCCCGATCATCGAGCAGGACATCGTCCGCGTCACCCATGCGCAATCGGCCTCTGACTATGTGAGCCTCGGCCGCGACGTCGAGGCACAGGTGCTGGCCCGCGCGATCCACGCCCATGCGCATCACCGGGTCTTTCTTAACGGTAACAAGACGGTGGTCTTTCCCGCTTCACCGGGCAGTTTCTCAAGCGAACGCATGGGCTAGGCACCTGCCTTTCCCGCGCGCGAGACCACGAGGGCCCGACCCGATCCGGGCCCTTTTCGCATGGCCGGGCGCGCCTTCCATCATTCCCATGCAAGCGCGTCTTTCCCGAGAATGAATGAGGACGCAATTCTCCGCGCTCGACAGAGGCAATGCTTCGAGGGCGCGGGGGCCTGTGACCGCTCAGGCCCGGTTCAACGGCTTGTTGTACTTCGTCACGAACAGGTCCTCGCCCTTCATCTTGCGCGTCAGCAGATCCCCTGCCGTGAAAAGCCCGAGGAAGGAATTGCCGCGTTTAGGGCCAAGCGGCACGAGGATCGGCGCCTTTGGCCCCCATGGCTTGTAGGGCTTCATCTCTTGGATCGGCTTGCCCGCCATGAGCCCCTTCAGCGTCGTCTTGAGCCATGGAAGCTGGCGGCTCGTCGCGACGATAGTCATGCCGTCGCCCGCATCGGCCACGTCACCGGCGGCAAAGACGTTCGGCAGCGCGGATGGGCGCAGCCACTTGTCCACCTTGACCCTGTTCGCGGTGCTTTTTCGCGTATCGGGCAGGGCTTTGAGCAGTTCGGAGCTGGCGCGCGAGCCCAAGGCGGGAAAGATCAGATCGAACTCCTGCTCCGACCCGTCGGAGAGCGTCAGGCGGTCGGTATGGGGCTCGGTCATGCTTTGAAGGTTCTGGGCCCGTTTGCCGAGGATCAGGGTCACGCCAGCGGCGCGCAGCTTCTTTGCCAGCCCGGCGCCGAGCTTCTCCGGCATGGTCGGAAACAGGCGGTCGGCATCCGAGATCAGCGTGATCTCCTTGTCCGGCATGGCATGGGCGATCTCGCCCGCAAGCTCGGTGCCGACGGCGCCTGCACCGACGATGCCGACCCGGCGCGCCGTCTTGAGCTGTTCGTGGATGCGCTGGTTGGCCTTTCGCAACCCCACGATGTCGTCGCCGACGGGCTTGAAGGGCATGGCATTGGCCGAGCCGGTGGCGACGACGATCTGGTCGGCTTCCACCCTTTGCCCGTCCTCCAGAGTGACCCCGGTCGCGTCGATACCGCTCGCGCGGGTGCGGATCACGCGGCCGTTCTTCAACAGGCGGTCATAGGGGATCAACGCCCGGTCGAGCAGCGAGGGATCGACCACGGCGCGGATCATCGCCGGGGCATGAACGAAATGGCTGCGCGGCTCGATCAGGGTAACGTCGGCGGTGTTGTCGAGGGCTTTGGCAAGTTCGGCGCCGATATAGCCGCCACCGATGATCGCGATGCGTCTGGACACGGGATGTCTCCTTTCTTGGCGGCCATGCGGCTGTTCCGCGCCGGGGCTCGCTGGTTTTCCCTGGGTATCAATCGGTTTCGGGCTGGTAGGCGATCTGGCCGTATTCGCCCGCGCGGAACTCGCGGAAGGCCTGCTTCAACTCGCCTTCGGTGTTCATCACGAAGGGGCCCCGCATCGCCACCGGCTCCGTGATCGGCTCCCCGCCGAACAACAGCAGATCGAGCGGCTCCGCACGCGGGTTGACGATCTCGATCTCCGTCCCGTCAGCGCCAAGCTCGAAATATCGCTGCGCGCCGACCTCCGTGCCGCTCACGACTGCGCCATGGCCGGGAAGGAAGCCCGCAACGGGGAGATCGGGGCGCAAGGGCACCCGGGCAGCGCCCATGGGCTCGACGCGAAGATGCCAGATGAACTCGTGTGCATAGATCGGGATCGGCGATGCGTTTCCATCGTATTCACCCAAGAGCACCTTGAGTTGGGCCCGGCCCCCCGGCAGGGCCACGACAGGCAACTTCTCGGCCGGAACGGGCAGGTATTCGGCCGGCTCTGCCTTGTGCCGTGCGGGCAGGTTGATCCAGAACTGGAAGCTGTGCAGCCTGCCGCCCTCGCGGCGCAGCTTCGCGGGCAGCATTTCGTCATGCACGATGCCGCGGCCCGCCTTCATCCATTGCACACCGCCCGCGGTGATGGTGCCATGCCCGCCGCTGCTGTCGGCATGGGTCAGCGCCCCTTCCAGAACATAGGTGAAGGTGGCGATACCCCGGTGCGGATGGGCGAAGGAGCCGTCGGGATCGGGAAGCTCGCCCGCCGCGATGGTCATCGGCGGCAGGTGGTCCAGCAACATGATCGGACCCACCGATTGGGCCGCCTCGTTCGGGAGGGCCCGGGCGATGGTGAAGGGGCCGACCCGATCGGGCCGGGCGGCTTTATGGGATATGACCTGTTTCATCGGATGTCTCCGTTTGCCGATTCAGAGGTAGGCATCCGAAGGGCAGATTGAAATTTATATTTTCTGCGTATCTATATCAGGTTTTCTTATGAACGGGGGTTGCTGGTGAAGCTGGTCAGGCCTCCGGGCTTCTGGATCGCGAAATCGGCGTCCAGAAGGGCCAGAGGCGATGGTATGTCGACGACCTGCCCATGAAGAAGCAGTTGCTGGTGACCGGCCTCGGTTGGGGCCGTCTGCCAGAATACATGATCGCCGAAGAGTTGGCGCGAGACCAGCTGCGGGCAATCCTCCTGCCGCACACCCATCTGAGCTTTGGCATCGAGGTTTTCGTCTTTCACCAGCGGAGGCCGGTCATAGGTCCCGTCGCGGATCATCTATGGAACGAGTTCGGTGCGTATTTCCGGTAAGGGGACATGGGCCTGAGACCTTGTCCTAAGGCTGCGGAGGCCCGTTCCGGCGGCGGGCGGGGCTATCTGCGCCCCGCCACGATCCGATCGAGGATAAGCGCGCAGAACAGGATCGCGAGGCCCGCGAGGATGCCTTGGCCCGCGGCGGCGAATTGCAGCGCCTCCAGCACGTCCTCGCCCAGCCCCTTGGCGCCGATCAGCGAGGCCACCACCACCATGGCCAGCGACAAAAGGATGGTCTGGTTGATGCCCGCCATGATCGTCCGGCGCGCCAGCGGCAGGTCCACCCGCCACAGCAGGTAGCGCGGCGTCGCGCCGAAGGCCATCGCCGCCTCCCGCACCGCCGCCGGCACCTGCTGCAGGCCCAGCACGGTAAAGCGGATCACCGGCGGGCTGCCGAAGATCATCGTCGCCACCACCCCCGCCGGCTTGCCCGATCCGATGAAGGCCACCACCGGGATCAGGTAGACGAAGGAGGGCATCGACTGCATGAAGTCGAGCACCGGGCGCACCACCGCGAAGACCCGGGGCCGCCGCGCGCAGTAGATCCCCAACGGGATGCCCAGCGTGATCGAGATCAATGCCGCCGCCCCCAGAAGCGCGATGGTGGTCATCGCCTTTTCCCAGAAATCGAGCACGCCCAGATAGGCCAGCGCCGCGGCGGTGAAGATCGCCACCCGCGCGCCGCCCGACAGCCAGCCCAGCATCACGAAGACCAGCGCTACCACCGGCCATGGCGTGCCCACCAGCACCAGCTCGATCCAGTCGAGCAACGTGCGCATCCCCAGCGTCACAGCATCGAAGAAACCGCGCCCGGAATCCTTGGTCCAGTCGAACACCTCCTGCAGCCCGTCGCCGAGCTGCAGCTGCCAGTTGCGATCCGTCGGAAACGTCTCGAGCAGCGCGACGGCGTCAGGCCGCGCGAATTTCAGCACCGACAGGCCCACCACGATCACCGAGAGCAGCGCGGCCATGAACAGCCGGTCGCGCGACCATCCGCTCGCCGCGCCGCGATCCGACCGCCAGCGGGCGAACTGCGCCTCCAGCGTCCAGTTGGCCAGCGCCGCCGCGCCGAAGCGGACCGCCGCCAGCAGCGCCAGCCCGCCGACGAAATAGAGGATGCCGCCCGCATCGGCAGTGCGCGCCGCCGCCTGCGCACCGGCCTGCGCGCCTTCGAGCGCCTCGGCCGCGCGGCGCAGATTGTCGAGCGAGGCCGCGCCCGAAGCCTCGGCCGCCGCGACCTGCTGGCGCCGCAATTCCAGCGTCTGGGCGATCTGATCGGCGCGCAGCCGCGCCTCGCGGCCCAGATCGCCGAACAGCCCCATCCCCATCAGGATGAAGGCCAGCGTGTCGAAGAGCAGCACGCCGAGGAACCACGACCACAGCCCGCGCGCCCCGAACCAGATCGGCCCCAGAAGTGCCGCCGCCCCATTGAGCGTGAAGCGGTAGCCAGGCGCCTGCATCATGTGCCGGAAGACGCGCTGGTAATAACCGGGCGAGCGATCGACGAACTCACTTACGAGGCGGTCCAGCCGCGCGCTCGTCTCGGGCCGGATCTGCGACGGATCGACATGCATCATGGCGCGCTCCTCAGGCTTGGCTGTTCTGGATCGCGCGCAAAAGGCACGCGCGGTTGATGACGCCCACGGTGTTGTGGTCGTCGGCCACGGTGACGATGCCGTGCCCGTCCACCGCGAGGTTCATGAGATCGCTGAGATCCATCTTGGGATGCGCGACCCGTGCATCCCGGGGCACCGCGCCATGGCGCGCCTCGAACTCCGCCAGCGGCTGCATCACCGAATGGGCGAAGATCAGGTTGAGCTTGGAGATCCCGGCCACGAAATCGGCGACATAATCGTCGGCGGGGTTGGTCACGATATCCTCGGGCGTGCCGATCTGCACCAGCACCCCGTCCTTCATGATCGCGATGCGGTCGCCGATGCGGATCGCCTCGTCGAGATCATGGGTGATGAACAGCGTGGTCTTCTTCATCTCGGCCGAGAGTGACATGAACTTGTCCTGAAGCTGGCGGCGGATCAGCGGGTCGAGCGCCGAGAAGGGCTCGTCCATCAAGAGGATCGCCGGATCGGCGGCGATGGCGCGAGCCAGTCCCACACGCTGTTGCATGCCGCCCGACAGCTCGTCGGGATACTTGTCCTCCCAGCCGTTCAGCTCGACCGCGCGGATCGCGCGCAGCGCGGTCTGGGTGCGCTCGCGGACGTCGTGACCGCGCACCTCCTGGCTGAAGGCGACGTTCTCGAGCACGGTGCGGTGCGGCATCAAGGCCATGTTCTGGAACACCATGCCGATCTTTTCGGCCCGGGTCCGGCGCAGCTCCCGCGCGGAGAGAGCGTTGACGTCCTGACCCTCGATGTAGATCGAGCCGGCGGTCGGTTCGATCAGCCGGTTGATGTGTCGGATCAGCGTCGATTTGCCCGAGCCCGACAGGCCCATGATGCAGAAGATCTCACCGCGGCCGACATCGAAGCTGGCGTCGCAGACACCGACGACACAGTCGTAGCGGTCGCGGATCTCCTCCTTTGACAGCCCCTTTGATCTGACGGCGTCCAACGCCTCCGACGCGCGGGCGCCGAAGATCTTCCACACGCCATCGCAGCGGATGACCGGGTCATCGGATTTATGGATCATGACGTCCTCCCTCGAATTCAAACTACATGAAGCTATATTGTAGACAAGTTGTATTTTATGAGACTACACAAGATATGAAGAACGTTGTCCCATCCCTGACTGCGCGTTGGTCATTTCGGAGGCAGAATCATGAGTGAAAGACCGATCAGCAGGAAAGTCCGGTGCGTCGAAGACCTGCGGCGACGCATCCTGACGCAGGATTTCGAGCCCGGCAGCTATCTCGAGGAGGTCGAGCTGGCGGAATCATACGAGATCTCGCGGCCGCCCTTGCGCGAGGTGCTGAACCAGCTGGCCGGCGAGGGCTATCTCGTCCTGCACAAGAACCGCGGCGCGCAGGTCGCGCCGATGACGCACAAGACCATGCGCAACTTCTTCATGGCCGCGCCGATGATCTACGCGGCCGTGTCCCGCCTTGCCGCCGAGCATGCCACCGAGGGCCAGATCATGCGCCTCAAGGATGCGCAGACCCTGTTTCGACGCTCGATCCGCGAGGGTGACACCGCCGAGCGCGCCATGATGAACGAGCGTTTCCACGCGATCATCGGCGAAATGGCCGACAACGAATTCCTGAGCCCGAGCCTGCGGCGCCTGCTGATCGACCATACGCGGATCGGCATGTCCTTCTACAACCCGCGCAACCACGCGATGGCCCAGCAGCGCTCCGTCGCGGCGGATCAGCACGACCGGTTCATCGAACTGATCGAGAAGGGCGACGTCGAGGCCTGCGGCCAGCTCGCCATCGATCACTGGGAGCTGTCGCGGGCCGAGATCGAAAGCTTTGTCACCCCAGATGGAATGCGCATCCCGCTCGGCCACGCGCCAGGCGAACAGCGCCAGAAAGGAGCCTCATGAAGTTCGAAGGCATCTATACGCCGGTCATCACGCCGCACCGGTCCGATGGCGGCATCGATCACGACGCCTTGGCCGCGCAGATCGAACATCTGATCGCGGCGGGCGTGCATGGGCTGATCAATGGCGGCTCTACGGGCGAATACTATGCCCAAAGCCTCGATGAGCGCCGTGAGACCGCCAGCTTCGTGAAGGACGTGATCGGCGACCGGGTGGCGCTGATGGTCGGCACGGTGGCGATCCGCCTGCCGGATTCGATCGCCATGGCCGAACACGCCGCCCAAATCGGCGCCGATGCGATTCTGGTCGGATCGCCGCCCTATTCGGTGCCGACCGAGCGCGAGAACGCGCTGAACGCGCTGACCATCGACCGGGCCGCCGATCTGCCGATTATGCTCTACAACTATCCCGGCCGGATGGGCATCGACATGGGCGAGGAGTTCCTCGACCGGGTCGGGCGCAGCCGCAATGTCTGCGCCATCAAGGAAAGCTCGGGCGACATCAACCGGGTGCATCTGCTCGCCCGCGACTATCCGCACATCCAGCTGTCCTGCGGCATGGACGATCAGGCGCTCGAATTCTTTGCCTGGGGCGCGCGGAGCTGGGTCTGCGCCGGATCGAATTTTCTGCCCGAGGAGCATATCGCGCTGTGGCGCGCCTGCGCGGTCGAGGGGGATTTCGAGAAGGGGCGACGGATCATGTCGGCGATGATGCCCTTGATGCGTGTGCTCGAACAAGGCGGCAAGTTCATTCAATGCGTCAAGCATGGCTGCGAAATGATGGGCCGACATGCCGGGCCGCCGCGCCCGCCGCTCAGGCCGCTCGACAAGGATGACAAGCGGCAGCTCGAACAGGTGGTGCGCGTGCTGAAACGTACCATGGCCGCGATCGAGGCCGGATCTCATGCGGAGGCAGCGGAATGAGCGATCTTTTGACGACCGAGGAATACAAGGCCATCGCGGCGGCGCTGACGCTGCCGACCCAAGCCTTCGTCGATGGCGGCTTCCGCCCGGCCAAATCGGGCAGCACCTTCGACAGCCTGAACCCGGCGACGGGCGCGGTGCTGGCCAGGGTGACGGCCTGCGGCGCCGAGGATGTGGATTTCGCGGTCGAGAAGGCGCGCGAGTCGTTCGAGGACGGCCGCTGGTCGCGCCTGCATCCCGGCGATCGCAAGGAGGTGCTGATCCGGCTCGCTAAGCTGCTCAAGCGCAACGCCCGCGAACTTGCGGTGATGGAGAGCCTCGATTCCGGCAAGACGATCTATGATTGCGAGACGGTCGATGTCCCCGAGACGATCCACTGCCTGACATGGCACGCCGAGCTGATCGACAAGATCTATGATCAGGTCGCCCCGGCCTCGGACGATCACCTCGCCATGGTGGTGCGCGAGCCGGTCGGCGTGGTGGGGCTCGTGCTGCCGTGGAATTTCCCGCTGCTGATGCTGGCATGGAAGATCGGCCCGGCGCTGGCCGCCGGCTGCTCGGTGATCGTCAAGCCGGCCGAGGAGACCTCTCTCACCGCGCTGCGGCTGGCCGAACTGGCGATGGAGGCGGGGCTTCCGGCGGGCGTTCTCAACGTGCTGCCCGGATCGGGGCCGGAGGTGGGCGAGCCGCTGGGCCGGCACATGGATGTCGATGCGCTGAGCTTCACCGGTTCGACCGAGACCGGTCGCCGCTTCCTGCGCTACGCGGCCGAGTCGAACCTCAAGGAGGTGACGCTCGAAATGGGCGGCAAGAACCCCGCCGTGGTGCTCGATGACGCCGAGAACCTCGACCGGGTCGCCGCGCATGTGGTGAATGGCGCGTTCTGGAACATGGGCGAGAACTGTTCGGCGGCATCGCGGCTGATCGTCGAGAAGGGCGTCAAGGACGCGCTTCTCGAGCGGATCGCGGCGC
>Ga0207882_1000515_pt1 | contig 10050 bp, 11 predicted proteins | sample MalvirmetaMSP103_FD_184228 | JGI IMG/M metagenome (GOLD analysis project Ga0207882, IMG submission 184228) | Marine viral communities from the Deep Pacific Ocean - MSP-103 (SPAdes) | ecosystem: Environmental > Aquatic > Marine > Oceanic | place: Pacific Ocean | collected 2011-05-15 | reverse complement strand
GTGGACTGGGTCGTGCTCACTGCCGCCATCGTCGGCCTCGGCGTGGTGATTCTCGGTCAGGTGACCGGCGGCGCCAAGACCCTTGCCGATGGCATCGGCACCAACCTGACCAGTCAAGTTGGCAAGACCTACTGAGTCGCTTCTGATGCCAGTCGCCAAATGGGCCGCACCCCGGGTGCGGCCCATTTTTCTGGTGGATGCAGACAGCCCCGCTTAGGGCCAGATATGCCCATCGCCGTGCCACAATCATCCGTCAATCCTGACAATGAAGTTCAGCAGAGCCCCAGCGATCTAGACAGGAAGTTGGCATGACGAATTCAATAATCGCCCTTTGGCAGCAAGATGACGGTGCCGTGACCATCGACTGGGTCGTGCTGACGGCCGCCCTAGTGGGGTTGTCGATTTCCGTCGTTGCGGTTTTCGCGTCGGCCTCGAAATCGCCCGAGGGGAATTACAACACCAACCTGAGCAGCGCACAGAGCTTCGTCGACGACCTCGATCAATGACAAGCCCCGGCCCGAGAGGAGACACGAGATGAGAACGGTATTCGGACTGGTCCTGATGCTTGGCCTCGGGCTTGCGGGCTTTGCGGTCTACATGATCAAGGGCTATTTCGACGAGCAGCAGGCCGCCATCATGGCCGAGCGCGAGGCCGCCTCGCTGCGCCAGCCGACGGTCGAGGTCGTGGGCGTCTCGCGGGCCCTGCCCTATGGCACGGTCATCACCCGCGAAGACCTCAGGCCGATCCTCTATGCCGAGGAGTTCCTGCCCGAAGGCACCTTCCCCGACCTCGATGCGCTCTTTCCCGAGGGTGAGGACGTGCCGCGCATCGTGTTGCGTCCGATGGAGCCGAACGAGCCGGTGCTGGCCTCGAAGATTACCGCACCGGGTGGCGATGCGGGCATCAGCACGCGCTTGGGCAGCGGCATGCGCGCCTTCGCGATCAGCGTCAACGCGGCAAGCGGCGTATCAGGCTTTCTGCGGCCGGGCGATCGGGTCGATGTCTACTGGACCGGCTCCGTCGCGAAAGGCACCGATGCCCGCGACGTCACCAAGCTGATCGAGACCGGCCTCGAGCTGGTCGGCGTCGATCAGACCGCCGATCAGGGCCGCGCCGAGGCGATCATCGCCCGCACCGTGACGGTGCAGGCCTCGCCCGAGCAGGTTGCCAAGCTCGCCCAAGCCCAGTCCACCGGCACGCTGGCGCTGTCTCTCGTGGGCCTGTTCGACGACAAGGTCGCAGGCACCGTGGAAGTAGATCAGCGCAGCCTGCTCGGCATCGCGCCCGAGCCAGAACCCGAGGCGGCGCCGCAGATCGCAGCCGCCCCCCCGCCCCCGCCCGAGGTCTGCTCGGTACGCACGCGCAGGGGCGCCGAAGTGGTCGAAATCGCGATCCCCTGCACCAATTGAGCGGGTGGCCAGAGCGCGCGGCCTGTGGCCGCGCGCCCACAGACCCGTTCCATGCCCCGCCGCGCGTTGCAATACGCCGCGCCGTCGGGCAGGCTTCGCCACGACGGGGCACGACAAGACCCCGATGCACGACCTGCAGCGAGGCGGCCCGATGAGCATCCGACATACCCTCCGGGCCGGCCTGACCGGCCTCGCCCTGGCGATGGCGATCCCGGCGGCGGGCCAGGCCGAAGCACTCAGGATACTGGGCGGCTCTCCAACCGGAGCGCTTCAGGTGCCGATGAACCGCGCCGTCGTGGTCGAGAGCGATATCCCCTTCACCGAGCTTTCGATCGCCAACCCCGGCATCGCCGACATCTCCTCGCTCACCGACCGGACCATCTATGTGCTGGGCAAGGCGCCGGGCCGCACCACCCTCACCGTCTTGGGCGAAAACGGTCGCCTGATCACCAATGTTGAGGTCCACGTCACCCCCGACATCGCCGAGTTCAAGGAGCGCCTGGAGCAGATCCTGCCCGGCGAGCCGATCGAAGTGCGCACCGCCAATGACGGCATCGTGCTGTCGGGCGTGGTCAGTTCCATCGGCAAGCTCGACCGCGCGCTGGAGCTGGCCCAGCGCTACGCCCCCGAACGCGTGTCCAACCTGATGAGCGTCGGCGGCACCCAGCAGGTGATGCTCAAGGTCCGCTTCTCGGAGATGCAGCGCTCGGTGAGCAAATCGCTCTCGGCCTCGCTCGGCGCACGCGGCACCGCTTTGGGCGAGAATCTCGGTCTGGCCATCGGTACGAACACACTGGCCAATTCGGGCGCGCTGGGCACCGCCTTGGGCGGCAGCCTGCCGAGCGTCAGCACCGGCAACGCGGCGACGCTGTTCGGGTTCAACGCGGGCGGCGTCGAGGTGGGCCTGCTGCTCGAAGCGCTCGAGAATCGCGGCGTCGTGCGCACCTTGGCCGAGCCCAACCTCACCGCCCTGTCGGGTCAGGAGGCGAGCTTTCTCGCCGGCGGCGAATACCCGGTCCCGGTGAGCCAGGACAGCGGCAACATCGCAATCGAATACAAGCCCTTCGGCGTCGAGCTCAACTTCGTTCCCCGCGTGGTCGAGGGCGACCTGATCAACCTCGAACTCAACGCCTCGGTCAGCTCGATCGACCCTACCAACGGCTTCACAGCCAACGGCTTCACCGTCGACGCCTTCCGGCGGCGGCAGACCTCGACCACGGTCGAGATGCGCGATGGCGAAAGCTTTGCCATCGCGGGGCTCTTGTCGGATGATTTCCGCGATCTCAAGGGACAGGTGCCGTGGCTGGGCGACATTCCGGTGCTTGGCGCGCTGTTCCGCTCCGCCGAATACAGCCGCCAGCAGACCGAACTCGTGATCATCATCACACCGCATCTGGTCACGCCCACCCGTGGCGAGACGCTGGCCATGCCCACCGACCGGGTCCGCCCGCCGACCGAGCGCGATCTGTTTCTCTTCGGGCGGATCGCGGCCGATCGCGCGCCGCAATCGGGCGGCGCGGGCGAAATCGCGCGGCAAGACTTCTCGGGCTCCTATGGCTACGTGCTCGATTGATGGAGGGAACCGCGATGCGCCACGTCCTGACCGCGCTGGGCTGCGCCCTCTCGCTCGCCGCCTGCGCCGCGCCGCCGGGCTTCGATCAGGAGGCCGGCGGCAACACCGCCGGATTCGGCAGCGCCACGCTGACCAATACCGTGGCGCAGGGACAGGCCTCCGAGGGGCTCAGGGTGGATCTCGCGCGGCAGTTCGCCGCGGAGGTCGACGCGGTGATCAACTTCGCCTTCAACTCCGACCAGCTCGACACCGCCGCGCGCGCTACACTGCAGCGGCAGGCGAATTGGATCCGCCGCTATCCCGAACTGCGGTTCCGGGTTTACGGCCATACCGACCTCGTGGGGAGCGACGCCTACAACGAGGCGCTCGGACTGCGCCGGGCCCGTGCCGCCGTCGCCTATCTCGTGGCGCAGGGCCTCGACGCGCGTCGTCTCGAGGCGGTGGCCTCCTTCGGAGAAACGCGCCCCCTCATCGCCACCTCTCAGCCGGAGCGCGCCAACCGCCGCACCGTCACCGAGGTCTCGGGCTTCGTTCAGGGCCATCCCAACCTGCTCAACGGCAAATACGCGGCCGTGATCTTCGAGGGCTATGTCGAGAGCGCGGCGGTCCCGACCACGCTCAGCAACACGGGCGGTGAGGCCGAAGCAGGGACCGCGGCGGCGCCGTAAAACTTGGCGACAAACCTCGGATCGCCCGGGGATCGTTGCCCCACTTCCAACAATTTCAGCTTTTTAGCCCCAATGCAGCCATGATTTCCCTGCATGAAAGGTCTCGTGGAGGATAAAGGCCGGGTTCGGCGACGCTCCGGACCAGCATATAAAGGCGGAGCCACCGCCTGACAGAGGATCGAAGGAATGAGCAGCACGGCACCCTTGCAACCGGACCCGCAGCCGATCACGGCCTGCACCATCAGCCGTGACGTGCAGCTGTTCGATCTGCTGATCGAGGACATGGAAGCCGCGATGGGCGAGAACTGGGGCGATCTGGGCTTCGACGACGCCCTCGCCTTTCTCGAACAGCCCGAGGCCACGGAGCTCGAATTCATCGCCGTGGCGCTGAGCAAGGACGACGAGGGCCAGCTCGCGCTCATCGCCGACATCATTTCCCATGCCAAACGGCGCGGCATCAAGGTGGTGCTCATCGCCGACGAGGTGAGCCCTGCGGTGCTGCACCAACTCTTGCGCGAGGGCGGCGACGAGTTCGTGCCGTATCCGCTGCCCGAGGGCGAGCTGGCGCAGGCGATCGACCGGCTGCGCCGGGGCGTGGGACCGATCCTGCCCGACGCCCCAAAGCCCGAGCCGCGCGCCACCGGCGACCGCAATGGCGTCGTGATTCCGGTGCAGGGGCTGGCCGGCGGCAGCGGCGCCACGACGCTGGCGGTGAACCTCGCCTGGGAGCTGGCCAATGCCGATCGGAAATCCCCGCCACGGGTCTGCCTGATCGATCTCGACCTGCAGTTCGGCACCGTCGCCACCTATCTCGACCTGCCCCGCCGCGAGGCGGTACTCGAATTGCTGGGCGACCTCGCATCTGCCGACAGCGACAGCCTGCTCTCGGCGATGCTGCTCCATCAGGAGCGGCTGCATGTGCTGACCTCGCCATCCGAACTGGTGCCGCTCGATTTGATCGGCCCGGACGAGGTGGCGCATCTGATCGAACTGGCGCGGGTCAATTTCGACTACGTCGTGATCGACATGCCGCCGACGCTCGTCGACTGGTCCGAGACCCTGCTTCGGGTCGCGCATGTCTACTTCGCGACGCTCGAACTCGACATGCGGTCGGCGCAGAACACGATGCGGCTCAAGCGAGCGCTGCAATCCGAGGACCTGCCTTTCGAGAAGCTGCGCTTCGTGCTGAACAGGGCGCCAGGCTTTACCGACCTCTCGGGCAAGAGCCGGGCTCGCAGGCTGGCCGATTCACTCGGGATCTCGATCGAGATCCAGCTTCCCGATGGCGGCCGGGCGGTGACGCAAAGCGCCGATCACGGCACGCCGCTTGCCGATGGGGCCGCGAAGAATTCGCTGCGCCGCGAGATCGCGAAACTCGCGCGCTCGGTCCACAAGGTCAACGTCGCCGACGCCAGCGCCGAAACGGCAGGCTGAGCCCAGCACAGGAGGACGTCATGTTCTCGAAGTTCAGGAAAACCGACACCGAAGGTCAGCCCGCCCCGACCAAGCCCCTCGCCGCCGCCCCGGCGGCGGCCCGCGCGCCGCAACCCTCTGCTCCACAACCCGCCCTGTCCGGCACCGCCGCATCCGCCGCACGCCGGGCCGCCCCCGCGACAGACTTGCCGCGCCGTGCCGCCGAGGCCAGCCCCGCCGACAAGGAACGCCGCCGCAAGGAGCGTTTCGCCGAGATCAAGCTTGAGGTGCACAAGGCACTTCTCGACACGCTCAACCTCGCCGCCCTTGAAAAGGCCAGCGAACAGGACCTGCGGGCCGAGATCAACGCCATCGCCACCGAAACGCTCGAGACCATGGGCGTGTCCCTCAACCGCGAGGAACGCCAGAGCCTGGGACAGGATCTGTTCTTCGAGGTCACGGGCCTTGGCCCGCTCGAGACACTCCTGAAAGACGATTCGGTCAACGACATCCTCGTCAATGGCCCGCACCAGATCTTCGTGGAGCGCAACGGTAGGCTGCAGCTCACCGACATCACTTTCAAGGACGAGCGCCACCTGCTCAGGATCATCGACAAGATCGTCTCCGCCGTGGGCCGCCGGGTCGACGAATCGAACCCTTATGTCGACGCCCGCCTCGCCGACGGTTCGCGCTTCAACGCCATGGTCGGACCGATCGCGGTCGACGGCTCGCTCGTGTCGATCCGCAAGTTCAAGAAGGAAAAGCTTGGCATCGACGACCTCGTGCGGTTCGGCGCGATGACCGAGGAGATGGCGGCCTATCTGCAGGCCGCCGTCGCCACCCGGCTCAACATCATCGTCTCGGGCGGCACCGGCTCGGGCAAGACCACGACGCTCAACGCGCTGTCTTCCTTCATCGACGACAACGAACGCATCCTGACCATCGAGGACACCGCCGAGCTTCAGCTGCAGCAGACCCATGTCGGCCGGATGGAAAGCCGCCCCGCCAACGTCGAGGGCCGCGGCGCGGTAAGCCAGCGCGATTGTCTCAAGAACGCGCTTCGGATGCGGCCCGACCGGATCATCGTCGGCGAGACGCGCGGCGAGGAAGTGATCGACATGCTGCAGGCGATGAACACCGGCCATGACGGCTCGATGACCACGATCCACGCCAACTCCGCGCGTGACGGCATCAGCCGGCTCGAGAACATGATTGCCATGGCAGGCATCGAGATGCCGATCAAGGCGATCCGCTCCCAGATCGCCAGCGCCGTCCACCTGATCGTGCAGGCCAGCCGCCTGCAGGACGGCTCGCGCCGGATGACCTCGATAACCGAGATCACCGGCATGGAGGGCGACGTGATCTCGATGCAGGAGGTGTTCCGCTACCGCCGCGTCGGGCTGACCCCGGACAACAAGATCATCGGCCATTTCACCGCGACCGGTGTGCGCAGCCATTACTCCGAGCGTTTCCGGCTCTGGGGCTACGACCTGCCGCCTTCGCTTTTCGAACCCATGGCGGCGGAGTGAGATCATGAGCCTCAGCGCGGCACCGATCATCTATGGCCTCGTCTTCATCGCCGTCCTCGTGCTGGTCGAGGGGGTGTATCTCACTGTCTTCGGCCGCTCCATCAGCCTCAACAACCGGGTCAACCGGCGGCTGACGCTTCTGGAAAAGGGCGGTCGGCGCGAAGAGGTGCTCGAACAGCTGCGCAAGGAGATGTCGCAGCACATGCGCTCGCGCCGCGTGCCGCTCTATTCGATCCTCGCCCACAAGGCGCAAAAAGCCAACATCGCCTTCACCCCTCGCCAGCTCGTGCTGCTGATGGTCGGCCTTGGCGCAGTGGCTTATGCCGGGCTCACCTTCGGCACGGGTGCTGCGCTCGAGATCCGCGTCGCCGTCGCGGCGGCGATGGGGGTGGGAAGCGTCTATGTCTGGGTCGGTCACAAGGCCAAGAAGCGCATCGGCCTCATCGAGGCACAGCTGCCCGACGCGATCGAGCTGATGGTCCGATCGCTTCGGGTCGGGCATCCGTTCTCCTCGGCGGTCGCCGTCGTCGCCAAGGAGGTGCCCGATCCGCTCGGCTCCGAAATGGGGTTGATCGCCGACGAATCCGCCTATGGCCGCGACATGAGCGACAGCCTCAAGGCCATGGCCGAACGGCTCGACCTTCAGGATCTGCGCTTCCTCGCCGTTGCCGTGACGATCCAGCAGCAGGCGGGCGGCAACCTCGCCGAGATTCTCGATGGCCTGTCCAAAGTGGTCCGAGCCCGCTTTCGGCTGTTCCGGCGGGTCAAGGCGATCACCGCCGAGGCCAAGTGGTCGGGCATGTTCCTGTCGGGTTTCCCGCTGGCGGCGCTGGCGGCGATCAACCTGATGGAGCCCAACTACTATGACAAGGTGAGCCAGACGCCGGTGTTCGTGCCCGCCTGCCTCGTCGTCGCGGCGTTCTTGATCGTGAACGTCATCGTCATGCGCGCCCTCGTCAACATCAAGGTCTGATACATGAACCTGCTCCAGCAGATCGAGGCCCTGCTCGTGGCCCGGCTCGGCCCCGCGGGCCCCCTCCTCGCGGTCGGCTTTCTCGGCCTCGCGATGATCCTGCTCACGCTGCCGGTGCTCCTCCGCCGCAAGAGCGATCCCCTCGACCGGCTCAAGGCCCAGAACGCGCGCGGCGGCGACGCCCCGAAGATCGTCGACCGCCTCCGGACGCCCTCGGCCGCCGACAAGCTCGAACGCTACGCCACCTTCCTCGAGCCGCAGAACGCCGAGGAATACTCGGCCGCGCGGCTGCGGCTGATGCAGGCGGGCTACCGCACCCGCAACGCGGTGCGGATCTACCATTTCAGCCAGTTCGCTCTGGGCATCGGCGCGCTGATCGGCGGCCTCGTCTTTGCGCTGAGCCAAGGCAGCTCCGATCCGCAGGACATGATCATCGCCACGATCGGGCCGGCGGCGATCGGCTACATGGCCCCCAAATACTGGGTCACGCGCCGCCGCGAGGCCCGCCGCCAGAACATCACCGATGGCTTTCCCGACAGCCTCGACATGATGCTGGTCTGCGTCGAGGCCGGCCAGTCGCTCGACCAGTCGATCATTCGGGTGAGCCATGAGTTGCGCTCGGGCTATCCCGACCTCGCCTTCGAATACAGCCAGGTCGCGCATGAGATGAAGGCCGGCAAGGACAAGACGCTGGTGCTGCGCGACCTCTCCGAGCGCTGCGGCGTGACCGACATATCGAGCTTCGTCACCGTGCTGGTGCAAAGCCAGCAATTCGGCACCTCGATTGCCGAGGCGCTGCGGGTGTTCTCGGCGGAGATGCGTGACAAACGCGTGATGCGGGCCGAGGAAAAGGCGAATACGCTGCCCACCAAGATGACGTTGGCCACGATGATGTTGACGGTGCCGCCGCTGCTGATCATCCTGATCGGGCCGTCGCTCTACGACATCTACATGACCCTGGGCGGCGGGGCTGCCGGGAACTGACACCCCTTTCATGAGACCTTTTGCCCTTATTGCCGCATTCGCCCTGCTGGCAGCCTGCGCGGCCACGGGCGACCTGTCCAGGTCCTCGGGCGGCGTCTATGCCCCCGGCCCCTCCGGCGCGTCGGATGTCGACGGTCTTATCGTCGGGCACCGGCTCATGGCCTCGAACGAGGCCGAGCTGGCGCTCTCGGCCTATGGGCGCGCGGCGGCGGAGCGCGGTCTCGACGTCGACACGCTCTCGGCGATGGGGTCGGCCAATCTGCGTCTCGGGCGGCTCGGTCAGGCCGAACGGCTGCTGCGTCGGGCCGTGGCGCTGGACCAAGATTTCGCCCCGGCCTGGAACAACCTCGGCGTGGTGTTGATGGAAACGGGGCGCACCGCCGAGGCCGCGGAGAGCTTTCGCCGCGCCTTCGGCCTCGTCGATGGCGGTGACGAGATGGTGCGCGACAACCTGCGCCGGGCCCTCGCCAAGCGGGACGACGCTCTCTATGCTGGTCCGCAGGAAACCGAAGAGTTTCAACTGGTGCGGCGCGGATCGAGCGAATACGCGATACTGACCGCGCTGTAAGGATACGAGCAGCAAAGGACGCCGCCCCATGCGACTTCCCGTCCGCCATTTCGCCGCTCTCGCGGCGTTGTTTCTGGTCGGCTGCGGCACGCCGGACGGCGAAGTGGACCGCGCGGTGAGCGATCTGCGCGAGGCGCGCGACGCCGATCTCAACGAGATCATGCTCACCGTGGCCGACCCCGTCGAAAGCGTCGCCTATTTCAAGCGTCTCGCCACCGAAACCCCTGATGCGATCGAGATCCAGCGTGGTCTGGCCACCTCGCTGGTGCGGGCCAAGCGCGGCCCCGAGGGTGTCGCGGCCTGGCGCCGGGTAACCGCGCATCCACAGTCGGGACCCGCCGACGGTGTCGAGCTCGCCGACGCGTTGATCCGCACCAATGATTGGGACGGCGCCGAAAAGGTCCTCGACGGCGTCCCGCCGACCTTCGAGACCTTCCAGAGATACCGGCTCGAGGCGATGGTCGCCGACAGCAATCAGGAATGGGCCCGCGCCGACAGCTTCTACGAGACCGCCGTGGGGCTCACCACCACGCCCGCCGGGGCGCTCAACAACTGGGGCTATTCCAAGCTCACCCGCGGCGACTATCGCGGGGCCGAGCGGCTCTTCACCGACGCGCTGCGGCAGGAGCCGGGGCTTTTCACCGCCAAGAACAACCTAGTTCTGGCGCGCGGCGCGCAGCGCAACTACCAGCTCCCCGTGATCCCGCTGAGCCAGACCGAACGCGCGCAACTGCTCTACACACTCGCTCTCACGGCGATCAAACAAAGCGACGTGACGATCGGCCGGGGTCTTCTGCGCGAAGCGGTCGACACGCATCCGCAGCATTTCGAGGAAGCGGCGCGGGCGCTGCGCGCGCTGGAGGGCGGCGCGACCAACTAGCGCCCCGCCTGCTCCCTGCTCATGCCATATTACTCATCCAGACAGACCCGAC
>Ga0207882_1000514_pt1 | contig 10055 bp, 9 predicted proteins | sample MalvirmetaMSP103_FD_184228 | JGI IMG/M metagenome (GOLD analysis project Ga0207882, IMG submission 184228) | Marine viral communities from the Deep Pacific Ocean - MSP-103 (SPAdes) | ecosystem: Environmental > Aquatic > Marine > Oceanic | place: Pacific Ocean | collected 2011-05-15 | reverse complement strand
CTCCAACTCGTTTCGCTCGGACGACAGCGAGCAGAACGCCGTCGGTCTCCTGCACTGGGAAATGCGCGCGGCGGGCGGTCTCATCATGTCGACCGCCGATCGGCACCGCCTGCCCGCGGGCGGGGCGCTGGCGGTGGACCGCGATCCCTTTGCCGCTGATGTCACCGCGCAACTCACGGCGCATCCGAACGTGACGGTGAGCTACGATGAGATCACCGAGCTCCCCGAGACTGGCCACTGGATATTTGCCACCGGTCCGCTGACCTCGCCTGCGCTGGCCGAAGCGATCTCGGCCGTGACCGGCACCGGCGCGCTGGCCTTCTTCGATGCGATCGCCCCCATCGTCTATGCCGAGAGTATCGACATGTCGAAGGCGTGGCTGCAGTCACGCTATGACAAGGGCGAGACGGAAGAGGAGCGTACCGCCTATATCAACTGCCCGATGACGAAGGATGAGCACGAGGCCTTCATCGACGCGCTGCTCGCCGCCGACAAGGCCGAGTTCCACGAAGGCGAGACGGCGGGCTATTTCGACGGCTGCCTGCCGATCGAGGTGATGGCCGAGCGCGGCCGCGAAACGCTACGCCACGGGCCGATGAAGCCGGTGGGCCTGACCAATCCGCATGACCCGGAAAACAAGCCCTATGCCGTGGTGCAGCTGCGCCGCGACAACAAGCTTGGCACGCTCTACAACATCGTCGGCTTTCAGACCAAGATGAAGTATGGCGCGCAAACCGGTGTTTTCCGTATGATTCCAGGACTTCAGGAGGCGAGGTTCGCGCGGCTCGGGGGGATTCATCGCAACACTTTCCTGAACAGCCCTACACTGCTTGACGGGGAAATGCGGCTGCGCGCCCAGCCCAACATCCGCTTTGCCGGACAAGTCACTGGTGTCGAAGGATATGTCGAAAGCGCGGCAATGGGCCTTCTGGCCGGTCGTCTTGCCGCCGCCGAGATCATGGGTCACACAGTGCCCGCGGTGCCGCAGACCACGGCGATGGGCGCGCTCGTCACCCACATCACCGGCGGGGCCGAGGCCAAGACGTTCCAGCCGATGAACGTGAATTTCGGGCTGTTCCCGCCGCTCGACGGTGTGCGCGGCGGCCGTCGCGGCCGCAAGGACCGCTACAAAGGCTATACCGACCGCGCCAAGGAAGACTGGCAAGGCTGGCTCGCCGCGCAGGAGATGGCGACCGCCTGAGGGCTTGCCTCGACGCCTCCGGGACCACATCTCGGGGGCAACCTCAAGCGGAACGGATTTCACATGCTCTACATACTTGCCCTGCTCCTGCCGCCTGTCGCCATCATGCTGACGGGCCGAGTGATCCTCGGTCTCGTGGTTTTGGTGATCTGGTTTCCTGCGATCCTGATCTCGGGAGGTCTCGGCCATCCGATCTTCATCTTGCTGGCATGGCTGGTCATCCATCAAAGCGCAGTCAAGCGCGGCTGAATGCGCGTCACTCGCTTTGCCCCGTCGCCCACCGGGCCGCTGCATCTCGGACATGCGTTCTCGGCCCTGACAGCGGCGGCGCGGGCGCAAGGCGGGACGTTCCTGCTTCGGATCGAGGATATCGACAGGCAGCGGTCAAAGCCCGAATGGGAGCGGCGCATTCATGATGATTTGCGCTGGCTTGGCCTCGCATGGCCCGAACCGGTGCTGCGCCAGTCCGAAAAGCTCCACGCCTATCGCGCGGCGCTGGAGCGGCTCTGGGCGGAGGAGCTCCTTTACCCGTGCCACTGTAATCGGCGCGACATCCTCGACGCGGCCTCCGCGCCGCAGGAGGGAGGTCCGCGCCTTGGCCCCGACGGGGTGATCTATCCCGGCATCTGCCGGGGCCGCGACCGATCCGGCCCTCTTCCCGCCGACGTGCCGCTGCGGCTCGACTTGGCTCGCGCCGCCGCGCGCCTTCGCGACCCGCTGCGCTGGACAGAGACGGGCGAGGAGGCGGGTGAGCACAAGATCGCGACTGACACCTTGATCGACAGCATCGGTGACCCGGTTCTGGCGCGGCGCGGCATGGGCACGTCCTACCACCTTGCCGTGGTGATCGACGACGCAGCGCAAGGCATTACCGAGGCGGTGCGCGGTCGCGATCTTATCGAGGCGACGCCGCTGCATGTGCTGCTGCAGCGCCTCTTGGGCCTGCGGGTTCCGGACTACCACCATCATCGGCTCATCCGCGATGAAACGGGCCGCCGCCTTGCCAAGCGCGACGATGCGCGCGCGATCCGTCTTTACCGCGACGAAGGGGCGACCCCCGCCGACATCCGGCGCATGATCGGCCTCTAGGCCACGTCGCTCCAAAAATACTCACATCCGATGCGTCACGTCATCGGCTTTGCGATCTCGACTTCGTCACCCTGCCGCAACGCGGTGTAGAAACAGTTGCGACGCCCCGTGTGGCAGGCCGGACCGGATTGTTCGACCTGCAGGAGCAGGCAATCGCGATCGCAATCGATGCGCATCTCGATCAGCACCTGCTGGTTGCCCGAGGTCGCGCCCTTTTCCCAGAACTCCTGACGCGAGCGCGACCAATAGGTGACCCGACCGCTTGTGAGGGTCTTTTCGATCGAGGCCGCGTTCATCCAGGCCATCATCAGCACTTCGCCGGTGCCCGCCTCCTGCGCGATGGCGGGGATGAGACCGTTGGCGTCGTAGCGAAGCGTCTTGGGGTCGAACATCGGCACAAACCTTTTGCATCCCGGGGCGTCGTGCCTATCTAGAGGGACGACAGAGAAGAGGCAAACATGACCGAGCGCGCCAGCGGCGAGACCGACCTGATCAAGCTCTATTCGCAGCGCATCCTCGCGCTGACGACCGAGATGCCCCTGACCGACCGGCTGGAGGCGCCCGACGCCACGGTGCGCCGTCGCGCCCCTTTGTGCGGCTCGACCGTGACGGTGGACGTGACGGTCGAGAACGGCGCGGTCACCGGCTATGGCCAGGAAGTGAAGGCTTGTGCGCTGGGTCAGGCGGCGGCGGCGATCGTCGGCGGCGCGGTGATCGGGCGCGACCATGCGGAACTGGCGCGGGCGCGCGATCAACTTCGCGCCATGCTGGCCGAGAACGGCCCGGTGCCCGACGCGCCCTTCGAGGGTTTCGAAGTGCTGCAGCCCGCGCGCGACTATCGCAACCGCCACGCCTCGATCCTACTGGCGATCGAGGCCGTCACGCAGGCGGTTGAAGAGGTCGGCGCCCGACGCAGCGCGACCGGCTGATCCAAGGCCGTCCTCGTACCAAAAAAAAACCGCCGCGCACCCCGAAGGGTGGCGGCGGCAGAGGCAGGACCCTCCGGGGATCCGGTCGCACGCCGGAGCATGGCTCCATGCGGCGGACGGGCGATCCGCCGCGATGACCCGCGGGATCGGGCTGCGGCGACCGGTAAAGGGTCCGGGCAGATCAGATCAGGCCGGGCAGCCACAATCCGACGAACAACAAGAGCATGAGAGACGCCGCGCCCAGCGCGTCGGCGACCAAGGTGTCGCGAGAGCGGTGCATCACCAGTTTGAGTTCCTGTGCCATCCGCGTCTCCTCTCTCTGCGCTCCTGTTGCCGCTTTGTTCCCATATGGGGCAACGCCTGTAAAGAACTTTATGAGAACATCCTGTTCTTGTCCGGCCAGCGTATTGTTACAAAACGGAAGTTTCCTAGCCGACCGAGATCAGGCGGATTGCCCGGTCCTGCTCCATGAGCCAGAGGAGAACACGCGCGGAACGTCCCCGTTCGCCCTGAAGCGCGGGGTCGATTGTCAGCAGCGTGCGCGCATCGCTCTGGGCGAGCGCCATAAGCCCGGCATGACGTTCGAGATCGGCGATGCGGAATCGCGGCAGTCCGGATTGCGCGGTGCCGATCACGTCGCCCGCACCGCGCATCGACAGATCCTCTTCCGAGATGCGAAAGCCGTCCTCGGTCTCGCGCATGATCTCCAGCCTGCGCCGCGCGGTTTCGCCCAAGGGCGGCTGGTACATCAGCAGGCAGGTGGACTTGGCGCTGCCGCGTCCGACCCGTCCGCGAAGCTGGTGCAGCTGGGCAAGGCCGAAATTCTCGGCCCGCTCGATCACCATGATCGAGGCTGCGGGCACGTTGACGCCCACCTCGATCACCGTGGTCGCGACGAGCACCTTGGTCTCGCCCGCGACAAAGCGCGCCATGGCGGCGTCCTTCTCAGCGGGCGGCAGCTGTCCGTGCACGAGGCCGACCACCCCCTCGCCCAGCGCCGCGCGCAGACGCTTGAACCGCTCCTCCGCGGCGGTCATGTCCGAGACCTCGCTCTCCTCGACCAGGGGACAGACCCAATAGGCCTGGCGCCCCTCGGCCACGGCGGCGCGCAGCTTCTCGACCACCTCGCCCAGCCGTTCGTTGGAGACGAGCGCAGTGGTGACGGGAGAGCGTCCGGGCGGCTTTTCATCGAGCACGCTCACGTCCATGTCGCCATATTGCGTGAGCGCGAGACTGCGCGGGATCGGCGTGGCGGTCATCACCAGCACGTCGACGCCGCGCCCCTTGGCGCCAAGCTCCATACGCTGCGCGACGCCGAAGCGGTGCTGCTCGTCGATCACGGCGAGGCGCAGGTCGCGGAACTCCACATCCTTCTGGAACACCGCATGGGTGCCGACGAGGATCTGGATACGCCCCTCGGCGAGGGCTTCGAGCTTGCGGCGACGCTCGCTCCCCTTGTCGCGCCCCGTGAGAAGCTCGATCACCACGCCCGCGCTTTCGGCGAGCGGATGCAGTCCTTCGAGGTGCTGTCGGGCAAGGATCTCGGTCGGGGCCATCATCACGCCCTGCCCGCCTGCCTCCACCGCGATCAGAAGCGCCATCAGCGCCACCAGCGTCTTGCCCGAACCGACATCCCCCTGCAGCAGCCGGTTCATCCGGGATTGCCCCTCCATGTCGCGGGCGATCTCGTCGACGGCGCGGGCCTGTGCCCCCGTGGGTGCATATGGAAGTGCGGCGAGCACGCGCCTGCGATACCGCCTGTCCCCCACGCTCGGTCGTCCGGGGCTTCGACGCGCGGTGGCACGGGCAAGAGCAAGGGTCAGCTGATGCGCCAGCAATTCGTCATAGGCGAGACGCAGCCGCGCGGGGTGCGTGGGCGAGAGGTCATTGATGCTCTGCGGTGCATGGGCCTGATCGAGCGCCTCTTTCCACGAGGGCCATCCCTCGCGCGCGCGAAGTCCCGGGTCGATCCATTCCTCAAGCTCGAGCGCGAGGCCCAGCGCGGAGCGGGCGGCGCCGGTCATCTGCCTTTGGGTGATGCCGTTCGAGAGCGGATAGACCGGCTCGAAGGCGAGGATCTCTCCCTCCCTATCGACGGGCAGTACATGATCGGGATGCACCATCTGGGCCAACCCGTCGAACAGCTCGACCTTGCCCGAGACGATGCGCCGCTCTCCCAGCGGCAACAGATCGGGCACGTAGCTTCCCCGCGCGTGGAAGAACACGAGCTGGAACGCGGTCTCGGCATCCTCGATGGTGACGCGCCAGGGCCGCCCCTTGTTGGCGGGGGGATGATGGCGCACCACCTCCACCTCGACCGTGACCACGGTGGGCGGCACCACGTCGCGGATGCTGCGCTTGCGGGCGCGGTCGATCCCCGAATGCGGCAGCGTCAGGAGCACGTCGCGCGGCCGGGCCAACCCTGCGGCCTCGAAGGCGGGCACGGTCTTGGGGCCGATGCCCTTGAGCTTCTGGATGTCCCCGAAGAGCGGGAACAGGATCTCGGGCCGGCCCTTCACGCTCATGCGTCGCCGATCAGCGCAAGCCAGCCGTCCTCGTCCAGCACCTCGACGCCCAGGGCTTCGGCCTTGGCCGCCTTGGAGCCCGCCCCCGGCCCCGCGACGAGAAGGTCCGTCTTGCCCGAGACCGAACCCGCGACCTTGGCGCCAAGCTGCTCGGCGCGGGCCTTGGCCTCGGCACGGGTCATCTTTTCGAGCGTGCCGGTGAACACCACCGTCTTGCCCGCCACGGGGCTGCCTTCGGTCTTGGGCTGCTCGGCCGGCTGGATGTCGAGCTGCGCCACCAGCCGGTCTACCGAGCCACGCTCGCCTTCCTGACTGAGGGAGGTCACGAGGCTAACCGCGACGGTGAAGCCGATGCCGTCGATGCCGGTGATTTCGGCCCAATGCGGGCTCTCGGTCAGGGCGCCCTTGCGCGCCTTGTCGTCCTCGGCCTGCGCGGCGGGTTCCTGCGCGGCGGCATCGACGGCGGTAATCAGCGCCTCCCATGTTCCGAAGTGTCGCGCCAGCACATTGGCCGCCACCTCGCCCACATGCGCGATACCCAGACCGAAGAGCATCCGTCCCAACGGCACGCGGCGCGCCGTGTCGATGGCATCGAACAGCGCAGCGGCCGACTTCTCGCCCCATCCCTCGCGGTTCTTGAGCTGCTGCATCCCCGTCCCATAGCGCTCGCGCAGGGTGAAGATGTCGGCAGGCTCGCTGATCCATCCGTCGCGGTGGAACTGCTCGACCTGCTTGGCCCCCATGCCGTCGATGTCGAAGGCGGCACGGGACACGAGATGGCGCAGCTTTTCCACCGCCTGCGCGGGACAGATCAGCCCACCGGTGCAGCGACGAATGGCGTCGCCTTCCTCGCGCGGGGCCGCCGAGCCGCATTCGGGGCAATGATCCGGAAACACATAGGGAACACTGTCCTTGGGACGGCGGTCGAGATCGACATCGGCAATCTTGGGGATCACGTCGCCGGCGCGGTAGACCTGCACGCGGTCGCCTTCGCGGATGTCGCGCCCCTCGCGGATCGCCATGCCCTTGGAATCGCGGCCCGCGATATAGTCCTCGTTGTGCAGCGTCGCATTTGAGACGACGACGCCCCCCACCGTCACGGGCTTGAGCCGCGCCACGGGGGAAAGCGCACCGGTCCGACCCACCTGGATCTCGATCTTCTCCAGCGTGGTCCAGGCCAGCTCGGCGGGAAACTTGTGCGCCAGCGCCCAGCGCGGCGTGGTCGAGCGCATGCCGAGACGGCGTTGGAACGACAGGTCGTCGACCTTGTAGACGACGCCATCGATGTCATAGCCCAGATCGGCGCGTCTCGCCTCGATTTCGCAGTAGGCGTCGATCATCTTCTGAGGGGTGTCGCAGCGCCGGGTCATGGGGTTGGTGCAAAAGCCGAGTTCCCGCAGGCGAACAATGGCGTCGAACTGATGCGTGGCCAGCGGCGCCGACAGTTCGCCCCACGCATAGGCAAAGAACCGCAGCGGCCGCATCCTCGTGATCTCGGGATCGAGTTGGCGCAGCGAGCCCGCGGCGGCGTTGCGCGGGTTGGCGAAGGTCTTGGAACCGCGCTCGGCGTGGCGGGCGTTGAGGGCGGCGAAATCGGCATGGCTCATATAGACTTCGCCGCGCACCTCCAGCACCTCGGGCGCGCCGTCGAGCCGGTCGGGAATGTCATCGATGGTGAGCGCGTTGGGGGTTACATCTTCGCCCACGGCCCCGTCACCGCGCGTGGCGGCGCGCGCCAGACGCCCCTGCTCATAGCGCAGCGACAGCGACAGCCCGTCAATCTTGGGCTCGGCGGTGAAATCAAGCGGCGCATCCTCGGCGAGGCCGAGGAACTTGCGCACGCGCATCGCGAACTCGGTCACCTCCTCGTCGGTGAAGGCATTGCCCAGAGACAGCATTCGCACCGCATGGGGCACCTTGCCGAAACCGTCGGCCGGGGCGGCCCCCACCTGTTCGGTTGGGCTGTCCTCGCGCTTGAGGTCGGGAAAGCGCGCCTCGATCTCGGCATTGCGGCGGCGCAGCGCGTCATAGGCGGCATCGCTGATCTCTGGCGCATCGCGCTGGTGGTAGGCGGCATTCGCCGCACCGATCTCCGCGGCGAGACGCTCGATCTCCTCGCGTGCCTGAGCTTCGGTGAGTGCCGCGACCTCGATCGCCGCCAAATCCATGTCCGCCGTCAAAGCCATCTCCCGGTCGCCGTCGCGGACTGATCCATCCGCGTGGCGAACTTAGAAGCCCTGTGCGGGAGCGTCCAGATGCGAGCCGGGGTCAGGCACCGATGGCGATCGGGGGCGTTTGCGTCAACGGCTCGGGGTCGCGCAGCACGTAGCCACGGCCCCAGACCGTCTCGATGTAATGCTCGCCCCCCGTCGCCTGAGCCAGCTTCTTGCGCAGCTTGCAGATGAAGACGTCGATGATCTTCAACTCCGGCTCGTCCATGCCGCCATAGAGGTGGTTGAGGAACATCTCCTTGGTGAGAGTGGTGCCCTTGCGCAGGCTGAGAAGCTCCAGCATCTGGTACTCCTTGCCCGTCAGATGCACTGCCTGCCCGGCGGCCTTGACCGTTTTGGCGTCGAGGTTCACCGACACCTCGCCGGTTGTGATGACCGATTGCGCATGCCCCTTGGAGCGGCGGATGATCGCATGGATGCGCGCCACCAGCTCGTCGCGGTGAAACGGCTTGGTCAGGTAGTCGTCGGCCCCGAAGCCGAAGCCCTTGAGCTTGCTTTCGGTGTCGTCGTCGCCCGACAGGATCAGGATCGGTGTCTCGACCCGGCTGAGCCTGAGCTGGCGCAAGACCTCGTGCCCGTTCATGTCCGGCAAATGCAGGTCCAGAAGGATCAGGTCGTAGTCGTACAACTTGGCCAGATCGATCCCCTCCTCCCCCATGTCGGTGGCATAGACATTGAGGTTCGCATGAGTGAGCATCAATTCGATGCTTTTCGATGTGGCCGGGTCATCCTCGACTAGCAAGACGCGCATTCCATCCCCTCCGTGATCGGCTTGACCGTTGCAGGGCAGTAAGCCAGTTGACGGTTAATTCCGTATTACCTTAAGGCAACTCTGATGCTTCACCCTCAGGTTGTCTATACCTTTGTACAGTTGTGGCTTTGAGAGCCGCCGTTCCGTAGCGTCCGACGAGCCGCTCCCAACTGGTCAGCTCCTCTTCGGAGAGCCGATAGGTCCGGATCGCATAATCGCGCGATATCAACCCGGCGGTGATCGCGAGCAGCAGTTGCGCCTTTCGCGACGCGACCCAGCGCTCCGTATCCGGCGGTGGCAGATCGGCGCGCGTCATGACGCGTCCATCGGGCAACGTCACCGCATGTCGGCCTTCGGTCTTCTTCAGGTACATTCTCACCTCCGTTCGCCCCGGGGCAGACCTTGCCCAAACGGAGCTAAGGAGCCGTGAAGCGAGGGGGTTGAGAATGGGTGCCATTTTCATATATTGCGGCGCGATCACCCGCCTCGCGCGCCTCCCCTCCCTCTCGCGCCAAGGATCGCCCCATGCCGCTGGACACCGCACTCAATTCGCTGGGCTTCGCCAAGCCCGCCTCCGACACCCGCGTCGTCGTGGCGATGTCAGGCGGCGTCGACAGCTCGGTCGTGGCCGCCCAGCTCAAGGAAGAGGGCTACGACGTGGTGGGCGTGACGCTGCAGCTCTACGACCATGGCGCGGCGCTCGCCAAGAAAGGGGCCTGCTGCGCGGGCCGCGACATCCACGACGCGCGCCGCGTGGCCGAGAGCATGGGCTTTCCGCATTACGTGCTCGACTACGAGAACACCTTCCGCGAGGCGGTGATCGACGAGTTCGCCGACAGCTACCTTGCGGGTGCGACGCCGGTGCCCTGCATCCGCTGCAACGAGCGGGTGAAGTTCAAGGACCTGCTCGCTACCGCGAAGGATCTCGACGCCGACTGCATGGCCACCGGGCACTATATCCGCCGCGAGATGGGCGTGGCCGGCGCCGAGCTGCATTCGGCCGCCGACGCGAACCGCGATCAGAGTTATTTCCTGTTCTCGACCACGCAGGAGCAGCTCGATTACCTGCGCTTTCCCCTTGGCGGGCTGGCCTCCAAGGCCGAGACCCGGGCGCTTGCCGCGCGCTATGGCCTCTCGGTCGCCGACAAGCCCGACAGCCAGGACATATGCTTCGTGCCCGACGGGAACTATGCCGCCGTGATCGAGAAGCTGCGCCCCGGCGCCGCAGAGCCGGGCGAGATCGCGCATGTCGACGGGCGCATCCTCGGCGAGCATCGCGGGCTGATCCATTACACGGTGGGCCAGCGGCGGGGCCTCGGGATCGGCGGG
>Ga0207882_1000512_pt1 | contig 10069 bp, 9 predicted proteins | sample MalvirmetaMSP103_FD_184228 | JGI IMG/M metagenome (GOLD analysis project Ga0207882, IMG submission 184228) | Marine viral communities from the Deep Pacific Ocean - MSP-103 (SPAdes) | ecosystem: Environmental > Aquatic > Marine > Oceanic | place: Pacific Ocean | collected 2011-05-15 | reverse complement strand
CGGCACCGCGGCGCTCATCGCCATGGGCTGCATCATGGTGCGCCAGTGCCAGTCCAACACCTGCCCGGTGGGGGTCTGCACCCAGGACGAGGCGCTGCGCGGCAAGTTCGCGGGCAACGCCGACAAGGTGGTGAACCTGATCACCTTCTACGCGCAGGAAGTGCGCGAGATCCTGGCCTCGATCGGCGCGCGTTCGCTTGATGACGTGATCGGCCGGGCCGACCTGCTGACGCAGGTGTCGCGTGGCTCGGCGCATCTTGACGATCTCGACCTCAACCCGCTCTTGATTACGGTCGATGGCACCAAGAGCATCCGCTACGACCGCAATAAGCCGCGCAACGAGGTGCTCGACACGCTCGACGCCGAAATCGTCAAGGACGCCCAGCGCTTCCTCGAGGATGGCGAGAAGATGCAGCTGCAATACGCGGTGCAGAACACGCACCGCACCATCGGCACCCGGACCTCGGCGCATATCGTCGAGAATTTCGGGATGCGGAACCAGCTGCAGCCCGACCACCTGACCGTCAAGCTCACCGGCTCGGCGGGGCAGTCGCTCGGCGCCTTCGCGGCCCCCGGCCTCAAGCTCGAGGTGTCCGGCGACGCCAACGACTATGTGGGCAAGGGTCTCTCGGGCGGCACCATCGTGGTGCGCCCGCAGATGCAAAGCCCGTTGGTGGCGAGCGAGAACACCATCATCGGCAACACCGTGCTCTATGGTGCGACGGCAGGCTATCTCTTTGCCGCCGGCCGCGCGGGCGAGCGTTTCGCGGTGCGCAACTCGGGCGCGCATGTGGTGATCGAGGGCTGCGGCACCAATGGTTGCGAATACATGACCGGCGGTGTCGCTGTGATCCTTGGCTCGATCGGTGCCAACTTCGGCGCCGGCATGACCGGTGGCATGGCCTATCTTTACGATCCCGAAGGCCTCGCCGAGCCGTTGATGAACACCGAGACGCTCGTCACCTGCGGCGTCACGGTCGATCACTGGGAGCGCGAGCTGCACGGGCTGATCGAGCGTCACCAGCTCGAGACCGGGAGCCGTAAGGCCGCCGAGATCCTGCAGCATTGGGACAGCGAGAAGCACAACTTCCTGCAGGTCTGCCCCAAGGAAATGCTGCGCCACATCCCGCATCCCCTCACCGTCGAGGAGGTGGCGCTGCCCGCCGAGTGATCGCGAATCGCGGTCGAGAATCGAAGGGCCGGGGCGGCGACGCCCCGGCCCTTTCGCATCCAAGCGGGGAGGGGGCATGGCAGCCATGCGGGAACCCGGCGGGGCCCTCAAGGGTAGTCATGCCGCACCGCAACATAGCCCGGAACACCGGCGCGACGGCGGCAACCTGACAAACGGATGTGCCCGATGACCTCCATGAACAAACGAGATCCGGCTTCCCTCTCGCGCAAGGCCGCGCAGCGGTTCAAGATCCGCGCCGTCGCGGGGACCGCCATCGCGACCATGGCGGCCTCGGCCTATGCCAACCACCGCCTTGCGAAGCGCGCCGAACGGGACAACCCGCCCATGGGGCGGTTCATCACGGTGAAGGGTGTGCGGCTGCACTACCTCGAACGCGGCACCGGCCCGGCGCTGGTGCTGCTGCATGGCAATGGCAGCATGATCCAGGATTTCGAGAGCAGCGGGCTGATCGGCATGGCGGCGCGAAATCACCGGGTCATTGTCTTCGACCGGCCCGGCTTTGGTCACAGCGCCCGCCCGCGCAACACCGTCTGGACGCCCGAGGTGCAGGCAATGCTGCTACACGAGGCGCTGGGCCGGATCGGCGTGACGCGCGCAACGGTGCTGGGCCATTCCTGGGGCTGTTCGGTGGCGGTCGCGCTCGCCGACCGCTTCCCCGAGGCGGTCTCGGGGCTGGTGCTGGCCTCGGGTTATTATTACCCGAGCCCGCGCGCCGATGTCGTCGGCCTTTCGGCTCCGGCGGTGCCGGTGCTGGGCGACGTGCTGCGCTATGCCGTCTCGCCGCATCTGGCGCGGGTGATATGGCCCGCCGTGCTGGAGCATCTTTTCGCGCCGCGCCCGGTGCCCGCGAAGTTCGCGCAGTTTCCCAAGGAAATGGCGGTGCGCCCCTCGCAGATCCGCGCCAGTGCCGCCGAGACCGCGATGATGATCCCCCGCGCCGCCGCGGCGCGGTCCCGTTACGCGGCACTATCGATGCCCGTCGCCATCGTCGCGGGTGCCGAGGACCGGCTGATCGATTGCGAGGCGCAGTCGGCCCGGCTGCATGGGGAGATCGCCCAGAGCAGCTTCGACCGCCTGCCGGGGGAGGGCCATATGATCCAGCAGACCGCGACACATGCCCTCATGGCTGCGATCGACAAGGTGGCCGTGCCGCGCCCCCGCGCGGCCTGAACGGAGTGCGGCGGGGGCGATGCGACACCGCATCGCTCCTTGGAAACGGGCCCGAGGTTCGGCTTGACCGGACCCCGGCGGGCAAGGTCTATGGCGGCATGGCCAAACCCGTGAACACCTCCAAGACCGGCTCCGCCGCCCGACGCAACCGCAAGGCAAAAAGCGCCGCCGAGACGCCCGCCGATGCCGCTCTGCACACGCCCGCGCGCTGGATCGCGCGCGTCGCCCTCTGGGCCGCTCTGGGCCTCGTCGGCCTCGCGGGCGCGCTGGTTCTGCTGTTTTCGACCTTCAACCCGCCGATCACCCCCTACATGATGTCCGAGCGCGCGCGGCTGGGCGAGATCGCCCATGATTGGGTGCCGATGGAGGAGATCGCGCCCGTCATGGCCCGCGCCGCCGTCGCCGCAGAGGACGCCAATTTCTGCCTGCACTGGGGTCTCGACCTCAAGGCGATCCGCACGGCGATGGCTTCGGGCGGCAATCGCGGCGCGTCGACCATCAGCCAGCAGGTGGTCAAGAACGTCTATCTCTGGCAGGGGCGCAGCTGGCTGCGCAAGGCGCTCGAGGCCGGGATGACGCCTGCCGTCGAGGCGGTCTGGTCCAAGAGGCGGATCCTCGAGACCTATCTCAACGTGGCCGAGTTCGACGAGGGGGTGTTCGGCGTCGGCAGGGCCGCACCGCATTATTTCGGCGTGTCCGCCGCCGACCTGTCGGAGGTGCAGGCCGCCCGCCTCGCCGCGATTCTGCCGGACCCAAAGGCGCGATCGGCTTCGGACCCGTCGGACTTCGTACGCCGCCGCGCCGCCGCGATTCTCGACGGCGCCGCGACGATCCGGCGCGACGGGCGAGACGACTGCTTCGAGTGATGCGCACGGGATTGAAGCGGCGCGACAGTTGCGGCAGATAGGGGAGCATGCAGAACAACCGTCCCGCCACGCACCGCCTTTATCACTACCCGCTCTCGCCTTTCTCGCGAAAGGTGCGGCTCAGCCTCGCCGAAAAGCGGATCGAGGTCGAACTCGTGGAAGAGCGTTACTGGGAGCAGGATCCCGAATTCCTGCGCCGCAACCCGGCGGGCAAGGTGCCGGTGCTCAAGCTCGGCAACCGCATGATGTCGGAGAGCGCCGCGATCTGCGAATATCTCGAAGAGGTGCAGCCCGATCCGCCGCTGTTGCCGCAATCGGTCGATGCCCGCTACGAGGTGCGCCGTCTGGTGGCGTGGTTCGACGACAAGTTCCACCGCGAGGTGACCTCGAAGCTCTTGGGCGAACGGGTGTTCAAGAAGGTCATGGGCGGCGGTTACCCCGACAGCACCAACGTCAAGGCAGGCGCGCGTGCGATCAAGTATCACCTCGACTACATGGCGTGGCTGCTGGACCAGCGGCGCTGGCTCGCGGGCAACGAGCTGTCGCTCGCCGATTTCGCCGCCGCCTCGCATCTGTCGTGCCTCGACTACATCTCGGACGTGGACTGGAACCGTTCCGAGACGGTCAAGGACTGGTACGCCAAGATCAAGTCGCGCCCGGCCTTCCGTTCGCTTCTGGCCGACCAGCTTCCGGGCTTTCCACAGCCCGCCCATTACGCCGATCTTGATTTCTGAGATGCCCCGCTTGGGGTCGCCGATCCGGATGCGTATCTGGGAATGGTGACGGATCCGGGTTTGAAGGACAGGCTGCGCGAGGCCGCGCTCGGCGAGGGATTCGCCGAGATGGGAATCTGCCGCCCCGATGCCATCCCCGAGGCCGCCGGACGCCTCGCCACCTATGTCGATGAGGGCCGCCACGGTCAGATGGGCTGGATGGAGGAGCGCATGCATTGGCGCGGCGATCCGGCCGCGCTCTGGCCAGAGGTGCGCTCCGTGATCATGCTGGCCGAGGCCTATACGCCGCACCACGATCCGCTCGAGGTGCTTGAACAGCGCGACCGCGCCGCGATCAGCGTCTATGCCCATGGCCGCGATTACCACGACCTCGTCAAGAAGCGCCTCAAGCGGGTCGGGCGCTGGCTTCTGGAGCAATGCCCCGACGAGCAGATCAAGGTCTTCGTCGACACCGCGCCGGTGATGGAGAAGCCGCTGGCACAGGCCGCCGGTCTGGGCTGGCAAGGCAAGCACACCAATCTTCTGGGCCGCACGGTCGGCAACTGGGTGTTCCTCGGCGCGATCTTCACAACCGTCGATCTTCCCGTCGATGCACCCGCGGTCGAGAAATGTGGCTCCTGCACGCGCTGTCTCGACATCTGTCCGACCAACGCCTTTCCGGCGCCCTTCCAACTCGATGCGCGGCGCTGCATTTCCTACCTCACCATCGAACACAAGGGACCGGTGCCCGAGGAGTTTCGCGAGGCTCTGGGCAACCGCATCTATGGCTGCGACGACTGCCTCGCCATCTGCCCGTGGAACAAGTTTGCCCAAGAGGCGACCGAAATGCGCTATTTCGGCAAGGTCGATGCGCCGCCGCTCGCCGATCTGGCAAAGCTCGACGATGCGACCTTCCGCGAGATGTTCTCCGGTTCTGCGATCAAGCGGATCGGACGCGACCGGTTCCTGCGCAACGTCGCCTATGCCATTGGCAACTCCAGCGACCGGGGCCTGCTTGGGGTGGCCCGTGATCTGGCCGCCGAAGCCGATCCGGTTCTGGCCGAGGCCGGTCAATGGGCCGTGAGGCGGCTGGAAGGGGCGGAAAAGGCGGCTAGGTCAAGTTCCTGACAAGCACAGGGAGACCGACATGAAGTCCATTTCGCCTTTTGTTGCGGCAGCTCTGGCCGCGCTGATCCCCGGCCTCGCCCTCGCCGATGCCGATCATGGCGGCGTCAAGCAGCCCGTCGATCGCGGTCCGGCCAACGCCGATTACGAACCCGCTTTCCCCGAGCAAGCCAACGCGCCCAAGATGGAGGCCACCGAAACCACCATCGAGACCTTTGCCGAGGGGCTAGAGCGGCCTTGGGGCATCGCGCCGCTGCCCGATGGAAGCTATCTCGTCACCGAGCGTCCCGGTCGGTTGCGCCATGTCTCGGCCTCGGGCGAGGTGCACCAGCCGATCACCGGCCTGCCCGAGATCGACGCGCGCGAACAGGGCGGCCTTCTCGATGTGACGCCGAGCCCCGAATTCGACAGCGACCGCATGGTCTATTTCACCTATGCCAAGCCGGTCGATGGCGGCGTTGCCACGGCGGCCGCGCGTGGCACGTTGTCGGAGGACATGACCGCGCTGGAGAATGTCGAAGACATCTTCGTTCAAGGCCCGCCCGCCGACGCGCCGATGCATTACGGCTCGCGCATCACCTTCGACGGCGAAGGGCATGTCTTCATCACCACGGGCGAGCATTTCACCGACGAATACCGCGAGATGGCGCAGGACATCACCAACACCTATGGCGTGGTGGTGCGGCTCAATCCAGATGGCTCGGTGCCCGAGGACAACCCCTTCGTGGGCCAGGAAGGCGAGGACGCGATCTGGTCCTATGGCCACCGCAACATTCAGGGCGCGGCGATCCAACCCTCCACAGGAGACTACTGGACCATCGAACACGGACCCGCGGGTGGCGACGAGCTTAACCGCCCCGAGCCGGGTGCCAATTACGGCTGGCCCAAGGTGAGCTATGGCGTCCGCTATGATGGTGAGCCGGTCGGCATCGGCGAGCCGCGCGCCGAGGGCATCGAGGAGCCGGTCTATTATTGGGACCCGGTGATCGCGCCGGGCGGCATGGCCTTCTACGAGGGCGGCGCCTTCGATGGATGGGAAGGCGATCTGGTCATCGCCTCGCTCGTGCCCGGTGAGGTGGTGCGCCTCGACATCAACGAGGAAGGCCTCGTGGTCGGCGAGGAAGCCCTCGCGGGCGGCAATGGCCGGGTGCGCGACGTGGAAATCACCGAATCCGGCGAGGTGCTGTTTCTGATCGACAGCGAAGCGGGCGCGATCCTGAAAATGAGCCCTGCGAACTGACCGTGAAGGCCAAGCTCCGGCGGTGCATGGCGCGCGCCGGGGCACTCATGCGAAAGATGCAGACCGAATCGGCGGGATCGGCTAGGTTGCAGACCCGCGATACCCCCAAGGGAGGAGATTTCGATGACCAAGCACGTGATCGACAAGCCCAAGGACCGCTCCGAGATCAAGGCGCGCGAATACATGCGGCTCGAGCGCGAGGAAGGCCCGCATCGCGCGACGAAACAGCTTCACGCCCGCGGCCTCGGCGCCCGCGGCGCGGCGCGGATACGCGAGTTTCTGCGGATCGAGCGCGGTCGCGAGGCCTGAGACCTGTGTCTCTGTCGGGGTAAGATCGGCCCGGTAGCGGCAGATCTAAGAGACCTTGAACCAGATGACATGACGCGCCACTTCCGGATCCCGGAGGTGGCGCTGGCTTTTGTCAGGGTCGGACGGGCTGCGCCCTCGTTAACAGGGGCATCGCCTCCGGCACCGGTGTCCTGCCGGGCAATGCCTGCTTGCCCCCGCTGGCCGGGGGGCTAGGGTCGGGGCGAAAGGACACCCATGCCCCGTTCCAGCGCCTCCCCGGCTTCGACCGATGCCGTCACCTCGCCTGCACAGCAGCCGATGCGCGGCATCCTGTTCAAGGTCGCCTCGGTCTGCGTCTTCGTCGCCATGGCTTCGATCATCAAAGCGACCTCGGACGTGGTGCCGCCGGGTGAGGCGGTGTTCTTCCGATCTTTCTTCGCGCTTCCCGTCATCATCGCGTGGCTCCTGTGGCGCGGCGAACTGCGCCACGGGCTCGAGACACCCAACCCGATGGGGCATCTGTGGCGCGGTCTCGTCGGCACCGCGGCCATGGGGCTCGGATTCACCGCGCTGGGGCTACTCTCCTTTCCCAAGGTGACGGCGATCGGCTATGCCGCACCGCTGATGGTGGTGGTGCTGGCGGCGATGTTTCTGGGCGAGGAGGTGCGGCTGTTCCGGCTTTCGGCGGTGGGGGCGGGGCTCGTCGGGGTGCTGATCGTCATGTCGCCCCGGCTCACGGTGACCTCCGATCCTCTCAGCATGGCCGAGACGCTGGGCGCGGTGGTGGCGCTGGGCGGCGCGCTTTGCGCGGCGCTGGCGCAGGTCTTCGTGCGAAAGCTAACCCGCACCGAAAGCACGGCGACGATCGTCTTCTGGTTCTCGGCCACGGCAAGCGTGCTGGCGCTGCTGACGCTGCCCTTCGGCTGGACCATGCCGGGTCCTGGCACCTTCGCGCTGCTGGTCGCGGCGGGGCTTCTCGGGGGGCTGGGGCAGATCTTCCTCACCTCCAGCTACCGCTACGCCGACGCCTCGCTGATCGCACCGTTCGAATACGCCTCGATGCTGCTGGCGCTGGGCGTGGGCTATTTCCTCTTCGACGAAGTGCCGACGGCGGCGATGCTCGCGGGGGCCGCGATCATCGTCTCGGCCGGTATCGCCATCATCCTGCGCGAGCGCAAGCTTGGGCTGGAGCGCGGCCGCGGGCGCCGCGCGATGAGCCCGAACGGCTAGCCCTGTACTTCCTGCTGGACCTGCCCCCATGCGGTCAGGGTGAAGATCGCCGTGCCGCCAATCACATTGCCCAGCAGCACCGGTCCGAACCAGCGCACCAGCAGTTCGGGTAGGTCGCCCGCCCCCGACAGCACCACATGCGCCATCTCGACCGAGCCCGCGATGACATGCTGGAAATCGCCCGCAGCGATCAGCCATGTGAAGGCGGTGATGATGAGGAAATACTCGTGATCGCCCGAGGAAATCATCCAGACCAGCGCCGCGATCAGAATCCCGGCGGGAATCGCGCGCCAGAAATTCTCCCATGCCCCGGCCGAAGTGGCGGTGACGCTGATCTTACCCATAGCTGTCGACATCTCCGGCGGCAGGGCAGAGGTGTGGACGAAAAACGCTGCGGCAAGAAAGGCACCGATGATATTGGCCCCGAGCACGAGCGCCCAAAGCCGCGCCACCTTCCACAGCGTGGTGCCGTCACGATGGGTGAGCAGCGGCAGGACGGTCGAAATGGTGTTTTCGGTGAAAAGCTGCATCCGGCTCAGGATCACCAGCAGGAAGCCGAAGCAATAGCCGAAATCGGCGATGTAGACGGCCCATGGCACTTCGGGCAGATGTGCCTTGAGCACGGCCTCGGCCATCACCGAGACCGAGATCATCAGCCCCGCCGCGATGCCGGCCCAGAACAGCGCTGCGTTGGGCCGCTTGAGCTCTTCTTCGCCCTCGCGCAACACGACATGATAGACCAGTCGCGCGCTCAGATGGCTCGCCTCGTTGACGGCCTTGGCCTCGGCCTTGTTGCGCACGTGGTCGGCATGCTCGGGATCGCGGTGCGGGGCGTTGTCCATGAAGTCTCCTGCGGCTTGTCCGCGAGGAGGTAAGGCGATGGGTGCCGTCGGAAAGCGCGGCCCGGCACCGCGGACCGCGCACAGGCTCAGGCGCGCACGAGCTTTTCGTAGCTTTCGGCCACGTCGCGGGTCAGCGCGCCGACCTCGAAGCTGTAGTCGCCGATCTGCCCTACCGGGGTCACCTCGGCTGCAGTGCCGGTGAGCCAGCACTGCTCGAAGCCCTCGAGTTCCTCGGGCATGATGTGCCGCTCATGCACGGTCAGTCCCTTGTCCTTGAGCATCGCGATCACGGTCTGGCGCGTGATTCCGTTGAGGAAGCAATCGGCCAGCGGCGTGTGCACCTCGCCATCCTTGACGAAGAACATGTTGGCGCCCGTCGCCTCGGCGACATAGCCGCGATAGTCGAACATCAGCGCGTCGGAGCAGCCCTTGGCCTCGGCGGCGTGCTTGGACATCGTGCAGATCATGTAGAGACCCGCGGCCTTGGCCTGGCTCGGCGCGGTCTCGGGGGAAGGGCGCTTCCACTTGGCGATGTCGAGCTTGGCACCCTTCATCTTGGCGTCGCCGTAATAGCTGCCCCATTCCCAGGCCGCGACGGCCATGCGCACCGGGTTGCGCAAGGACGCCACGCCCATGTCGGGACCGGCACCGCGCCACGCCAGCGCCCGCACATAGGCATTGGACCAGCCATTGGCCTCGAGCACTGCGTATTTCGCCGTTTCGATCTCCTCGACCGAATAGGGGATCTCGAAATCCAGCAGCTCGGCCGATTTGCGCAGCCGCTGCGAATGTTCGACGCCCTTGAAGATGCGGCCGTCATAGCAGCGCTCGCCCTCGAACACCGAGGAGGCGTAATGCAGCGCGTGGGTCAGGACATGCACCTGCGCGTCGCGCCATTCCACAAGCTGGCCGTCGAGCCAGATCTTTCCGTCGCGATCGTCATAGCCACCGGACATGGCGTGCCTCCCTGTCAAGATTTCGGATGCGGAGTCGGGCTCCGAGACCGAAAATTGCGCTTCATGGGGCAAATCGCTAGTGCTTCGCTCTTGGAATGTCAACAAGGCTGACGTATTGTGGCCCAAAGGCGAACGACCGAAGGGACGACAGCGCATGGCCGAGGCACCGGCGCCGCAGGGGGGATCGAGCCTTCTCTTCCTGACGGACGAACAGCTCAGGAAGGGCATCGAAGCGATGTTCTTCGCCTACCGCGGCTTTACTGCCGATCCCGACCGCATCCTTGAGGGCCGCGAGATGGGCCGCGCGCATCACCGGGCGATCCATTTCATCCACCGCTCGCCCGGCACCACCGTATCGAACCTGATGGCGCTTCTGGGCGTCACCAAGCAATCGCTGAATCGGGTGCTGCGCGCCCTGATCGCGGCGGGTCTGGTCGAGGCGAGGGG
>Ga0207882_1000509_pt1 | contig 10104 bp, 10 predicted proteins | sample MalvirmetaMSP103_FD_184228 | JGI IMG/M metagenome (GOLD analysis project Ga0207882, IMG submission 184228) | Marine viral communities from the Deep Pacific Ocean - MSP-103 (SPAdes) | ecosystem: Environmental > Aquatic > Marine > Oceanic | place: Pacific Ocean | collected 2011-05-15 | reverse complement strand
ATGAAGATAATGTTGAACGGCGGTCGGTTCGGGCTGCGCAGGTAACCTTCCACGTCCTGGCAGACCACTTCGCCGTTTTCGGACTTCAACAGCCGCAGGTTATCTCGCAGGGCTGTAGCCAGTGCCGGGGTATGGTCCACCAGGGTTGCCTTTGCGGCACCCCGGGACAAGGCTTCCAGGCCCAGCGCGCCAGAGCCGGCGAACAGGTCCAGGCAATCGCTGCCGGCCAGGTGGAAATTCAGCCAGTTGAACAGGGTTTCGCGGGTTCGGGCCGGGCTGGGGCGCACGCCGCCGGCATCCGGAAAGCGGAGCTTACGGCTGCGCCAGTCGCCACCGATAATGCGCAACTCGCCCTGTCCGCCGGCCCTGGCGGCGGACAGGGCGGGTTTGCGTTGGGGTGGTCTGCGCTTGGCCATGGAGCTGCTCCGGTGGGTGAAACGGTGATCAGGTTCGGGCCGATATGTTACCGGAAAGCCCGGAGCAGGGGATAATCGGAGCCCCCATCACTTAGTGCCGGCAGTCTGCTAGAATACCGGCTTTCTTTTCGCCCGCCCATTTTCAGACAGATGGTAAGACTATGACGGCAGAGTGGATTTCAATCGGCCTCCTGGCCCTTCTTGTCCTGTTCTTTGTGCTGGATATCGCCGGCAACCGCAAGCGCGCCCCGCGCCCGGAGAAGGTGCCCCAGCGCAAGCCGGAGGTGGCCAAGGGCCCGGCACCGGTTGCCCCGGAGCAAGCACCTGAACCGGAAGTACAGCCTGAGCAAGCGCCGGAAGCTCCCGTGGCTGAGGCCGCACCGGAGGCACCGCCCGAAGTGCCTGCCGAGCCGGCACCGGTAGAAGAAGCTGCCCCGGCCGTCGAGCCTGCTCCAGAGCCAGAGCCAGAGCCAGAGCCTCAGCTCAGCGTCTTCGAGCGCATCAAAAAGGGCCTGGGCAAGACCCGCGCCAGCCTGACCGGCGGCCTGGCGGATCTGTTCACCGTTGGCAAGAAGATCGATGAAGACCTGCTGGAGGAAATCGAAACCACCCTGCTGATGGCGGACGTGGGGGTAACGGCCACGTCGGAAATTATCGAATCCCTGACCGACAAGCTGGAACGCAACCAGCTGAAAGACGGCGAAGCCCTGCGCAAGGCCCTGAGGGAAGAGCTCCATGGCCTGCTCAAGGATGTGACCAAGCCGCTGGAAATCGATACCGGCAAACAGCCCTATGTGATCCTGATGGTGGGCGTGAACGGTGTTGGCAAGACCACCACCATCGGCAAGCTCACCAAGAAATTCCAGGCGGAAGGTAAGTCGGTGATGCTGGCGGCTGGCGACACCTTCCGGGCCGCGGCGGTGGAGCAGTTGCAGGTATGGGGCGAGCGCAACAATGTGCCGGTTATTGCCCAGCACACGGGTGCCGACAGCGCCTCGGTGATTTTCGATGCCATCCAGTCTGCCCAGTCCCGGGGTACCGATATCGTGATTGCCGATACTGCCGGCCGGTTGCAGAACAAGGACAACCTGATGCACGAGCTGGAGAAGGTGGTCCGGGTAATGAAAAAACTGGACGATTCCGCGCCCCACGAAGTGATGCTGGTGCTGGATGCCGGCACCGGCCAGAATGCCCTGAGCCAGGCCCAGGTGTTCCAGCAGGCGGTGGGCGTGTCTGGCATTACCCTGACCAAGCTCGACGGCACGGCGAAGGGTGGTATCGTTTTCGCCATTGCCCGCCAGTTGCAGCTGCCTATCCGGTTTATCGGTGTCGGCGAGCAGGCGGAAGACCTGCGCAGCTTTGATGCAGAAACCTTTGTAGACGCCCTGTTCGACGACTGAAGTACCGGCCACGGAGCCCAAGCCCCCGATGATCGAGTTTCGTCAGGTAACCAAGCGCTATGACAGCGACCACACCGCCCTGCGCCAGGTGAATTTCCACCTGGACCGGGGCGAGCTGGCCTTTCTGACCGGCCACTCCGGTGCCGGCAAGAGTACCTTGCTGAAGCTGATCATGGTGATGGAGCGTCCCACTGCCGGTGAGGTGATCGTGGGCGGCCAGAAGCTCAACAGCCTGCCCCGGCGGCAGATTCCCTACATTCGCCGGCACATTGGCGTGGTGTTCCAGAACCACCAGCTGCTGTTTGATCGCACGGTGTTCGACAACGTAGCCATGCCGCTGGAAGTGATGGGTGCGTCGCCGGATGACATCGGCCGGCGGGTGCGGGCGGCCCTGGACAAGGTGGGCCTGCTGAACAAGGAAAAGATGAACCCCATGCAGCTGTCGGGCGGTGAGCAGCAACGGGTGGGCATTGCCCGCGCCGTGGTGAACAAGCCGCCGGTGCTGCTGGCGGATGAGCCTACCGGTAACCTGGACCCGGAGCTGTCGGCAGACATCATGCACCTGTTCACCGAGTTCAGTCAGGTGGGCGTTACGGTGCTGATTGCTACCCACGATATTGCCCTGATCGACCAGATGAACAAGCGCCGGCTGACCCTGGACCATGGCCGGATGATTGTCGGCGCAGATGCACCCCTGAGCGGAGGTGTAAGTGGTTACTGACTCACGCCAGAAGCCAGAGAAGCGCCGGGGCGCCAACCGCGGCCGCTCACCGGCCTCGAACCAGGCCCGGAGTTATCTGGACCATCACCGCAAGGTGGCGAAAGATTCCGCCCAGCGGCTGTGGCGCAGCCCGGTGGCCAGCATGATGACCTGGATGGTGATGGGTGTGGCCCTGGCTTTGCCGGTGGCGCTGTTGCTGTTGCTGGGTAGTTTGCAGGGCGTGAGTGCCGGCTGGGAAAACAGTGCCCGGATTACTGCCTACCTGTCACTGGATGTGCCGGTGGAGCAGGCCCGGGAGCTGGCTTCCGAGATTGATGGTGATGGACGGGTGTTGTCGGTAGAGCTGGTAGACCGGGACCAGGCCCTGGCTGAATTCCGGGTGTCGTCCGGGCTGGATGATGCCCTGGATTTCCTGGACGACAACCCGTTGCCCCACACCCTGCTGGTAACGCCGGAAGACAATGCCCGCTCTGCCGACGGCGTGCAGGCCCTGGTGACCTTTATGGAAGGTATGGATGCCGTCGAGCGGGTCCAGGTAGATCTGGGCTGGCTGCAACGGCTCAATGCCATTACCGATATCCTGGCGAGGGCGGTCTGGGCGTTGGCGCTGTTGCTGGGTGCGGCGGTGATCCTGGTGATCGGTAACACGGTGCGGCTTTCCATCGAGAACCGCCGGGATGAAATCCTCGTGGCCAAGCTGGTGGGAGGCACCGATGCCTTCGTACGCCGGCCCTTTCTTTATACTGGCGCCTGGTTCGGTTTGGGCGGCGGCGTGGTCGCCTGGGTGTTGATCCAGGTTTCGCTATGGTGGCTGAACGGCCCCATCGAGCGGCTGGCGAGCCTTTACCAGAGCGAGTTTGTGATTCACGGCCCGGGCTTTGATGGCGCCCTGGCATTGATTATCACAGCCATGGTGTTAGGCTGGCTTGGCGCCTGGGTGGCAGTGAAGCGTCATCTGGATGACATAGAACCGGGCGATATTGCCGGAGGGTGATCCGGATAACGGGAAAACCGTATTGAAAATACAGCTTGTTCCAGCGTAGCTTGGTTACCGGTTATCGACGCTGGAATGGCATTCAGGAATTCCCCAGATGTATGATTTTTAACGTGTTACTGGGAAGTTCGGGAACTAATCAGGTGCTTGGCGGTCAAAGTTTCAGTTGTTATATTTAACGGCTGTCAGGTTCGGAGGTTATTGCATGGGTACGAGTTTACAGCTGGTTGACAGACTGGTTCCGGGCGCGAATCTCGAGTCTTACATTCAGGCTGCGAGTCGCATTCCGGTTCTCTCAGTGGACGAGGAGCGAGAGCTGGCAGAACGGCTTCACTACCATGGCGATGTGGAAGCCGCCCGTCATCTGGTGCTCTCCCACCTGCGCTTTGTGATTCATATCGCCCGCAGTTATTCAGGCTATGGCCTGGCTCAGGCTGACCTGATCCAGGAAGGTAACGTGGGCCTGATGAAGGCGGTCAAGCGCTTCAACCCGGAGTATGGCGTGCGGCTGGTGTCGTTCGCGGTGCACTGGATCAAGGCAGAGATCCATGAGTTCATTCTGCGCAACTGGCGCATTGTGAAGGTGGCCACCACCAAGGCCCAGCGCAAGCTGTTCTTCAATCTGCGCAGCCAGAAGAAGAAGCTGGCGTGGCTGAACCACGATGAGCTTCAGGCGGTCGCGAAGGACCTGGGGGTAGAGCCCAGGGTGGTGCGCGAGATGGAAGGTCGTCTGGCATCCCAGGATACCGCGTTCGACGGTCCGATGGATGACGATGAAGACAGTGCCTACCAGGCGCCGGCGTATTATCTTGAAGATCGCCGCAGTGATCCGGCGGTGCAGCTGGAGAATGCCGACTGGTCAGAGGACTCCAACGGCCGGTTGATGCAGGCGATGGAGAACCTGGATGAGCGCAGCCAGGATATTCTTCGCGAGCGCTGGCTGACCGAGAGCAAGTCGACGTTGCATGAGCTGGCGGACAAGTATGGTGTGTCTGCGGAGCGGATTCGGCAGCTTGAGAAGAATGCGATGAAGAAGATCAAGTTGCAGATGGCCGAGGTTGCCTGAAGCTGATCATTGGCCCTTGGGGTTTGAAAACGCCACCACCGTTCGCGGTTGGTGGCGTTTTTGTTTGTATAATCCGTCCACTGACAGTTACCTGAGAATTGGGGGCGGAAGCGCTTGGGAGGGCCTTTCCAAAAACCGCTCCTTGCGGCACACCCCTGTGGCGCTTCTGCTCCGCCATCCATGGCTCCGCAAATTTTTGGAAAGGCCCTCCCAAGCGCTTCGTCAATCTCCGTGCGTGTAGGAAGAACAAAGATGACTCAAAAGAACCTTCGAATTGCCTTTCTCGGTATTGGCCTGATGGGCGCGCCGATGACCCGTAACCTGCTGGATGCAGGCTTTCCGATGACCCTGTGGAACCGGACAGCCAGCAAGTGTGAGCCATTCCGGGAGGAGGCTACGATTGCGGCGACGCCGGCCGAGGCGGTGGCGGACGCGGATTTGGTGATCACTATGCTGGAGAACGGGCAGGTGGTTGAGGATGTGCTGGTGCATCAGGGCGCGATCGGGGCGTTGAAGGCGGGGGCGCTGGTGGTTGATATGAGTTCGGTGCAGCCGTCGCTGGCCCGTGAGTTGGCGGGGCTGGTTGGCGAGCGTGGGGCCGGGTTTGTGGATGCGCCGGTTTCCGGGGGTACGGTGGGGGCTGCGGAGGCTCGGTTGAGTATTATGGCCGGGGGGTCGGAGGCGGATGTTGAGCGGGCGTTGCCGGTGTTCAAGGCGCTGGGCAAGTGTACCCGGATCGGGCCGGTGGGGGCCGGGCAGTTGGCGAAGCTGGCGAATCAGGCGATTGTGGGGATTACCATTGGTGCGGTGTCTGAAGCCTTGTTGCTGGCGGCAAAGGGCGGGGCGGATCCTGCCGCGGTGCGGGAGGCGTTGCTGGGCGGCTTTGCCGGTAGCCGGATTCTGGAGTTGCACGGGCAACGGATGATTGACCGGGACTTTGCCCCCGGGGCGCCGGCGCGGATTCAGTTGAAGGATATGCGTATGATCCTGGATGAGGCCCGGGCCGAGGGACTGACGTTGCCGCTGGCGCAGCAGACTCATAACGAATATTTGTCGCTGGTGGCCAATGGCCACAGCGATGTGGACCACAGCGGTTTGTTGCTGGAGCTGGAGCATATGAACAGGGCCTTGCTGGGCTCGCTGGGCCGTGGGCCAAAGGACTGAGGAGGCACTGATGCCACGTTTTGCCGCGAATTTGTCCATGTTGTTTACCGAGGTGCCGTTTCTCGAGCGTTTCGAGCGTGCTGCAGCTTCGGGTTTCAGGGCGGTGGAGTACCTGTTTCCCTACGAGTGGCCGGCAGAGGAGCTGGCGCAGAGGTTGCAGGCGAACGGGCTGACCCAGGTACTGTTCAACCTGCCGCCGGGGGACTGGCAGGCGGGGGAGCGGGGAATTGCCTGTTTGCCGGATCGCGTTGAGGAATTCCGGGCCGGGGTCGAGCAGGGCATTGCCTATGCCAGGGTGCTGGGTAATACCCGGCTCAATTGCCTGGCCGGGCTCAAGCCGGCGGAGCTTTCAGAGCAGGAGGCCTGGAGCACGCTGGTTGCAAATGTTCAGTATGCGGCGGACCACTTTGCCGAGGCGGGGCTGACACTGTGCCTGGAGGCGATCAATTCCCGGGTGGATATGCCCGGCTTCCTGCTGGATACCACCGGCAAGGTGATGGAGCTGATTGAAGCGGTGGATGCCGATAACGTGCGCCTGCAGTACGACATCTACCACATGCAGGTCATGGAAGGGGACCTGGTTCGCTCCATGGAGTGCCTGCTGCCCTGGATCGCCCATATCCAGTTTGCCGATAATCCGGGACGGAACGAGCCCGGTACCGGAGAGATTAACTTTTCGAATGTTTTCGCTGCCCTCGACAGGATGGGCTACGCTGGCTGGGTCAGTGCCGAGTACCGGCCTTCTGCTGTAACCGAGGCGTCCCTGGGCTGGTTCCAGCCCGGTTGTTGACCGTCGTCATAGGCGACACCCTCTTACAAGATCGTAACTGGCCGGGTTCCGGTGTTATTCGTAACCTTGTAAGCAACCAAATCCGCTATCAGGAGGAGTCACCGGTGAAAGCGCTGGTAATCGAAGACGATCAGGATGTAGCAAGTTACCTGGTGAAGGGGCTGAAGGAGTCTGACTTCGTGGTGGATCATGCGGCCGACGGCAAGGAAGGCATGATGATGGCGGCCAGTGAAGAATACGACATCATGATTGTCGACCGCATGCTGCCAGGTATGGACGGGCTGTCGATCATCAAGACCGTTCGGGCCACCGGCAATCAGACCCCGGTGCTGATTCTCAGTGCCCTGGGTGATGTGGACGACCGGGTGGAAGGCCTGCGTGGCGGGGGCGATGATTACCTCACCAAGCCGTTCTCGTTCACCGAGTTGCTGGCCCGGATCGAGTCGCTGATCCGCCGTAACCGGCAGGCGGCTGAAACCGAAACTGTGCTGAAGGTAGCAGACCTGGAAATGGACCTGCTGGCCCGTACCGTGAAGCGCGCCGGCCATAATATCGATGTCCAGCCCCGGGAATTCCGCTTGCTGGAATATCTGATGCGCAACGCGGGCCAGGTGGTTACCCGGACCATGTTGCTGGAAAAAGTCTGGGACTATCACTTTGACCCCCAGACCAACGTAATCGACGTGCACATCAGCCGTCTGCGCGCCAAGATCGACAAGGAATTCGACACACCCTTGCTGCAGACAGTTCGGGGTGCGGGATACATGTTGCGTGAAACTGCTTAGTCAGCTCAGAACGTCATCGTTCCAACTGGCACTGCTTTATATGGTGGTGTTTGCCACCTCTGTATTCCTGCTCCTGGCATTCATTTACTGGCGCACGGCCGGCTTTATGACCGCCCAGACCGACGAGACCATCGAGGCGGAAATCGCCGGTCTGGCGGAACAGTATCGCGGGCGTGGCGTGAACGGGCTCATTACCATCATCCGTGAGCGTGTCGCCCGGGATCCGAACGCCAAGTCCATCTACCTGCTGACCACCGATGACTTCCTGAAACTGGCCGGAAATATTGAAACCTGGCCGGAAGGCAGTCGTTCTTCCGACAGTGGCTGGATCAACTTTACCCTGAACCCGACCGTGGGCTGGCAGGGGCCGGAACGCCTGGCCCGCGCCCGTATCTTTGATGTCCAGGGTGGCCTGCGCCTGCTGGTCGGCCGGGATGTGGATGAGCTGACCAGCCTGAAACGGGTGATCGAGACCGCCATCAACTGGGGCATGGGTATCACCCTGGCCCTGGCCCTGCTGGGTGGTTTTCTGATGAGCCGAAGTACCACGCGGCGCATTGAAGTAATCAACAACACCTCGCGACGGATCATGAACGGGCACTTGTCGTTGCGGATACCCACCCGGGGTACCGAAGACGACTTTGACCAGCTGGCCGAAAACCTGAACCAGATGCTCGACCGGATTGTTTACCTGATGGAAGGTATCCGGCATGTATCGGACAGCATCGCCCACGACCTTCGCACCCCGCTGACCCGCCTGCGTAACCAGCTGGAAAACACCCTGATTGCTGTGGATAACGACGAGGCCCGTGAACAGGTAGGCCGGGCGGTTGCGGAAGCCGATCAACTGCTGGCGACTTTCAACGCCCTGCTGCGGATTGCCCGGCTGGAAACCCGGGGTAATTCCGCCGATATGAAGGTGGTGTCGCTGGATGAGCTGGTCAGTGATGCCTGCGAGCTTTATGAAGCCCTGGCGGAAGACAAGGAGCAGACCTTTACCCAGGAGATGGCCTCCGGGGTGATGATTGAAGGTGATCGCGACCTGTTGTTCCAGATGGTCAGCAACCTGATTGATAACGCCATCAAGTACACTCCCGAGCATGGCGGTATCGTGGTGGCGGTGCGGCGGGAAGGTGCTGCGGCGGTGTTTGAAGTGCGGGATTCCGGTATCGGCATTCCGGGCGACGAGAAAGACCAGGTGTTCCAGCGTTTCTACCGGGTCGGCAAGAGCCGGTCATTGCCGGGTAATGGTTTGGGGCTGAGCCTGGTCAGTGCGGTGGCCGAGATCCACCAGGGCCAGATTCTGCTCAGCGACACCCATCCGGGCGAGGAGCCGCCGGGGCTTACGGTCAGTGTGCACATGCCGGCCTTCACCGGCGTGCGAAAGCGGATCAAGGCTACCTCGGTGGAGCCTGCAGCGGATTCCGCTGATGAACGAACGTCAACGGCGGAACCCGGCAAAGCCTGACTGCTTACTGGCTCGCGCGGAACCGGTTTACCCGGCTGAGTACCGGTCCGATGACGATGTCGGCCCGGCTTTCGACGGCCTGTGCCAGTTGGTCAAACCGGGCGCGACGACGGTCAACCCTGGCCTGCAGGCTGTCCCATTCCCCTTCCAGGTGTTTCTGTTCTGCCATCACAAAGGCGGCAATATTGTGCCGGTTGAGTTTGCTGGTAATGCCCATGTCGTCCAGGCGGAAGCCCAGGGTATCAATGCCTTCCAGTGCCAGGTTCAGCAGCTTCTTGGTGTTCATCGGTGTGTCTCCGTTAACAGGGAAATCGGGTCAATTACCTGCAAACTAATGGCGGGCGCTAGAGTGTTCAACCTAATTTCCGGCCGGAGCCAAGGGCGTGATGTCTTGCCAAAAGGTAATTCCGTGGCCACAGGCAGGTAATGAGAGGTGAGGATAATGGGTACTGTAGATGCGGAGGCGGGTGACCCGTTGCCTGCCTCCCCCTCCAGCACAGCGCTAGCCTTAACCCCGTTACCCGCGGGGTTTTTTTATGGCTGCTGGTAACAGATTCGATCGATTTCCCACAGCTTGGTCGACTCCGGCGTTCTCACCCTGATTTCGTCGCCTTCGCTTTTGCCGAGGCAGGCTTTGACCACCGGCGCATGCACCGAGACGTAGTTGTTTTTGCCGTAGATCTCGTCCGGCCCGACAATCCGGAAGGTGAGTTCGTTGTCGTCCTCGTCCACCAGGGTTACCCAGGCGCCAAAGAAGGCCTTGCCCTCCTGCACCGGGCTGTACTCCACCACCCGCAGTTTCGACAGCCGGTTTCTCAGGAATCGCACCCGCCGGTCGATTTCGCGTAATCGCTTCTTGTTGTACTGGTAATCCGCGTTCTCTGAACGATCGCCCAGGCTGGCCGCCCACTGTACCTTCCTTGTCACTTCCGGGCGTTCCTTGCGCCACAGGTCGTCCAGTTCCTGCTGCAATTCGGCATAGCCTTCCGGGGTAATAACGTTGGTATCCATAAGGCCTTCAAAGGTCAGGTGAAAGAGTTTGCCCATTCATATCGCCGGGGCGGATCCGGGTCAACTGCTGAATGGCCTGCAGGGACACGTGAAGGTGGTCACACTTTGACCAGTCTTGCCGGAAAACTCCCGGGGTTGGCGATAAACTGAACAGACTAAGTGTGCGCAGGGCGTCATCAGTGATGTGCCGCACCGGATAGCCAGGATTCAGGAAGATACCATGAGCAGCAACAGACAGAGCACAGAGCAACCGTGGCTAAGGCCGCCCCTTATGGCGGGTATGGTGCTG
>Ga0207882_1000507_pt1 | contig 10136 bp, 8 predicted proteins | sample MalvirmetaMSP103_FD_184228 | JGI IMG/M metagenome (GOLD analysis project Ga0207882, IMG submission 184228) | Marine viral communities from the Deep Pacific Ocean - MSP-103 (SPAdes) | ecosystem: Environmental > Aquatic > Marine > Oceanic | place: Pacific Ocean | collected 2011-05-15 | reverse complement strand
GGTGTGGAACAGGAAAAAATCGTGCAGCGCATAGGGCCCGATCCGGTCCTCGGTCGATTGCAGCTCCTCCTCCTCGGACTGCGGCACCAGTTCGGGCGAGATCTCGGTGTCGAGGATCGCCTGCAGCACGTCGGTCGTGGCCTGCTCCTCGAACTGGCCCGAACGGATCGACCAGCGGATCAGGTACTGGATCAGCGTCTTGGGCACGCCGGAATTGACGTTGTAATGGCTCATCTGGTCGCCGACGCCATAGGTGCACCAGCCCAGCGCCAATTCGCTCAGATCCCCCGTTCCGACGACGATGCCACCATTCTGGTTGGCGAGCCTGAACAAATAATCGGTCCGAAGCCCTGCCTGCACGTTCTCGAAGGTCACGTCATAGACCGGCTCGCCGCCCGAAAACGGGTGATCCATATCGCCCAGCATCTGCCGCGCGGCGGGACGGATGTCGATCTCGGCCGCCTGCACCCCCATCGCGCGCATCAGCTTCCACGCGTTGGACTTGGTCGCGTCGCCGGTGGCGAAGCCAGGCATGGTGTAGCCAAGGATCGTGTCGCGCGGCAGGCCCAAGCGGTCGCAGGCTTTGGCGGCCACGATCAGCGCATGGGTGCTGTCGAGCCCGCCGGAAATGCCGATCACCAGCTTGGGGTTGCCGATCGACTCCATCCGGCGCCGCAGCCCCTCGACCTGGATGTTGAATGCCTCGTAGCAGTCAAGATCGAGATGGCTTTCGCGGTTGGGCACGTAAGGATAGCGGCGGATCGGGCGCAGGAGCCCCGCATCCTCGAAATGCGGCTGATGCGCGAAGCGTATGCGCCGGAAGGCCGGAGCCTGCCCCTTGCCCGCATCGTTGAAGGTGCCGGTGCGCATCCGCTCGTTGAGGAGCCGCTGCGTATCCACGTCGGCCATGCACAGTTCCGGCTCCACGTCGAAGCGCCCCGATTGCGCCAGCAGGTCGCCCATCTCGTAGATCGCCCCCTGCCCGTCCCAGCTCAGATCGGTGGTGCTCTCACCGGGTCCGGCGGCGGAATAGGCATAGGCCGCGAAGCTGCGCATGCCGTGGCTGCGGCACAGCACGTGGCGGTCGTCGGATTTGCCGATCACGATGTTCGAGGCCGAGAGGTTGGTGAGGATCAGCGCGCCCTCGGTCGCGGCGGCGCTCGACGGCGGCACGGGGGCCCAGAAATCCTCGCAGATCTCGGTATGGAAGATCAGCCCCGGCAGATCCTCGGCCTCGAAGATCAGGTCGGTGCCGAAGGGCACCTCCTTTCCCCCGAGCCGCATCATGCGGTCGGTCACGCCGCGCCCCTCGGCGAACCAGCGCTTTTCGTAGAACTCGCGATAGTTCGGCAGGAAGCTCTTGGGAACGATGCCCAGTATATGCCCGCGCGAGATCACCACTGCACAGTTGTAAAGCCGCCCCTCATGGCGCAGCGGCGCGCCCACGAGCAGCGCCGGCGCAAGCTTGGCGCTCGCCTCGACGATCAGGGCCAGCGCCGCCTCGACCGCGTTGAGAAGCGCGGTCTGCATGTGCAGATCGTCGATCGCATAGGAAGAGACGCAAAGCTCGGGGAACACCACGAGATCGGCCTTGGCGTCATGCGCGCGCCGCGCCTCGGCGATCACCGCATCGCGGTTGAACGACACGTCGGCGGGCCGCACGCGCGGCGTCGCCGTGGCGACGCGGACGAACCCGTGCCGGTGCAGGGAGTGAAAGGCTTCTGGCCCCTTGCGCATGATCGTCACCTCGTCATCCTGTGCAATTCCGGGGCGACCATGCCGCCCCTTCGGGTGCGATGCCAGCCCCCCGTGGCTTGCGGTCAACCGCCACCGCCTCCGCCGCCGAGCATCCCGAACCCGACCGCGACCGCCACCACGCTCAGCACGAAGCCCAAACCCATCAGCAGCCCGTCGCGCAGCGTCATCCCCAGCCCGAAAGCCGCGATCGCCGCCATCGGCGCGGTGGAGGCGAATGGCACGAGTTCGAGCGGCGGCACGGTCAGGCACAACACCAACACCGCGACGCCCGCGATCCGCGATGCCTTGGGTCCGGTCAGCGCCTCGAGCCGCCCGTGAAACCAACGATCGAGCCAACGGCCGATGCCGCGCAGCTTGTCCGAAGCCTTGACGAGCTTGTCGCCCGAGACCGAGCGGTGTTCGAGAAACCCCGGCAGCCACATCTCATCGCGCTGCATCACGATCTGCACCGCGAAGATCGCAATGATCAGCGCCAGAAGCGTCGGCACACCGGGCACACCGCCGATGGGCGAAATCTCGATCAGGGCGGGGACAAAGAGAAACGGACCGAAGCCGCGATCCCCCAGGGCAGCGGTCACATCGCCGACCGTGGCACGGTCGTCGTCGCGGCCTTCCTGCTTCAATTGGTCGAGGATGTCCTCGACCGCATGTTGGTTCTGCCCCATCGCCACGTCTCCAGACCTGACCTTCCAGGGCAGCAACCCCGTCGGCGCGACGTCGTTCCAAGCGAAAGCGTTCAATCGCGCGTGGTTATCGACCGGGAGTCGTCGGAGCCGGGCAGATCGGAGCTGCGGCGCGGGCTCCTTGTCGCCGGGAGCGGGTCCGCCAGAAGCCGTTCGCGCAGGGCGCGGGCGTGGCGGCGGGCCTCGGGACGGCTGCGCGCGGCGGCGTCGAGGATCTCGAGCGCTTCGGCGGGGGCCGTGCCGGGCCGGATGCCCGGCGGCAGCATGGCGAGGATCTCGCGCAGCCGGGCCGCGAGCGGCGGGCTGTCGCCCGCTTCGGGCGCGATCACCAACGCCGCCAGACCCGCACGGCGCGCCGCGCGCATCATGAGGGCCACGCTTCGGGCCGGGGCGTCCCGCCGAAGCGGCAGCAGCGCCGTCACCGGCCCTTCGAGCACCATCGAGACAGCCCCGGCCATGGCCAGAGCCGCGCGCAGGTCCGGCCCGGCTTCGAAGGCTTCGGCCTGCGTCGCGTCGATTCCCGCCGCACCCTTCAGCGTTCCATGGCCGAAGACATGGCGGTTCGCCGCGTCGATCCGCTCGGGCGCGAAGCCTAGGCGTTCCAGCAGCTTCATGCCGTGACCGGCGACATCCTCGGGCGCGAGGCCGAACCGGTCGGTGCAGAACGCACGACCCAGACGCCAAGGCGTGATCACCGCCCGAAGGTCGCGCGCCTCGGACAGCGCCGCCTCGATCCTGGCGATCTGCGCGGCGTCGAGACCGCAGGCCCGCAGGCTCGCATGATCGATCCCCGGTGCCGCCGCGAGGCTGCCATGGCCCGCGACATGGCGCAGCAGCGCCGCGATCCGGTCGGGGCCGTAGCCCTGCGCCGCGAGGCCCGCCGCCAGCTCCGGTGCGGTGGCGCGGCGATGGCCGCCGCCGGGGGTCTCGGTTTCGACCGTCAGCGCGCGGGCGGGGGCGAGCGGGTCCGGCCCGCTGCCCAAGATCGCCGCCGCATCGCCCAAGGGCGCGAGCACGAGGCGCGGCGCCCGCGGCGCGTCCGGCGACTTCACAAGCCCCTCTCGCAGGGCGATGGTCCGCGAAAGCACGGGCTTCGCGGCGGCAAAGGAGGCCGCCATGTCTTGCAGCCGCGCGAGACCACGGGCTCCCGCCGACGCGTCAAAGCCGAGCCCCAGATCCGCCGCCGCCCTCAGGCGCGCGGCCTCGGCGAGCGCCGCCATCGCCGCGCCCATGGCCCGACCTTCGTGCGTGGCGGGCCCGAGGCCGAGGCGCATCAGCGCGCCGCCCAGACCGGCGAGGCCCAGATCGCCCTGCCCCGCATCGACCGCGAGGGCCAGCGTCCAGACCCGCACCGCACCGACCAGCGCGTCGACGTCGACGGCCCCGTCGTTCACGAAACGGCCAAGATCGAGCACCACGCGCGGCGCGACCGTGGCCTTGCCGAACCGCAGCTCCAGCGGAGCGCCGTCGCACGCGGCCTGCACCAGCCGCATGGCGTGCTGCGGCAGCGCCGCGCCCATGTCGATCGCGAGTGGCAGCGACGGTGCTGGAGACGGCGTCCGAGGTGCCTGCGCCGACAACATCCAAGGTGCTGCCACCGCGATCCGCCGGGCGATCATGTGGCGCATCTCGTCGGCCCAGGCGGTCGCATCGGCCGGGTCGTCAATCCGGCCCTGCGCCTCGGCCCGCATCCGAAGCCGCAGCACCAGCCGGTCCGCCACCTGCCGCAGATCGACGGCGGCGTCTGAGACCTGCGCGGCGAGGCCGTGGGCGGCGCGGTTGGGCCAATCGCCCGGCACGTCACTGCAGCGGCCATCCGACAGCGTCACCTGCCGCATCGACAGGCCGGCCAGCGGGTCCCGCCCCGCAATGCTATAGCGCCGTTCGATCTGCATGACGTGTTCCCGTGTCGGACCTCTGATCGGGAGCCTTTGGGCCGCCCGGTGCCGCATGACCCTGTGCAGCATGGCGGGCACGGTCAACGCGCCAAGAGGGGCCGTCCGACGAATCTCAGGGCCATTCTTGCGGGGGCGGTTTTTGCCCACCGTAGTTCGCGTTTCTCCCACAGAGTTTTCCACAGGGTTGTGCGGCCTGCGGCGAGCACTCGAAGGCCCATGCCACACTGGCGGCGCGCCACCTTGGCCTGCGCGTCGTCGCGCGCTTGACCACGGGGCATCGCGGTTATCCACAAGAGGTGTGAGTCGGGGACTGGAATTGTCCACTTCGGGCCGTGGCGGCACTGCAACAGGGGCTATCGGGAACCTGTCTTGCACCGTGGTGGAACCCTAGGAGAGGATTCGTCGAGAACGGCCCCGTCGGGCGACATCGCGCAATTCCTGCGACCGGTCGACCTCGGGGGGATTCGACGTGGGTACAGCGACGCGATCGCGCCTCGCACCGCGGCAAAGGCGCGGCGGGATCAATCGTGACTGGGAGAAATCTGGTCGGGGCGGCAGGATTCGAACCTGCGACCCTCTGTTCCCAAAACAGATGCGCTACCAGGCTGCGCTACGCCCCGAACCGCCGCCCTTCTAGGACGCTCTGCGCCGGGGTGCAAGCGTCCGCGTGACGATCGCGGATCAGTCGCAGGGCGCGGCTGCCGGAACCTCTTCCGAACCGATCGCGGGATGGCGCAGCGTGTCGCCCTCGGTGATGCCGAGGCGGGCCGCCATGCCGCCATTGATCTCCAGCACGTACTGGATATCCGTGCCGCCGGGGATCGGCGTCTCATCGAGCGGCTTGGCGCGGGGATGAATGCTGCGGATCACGCCGTCGGCCCCGGCGAAGATGATATCGAGCGGAATGAGCGTGTTGCGCATCCAGAACGAGACGGCTTGCGGCGCGTCATAGACGAAGAGCATCCCCGCCATGCGCGGCATCTCGGCGCGGTTCATCAGCCCCTGCGCGCGCTCGGCGGCGTCATCCGCGATTTCCACCGCGAAACCCGCCTGCCCCCAGTCGCCGCGCACGGTGACACGGTCGGGCGCGCATCCGCCGGCAAGACCCGCGACCGGCAGGCCGAGCAGCAGCGCCGTCAGCAGCAGCGCCTTCATTCGGGCGACCCGGACGAGGTGTCGGTGTCCGAGGCAGCGTCGGTATCCGTATCGGTGTCGCTCTGCGTGCCCGCATCGACGGACGCGCTCCGCTCCGTGCCGCTCCGGACCCCGCGTACCGCCGCGTCCCAGGGCAGGATTTCGGTGGCCATGCGTCCCCGGCGCCCTTGGATCACCCGTAACGCCACGGCCTCGCCCGGCTCCAGGTCCGAAAGACCCGAGCTGCGCAGCACCTCGACATGCAGGAATATGTCGTCCGACATGCCGAACTGGTTGGCAAAGCCGAAACCCTTGGCCTTGTCGAACCACTTGATCCGCGCAGGTTCGAGCGGGCGGCTGGAGAGATACTCGGCATCGAACTCGGCAAAATCGGCAAGAGGCACCGCCGAGGCGGTCGGCGGCGGGTCGAGCGACAGGATCTCCACGGCCTGCGTGCCGCGCTCCGTGCGCTGGGCCTGAATGCGGATGCGGGCGCCATCGGCGACGGAATTCTGGCCATAGTTCCGCAGCACGTTGGCGTGCAGAAGAATGTCGGCGCCGCCTGCGTCGGGCACGATGAAGCCGAACCCCTTGGCCGGATCGAACCACTTCACGTGACCATCGAGTTCGAAGCGGTCTTCAGCCTGCTTGTCCAGCATTTCGTTCATTTCCGCCTCCAGCGGCCGTCGGCCCAGCCGATCATCTTTTGATGACTGTGCAGCACAGTCGGGAATTCACTACAAGCACCGAATTTCATTTCGCATGAAATTAGGGTCCCAAGCGTAGCACATTGAACGATCCGGCCGGGCCGGATCGCGTCCATTTGTAGCGGTCGTGAAGCCTGTGGGCACCATCGGCCCAGAATTCCATTTCGAGGGGCCGGATGCGAAAGCCGCCCCAGTGGGGCGGGCGCGCGGGATCGGGGCCCAGTTCGGCCCCGAGGCGCGCGACGTCGGCCTCGAGCTGGGCGCGCGAGGCGATCGGACGGCTCTGCGGAGAGGCCCAGGCCCCGATCCGGCTTTCGAGCGCGCGCGAGCGGTAATAGGCGTCGGCCTTCGGCCCGTCCTCGCGCTCCACCAACCCGCGCACCCGGATCTGGCGTCGCAGGGATTTCCAATGCAGCACGAGCGCCGCCTTGCCAGCAGAAGCTATCTGCCGGGCCTTGGCACTTTCGTAATTGGTGAAAAAGAGGAAACCGTCGTCCTCGATATCCTTGATCAGCACGACCCGCACATCGGGAAGCCCGTCAGCATCCACCGTGGCCAGCGCCGCCGCATTCGGATCCGACGGCTCATACTCTCCGGCTTCTTCGAGCCAGCGCCTTGCAATTCCGAATGGATCGTCGCCCGCAAAGATACCTTGGCGGTCGTCCATCATACCATCTCACTCACTCGTACGCCTTCATTCTAACCCGTGATCGATCTAATGCGCCATATGATCATAGGGACCAGTAGTGACGCGGCGTAGGCTGTGGCCTTGATGCCTCTCGACCTATCGCCTACACCGGATCGAAACGGCGCCGGATCGGCAAGAGGAATATTCATGACATCGCAGTTGATGGCGGGAAAACGCGGACTCATCATGGGGCTCGCCAACGACAAGTCGATCGCCTGGGGCATCGCCAAGGCCTGCGCGGGCGCGGGCGCCGAGCTGGCCTTTTCCTATCAGGGCGAGGCGCTCAAGAAGCGGGTCGATCCGCTGGCGGCCGAGGTCGGCTCTGACATCGTGCTGCCCTGCGACGTGGGCGACGAGGACAGCATCGACGCGCTGTTCACCGCGCTGCAGGAAAAATGGGGCAAGCTCGACTTCATCGTCCATGCCATCGGCTTTTCCGACAAGTCCGAGCTGCGCGGCCGTTATGTCGACACCTCGAAGCAGAACTTCCTGATGTCGATGGACATCTCGGTGTGGTCCTTCACCTCGGTGGTCAAGCGCGCGGCACCGATGATGACCGAAGGCGGCTCCTGCCTGACGCTCACCTATTACGGCGCAGAGAAGGTGATGCCGCATTACAACGTCATGGGCGTGGCCAAGGCGGCGCTCGAGGCGAGCGTGCAGTATCTCGCCGAGGATCTGGGCCGCGACGGGGTCCGCGTCAACGCGATCTCGGCCGGCACGATCAAGACGCTCGCGGCCTCCGGCATCGGCGATTTCCGCTACATCATGAAGTGGAACGAGTACAATTCGCCGCTGCGCCGCACGGTCACGCAGGAGGAGGTCGGGAAATCCGCGCTCTACCTCTTGTCGGATCTGGGCAGCGCCGTTACCGGCGAGGTGCACCATGTCGATGCCGGTTACCACGTGATCGGCATGAAGAACCCCGACGCGCCCGACATCACGAGAGGCTGAACCGATGACCGACCGACTGCCGCATGAAAAAGGTTTCCACGTCTCCTGGGACCAGCTGCACCGCGATTCACGGGCGCTGGCCTGGCGGCTCGACGGGCGCGGCCCCGGGGACGAGGGCGCCTGGAAGGCAGTGGTCGGGATCACTCGCGGCGGCATGGCCCCTGCGATGATCGTCGCGCGCGAGCTCGGCATCCGCACCGTCGACACGATCTCGGTCAAATCCTACGAGCATCAGGACCAGTCGGGCGCCAAGGTGCTCAAATCCCCCGACGCCGGGATCATGGGTGACGGCACCGGCATCCTCGTGGTGGATGATCTGGTCGATACCGGCCGCACGCTGGAGCTGGTGCGCAAGCTCTATCCACAAGCGCATTTCGCCACCGTCTACGCCAAGCCGATGGGCAACAGCCAGGTCGACACCTATGTCACCGAGGTGAGCCAGGACACCTGGATCTTCTTCCCGTGGGACATGGCGCTGCAATATGTCGAGCCCTATCGCGGCAAGGACTGAGCCGCGCCGCTGCATCTCCAAAAGGCCCCGCCCGACCGGCGGGGCCTTTCGCGTTTTGCTTGGCCGCGATTGCGCCCGCCCGGTCCCGCGTCTAGCGTCCGCCCGGACAGACAAGGGAGGCCCCATGAGCGACACGCGCACCGCATCGACCTTTTCGCCGCCGGTGATGGAGGCCCGTCGCTGGATCGAGGGGGTGACGTTCCCGGCCGAGCGCCCGCTCATCAATGTCAGCCAGGCCGCGCCGGTCGATCCGCCGCCCGAGCCGCTGCGCCGGGCCATGGCCGACATCGTGATGGAGGATGCGAGCGCGCATCTTTATGGCCCGGTGCTGGGCCTGCCGGAACTGCGCGCCGAGATCGCGGCGACATGGCGGCGCGAGTATCGCGGCGAGGTCGCGCCCGAACAGGTGGCGATCACCTCTGGCTGCAACCAGGCCTATTGCGCCGCCATCGCCGCCCTTTGCGGCGAAGGCTCGGAGGTGATCCTGCCCAGCCCGTGGTACTTCAACCACCGCATGTGGAACGACATGGCGGGCGTGCGCACCGTGCCGCTGGAGACCGGCCCCGACCTTCTGCCCGACCCCGAGCGCGCCGCCGCGCTGATCACCCCCGCGACGCGGGCCATCGTGCTGGTCAGCCCCAACAACCCTGGCGGCGTCGAATACCCCGCCGCCCTCCTCGCCGCGTACCGCGACCTGTGCCGCGCCCACGGCCTCGCGCTGATCCTCGACGAGACCTACCGCGATTTCGACAGCCGCGAAGGCCCGGCACATGATCTCTTCGCCGATCCCGGCTGGGCCGAGGTGCTGGTGCAGCTCTATTCCTTCTCCAAGGCCTACCGCCTCACCGGCCACCGCATCGGCGCGGTCACCGCGAGCACCGCGCGGATCGCGCAGATGGAGCGGTTTCTCGACACGGTGACGATCTGTCCCACCAGCCTCGGCCAGAAGGCCGCGCTTTGGGGGATGCGGAAACTGGGCGACTGGCTCGCGGGCGAACGGGCCGAGATCATCGCCCGGCGCGCCGCCATGGAGACGAGCTTTTCGCGGCTCGCCGACAGGGGCTGGCGGCTGATGGGCTGCGGCGCCTATTTCGGCTGGATCGAGCACCCCTTCGATGAGGCCTCCGACGCGCTGGCGCGGCGGCTTGTGCGCGACGCGGGCGTGCTGCTGCTGCCCGGTACGATGTTCACGCCCCATGGCGCGCAGGCGGGCCGCCGGCAGCTGCGCATCGCCTTCGCCAATGTCGATGCCGCGGGCATCTCGGATCTCGAAGCGCGGCTTGGCGCCCTGCCCGGCTGAGCCATCGGCTTGCGCGGCCCTGCCCGCTTGCCTATTCAGCCTTAGACGCCGAATGGGCGCGCGACAGGGAGACCGCAATGGCATCGAGCAAGGGCAACCGCGTATTCGTCTGGATCATCCTGATCCTGCTCTTCGTGGGATTGATCGGGTTCGGCGCGACGGGGCTCTCGGGCAACGCGACCCGGCTCGGCACCGTGGGCGACAAGGAGCTCGAGGTGCAGAGCTATGCCAACGCGCTGCAGTCGCGCATCCGCGCGCTCGAGAGCCAGACCGGCTCGGCGGTGAGCATGGCGCAGGCCCAGCAGCTCGGCCTCGATCGCGCGGTTCTGGGCCAGCTCGTCACCGAACGGGTGATGGACGAGGCCGCCGACGGGCTCGGCCTGTCGGTCGGCGACGCGGCGGTGCGCGATCAGGTGCTCGCCATCCCCGCGTTTCAGGGGTTGAGCGGCAATTTCGACCGCGACACCTACCGCGAGGCACTGAGCCGCAACGGGCTGACGGTC
>Ga0207882_1000502_pt1 | contig 10184 bp, 7 predicted proteins | sample MalvirmetaMSP103_FD_184228 | JGI IMG/M metagenome (GOLD analysis project Ga0207882, IMG submission 184228) | Marine viral communities from the Deep Pacific Ocean - MSP-103 (SPAdes) | ecosystem: Environmental > Aquatic > Marine > Oceanic | place: Pacific Ocean | collected 2011-05-15 | reverse complement strand
GCACGCCCAGACCCTCCGAGATGATCTGCGATACGGTCATGCGCGGCGAGAGCGATCCGAACGGGTCTTGGAACACGATCTGGATCTCGGAGCGCAGCGGCCGCATCCGGCGCTCGCTCAGTCCCTGGATCTCCCGCCCGTCGAACAGAATGCGTCCTTCCGAGCCGATGAGCCGCGCCATGGCGAGCGCCAGAGTGGTCTTGCCCGAGCCGCTTTCTCCCACCACGCCCACGGTCTCGCCCGCGCGCACCGAGAGCGTCGCGTCGTTGACCGCCTTCACATGGCCCACCGTGCGTTTGAGCAGGCCGCGATGGATCGGAAACCAGATCTTCAGGCCCTTGGTCTCGGCAACGACGGGGGCGGCCTCCGGCACCGGGTCCGGCAGGCCGGTCGATTCGGCTTCGAGCAGCATCCGCGTGTAGCCGTGCTGCGGGTTGGCGAAGATCTCGGCGGTCGGCCCCTGCTCGACGATTTCGCCATCCTTCATGACGCAGACCCGGTCGGCGATGCGCCGCACGATGCCGAGATCATGGGTGATGAACAGCATCGACATCGCGCCGTCGCGCTTGAGCTCGGCCAGCAATTCGAGGATCTGCGCCTGGATCGTGACGTCGAGCGCGGTCGTCGGCTCGTCGGCGATGAGCAGGTCGGGCCCGTTGGCGAGCGCCATGGCGATCATCACCCTCTGCCGTTGTCCGCCCGAAAGCTGATGCGGATAGGCGCCGAGCCGGCTCTCGGGATCGCGGATGCCGACCCGGGTCAGAAGCTCGATGATGCGGGTCCGCACCGCTGCGCCGCGCAGGCCCTGATGCAGCTCGATCGATTCCGACAGCTGCCGCTCCAGCGTGTGCAGCGGGTTGAGCGAGGTCATCGGCTCCTGAAAGATGAAGGAGATGTCATTGCCGCGCACCCGGCGCAGAACGGCCTCCGGCGCGCCGACCATCTCGCGGCCCTCGTAGCGCACCGACCCCGACAGCTCCGCCGTCTCGCCCAGAAGCTGAACCGTGGAGAGCGCCGTGACCGATTTGCCCGAGCCGCTCTCGCCGACCAGCGCCACGGTTTCGCCGCGCGCCACCGTAAAGGAGACGCCGCGCACCGCCGGAATCAGCGCGCCGTCCTGCCGGAAATTCACCTTCAGGTCGCGCACATCGAGAATCGTGTCGGTCATGAAAAGGTCTTCCTCGGGTCGAAGGCGTCGCGCACCCCCTCGAAGATGAATACCAACAGCGACAGCATGATCGCGAAGGTGAAGAAGGCGGTGAAACCGAGCCATGGCGCCTGCAGGTTCTGCTTGGCCTGAAGCGTCAACTCACCAAGCGAGGGCGCCGATGACGGCAGGCCGAAGCCGAGGAAGTCCAAGCTCGCCAGCGTGCCGATCGCGCCGGTGACGAGAAAGGGCAGCATCGTGACCGTCGCCACCATGGCGTTGGGCAGCATGTGGCGGAACATGATCTTGCTGTCCGACACGCCGAGCGCGCGCGCCGCGCGAATATATTCGAAGTTGCGCGCGCGCAGGAATTCCGCCCGCACCACGCCGACGAGAGCGGGCCAGCCGAACAGCACCGTGAGGAAGACCAGAAGCCAGAAACTTCGTCCCAATATCGCGAAGACGATGATGATCACGTAAAGCGATGGCGTGCCGGTCCAGATCTCGATGAAGCGTTGAAAGATCAGGTCGGTCCAGCCGCCGAAATAGCCCTGTACCGCGCCCGCGACGATGCCGATGAGCGACGAGGCCAACGTCACCAGAATCGCGAAGACGATCGACAGGCGAAAGCCATAGATGACGCGGGCGACGACGTCGCGCTTGGTGTCGTCTGTGCCGAGCCAGTTGGTTTCGGAGGGCGGCGCGGGGGCGACGCCGGGCACGTCGACGATGGTGTCGTAGGCATAGGGGATCGGCGGCCAGATCAGCCAGCCCTTCTCGAACTCCGACATGTCATTGGCCACGAGCGGCAGCGTCTCGCCCGCCTCGGCCGCCGCCATGATCTCGCGCGGGGCATCGAAGCAGTCGGTGAGCCCGCCGGTGGCGATCAGACACTGCACCTCGGGGTCCGAATAGGCGGCTTCGGTCGGGAAATCGCCGCCGAAATCCTGTTCGGAATAGAAGCTCACGATCGGGCTGCGGATCTCGCCGCGATAGCTCACCAGAAGCGGTCGGTCATTGGCCAGAAGCTCCGCGAAGAGGCTCAGTCCGAACAGGATCGAGAAGATCACGAGCGACCAGAGCGCCCGGCCGTTGCGCTTGAAATTGCGCCAGCGGCGCGCGTTGAGCGGCGACAGCGCCATTCAGCCTCTCCGTTCGAAGTCGATGCGCGGATCGATCAGCACATATGTGAGGTCGGTCACGATGCCGACGATCAGTCCCAGCAGCGAAAAGGCGAAGAGCGTGCCGAACACCACCGGGTAGTCGCGCGCCACCGCCGCCTCGAACCCGAGACGTCCCAGCCCGTCGAGCGAGAACAGCGTCTCGATGATCAGGCTGCCGCCGAAGAACACGCCGATGAACAGCGCCGGAAAACCCGAGATCACGATCAGCATCGCATTGCGGAACACGTGGCCGTAGAGCACGCGGCGTTCAGGCAGGCCCTTGGCCCGCGCAGTCATCACATACTGCTTCTTGATCTCGTCGAGGAACGAGTTCTTGGTCAGCAGCGTCAGCGTGGCGAAGGCCGAGATGGTCGAGGCCAGTACGGGCAGCGCGATGTGCCAGAAATAGTCGAGCAGCTTGCCGATCAGCGACAGGCTTTCCCAATTGTCCGAAGTGAGCCCGCGCAGCGGAAAGATGCGCCAGTATGAGCCGCCCGCGAAGAGCACGATCAAGAGGATCGCGAAGAGAAAGCCCGGGATCGCGTAGCCGACGATGATCGCGCCGGAGGTCCATGTGTCGAAGGACGAGCCGTCGCGCACCGCCTTGCGGATGCCCAGAGGGATCGAGATCAGGTAGGCCAAGAGCGTCGACCACAGCCCCAGCGTGATCGAGACCGGCATCTTTTCGAGCACGAGGTCGATCACCGAAATCGAGCGGAAGTAGCTCTCCCCGAAATCGAAGCGCATGTAGTTCCACATCATGGAGAGGAACCGCTCGAGCGGGGGCTTGTCGAAGCCGAACTCGCGCTCGAGCTCGGCGATGAACTCGGGCGGCAGGCCCCGCGCCCCGATATAGTCGCTGTCGCCGCCCTGGCTCACCTCGCTGCCGCCGCCGGCAAAGCTCTCGAACACGTCTCCACCACCCTCCATCTGGGCGATGATCTGCTCGATCGGGCCACCGGGCACGAACTGCACGAGGGCGAAGTTGATAATCATGATCCCGAGCAGGGTCGGAATCACGAGCAGCAGTCGTCTGAGGATATAGGCGCCCATGCGGTCGGAAGCTCTCCCTTATCGCAGCGCGCCGGCGGCGCGCAGCTTGTCTGCGGCTTCGGCGTCGTACCACCAGAAATCCATCTCGCCCAGAGCGAGCGGCGGGATGGTCTCGGGATGGCGGTACTGGTCGTAATAGGCGACGGTGTGGATGTCCTTGTACCATTGCGGCACCCAGATCATCTCGGCGCGCAGCACCCGATCGAGCGCATGTGTCGCGGTGGTCAGATCCTCGAACGAACTTGCGTCGATCACCGTCTTTATCAACCGGTCCACCGCCGCGCTGCGCAGCCGCATCAGGTTGCGCGAGCTGTCGTCGGCGGTCTTGGAGGCGTACCACTGCTCAAGCTCGATGCCCGGCTCGAACCCCATGCCAAAGGTGTGGTTCACGAGGTCGAACTGGCCCGAACGGGTGCGCTCCACGTATTGCGAGGTGTCGACCCGCTCCAGCACGCCCTTCACGCCGAGCCGCGTGAGGTTCTCGATGAAGGGGTTCACGACGCGGTCGAATTGCGGGCTGACCTGCAGGAACACCAGTTCGAGCACCTCGCCGTCCTTTTCGCGCAGGCCGTTCGCGCCGATGGTCCAGCCCGCCTCCTCGAGAAGCTGCCCGGCGCGGCGGTAGGTGCCCCTGTCGGGGGTGTTGGCGGCCGCGTCGAGCACGGGCGCGCGGCGCACCTCGTCGTTCAGGATGCTCTCGGGCAGCAGCCCCTCATCCACCAGCGGCGCGAGAATCGCGCGTTCGCCCTCGGACGGCGTGCCGGTCGCTTCGAGATCGGAGTTCTCCCAGAAGCTGTCGACCCGCTCATAGAGCCCGTAGAACAGCGACTCGTTGGACCATTCGAAGTTGAACATCATGCCGATGGCTTCGCGGACACGGGGGTCCTGCCAAGTCGGATCGTCGAGGTTGAAGACGAAGGCCTGCGCCCCGGCGATGGTGCCGTCGGCGATCTCCTCGGTCTTGACCCAGCCCTTCTGGATCGCCGGAAAGTCGTAGCCCGTGGCCCAGTCCTTGGACGAGTTCTCGACCCGGAAGGTGTATTCGCCCGACTTGAACCCCTCGAAGGCGGCGGCACTGTCGGCGAAATACTCGATCCGGATGGTGTCGAAATTGTTGCGCCCGATGTTGAACGGATGCTCGGCGCCCCAGAAGTTCTCGTTGCGGCCATAGACGATGCGCCGATTGATGTCGAAGCTCTTCATCTCGTAGGGGCCGGTGCCGAGGAACGGCTCTTGCGTGCTTTCGTCTATGCGCGCGCCGGTCTGTTCGAACCACTCCTTCGAAAAGGCCACCGTGCCGCCGGCAAAGCCGATCACGTCGCGGCGCGGCGCCTCATCGGCGAAGGTGAACTTGATCCGGTGCGGCCCTAGCACCTCGACGCTTTCGAGAAAGCCCTCGACCACGTTGCGATATTCGAGAATGCCCTGTTCGAGGAACAGCTCGTTGGTGAATTTCAGATCCTCGGCGGTCATCGGCGTGCCGTCGGCAAAGGTCACGTCGTCGCGCAGGTTGAAGATGACCCAGTCACGGCTTTCGGGATATTCGAGCGTGGTACAGAGATAGCAATACGTGCCGTAGGGATCGTCGGCCACGGAGGTCATGATCCGCTCGTGCGGAAGCGAGTTGAGCGCGGCGGCGACGCCTTGGCGCGAATAGGAATTGAAGCTGTCGAAGGTGCCCATCGCCCATTCGCTGATCTCGCCGCCCTTGGGGGCATCGGGGTTGACGTAGTCGAGATGGGTGATGTCGGGGCCGTATTTCAGATCGCCGAAATTGGTGTAGCCGTGGCTGACGATGACACCTTCCTCGCCCGGCGCCTCGCCTGCCCCGCCCGTCTGCTGCGGCAGGGCGACTTGCGGCAGGATCACGCGCGGGCCCTCCTGCGCCCCGGCGGGCTGCGCCGCGAACAGCGCGGCCATGGCCAGCGCGGAGCCGGTGGTCCACAGGCGCGGGTCGAAGCGGGCGCGGGTCCGCGCGACGGCTTGAAGGGGACGGCGGGTCTGCATCTTGCGCTCCTCATGACGAAACGGCCTCGTCGGGCGAGGCTAGCGGGGCAAGCGCCTGACGTTCAAGGCGAGATTGCGTGAGCGGCGCGTGTCCGCCGTGTCGCGGGCGGGGGGTCGGAACGCGAAAAGAGCCGCCCTTTCGGAGCGGCCCCTTCGACAGCGGCGACGATCGCGCGGGATCAGCCGCCGATGGTCGCGAGATAGGCGATCAGGTTGGCCCGGTCCTCGGCGTCCTTGAGACCGTTATAGGTCATCTTGGTGCCCGGCGCGTAATCGCGCGGCGCGGCGAGGAAACCGTCGAGGTTCTCGGGCGACCAGACATCGGCCACGGCCTTGAGCGCGCCCGAATAGCTGTAGCCCGGATAGGCGCCGACTTCGCGATCGACCACGCCATGCAGCGAGGGGCCGGTGCCGTTCACGCCCTCTTCGAGCGCGTGGCAGGAGCGGCAGTTGCGCCACACACCTTCGCCGGCCCCGGCGTCGGCAGAGGCGTAGATCTCCTCGAAGGGCACGGCCTCCTCTTGGGCGCCGCCGCCCTCGCCGCCCTCTTCGACCGGGATGGAATAGGCCTGGGCGACTTCGCCATGACCGCCGCCGCCGCTATAGATGATGTCGGCGGCCCAGCCACCAAGGAGGAAGACCAGCAGCGTGCCGCAAAGGCCGCCAACGACCTTGGTCAGGGTCATCGTGTCGAACATGTCGCGTTCCATTCCGTTCGGCGTTTCGGGGGTATGTATCCGCTTCCCGCGCAATGTTGCAAGGTATAGTCCCGCGACGAATTGCCCTTATGGGGACGCCTGTTCAGGGGAGGATCTGCCGTGGCCGGTCGCATCGCATTTCAGGGGGAACTCGGCGCCTACGGGCATCAGGCCTGCGCCGAGGCGCGGCCCGACATGGAGCCGCTGCCCTGCACCACCTTCGAGGACGCGATCGAGGCCGTGCGCAAGGGCGCCGCGGATCTCGGCATGATCGCGGTCGAGAACTCGACCTATGGCCGGGTCGCCGATGTGCATCACCTTCTTCCCGAAAGCGGGCTGCACATCATCGACGAGGCTTTCGTGCGGGTGCATATCAACCTGCTCGGGGTCCGGGGCGCACGGCTGAACCAGATCGAGACTGCGACCAGCCATACCGTGCTTCTGGGCCAGTGCCGGGGCTTTCTGCGCGAGCATTCGATCACGCCGCATACCGGCGCCGATACCGCCGGATCGGCCCGCGCCATCGCCGAGCTGAACGACCCGCGCCACGCCGCGCTAGCCTCCGAGATCGCGGCCGAGATCTACGGGCTCGACGTGCTGGCGCGCCACATCGAGGATCACGCGCGCAACACGACGCGGTTTCTGGTCATGTCGCGCGAGCCCGACCTCAAGCGGCGCGGCAAGGCGGGGATGATGACCAGCTTCGTGTTCCGGGTGCGCAACATCCCGGCCGCGCTTTACAAGGCGATGGGCGGCTTTGCCACCAACGGCGTCAACATGACCAAGCTCGAAAGCTATATGGTCGGCGGCCAGTTCACCGCGACGCAGTTCTATGCCGAGATCGAGGGTCATCCCGACGACCGCAACGTCCAGCTCGCCTTCGACGAACTGGACTATTTTACTGACAGCATCCGGCTGATGGGCGTGTTTCCGACCGCGCCGCGCCGACACGAGCAGGTGCCGCGCGGCTGAGGCATCAGCCCGCGCGCCGCGCCCAGCGCGCCTCGATTTCACGGGCATAGCCCTCGAGCCGCCCCGAAAGACGGGTTTCGAGCGAACTGCGCGCCAGCTTGAGCGACTGCAGCACCAGCCGCCCGGGCATCGTGCGCGGCTCGAGCCGGACCGACAGGCCGAGATGGCTGCCGCCATTGCCGTCGGATTCGGCCTCGACCCGCACGATGATCCCCACGCCCGAGCTTTCACCCTGCACCGTGTAGTCCTGCGGCGCGTCGAAAGAGATGACGCGCGCGGCGATGTCACGCTCGCGGCCCATCAGTGGAACCGAAGCGTTCCAGCTGCGGCCCAGCGGCGCGGGACCGCCCTCTTTGCGCAGCTCGACGCCGCGCCGCAGTGCCTGCCGCTCGAAGGCGGTGAAATCGCTGGCCTGTTCGAAGACGAAGTCCCGCGGTGCGGCGACGGCCTTTTTCGACGTGAGTTCCATGACGCTGCCTCGATCTGCCTCGCCGGGCGCCTGTTCGCCCGGCGGCCCGGTTCTCGCGTCAATCGAGCCGCCCCGCAAGCCAGTTCCACATCAGATGCCGGGCAATGGAGCCCTTGAGCGGCACGCGGATCTGCGCGTCCTCGCCTGCGAAGATCCGCGCCAGCCGCTGCCGCGACACCCAATGCGCCGCCGCGATCTCGATGGGATCGGGCCGCAGGACCGGGCGCTCGGACCCCGACACCTCGCCTTGGCAGCCGATCATCAGCGAGGCTGGAAAGGGCCATGGCTGGCTCGCCACGTAGCGCACCGACCCGACCGTGACGCCCACTTCCTCGAGCACCTCGCGGCGCACCGCCGCCTCGACCGTCTCGCCCGGTTCGACGAATCCCGCCAGCACAGAATGCATGGCCTCGGGCCAGGCGGGGGCGCGGCCCAGAAGCACCGCGTCGCCATGCGTCACCAGCATGATCACCACCGGGTCGGTGCGCGGGAAATGCGGCGTGCCGCAGGCCGGGCAATCGCGCCGCCAGCCCGCCTGTGCCAGGACGCTCGGGCCGCCGCAGCGCGCGCAGAAGCGGTGCGAGTCGTGCCAGTTCAGCACCGCACGCGCCATCGCCGCCAGCTCCGCATCGCGCGGGTCCAGCGTTGCCATGGTGCCGCGCAGTTCGGCAAAACCAGCCAGTCCGAGACTGGGATGGACCACGGTTTCGGCCGGGTCGGCCACCTCCGGCGCGCCGGGCCAATCGGCGATCGGCCGCGCGAGGATCGCCGCCCCCGCCGAGTCGCGCCCCAGCAGCACCGCCGCCTCCGGCGCGCCGTCGAACAGCGCATGATCCGGCGGCAGGCCCGTGAGCCGCCCTTCCTCCAGCAGCACCCGCCCCCGCCACAGGGGCAGGACCCTTGTGCCGGGCTGCGCCACGAGCGCCGCCACGGCGCGCGAATCACCGCGGATCTCGGCCGCGCGATCGAGCCCGCCGCCGCCGAAGGTGATGTCGTCCAGCGGCCCCATGCCTATCCTTTCGCGCGTGTGACCGCAGTGACGCTGCGGCGTTTGCCACAGTGCGCAACGTCGCGCCGTTGTAAAGCTGTCCAGCCGCGCCGCCGCCACCCTAGGTTGCCGAAAGCTCCGCGGGCCGACCGTTGGACGGGGTTCGGAGGATATGGAGTTGGACGGGGTTCGGAGGATATGGAGCATGCGGACCGAGGGGGTATGGCGGTGAGGGATGGCAGCGAGTCGATCGCGCTCAGGCTGTTATGCACCACGGATCTGCACGGGCATGTGCTGCCTTGGGACTACCTCGCCGGTCGCCGCGATCCGCGCATCGGCCTGTCGCGCCTCGTGCCGCTGATCCGGGCGCATCGGCGCCGCCAGCCCAATGTCATGCTGTTCGACAATGGCGATTTTCTTCAGGGCAATCCGATGACGGATGCCGAAACCGAACGGCTCGCACAGGGAGGGCCCGGGCCGCATGCCGTGGTGGCGGCGATGAACACGCTGGATTACGACGCGGGCACGTTGGGCAACCACGAGTTCAATCAGGGCCTTCCGGTGCTACGGCGGGTGCTGCGCGGCTTTGGCCACCCCCTCACCTCCTCGAACCTCACGCTTGCGCCTGGGTCCGGTGCGCCGCTGGTGCCGCCCGGCCTGTTGCTGCGCAGGCGGCTGACGCGGCGCGATGGTCGGCAGGCGCTCTTGCGGATCGGCGTCATCGGGGTCGCCCCCCCGCAAACCGCCGAATGGGACAGGCTCCGGCTCGGCGGTCAGCTTCTGGCCGAGGACATGGTGCTCGCGGCGCGGCGGCAGGCGGCGGAGCTGCGCACGCGCGGGGCCGACATCGTCGTGCTTCTGGCCCATAGCGGCCCCGGCGTGGCCCGGCCCCAGCAGGGCGCGGAGAACGCGGGGCGCGCGCTCGCCGCACTGGCGGACATCGACGCGCTGTTCCTCGGGCATACGCACAGCCTGCTGCCCGACCCGCAGCGCGCCGGAAGCGAGCCCGCGTTCGCGCGTCCGACGGCGCAGGCCGGACGCTTCGGCAGTCATCTGGGGGTGATCGACCTCGACCTGTGGCGCGCCGCGCCCGGCGCGCCGTGGCACAGCCGGGGCGCGGGCCGGATCGAGGCACCGACCGCGCGCGGCTGCGACGCCGCCACGGCCCTGCCGGTGCGACGCGCGCATCGCGCGGCGCTGGCGGCGCTGCGTCGGCCCGTCGGCCACAGCACCTTGCCGATCGACAGCCATTTCGCCCTGGTGGCTCCCGACCCTTCCCTGCAGCTCGCTGCCGATGCGCTGCGGGCGGCGGCGCAGCGGATGCTCAAGGGGCGCGCGGAGGCGGCGCTGCCGCTGCTGGTTGCCGTCAGGCCGTTTTGCACCGGGGGCCATGGCGGCGCCGGGCACTACCTGTCCCTTCCCGCGGGCATGCTGACCGAGCGCCACCTGCAGGCGCTGCATCCGCATCCCGACCGGCTGTGCCTGACGGTGGTGGACCGCGCGGCGCTGCTCGACTGGCTTGAACGCGGCGCGGCGCTGTTCTGCCGGGTGCTGCCCGGTCGCCGCGATCAGCCGCTGATCGATCCTTCGCGCCCGCCCTACGGGTTCGAGGTGATCGACGGGCTCGGCTGGCGCATCGATCCCAGCCGCCCCGCCGGGCAAGGGCGGGTCGGCGATCTGCGCCACG
>Ga0207882_1000498_pt1 | contig 10202 bp, 11 predicted proteins | sample MalvirmetaMSP103_FD_184228 | JGI IMG/M metagenome (GOLD analysis project Ga0207882, IMG submission 184228) | Marine viral communities from the Deep Pacific Ocean - MSP-103 (SPAdes) | ecosystem: Environmental > Aquatic > Marine > Oceanic | place: Pacific Ocean | collected 2011-05-15 | reverse complement strand
GCGGGGCCGTGGCCATGGCCTGGGCGCTGGAGCGGCCCGAAGCCATTGCCGCCGTCGTCGACATCGCGGGCGCCACCATGCCGTGGGAGACGGGGCTCGCCACGCTCTACAAGGTCAATGGCTCGGCGCTCGGCGGGGCCACCGTGGTGCCGCTGCTTACCGCCTTCGCGCCCGAACGGCTGGTCGATGAAACGGTCGAGGCGGTCTTTGCCCCCAACCCCGTGCCCGAGGGTTATGCCGATTTCGTCGGCGCCGGCCTCGCGGTGCGGCGCGACAGCCTGCGGGTCAACGCGCGGCAGGTGAACGGACTCCTGCCGCAGGTCACCGCGATGCGCGAACGCTATGCCACGCTCGACCTGCCGGTCGAGATCGTGCACGGCGTCGCCGACACCATCGTGCCGCTCGAGGTGCATTCGGCCCGTCTTGCCGAACTCGTCCCCGGCGCGAACCTGACGGTGCTCGAGAACGTTGGTCACATGCCGCATCACGTCGTGCCGGACGAGGTGGTGGCGGCGATCGATCGGGCGGCGGCGCGGGCGGGATTGCGCTAGGCTTTCGTGGCCCGCAACATGCACTGCGCGAGGAGAGACAGATGACCAAGCCGTTCGAGGGAGCGATCAGCTGGTTTCACGACGAGGAAGCCCCCGAGGAGATCCGCCGCATCCTGCGCGACGCGGGCAAGGACGATATCACCAGCCCGCGCTTTCCCTACCCTTCCAAATGGAAGCGCAAGGATTACGAGGCCGAGATGGCCGCCCTGCAGATCGAGCTGGTCAAGATGCAGGCTTGGGTCAAGGAGACCGGCCAGCGGGTCGTCGTGGTGTTCGAGGGCCGCGACGCCGCCGGCAAGGGTGGCACCATCTCGCGGTTCAGCGAGAACCTGAATCCGCGCGGCGCCCGCGTCGTGGCGTTGGCCAAACCGTCCGAGATCGAGGCCGGGCAATGGTACTTTCAGCGCTATGTGCGCGAACTGCCGACCAGGGGCGAGATCGTGTTTCTTGATCGCTCGTGGTATAACCGCGCCGTGGTCGAGCCCGTCTTCGGCTTTGCCGACGAGACCCAGGTCGAGCGGTTCTACGAGCAGGTGGCCCCGTTCGAGAAGATGCTCGTCGATGACGGCATCCGGCTCTTCAAGATCTGGATCAATGTCGGTCGGGCCACGCAGCTCGAGCGGTTTCTCAAGCGCGAGAACGACCCCCTCAAGCAATGGAAGCTGAGTTGGATCGATGTCGAGGGGTTGCGTAAGTGGGATGACTACACCGCGCGCATCGCCACCATGTTCGAGCGCAGTGATTTCGATTTCGCGCCGTGGACAGTGATCCGCGGCGATGACAAGCGGCGCGCGCGTGTGGGCGCGATCCGCCGTGTTCTGGGCGCGCTCGACTATACCGACAAGGATGCCGAGGCGGTCTGCACGCTCGATCCCAAGGTCGCGGGCGGCGTCGATATCTGGCCGCGCGACTGACGTGGCCAAGCAGGGATATCACCACGGCAACCTGCGGCAGGCCCTCGTCGAGGCCTGCCTGAAGCTGATCGAGGCCAAGGGTCCCACCGGCTTCACCCTGTCGGAGGCCGCGCGCGAGGCCGGGGTGACCCCCGCGGCGGTCTATCGCCATTTTGCGGGACGCGAAGACCTGATCGCCGAAGCGGCGCGGCAGGGCTACGAGATCTTCGCCGATCTGCTCGACTATGCCTATGACGAGGGCCGTCCCTCGGTGCTCACCGCCTTCGAGAAGACCGGGCGCGCCTATCTGGCCTTCGCGCGCAAACACCCCGGCCATTACGTCGCGATGTTCGAAAGCGGCATCTCGGTCCAGCGGACGCCGGAGCTTGCCACCGCGTCACGGCGCGCGCTCGGCGTACTGGAGCGCGCCGCCGAGGCGCTGTCCGAGCGCATTCCCGAGAACCGCCGCCCTCCGCCGCAGATGTTTGCCGCGCATGTCTGGGCGATGAGCCACGGCGTGGTGGAGCTGTTCGCGCGCGGCTCTCCGGGGACGCGCGCTCCGTTTCCTGCGGATGACCTGCTCGAAAGCGGTATCGGCATCTATCTCAGGGGCTTGGGTCTTGTCGCCCCGGATACCTGAAATAGTGACGGATTCTGCCCGATACCGGGAAACTAGGGGAACGATGAACTGGACAGAACCCGCCTCCACCAGTCAGTGTCATGGCTAACCCGAGGTTGCATGGTCCATTTGAACCACGCACTAAAGAGTTTCAGTAGCAATCATGCCACCCCTTCCCCATGATCCCAAGATTGCCGGTCTTCTGGACGAGATCTACCAGAGCGCGATCACGCCTGCGCTTTGGGAAAGCCTGCCCGCCCGGCTCGCCGCCATTGCCGGAGGTGGGGCATGGGCGCTGCAACTGGTGCGCCGGGGTGGGCTGCGGGGAACCGTGGTGCACGGCGTCAACTTCGACCCGGTCCTGATGGCGGACTACCCCGACCATTACGCGGTGATGAACCCATGGCTTCCGGTGCTCAGGCGGACGCCGGTCATGCAACTGGTGCATGATCGTCAACTCGTGCCGGAGGAAGCGCTTCTCAAGAGCGAATTCTATGCCGACTTTCTTAAGCCGCAGGGGGATATCCACCGCTCTTTCGGGATGGTGCTGGTGAATGGCGAGGCCGGCGGCCTCGTGATCAGCTGCAACCACGCGCCCGGTCATACCGACACGATCGGAACCGCCGGAAGTCAGCTTCTGTCGCTGATCGGCCCGCATCTGCGCCGGGCCTTCGACCTCACCCGGCTGGTCGAACGCAGCGCCATGCAGGCGGGCGCGCAGGTGATGGATGGCATCGCGGGTCTGCATGCGTGTTTTGCGCTCGATGCGCGATCGCGCCTCGTCGCCAGCGACGTGCGGGCCGATGCGTTGCTCAGGCGGGGTGATGTCCTGAAGCTCGGCCGCGACCGGCGGCTGCGATTCGTAGACGACTGTGCCAACGCGGCGCTCGACGATCGCCTGACGCGCGAGGGGCGCGCCGGTGGGGGCTTCGTGGTGCCCGGCCCGGGAGGCGAGCGGCGGTTGGCGCGGCTGGCACCCCTGCCCCGTCCGCAATCCATCGCGCCGCTCGAGGTAATGCTGAGCGCGGATCGCGCGGTCGCGGCGTTGATCATCACAGAGCCGGGCCAGACCTATGCACGCGACGAGGATCTTCAGGACCTGTTCGAGCTCACCCCGGCTGAAAGCGTGGTGTTGCGCGAGCTTTGCGCGGGGTTGTCGCTGGCGGAGATCGCGCGGCTGCGCGAGGTCAGTCCCAACACCGTGCGCAACCAACTATGCAGCCTGTTCGACAAGACCGGAACCAGCCGGCAGGCCGAACTCGTGGCGCTGGTGGCCCGGCTGGGTGTCTGATAAATCGAGAGTTTATGACAGGACCGGTGGCCGACGGCGGGTTTCCGAAACGCCAAGACGCTTCGTGGCCGCGTCCCCATTCTGCAAGGAGGCCACATGGACGGCTCGCTCGCTCTGCTTTTTGCTCTCGTCGCGACGGCCGAGCTTGGTTTCGGAAACTGTGGTGCCGAGACCTGCCGCAGCATCCAGCCCGGTCAGGGCCGCAATGCCGTGCAGTACGGCGAGGTGCTGTTCCAGCGCGAGCGGCAAGGCGGCGAGATCTATCTCCAGCGACAGCTTCCCGCGCGTTACGGCGCGCTCGAGCCGGTGCTCGGGCTGTCGGTGTCTGCAAGTGGCGACGCTTGGCTCGGGGCGGGTCTGCAATGGACCGGGGCGCTTCCGCACCAGAGCTTCGTGCAGCTGTCGCTGTTGCCGGGGCTCTATGCGCAGGCCGACGGGGCCGAGCTGGGCCACATGATCGAGTTTCGTTCCTCGGCCGGTGTCGGCTATGCCTTTGACAACGGTGCGCGGGTGTCGCTTCAGTTCGATCACCGCTCGAATGGCGGGCTGTCGAACGACAATCCGGGCCTCGAAACATTCGGGATCCGGCTGGCGCTGCCGATGTGATCAGCCGGGCAGCAGCACCAGCGCGCGTTCATCCCAAGCCAGCCGCGCCACCGCCCCGACATCGAGCACCGGCCGACCGATCAGGTTCTTCATCGAAACCGTGAGAGGCCGTTCGATACCGTCGACGCGCACGTCGTAATAGGTCATGTCGCCGTAATAGACGACCTCGTCGATGATGCCCTGCACTTCGCGGCGCGGCGCGGTCTCGCCCTCGAACAGGATGGCCAGCGTCTCGGGGCGGATGCCGACGCTCACCGCGCCGGAGGCGGCCCCGGCGGGGGCCTGATCGGGGTCGAGGGTGGCGTGGCCCAGCCCGGCGATCTCGATCTCGACGCCCGCACCGCCGCGCGTCACTTCCCCGGGCAGAAAGTTCATCTTGCCGATGAACTGCGCCACGCGCCGCGTCGCCGGGCGGCGGTAGAGCGTCTCGGGATCGGCCAGCTGGCCGATCTCGCCCTCGAACATCACCGCGATCCGGTCCGACATAACCAGTGCCTCTTCCTGGTCATGGGTGACGAGGATGAAGGTGATCCCGACCTGACGCTGCAGGCGGATCAGTTCGAGCTGCATCTGCTCGCGCATCAGCCGATCAAGCGCCGAAAGCGGCTCGTCCAAGAGCAGCACCTTGGGCTTGAGAATCAGGGCGCGGGCCAGCGCCACGCGCTGCCGCTGCCCGCCCGAGAGCGCGTGCGCACGGCGTCGCCCGTAGCCCGCGAGGCCGACCATCTCGAGCGCCTCCTCGACGGCGCGCGCCTTCTCGGATTTGGCACGCGGATCGCGGCGCAGGCCGAAGCCCACGTTTTCGGCTACGGTGAGGTGCGGGAACACGGCATAGGATTGGAACACCATGTTGGTGGGCCGGTGGTTCGGGGCCACGCCCTTCATGTCGCGCCCGTCGATGCGGATTCTGCCCGAGGAGACCTGTTCCAGCCCGGCGATGGTGCGCAACAGCGTGGTCTTGCCGCAGCCCGAGGGGCCAAGCAGCGAAAAGAACTCGCCCGCGCGGATCTCGAGGTCGATGCCGCGCAGCGCGTGATAGTCGCCGTAATGCTTTTCGACGCCTCTGAGTTCGATGAGTGCGGTCACAGGAAACCTCCCTGATCCTTGATCCCGGCGCGCGCGAGGCCGCGGCGGCGGAAGATTTCGGCGATGACGAGGAGCGCGATCGACAGCGCCACGAGGATCGTGCCGAGCGCCATGACCACGGGCAGCTGTGCGGGAAAGCGCAACAGGCCCCAGATATAGACCGGCATCGTCGGGTTCGCGCCGGTGAGGAAGAAGGCGATGATGAACTCGTCGAGGCTGATCGTGAAGGCGATGAGCATCGACGAGACAATGCCCGGCATCACCAGCGGCAGCGTCACGAGCCGAAAGGCCGAGAACCGGCTTTCGCCTAGATCCATCGCCGCCTCTTCGATCGAGGGGTCGAGGTTCTGGAATGCGCCGTTGAGGATCGCGATGGAAAACGGCGTGCAGATCAGCACATGCGCCGAGATCACGGTCCAGTTGTTGAGGTTGAGCCCCAGCACCTGCCGCAACACGATCAGCAGTGATACCGCGACGATGATCTCGGGCAGAACCAAGGGCAGCATCACGAAGCCGATGATCCCGCCCTTGCCCGGAAACCGCGCCATTGCGCCCGCGCGCGCGGCGCACAGGCCCAGCAGCGTCGCGAAGATCGCGGTCATGGCGGCGATGAAGAGCGAGTTGCCCACCGCCTGCCGCAGCGCCGTATTGGCCATGAGGTCGGTGAACCAATGCGTGGTGAAGCCTGCCAGCGGAAAGGCGATGATTGTCGCGTCATTGAAGGCGAAGAGCGGCAAAAGCGCGATCGGCGCATAGAGGAACAGCAGGTAAAGGATCGCATAGATCCTGAGCGGCGCGCCCTTCATCCCCGTCCCCTGAGCCAGCGGCGGTTGAGCGCGACGAAGACCAACGCGATGGCGGTGACCGAGATCATCGAGACGATCGCGATGGCGGCACCCATCGGCGCATTGTTAAGTTGCAGGAACTGCGTCTGGATCATGTTGGCGATGAGCTTTCCACCGGCGCCGCCCATCAGTTCGGGCGTGACGTAATCGCCGATGGTCGGGATGAAGACGATGAGCACGGCGGCCACCAGCCCCGGCATCGACAATGGCAGGGTCACACGCAGGAAGGTGGTCACGCGGGTCTCGCCCAGATCGCGGCTGGCCTCGATCAGCGAGCGGTCGATCTTCTCCAGCGCCACGAAGATCGGCAGGATCGCGAAGGGGGCGAAGGCATGCGCCAGCGTGATGATCACCGCGTTGACGTTGTAGAGAATAAAGCTCAGCGGATCTTCGATCAGCCCTGCACCGATCAACCCCGAATTGATCACGCCGTTATAGCCCAGGATCACCTTCCACAGGAACACGCGGATCAGGTAGCTGGTCCAGAACGGGATGGTGATCAAGAACAACCAGAGCGACTTGCGTTCGGACCGGACGTGGAACGACAGGAAATAGGCCACCGGGTAGGCCAGCAGCACGGTCACAAGAGTGACGATGCCCGATACCATGAGCGAGCGGCCGAGCAGAACGCCGTAGATCGGTTTGTCGAAGAACTCGCGGTAGTTGGCCAGCGTGAAGCTGGTGTCGATCGTCATGAAATCCTGCGTCCAGAAGCTGAACAGCAGAACCGCGAGGAGCGGTAGCGCGAGGAGCGCCAGAGCGTAGAGAAAAGGTGGCGCAAGCAGCAAGGCGGCGCGACCCCCTTCGGATTTCGTGAAGTGCCCCAGACCCATGGCCGCCCCGTGATGCCCCGCCGCGATGCTTGACCGGCCCGCGGCAAAGATCAACAGCGCGCGCCGCTTTCGCCGCAAACGACGCGCCGCGCAAGAGGCGCGTTGCGCCCACGCGCCATTTGTGTCGCGGTGCCGCGTGGAAGGGCGGCATGCGAAAAGGGCGGCATGCGAAAAGGGCGGCCCGATGGGACCGCCCTTTCCAGACATATGATGGTGCGAAGTATCAGCGCTTCGAGAACTGGAAGCTCTTGCGGGCTTTCGCCTTGCCGTACTTCTTGCGCTCGACGACGCGGCTGTCGCGGGTCAGGAACCCGGCGGCCTTCAGCGCGGCGCGCAGCGAGGGATCGTAGAGCTGCAGCGCCTTGGAGACGCCGTGCTTCACGGCACCGGCCTGGCCCGAGAGGCCACCGCCGGCGACGGTCGCGTAGACGTCGAACTGACCGGCGACACCGGCGATCTGGAACGGCTGGCGCAGGATCATCTGCAGCACCGGACGCGCGAAATAGGTGTCGATGTCCTTGCCGTTCACGACGACCTTGCCGGAGCCCGGCTTGATCCAGACGCGGGCGACCGCGTCCTTGCGCTTGCCGGTGGCGTAGGAGCGGCCGAGCTCGTCACGGACGGGCTCGCGCGGCGCGAGGGCTTCGGTGTTGACCTGACCTTCGGTCGAGACGGCCCCACCCAGCTCTTCGAGCGAATTGATCTGTTCGGCCATTATGCGGTCCTCGTGTTCTTCTTGTTCATGGACGCGACGTCCAGAACCTCGGGCTTCTGAGCCTCCATGCCGTGCTCGGTGCCGGCGAAGACGCGCAGATGGGTCATTTGGGTGCGCGACAGGCGGTTGCCCGGCAGCATCCGCTTGACGGCCTGCATGACGACGCGCTCGGGGTGCGCCCCATCGAGGATCTGCTGCTTGGTGCGCGACTTGATGCCGCCCGGATGTCCGGTGTGCCAGTAGAAGTGCTCTTCGCGCTTCTTGCCGGTCATCTGCACCTTGTCCGCGTTGATCACGATGACGTTGTCACCCATGTCCATGTGCGGGGTGAAGGAGGTCTTGTGCTTGCCGCGCAGGCGCATGGCGATGATCGAGGCGAGACGGCCCAGAACGACGCCCTCGGCGTCGATCAGGATCCATTTCTTCTCGATATCCGCCGGGGTAGCGGTGAAGGTTTTCATGGTTCTGCCCTTGATCTGCAACGCGCACCGCCCCGAACGGGCCGCCCGCGCAAATTCGATGAGCGGGTTCTAAACGAAGCGGTCGCGCAGTCAAGCGCAGCCTGCCTTAATTTATAAAGCAAAAACAGTAGCTTGAAATTAAGGTATCATGATACCCCAAGTTTCTTGCCGGTCAGACCTCCATCACGTGCGGCGGCGCGGCTAGAAGGGCCGCAAGCCGGTCGATCGCGGTCTCGAAGGCCACGTCGTCGCGCAGGCCGGTGAGCGCGAGACGCACCGCCGAAGGCGCGCGTCCGTCGATCAGCGCGAACTCGTCGGCGGGTTTGAGACGGATACCCTCGGCCTCGGCGGCCCGGCTCAATGAGGAGGGCCGCCAGCCGCGCGGCAGATCTAGCCAAGCGAAAGGCACCCCCTCGCGGGTGCGGGGTTGCCACGGGGCGAGGCGTTTTCGCAGATGGGCGAGCCGCCTGCCCTGAACCTCAAGCACCGCGTCGCGCACCCGCGCGGCCAGCCCCGTCGAAAGCGCGGCCTCGGCCAGTGACACGGTGGGCCGCGACAGGCCGAAGAACTGCTGCTGTGCCGCGATGCGTGGCAAGGCAGCGCGACCGGGGGCCGAAAGGATCGCCCCAAGCCGCAGATCGGGGCTTAGCGTCTTGGAGAGCGTCGTGACCACCCATGAGCGTTCCGGCGCGAGACGGCGGTAGCTCGCGTCCTCGCCCGCGTCGGAGCGAAAGCAGTCATCGTCGATGATCTGCATATTGTACTGCCTTGCGATAGATACAATTTGGGCGCGCCGTTCGGGAGAAGTGCGGATCGTTGTCGGATTGTGTGCCTCTGCACTGGTACAAAGCAGCTGTGCCCCGCTCTCACGGCAGGCGCGCTCTAGGGCATCGGGTAGCAGCCCCTCGCCGTCGAAGGCGATGCCGGTGATCTCGGCCCGCACAAGAGCGGCGGCATGGCGAAAGCCGGGATAGGCCAATTCCTCGGTCAGGATGACCGGGCGCGGCCCGTGCAGCAGCGCTTGCAGCAGCACCACCATGCCATGCTGGGCGCCGGAGGTGAGCACCACGTCATCGGCCTCGACCGGGCCATGCGCTGGTGCCGCAAACCAGTCAGCCAGAAGGGCGCGAAGCGGCGCGTCGGCCTCGGGGCGCGGGTAGCTCACATAGGCGCCCGGCGGCGGATCGGCCAGATTTTTCAACAGCTCATGCAGCAAGCGCCCTTGCCCGACATCCGCTACCTGCGCGGTGCGCAGGTTCAGCATCTCGCCCTCCGCGCCCATGCTGGCGGGGTCGATCAGCGCGGGCAGCGGTGCCGGAAGATCGGGCTCGGAGACGAAGGTGCCACGACCGACCACGGCGCGCAGCACCTCCTGCTCCACCAGATCCTTGTAGGCGCGCGCCACGGTCCCCGGCGTCACCTTGAGGCGCCAAGCCACCTCGCGGACGGGTGGGAGCCTGTGCCCGGGCCGAATGGTGCCGGAGCCGATTGCCTCTTGGATCGATCGCTTGAGCGCTTGGTGCTTGACGGGCCCGCCCTTGTCGAGGCTGGGCCACCACATTGTATCCATGACAAAACTTCCGTAGACGTCATTTTTCGAGCATTGTAGTCCTTATCTTGCATCATATACACGCATTGTATCAATACAAGAGAGACCGACATGACCACGCTCGCCCACACCGCCACGCCCTTCGAGGCCGCTCTCGACCAAGGGGCCGTCTCCGCGCTTCTCGTCGGCATGGCCCGCCGCGTGGCGATTTGGGAGCGTCGCGCCCGGACCCGGCGCGCGTTGTCGCGCCTCGACGCGGCCATGCTGCGCGATCTCGGTCTCGATCCCATGACCGCGCAGGCCGAGGCCGCGCGCCCGTTCTGGAAGGGCTGATCCCCGGCCCGACCACGCCTGAGGGGCCGGAGCGATCCGGCCCCCTTTTTATGCGGGTCAAACGGGCGCCGCGCCCTGCGCCGCGCCGGGGGGGATCGAATAGGTCATCGAGGCGCGCGCCACCGGCGCCACCTGCCCCTCGCTGAACAGCAGGGCCTCGCCCACCGCGAGCCTGCGGCCAAGCTTCAAGAGCCGCGTTTCGGCCAGAAGATCCGCCCCCGCTTCGGGCTTGCGCAGGAAATCAATCGTGGCCCCGGTCGTCACCGCCAGCGCCACCGGGCCGATCCGCGACAGGATCGCCAGATAGATCGCCACATCCGCCAGCCCGAACATTGACGGCCCCGACACCGTGCCGCCCGGCCGCAGATGCATCACCCCGACCCGCAGCCTGAGCATCAGCCGCTCAACCTCCGCGCTCTC
>Ga0207882_1000494_pt1 | contig 10279 bp, 11 predicted proteins | sample MalvirmetaMSP103_FD_184228 | JGI IMG/M metagenome (GOLD analysis project Ga0207882, IMG submission 184228) | Marine viral communities from the Deep Pacific Ocean - MSP-103 (SPAdes) | ecosystem: Environmental > Aquatic > Marine > Oceanic | place: Pacific Ocean | collected 2011-05-15 | reverse complement strand
CCCACGAGGTCGAGACCGACAGCACCTACCGCGAGATCATCGAAAGCTCGCGCAAGGTCGCGCACAACTCGGTCGCCGACGGCATCGTCGCCGCCGCGCGCGAGATCGCCGAGACCACCAACGTCAAGGCGATCTGCTGCTTCTCGCAATCGGGCACCACGGCGTCGCTGGTGGCGCGCGAGCGTCCGCGCGTGCCGATCCTCGCGCTGACCTCGATCCGCAGCACGGCGCGCCGCCTGTGCCTGACATGGGGCACCAACTGCGTTGTCACCGGCGAGGTCGACCGCTTCAAGATGGCCGTGGTCAACGCCGCGCGCTGCGCGCGCGAGCAGGGGCTCGCCACCGAGAAGGACCTGATCGTGGTGACGGCGGGCGTGCCCTTCAACACGCCCGGCACTACCAACATCCTGCGCGTTGCACCCTGCGACGAGCGGCTGATCTTCAACGCCGATCCCGAATGAGGGCAGGGGGCAACCCCCCTTGCCTTGATCTCGCGCGCCGCCTATACGGCGCGCTCACCCCGTTCGTCCGGCCTTCTTGGCATGCCGAGGCGAACGGTCCCACCACCGTTCCGGAAGGGAGATGGAAATGCCCAAGATGAAGACGAAGTCGAGCTGCAAAAAGCGGTTCAAGGTGACGGCCTCGGGCCGGATCAAGGCCGGTCAGGCAGGCAAGCGCCACGGCATGATCAAGCGCAGCACGAAGTTCATCCGTGACGCACGTGGAACCACTGTTCTGGCCAAGGCTGATGAGAAGATCATCAAGCCGATGATGCCCTACGCGCGCTAAGGAGACCCGGATATGAGCCGCACCAAAGGTGGAACCGTCACCCATCGCCGTCACAAGAAGATCCTGGACCAGGCGAAGGGCTATTACGATCGCCGCTCCAAGACCTTCAAGGTGGCCAAGCAGGCCGTCGACAAGGCGAACCAGTACGCGACCCGTGACCGCAAGAACCGCAAGCGCAACTTCCGCGCCCTGTGGATCCAGCGGATCAACGCCGGTGTCCGTTCGTTCGACGAGCAGATGACCTATTCGCGCTTCATCAACGGCCTGTCGCTCGCCGGGATCGAGGTGGACCGCAAGGTTCTCGCCGATCTCGCGGTGCACGAGCCCGAGGCGTTCAACGCGATCGTCGACAAGGCGCGCGCCGCTCTGGCCTGATCGGCCGTTCGAGAGCGAAAGAATTCGAAGCCGCGCCACCCCCGACGGGGTCGCGCGGCTTCTTGCGTTTCGGGACGGGGCTGCTAGTCCGGACCGGCAGAAAAGGGTGACGACATGGACGATCTTCGAGACAGGTATCTGGGGCTGATCGCCGAGGCCGGCGACGAGGCGGGCATCGAGGATCTGCGCGTGCGCGCGCTGGGCAAGAAGGGCGAGATCTCGGGCCTGATGAAGACGCTGGGCGGCATGAGCCCCGAGGAGCGTCAGGAGCAGGGGCCGAGGCTCAACGCGCTCAAGACCGAGATCGCCGACGCGCTCTCGGCACGCAAGGCCTCTCTCGCGGACGCGGCGCTGGAGGCGCGGCTCAAGACCGAATGGCTCGACGTGACGCTGCCCACCCGTCCTGCGCGCCAAGGCACGATCCACCCGATCAGCCAAGTGACCGAGGAGGTCGTCGCGATCTTCGCCGACATGGGCTTCTCGGTGGCCGAAGGCCCGCAGATCGAGAGCGACTGGTACAATTTCGACGCGCTCAACATCCCCGGCCACCACCCGGCCCGCGCCGAGATGGACACCTTCTACACGCACCGCGCCCCGGGCGATCACCGCCCCCCGCACGTGCTGCGCACCCATACCTCGCCGGTGCAGATCCGCTCGATGGAAGAGAACGGTGCGCCCATTCGCATCATTTGTCCGGGCCGCGTTTACCGCGCCGATTACGACCAGACCCACACCCCGATGTTCCATCAGGTCGAGGGCCTCGCCATCGGCACCGACATCACCATGGCGAACCTCAAATGGGTGCTGGAGGAGTTCCTCTCGGCCTTTTTCGGCAAGCCGGTGAAGACCCGCTTCCGCGCCTCGCACTTCCCCTTCACCGAGCCTTCGGCCGAGGTCGACATCCAGTGCTCGTGGGAAAACGGCACCGTGAAGGTGGGCGAGGGCGACGACTGGCTCGAAGTGCTCGGCTCCGGCATGGTGCACCCCAAGGTGCTGCGCAACGCCAAGATCGACCCCGAGAAGTACCAGGGCTTCGCCTTCGGCCTCGGCATCGACCGTCTGGCGATGCTGAAATACGGCATCCCGGATCTGCGCGCCTTCTTCGAGAGCGACCTGCGCTGGCTGAAGCATTACGGCTTCGCGGCGCTCGATGTGCCGACGTTGAGGGGGTGATAGCTTGAAGCGTGATCGCGACTATCTTCGAGATCTTTTGCTGCAAATGCAGCGAGAACCGGACGGTACGATTTACCATGTGCTACTTGCAGCACCGTTAGACGAAGAACTCAAACTTGACCACCATTTGGAACTACTAGTGGACCAAGGTTTAGTCGCACCCAAAGGCGACGATGGCTACAGGCTAACCTCATCCGGCCATGATGCAGTAGAGGCAATTGAAAAAGAAAGTTTCTGGCTAAAGCTTCGCGAAGCCTCTCCTCGCGAGGCTTATGAAATATTGAAGCCCGTTGGATCATCTCTAGCGGTAAACGCCCTGTCGAAGCTTATGGGATGGAACTGACATGAAATTCACTCTCTCTTGGCTCAAGGACCATCTCGAGACCACGGCGACCGTGGATGAGATCGCCGAGGCGCTGACCGATCTCGGGCTCGAGGTCGAAGGCATTGAGAACCCCGCCGCCGCCCTCAAGAACTTCGTGCTCGGCAAGGTCGTGGCCGCCGAACGCCACCCCGACGCCGACAAGCTGCAGATCTGCCGCGTCGAACTTCCGGGCGGCGAGGACCAGATCATTTGCGGCGCGCCGAATGCGCGGCAGGGGATCACCGTCGTCGTCGCCCGCCCCGGCACCTATGTGCCCGGCCCCGACTTCACCATCGGCGTCGGCAAGATCCGCGGCGTCGAGAGCAACGGCATGATGTGCTCCGAGCGCGAGCTGGGGCTGGGCGACGCGCATGAGGGCATCATCGAACTGCCCTCGGGCGAGGTCGGGCAGAGCTTTGCCGACTGGCTGGCCGAGAACGACCCCGCCAAGGTCGATCCGGTGATCGAGATCGCGATCACGCCGAACCGCGGCGACGCGCTCGGCATTCGCGGCATCGCGCGCGATCTTTCGGCGCGCGGTATCGGCACGCTGAAGCCGCTCGAAGTCAATGCTGTGCCGGGCGGCTATGATTGCCCCATCGGCGTCGAAATCGCCCCCGACACGCGCGACGGCTGTCCGATCTTTGCGGGTCGCCTGATCCGTGGAGTGAAGAACGGCCCCTCGCCCGATTGGCTGCAGGACCGGCTGCGCGCCATCGGCCTGCGCCCGATCAGCTTCCTTGTCGATGTCACCAACTACATCACCTATGACCTGAACCGGCCGCTGCACGTCTTCGATGCCGACAAGGTGGCGGGGAACCTGCGGGTGCACCGCGCGATGGGCGGCGAAAGTTTCCCCGCGCTCGACGACAAGACCTACACGCTCGACCACGGCATGATCGTCATCTCCGACGACAACGGCGTCGAGAGCCTCGCGGGCATCATGGGCGGGGCCGACACCGGTGTCACCGAGGAGACAACGAACGTCTTCGTCGAAAGTGCTTTGTGGAACCCGGTGCAGATCGCGCTGGCGGGCCGGGCGCTGCGTATCCATTCGGACGCGCGGCAGCGCTTCGAGCGCGGCATCGACACCGATTTCGTGACAACCGGGTTGCAGATCGCGGTGCGGATGATCGTCGATCACGCGGGCGGCGAGGCGTCGAAGATGGCGATCGCGGGCGCCACGCCGGACACCAGCCGCGCCTACCGCTTCGATCCCAAGGCGGTGACGAAGATCGTCGGCATGGACATCCCCGTGAAAGAGCAGCGCCAGACGCTCGACCGGCTGGGCTTCCGGCTCGATGACGGCATGGCGCATGTGCCGGCCTGGCGCTCGGACATCCAGGGCGAGGCGGATCTCGTCGAGGAGGTCGCGCGCGTGGCCTCGCTGTCGAAGCTCAAGGGCGTGCCGCTGCCGCGTCCCGAGGGTGTGGCCAAGCCGGTGCTGACGCCGATGCAGGCGCGGCTGTCAAAGGCGCGGCGCACCACCGCGGCGCTCGGCTACGACGAATGCGTCACCTACAGCTTCATCGACGCCGAAGCCGCGGCGCTGTTCGGCGGTGGCTCGGACGCGACGCGGCTCGAAAATCCGATTTCGTCGGAGATGAGCCACATGCGCCCCGATCTGCTGCCGGGCCTCTTGCGCGCCGCCGCGCGCAATCAGGCGCGCGGGCAGGGCGATCTGGCGCTGTTCGAGGCAGGTCACGTGTTCTGGGGCGGCGAGCCGGGCGAGCAGCGGCTGGCGGTGGCGGGCCTTTTGACCGGCAAGACCGGGCCCAAGGACGTGCATAACGCGTCGCGCCCCGTGGACCTCTTCGACGCCAAGACCGATGCCGAGGCGGTGCTGGCTTCGATGGGTGCGCCTGCCAAGGTACAGATCCTGCGCGGGGCCGAGGGCTGGTGGCATCCGGGCCGTCACGGGCGGATCTGCCTCGGGCCCAAGAAGGTGCTCGGCGTCTTTGGCGAGTTGCACCCCAAGGTGCTTGCCACGCTCGACGTGAAGGGCCCGGCGGTCGCCTTCGTGCTGTTCCCCGAGGAGGTGCCGCTGCCGCGCCAGAACGGCAACGCGCGCCCGGCCTTCACGCCGCCCTCACTGCAGCCGGTCGAGCGCGACTTCGCCTTCGTGGTCGATGCGCAGGTCGAGGCGCTGACGCTGGTGAACGCGGCTCAGGGTGCTGACAAGGCGTTGATCTCGGATGTGCGGGTCTTCGACCAGTTTCAGGGCGGCTCGCTTGGCGAGGGGCGCAAATCCATCGCCATCACGGTGCGGCTGCAGCCCACCGAGGCGACGCTCACCGAGAAGGAGATCGAGGCGGTGGGCGCGAAGATCGTCGACAAGGTGGCCAAGGCCACGGGCGGAGAGCTGCGCGGCTGATCGCTTTCGCCGGATGAGCCAAGACAGGGGCGGGCCGATGGTCCGCCCCTGTCTTGGCTCAAGGGCCGCGCCCGCCCACCTTCGAGCGCCGTAAGATGCGCCTCTTTCGCCCCTCGCACTATGTATGGGCCGAACCAAGCCAGGAGACACCGATGATCAAGGAATTCCGCAACTTCATCGCCAAGGGCAACGTGATGGACCTCGCGGTCGGCATCATCATCGGCGCGGCCTTCACTGCCATTGTCCAGAGCCTCGTGAACGATCTGATCAACCCGGTGATCGGCCTGATCCTCGGCGGCATCGACTTCACCTCGATGTATGTCGTGCTCTCGGGCGACGTGGCCTCCGGCACCTCTCTGGAACTGGCGCGCGAAAGCGGGGCCGCGATCTTCGCCTATGGCGCCTTTCTGACCGCCTGCATCAACTTCCTGATCATTGCCTGGGTGGTGTTCCTGCTGGTCAAGGGCGTGAACCGGATCAAGGACGCCGCCGTCGAAAAGGGCGAGCCGGTGCCCGCGGCGCCGAAAGGACCGACGCAGGAGGAGTTGCTCACCGATATCCGCGAATTGCTGAAGACACGAAGCGCCTGAGCCAAAATCATGCAAGCGATGTGCGCGGATGCGGAGTTCCCTGAAAGAGGGTACGCCCTTACGTAGGGTGCATCTCCAACCAAGGACGCTTCCACATGACCATCCTGCACATCGACAGCTCCATTCTCGGCGAGAATTCGGTTTCGCGCGATCTCACGGCGGCCATCGTGGCCGAACTGACCGCCAAGGGCGATCAGACCGTTCTGCGCCGCGACCTCGCCGATGCCGAAACCGAGGCCACCTTTGACGGCGACCCGGTCGAGCAGCTGATGTCGGCGGACACTCTGGTGATCGGCGCACCGATGTACAACTTTGCGATTCCGCACCAGCTCAAGGCCTGGATCGACAGCATCGCGGTGGCGGGCAAGACGTTCCAATACACTGCCGAGGGTCCGCAAGGCCTCGCCGGTGGCCGGCATGCCATCGTGGTCTATGCCTCGGGCGGCGTGCATGACGGCACCACCGACTTCGTCGAGCCTTATCTGCGGCAGGTGCTGGGCTTCATCGGCATCACCGACGTGACGGTGCTGCGGGTCGAGGGCGTGGCGATCTCGCCGGAGGCGCGCAGCAAGGCGATCAATGACGCCCGTGCCAAGGTGCCGGGTCTCGTCGAGAGCATCGCGGCCTGATCTTCCGCCCCGAACGCGAAACGGCCGGTGCGATGCACCGGCCGTTTTATCGGAAGGCGGAAGCTTCAGGCTGTCTGAGCAGCCTGATCCATCCAGTCCTTGTGCTTGCGCTCATCCGCGAGACCGCGCTGGAACAGCTCTTTCTCGGTGGCGGGCACCGCGGCGTTGTCGACCGCGTGCTCATAGGCGCTGATCGTGTCGATCTCGTTGGTGGCCATCGCCTTGAGAATCGCACCGTCGCCGCCGACCATGTCGGCGAGCTTGATCTTGCCGGTGGTCAGCAGCTCCTTCATGTCGCCCTCTCCGGGGACGTTCGCGCCAACGCGGCCCGCAAGCGCTGTCAAATCCTGCAGGTGGCGCAGGTGGTCTTGACGGAATTCCTCGACCTTGGCCTTGTGCGCGGCGCTTTCGAGCCGTTCGATCGTGGTCTCGTAGGCGGCGATGGCGTCATGCTCGAGAAGAATGAAATTCTCGACCATCTTGGCCATGTCGCTCGATGTGCCGATGGTGGTGACCATGGGTCTTCCTCCGCAATTTGGGGTTGCCGGGGAAAACCGATGCCGCACCGGGGGGTTCCGGTGCGGCATCGCACCCTAGCGGCGAAGCGCCTCCTGTGCGGAGATCGCCTCGCGGCCCAGACCTTCGCCCACGGCGAGATTGGTGATGAGGCCCGCATGCACGTTGAGGCCCTCGGCCAGATGCGCGTCTTCCTCGCAGGCCTGCTTCCAGCCCTTGTCGGCGATCGCCAGAACGAAAGGCATGGTCGCGTTGCCGAGCGCCAACGTCGAGGTGCGGGCGACAGCGCCCGGCATGTTGGCGACGCAGTAATGCATGATGCCGTCGACCTCGTAGATCGGGTCCTCATGCGTCGTGGCCTTGGAGGTTTCGAAGCAGCCGCCCTGATCGATCGCCACGTCGACGATGGCCGCACCCGGCTTCATGGTCGAGAGCTGTTCGCGCGAGACGAGCTTGGGCGCGGCGGCACCAGGCACCAGCACCGCGCCGATCACCATGTCGGCCTGCACCACGGCCTCGGCTGTCGCCCCGGCGCTGGCATAGGTGGTGCGGAAGTCGCGGCCATAGACGTCGTCGAGATAGCGCATGCGCGGCAGCGACTTGTCGAGCACGGTGACCCGCGCGCCCATCCCGGCGGCGATCTTCGCGGCCTGCGTGCCGACGACGCCGCCGCCGATCACCACGACATTGGCCGGGCCCACGCCCGGCACGCCGCCCAAGAGCACGCCGCGCCCGCCATTGGCCTTCTGCAGCGTCCAGGCCCCGACCTGCGGCGCGAGACGGCCCGCGACCTCGGACATCGGCGCCAGAAGCGGCAAGCCGCCCGAACGGTCCGTTACAGTCTCATAGGCAATGCAGGTGGCGCCCGAGCGCACGAGATCCTCGGTCTGCGCCGGATCGGGTGCGAGGTGGAGATAGGTGAACAGGATCTGCCCCTCGCGCAGCATCCGGCGCTCGATGGCCTGCGGCTCCTTCACCTTCACGATCATCTCGGCATTGGCGAAGATCTCCTCGGCGGTGTCCGCGATCTGCGCGCCAGCGGCGCGGTAGTCGTCATCCGTGAAGCCTGCGCCCATCCCGGCACCGGCCTGCATGGTGACGCTGTGGCCATGGCCCACCGCTTCGCGCGCGGCGTTGGGGGTGAGGCCGACGCGGAATTCCTGCGGCTTGATCTCTGTGGGGCAACCGATGTGCATGATACGTCCTCCTTGTTGCCTCCATGCTGCCATCCCTCTCTTGCAATTGCCGACGAGATCGTGGCCTGATCTTCGCCAGTTGTCGCAGGTTCTTGTGTCGAATGGCATCAGCTTCGAAGGATCGTGCATTGGGTGAGATCGACCGCATCGACCGAGCCATCCTCGCCGCGCTGCAGGCCGACGGGCGGCTGTCGAATGCGCAGCTCTCCGAGAAGGTGAACCTGTCGCCCTCGGCCTGCCATCGCCGGGTGCGGGCGCTCGAACAATCGGGGCTGATCCGCGGCTACGTGGCGCTTCTCGACCCGCGCGGCATGGGTCGGCCCGTGACCGTCTTCGTGGAGATCACGCTGTCGGGTCAGGCCGACGAGCTGCTCGATGCCTTCGAGGCGGCGGTGGCGCGGATCCCCGACGTGCTTGAGTGTCACCTGATGGCGGGGACGGCGGATTACCTGCTCAAGGTCGTGGCGCGCGACAGCGAGGATTTTGCGCAAATCCACCGCCGCCACCTTGCCCGGCTGCCCGGCGTGCAGACCATGCAGTCGAGCTTCGCGCTGCGCACCGTGCGCCAGACCACGGCGCTCCCCACGTGAGAACGCCGCCCCCGCGAGGGGAGCGGCGCCTACCGGTGCAGCAGCATCGGATCTCGGTCAGGCGGCGAGCTTGGTGCCGCGGATCGGGTAGTCCTTGTCGCGAATGAACTTCAGCCCGTTCAGCAGGGCTTCAAGGTCCGGCCGCGCAAAGGGGGCGTTGGAGATATCGGCGATATGCACCTTGCCCTCGCCATTGATCACGAAGACCGCCGGTTCCGCGAAGGGGCGGTCGGTCTCCTGTGGGGAGCGTGGCTCGGACACATAGAGGCCGAGATCGAGCATTTGCGCGACGCTCATGTCATAGGCCACGGGCGCCGAGGTGCCGGTTTCCTCGACGAAGGTACGGGCCTTCTCCTCGGGGTCGGCCGAGACGAGAACCACGTCGATCCCGGCTTCGTGATACTTGGACAAGAGCGGCTCCAGCCCGGAGACGTATTTATGGCAGATCGGGCAATGCTTGCCGCGATAGACCACCACCATTTGCCAGTCGCGCCCTTCGAGGGGACGCCCGAGGGTCAGCTCACCGCCGCCAAGGCGGGGCAGGGTGATCTCGGGAAGGGCGGTGTCGGGGGTCGGTTTGCCGGGCATATAGCCTCCGTCTTGTTTGAAACTCGGGCCATCAACGCGCCTCGGCCCATATGGGTCGGTGCGGTCACGCGGTCGTGTCATGCGGGCCGGGTGGGAGACACGAAAAAACCCCCGGAGCGTCGCTCGGGGGTTTCATCGTGCAAAAGCCTGGCTTCAGGATCTCAGAGGAGACCTTCGCGCTGGGCTTTCTTGCGGGCGAGTTTGCGCTGACGCCGGATGGCCTCGGCCTTCTCGCGTGCTTTCTTTTCGGAGGGCTTCTCGAAATGCTGCTTGAGCTTCATCTCGCGGAACACACCCTCGCGCTGCAACTTCTTCTTCAGAGCCCGGAGGGCCTGATCGACGTTGTTGTCGCGAACGCTGACCTGCATGTGGTTTTCACCACCTTTCTAAGCTGGAGTTTCAAGATTGCAGGAAGCGGCCGTATAGCAAAGACCCGGCAGCTTGTCTAGGCTGGGGTGGAAGGGAGACACCGATGACCAACCCACATTCCGATGCGCCGGAGACCGGGCGGCCCGAGGCGGAAGAGATCGCGGCCCTGCTGGATGCGATCTTGTCGCATGTTGCCTTCGATGGCTGGTCCGACACTGCGTTTCGCTCCGCTGCCCACGACGTCGGGCTGACCTTGCCGCAGGCTCGGGCGCTGTGTCCACGCGGCGCGATCGACCTTGCGGTGGCGCTGCACGACGCGGGCGACCGCGCCATGATCGAGACGGTGCGCGCCGCCGAGCTGGGGCAGATGCGCTACCGCGACCGCGTCGCCTTTGCGCTGCGCGCCCGGATCGAGGCGGTGCGCGACAAGGAGGCGCTGCGCCGCGCCACGGCCCTTTTCGCGCTGCCGCATCATGCCGCCGAAGGCTCACGCCTGCTGTGGCGCACCGCCGATTCGGTCTGGACCGCGCTGGGCGACGCCTCTGACGATGTGAACTGGTACACCAAGCGGGCGACGCTGTCGGGCGTCTGGGCCTCGGTGGTGCTCTACTGGCTCGGCGATGACAGCCTCGAGCATCAGGCGACATGGGCCTTCATCGATCGCCGCATCGACGACGTGATGCGCATCGAGAGCGCCAAGGCCAAGGTGAACAACTCGGTGCTGCT
>Ga0207882_1000491_pt1 | contig 10318 bp, 9 predicted proteins | sample MalvirmetaMSP103_FD_184228 | JGI IMG/M metagenome (GOLD analysis project Ga0207882, IMG submission 184228) | Marine viral communities from the Deep Pacific Ocean - MSP-103 (SPAdes) | ecosystem: Environmental > Aquatic > Marine > Oceanic | place: Pacific Ocean | collected 2011-05-15 | reverse complement strand
ACGCCGCTGCCCGAAGCGGCGCGGCTGTTTCGCCGCCATGCCATCAAGAGCCTGCCAGTCGTCGAGAGCGACATGACGCTGCGCGGTGTCGTACTGCAGTCCGACCTGCTCGACGCCGTGGCGGCCCAAGGTCGGCCCATGTCCCTCAGGCACCGGTCTGCCCATCGCAAAGTCTCGCAGGTGATGCAGCCCGCCGCGCGGGCGGTACCGCATGACATGCCAGTCGGCGCGCTGCTTCACCGGCTGGCGGCGCAAGGCAGCGAGGTCATCCCGGTTGTGCAAGAGGAGCGGCTGGTCGGCATCCTGACCCGCTCGGACATCATTCGGCTGTTGCTGTGCGGGGCACAGGACCGCACCGCCGCCTGAAGCGCACCGCGATCGTTCGGCACGGGCTTCATCTTCTGAAATTTGCCGCCTATCCGCCCGATGCCACGGCGGACAGAATTCCAATGCCATATGATACGGAGATACGGTCGTTTGGAAACACCGGCAATGGTCACATTGCCCATACCGAACGGATGGAGGAGGGGAGATGGCGGACCCAGATCCCCTTGCCCATAAGGCCGCAGACTGAAACCTGCGATTTCGTTCCGATCTGGCGCAGGCCCGGATTGGACAGGATCACCCTTCCAGACCCCTCCACGAGGGCCTGCTGAAACGCGTTTTCGATCTATCGAGACAATTGAAAATGAGTCGTTTTATCATCAGATAGACAGGAAGTATTTCGGCTTGGCAGGGGCTTGCCGGATGGCATTAAACGATCCAGAAAGCGCTCGAAGCGCCGTGTCCACATTCCTGCGGGCCGAAGTGCTGGCTGCGCGGCTCGAAGCCATGGCCCGCGCAGAGCCGGAGGTCGGTAACCTCTGGCGCTCGGAACTCGCGCTGGCGGAGGCGGTTGCAAGCGCAGGGCTCGAGGGCATCCGGATCTCCGAGGGCGACCTGCTGCCGCGTGTCGCGCAGAATGGGCGGCAGGACGCAGATCCGACCGGAGCGGAGCTGGCGCTGAGCCTGATCCGCGTGCTGAAGGCGCCGGGCAATCCGCTGCTGCGCCCGGTCGAGACCGTGCGGCGCTTCGAGTGGACCGCGGGCACTGGCATGGGGCCGGGCCTTGACCCGGACGAGGAGCCAGAGGGGCATCGGCTGACCGATGCAGAGATCGAGGGCATCTTCGCAAGGCTGGCTGCTGGCGACATGCCGATCCTGACTGCGGCGCGGGCGGCGGCCGCCTACGCGGCGCTGTCGCAGCGCGCCAACCCCATCGTCGAACGGCTGATCTTCATGGCGGTCGACAGCAGCCTGCGTGGCCGCGCCGCGCGCGGGACTGGTTCTGAGGACACCCTGCGGGGACTGTCAGGCCGGGTCAATGCGCACTGGGTTTCGGCACCCGCGCTCGCCCTGAGCCACAGGCGCTTCCTGCCTTGGTCACCTGGCAGCGAGACCGGGCTCATGGATCTCGGCACCGGTCTGGCGCGGGTCTCCGAGGCGGAGATCGGGCGTTTCGCGCTCTCACGCGACTGGTTGCGGCGCGGGAGAGAGGCGGCACAGGGCAGAGGTGGGCGATCACGCATGGCCGACGCCGTCCATGCCTTCGGCACCGCGCCGGTGTTGAGCTCGGCGCTGCTCGCCGAGACGATCGGCGTGTCGATCCGCACCGCGCTGACGATCCTGGACGAGATGACGGATCTCGGCCTCCTGAAAGAGATCACCGGCCGCCGGACAGCGCGGATTTGGGCGGTGCCAAGTTTGGGCGCACGCCTCGCGGCCCGCCCACCCCGACGACCCGGCATGCGGGCCCGCGCCGTCATGCCGCCGGCCGAGATGCACGAAACGGCACGCAGCCGCAGCCGGGAGCAGAAAGAGGCATCGGCGCAGGCGATGGCGCACGCTTTCGCGGATCTCGAAACGGCGCTCGACCAAGCGAACGCGCTGCTGATCGGCTTGCGAGGGGAACCGTCGAGTTAGGTCGGCGCGGCGCCAGATATCCGAGGGGCCTTGATCAGATCAGCACGGTATACTGCCCACTGCGCGTCATGTGACCGCTTCGCATGCCAATCTCCTCGATGTCCCCGCGTTCCGGGCGAAGCGGGTCGGCAGGTGGAGCAGGGAGGCGTTCGGCGTGGTGGTGGTTGGCGAGACCATGGCCCGGATCCGAGTGCGCGGATCGTAGCGGCCGTGCGCCGGGCACCGATGGTCTGCGGGCTGCGAGTGTAGCCGGGGAGGGGCGGGGGCAATGCGCTGGTCATGATGGGCCCTAGACCCGACCATGTGCAGGATGTCGTGGGGCCATCCGAAGGCGAGACTGCCGGTGAACATGACGACCCTGCCGAGATATGAAGCGCTTTGGTCTGCAACCACAAGCGTCGCCTCGACAAGGTCACCGGCATCATGGCAGCGGGCACAACGGTCTGGTCTGCGCCTCGAGCGAGCGTCTAAATGGCATCAAGGGTAACGACGGTGGTACCAGTCTGAAGGGTATCGACAATCTGGACGGTGCTGGCAGAGCAGCAAAGGTTTTGATCGGATCGACCCTGCTCAAGGCCCTTTTTCTGGCCTTCACCTATATTGTCGGGGTGGAAATCCGCATTGTTCACTTTTCAGGCAAACGCTTTTTCCGGTCCACTCGTTGGAAACACCTGCTCATAGGCACTGTTCGCGAGGCCCCCGATCCATCGGCGGCTCCCCTCTGTGGGGCCGATTTGGGCCCTTACCCCCTTTGTTGTTCAGTCAAAACACCTGTTATCCATATTTTTATACGTGAAAAGCGTGCTCAAACTGGACATGCAAACACTTTGGAACTGCGGTCGGGAGCGATGCAGCACGAGGATGCCGCCCGTGATGAACGACGGCGTGCAATCGATGCTGGAGCGGCTCTACGGCAAGGACCAGCTCTTCGGCTTCCAGAGTCGGATATAGGGCAATCTCACGCCCTGCACGCTGACGCATCTGCACCGGCAGGCCGACGATCTCGCCTTCGCGTAGCTCCTGAAGACCATGCGGGAGGGGCAGGTCCCCGACCTCGCCCTGTTCGACAACTGCGTCGGCCGAGCCCCCGAGGCGGCCGTGCGACTTGTCGCGTCGAACCGACAGGCCGAAGCGATCAACGACGAGAAGCTCGACGCCATTCCAAGCGGCGCCTATCGCATCGCCGGGCAGGCTCAGGGCGCCTTCAATGACTACGCCTATGACGAGCGCACCCGGGAGCTGAACCGCGAGGTTGTCGGCCGCTATGCGCAGCTGCCGATCCTGCCCGGCTGGGCGATCACCGTCCCCCGCAGCCAGGGCATGACGATCCCCAACATGCATCTGGACCCGAGGGGCATCTTCGCGCCGGGCCAGCTCTATGTGGGGCTCAGCCGCGCGCCGAGCCTGTCGGGACTGTCGCTCGAGAGGCCGGTCACCGAAAAGCACGTCCTGCACGACCAGCGCGTCCGCCTCTTTCAGGCGAAGTTGTTCGGCCTGCCCGAGACCGCGCCCGACGAGACCGGGTTCCAGCCTGACGCCGGGCCGGGCCGGCCTTCCCAAGGGCCGAAAGGCGGCGCCGATCTCCCGATCCGCCCCCTTCACCTTCCCCGCTGCCGATGAATTTTCGGCGTCGGGCACGGTGGGTCGACTGGAAGGCAGGGCCGGAGGACGCCGTCGGATCCCTCGATTTCCGCCAAAAAGTCGATCGGACCATGAGAATCGGGGCTTCGAGAGCTGCTTGGTCCGGAAAAGTCCTTTAATATCAACGCGGTCACAGCGTCACAGCGCTGTGGCGGTGTTGTGACGGTTCATGTGACGGTCGCAAGACTTTGATTTTTAAGGAAAAATCTCTCTTTCTTTATCTATGTAACACTAAATATAGAATTATATATATAATAAGAGAGAGAGGAGGAGAGAGAGAGAAGAGAGAATGTGTGTGTATATATATATATTCACCGGGATGTGGCGTTACATTGTGACGGTGGCCTCAAACCCCACGAAATAAGGGGGTCGGTTCTTCAAAATCGCCGTCACAGCACCGTCACCGCCGCTGTGACGGGCCCAAAATACCCCTTGAACCCGACTGGCAGGCCGCGGTGCCGAGCAGAAGCGCGAGGACCGCGAAGATCCGGACGGGCCAGGCCAGGCTATGCCGGGGAACATAGTTCTCGAAGGCCAGGCCGCGCGCTTGGTCGATGGCATGGAACAGCGGGTTCCAGACGACCCAGTCGAGGAAGGCCGCGGGCAGGACATGGCCCAGAAACATCGCTCCCGACGTGACCATGCCGACCCGCATCCAGCCCATGGCGAGCAGGGAGGCGAGGCCGGGACGGCGCAGGCGCAAGCGCAGCAGCGCAAGGCCGAGGCCGAGCCCGGAGATCCACCCCGCGGCCAGCTGCGGCATCGGGGCGATCAGCGAGGCCTCGATGGGTTCGACAAGCGCGTGATGCGCAAAGATCAGCCCGGCGGCCGACACGAGCTGCAGGTAGGCCGCGCTGATCGCGCTATCGATGGCCAGCACCAGTGGCTGGACCGGATAGAGCCGTCCCGCGGGAGGCCCGGATGCCACCTCGGGCGATCAGCGCCCGGCTACCGCAAGAATCCCTCATAGCGGGCCGTACAGACGAAATGCGTCGTTGCCCGCCACCCGACTGCCGAAGCGCGAAGATGGCGCTCCAGCACCCCTCCTAGCGCCTCCTGGGGGCATTCTCGGCCGATGGGGTGGCCACGGTGGCCCGACGGCGCCGGGCACCGCGACACGCCCGTACGACGCGGGAGCAGGTTACCTGCCATGGCAAATCGTGGCCATCCTTCGGCCTGCCCGGCGGCCCCAGACCTCCCGAAGGGCAAGCGCCTCGAGAACGTCCTGCCGGATGGGCGCGCTCAACCCCTCTCGCCTCCTGCCATGGGGCCTTTCGAGAACGATCCTCTGGGGAGGTTTTCCACATAAATCGGAGTGCGGCACCTCTGACCCCCATTGCCGGGCCGAGGGCGGGCATGGGATTATCGAGGCCTGGCCGGCTGCGGCCTGAGAACGAGCCGGGTGGCGGCGACGGCAATCCCATCCACCCGACTCTCAGCTCTGTTCGCACCGTCTCATACTCAACCACCGCGGACAAGATTCCGCGAACGATGACCTGTGCGACATGAAAGGACAGTGCGCATGAACGACAATACCGAACCCGTGGGTGCCAGCCGCGCCGAACTCATGGCGAGTGCTGCGGCCCTGCCGGGCCAGCAACAGGCCGCGTCCCACCCGGCCCTTTGCGGGGCAATGGACGACGACGGGATGGGGCAGTTCAACCCTGACCACCTGTGGCTTCTGGAGGACGCGAACGCCGCCTTCGTCCGTGAGAGCCTGCGCATCGACCCGGCCCATCTGGACCTCGAGCCCTGCATCCGGTTCTGGTCGCATGTCTGCATCTCACATGGCGATCTGATCGCGGAGGCGTTCGCGCACGACATCCCCGCGCGGACCATCGTCGTGGCGCTGCACGAGGCGCAAGCCGGGTCGGAGGCGGCGCCCGGCATGGCAGAAATCGCGGCGCAGAGCCCGGAGCTCGCCGAGCGGCTTCGCGCGGCCGTCACCCACCCGGACATGACGCTGATTTGGAGCCCGGAAGAGCTTGAGGGCCGCGCTTGCGATTTCCGCCTGGGTGACCTCGCCTCGGACGTGGAGGGCTGGGACATGGAGGCGGTGCAGGACCTGTTCGGCCCGCTCATGGAGATGGTCGATCTGTGCGACATCGCGGGAACGAGCCTGTCCGACTATATCGACATCGACGACCTGCCGTCGGTCGAACTCCCGGCCGGATGCACGGGAGAGGCCATCTGGGCCCTCGATCGCCGCGGGCAGGTGATCGCCGGGACCGCCCTGGCGCGGAGCGAGGCCCGTGTGATGGCGCTCGAGGCCTGTCACTGGGCGTTTCCCACGCCGCACTAGGAGGCAGCGAGCCCACCGGTCGCCTGCGACCGGTGGGCTCGGGCCTTCAGGACGCGTGTCCTCCCGCCTCCCAGGAAGTCTCGCCCGGTATCACGCGCTGCTGCCACCGGACAGCTGTCGATGACGGGTCTGGGCCTGTCCTTCGAACCGGTCGCCCCGCTGCCTCAGGAACCGCGTAAGGATCCGACCTTCGAGGCGGGCCGAGAGGCGCTGCGCTGGTGCCGGGCTCGTCTTCCCGATCCAGAGGGCCGGGACACAAGGTGCTCAGAGCCCTAGCTCGGGGAAGTGCGGAGGCGCGGTCTCGCCGTCCGGCTCCGGAGAGCCGATGCCGTCCGTAGGCTTCATGACCTCGGAGATCTCCGGATTTTTAGGATCACGGGGACGCGGCAGGACCTCGGGCATGAGAGGTGCCTGCCAGCACACCGCGGCGAGGTCCAGCACGGCTTCGCTGCCGATAGCCTCATGCTGCAGGAGCTCGAAGGCGGCCATGAAGCCATCCGCGGCCCCACGGCTCTGCGGCGGGTGGGCGGCGCAAAGCTGCAGCAGGTCCGTGGCCCGCGCGATGGCGTCTGTCTCCCGGAGTGGAGGGCGCGCCGCCTGAGCCTGCGCGACGCTCTGCAGCAAGGCCTCCGCCGACCAGCCCTGTGCCGCGGCCTCCGCCTCCCATGCCACCTGCGCATCACGCAATGTGCCGTGCTGTTTTCTGGACCGGGTGGCATAGGCAGCGAACTGCGCCGCCCGCCGATCCTGCGCCGTGTCGCGCCCGATGGCCGCCATCCGCGAGACAATAGACCGGCGGCGCTTCGAGAACAGCACCAGCAGCGGCTCGGGCACGCCAATGATCTCGTAGCTCTGCGCGACGGGGCGGGTCCGCAACCCGAGCCGCTCGCGCAGCAGGAACACCTCCTCGCACCGCGCCAGCGCCGCGATCGCCCGTGCGTGGGTCAGAAGCAGGTAGTTGTCGAGTTGCCGGATTCTCCCATCCAGCCCGACCGCCGTCTTGGAGAGAACGGCGTGGCTGTGCAGCTGCGGATCGCCAGCCCGGCTGGTGGTGTGATCGAACCGGGCCCCGATTGCGCGCTGAACTGCGACGTAGCGGCCCCGGCTGCGGCTGGCGATGAGGCCCAGATCGAACGCCCACTGCAGGGCCCGGGATATCGCCTGCGCATGGATGGCCCGGATGGCCGCCAGCAGCCCCGGCCGGGCCATGCCCCCCAGCAGACCGAGCACGCTGACACTTTTGGGCAGGCTGAACTGCACGTCATAGCCGCCGGAGGGCGGCACCGCCGCGCCCGCTGCCGGGCGCCGCCGCCGGGCCGCCATCCGCCCGGTGGCCGGATCGCGCCCCGCCACGAAATCGCGCAGCACCTGAGGCGCGACCGGAGCGCCGGGGCGCAGCCCGTCGAGCATGTTCGGCACCCCCGGCCTCAGCAGCAGCGGGGCAGGCAGCTCGGGCCGCAGCACGATCCAGCGGCCTGCGTCATTGCAGGGATCGGCATCCTGCCGATAGCGGCCCTCGTCTCGTGGCGACTCCGATGCCGCATCCTCTGCCTCATGACCCTCGGGTGTCGCGGATGCGAGATAGTACTCGGCATCGAAGATCCTGGTGCAGCTGATCATCTCGCCCCCCTCCCGCAGGTCGGCAAGAGCCGCGCCACTTTCGGCCGCCTCGCCGGGCACAGGTTCGGATCGGGCAACAGCGATGCGGGCCGACAGCAATCGCGATGCGCCGAGAGGCGGTCACGCGGCGGACAGGTTGCGCCGGCATGCGGCCTCGCCCGGACTCGGGGAGGAGCGACGGCACGGGGCGAGCCGAGGGGTGCTGTGAGAGGCATGAACTTCTCCTTCGATGCAGGGCGTCGAAATCGATATTTCTCGCAGGCCCTGAAAACTCCAAACAGCCCCTCGCCGAAATCAGGCCCCGATATGCGTAGTGTGTCGTGGGAAAGGAAAGGCGACGATCCGCATGGGGCTGTCGTGAATGCGCAGCCAGATGAATGGCGAATGCCAAGGGATTGCAGGGAAGGTGATGCGAGATGCATGCGGACGCACATGAAAAAAGTATCGGATAAAGAAAAGCGATACAAACCATGATCATGAACGACAGAGATGACCTCAGGGGGTGCTCTCAGGAAAAATGAGAGGCGAAATAGAATATACCGGTATTCTTTTCGACGTCGCCTGATGCCTCGGAACGGCTTTGTCTTCTGATGTGGAAAAATGTGGATAACCTCGACGTCGCGCGATCCGGAGGTGAAGAGGTGCTGTATGAAAATGGGGACAGCAACGAAAACAGGATCAGCAAATGTCCGACCCCACCCCTCCCTCCCTGGCTGAGCGCCTCGAGCAGCGCGCAGCCAACCACCCCACGCCGCCCCGTGCCTCCTGCCTGCAGGAGATCATCGCGGCGCGCGGGACCCTCCGCCGCCTGCGCGACCAGGGCTACAGCTCGGCCCAGCTTGCCGCATGGCTCGGAGAGTGCGACCTCCCCGTCCGCGCCGGCACGGTGCGTGCCTATCTCGCCCGCATCGACCGGGTGGAGACGGCGCTCGAAGCCCGGGATCCGGACGCGGAGCCGAGCGACCGCGAGATCCTGAACGCGTGTCGGCGGGCGTTCGTACGCGATGCCGCCGCGAGCCGTGCTCCTGCCTCACCGAAGCTGGGCGCGCACCGTCCGTCTGTCGCAGCGCCAGCGGTTTCCAGGGACCCGGTCGGTGCTCTCAACCACAACCCCCATCGTGATCTGTAAGGAGCGCCGCAATATGACGCATTCGAAGCGCCGGACTGCCCTGGCGATGACCACCTCTCTCAAGGGCGGCACCGGCAAGTCATTCCTGGCCTCCGCCTTCCTCGATGTCCTGCGCCACCGGCAGGTGCCGGTGGCGGCCTTCGACGCCGACGGCGCGATCGGCGCGCTGTCGGCGATGCATGCCGAAAGGGATGACATGGGCCATGTGCTGGACCAGCAGGATGCCGGCACCGGCGTGGTCGCCTACAACATCCGCGACGAAAGCCGCACCAGGTTGATCGACTCGCTCGCCTGCCCCGAACCGCTGATCCTGCACGACTTGGCGGGCGGCTCGCTTGCCGACCTGCAGCGCCTGTTCGACGACCGGGATGGCTTGGGGAACTTCCTGCGCACGGCCGAGCGGCTGGGGATCACCTTGGCGTTCCTGCACATGATCACGCCGGATCGCGGCAGCGTGGAGTCGGTCGCGATCCACATGGATCTGAGCGCGCCGTACCGCGACAGCGCGCTCGACATCCGGCACGTGGCGATCCTCAACCGCCGGGCCGCTCCCCGCGATAGCGATTTTCCGGTCTGGTTCGGGGATCGCGATCCCGCGGGCGTACCATTCGGCGGCCGGACCCGGGCGCGGTTTCTGGAGGCGGGCGGGATCGAGATGAACCTGCCAGCAGTCGAGGCACGCACCGCCGAACTGGTCAAACGCCTGCAGATCCCCTGGCGACAGGCGGTGCGCGACCCGCGCCTGCAGCTGACCGATCAGCAGCGGGTGCAAAATTTTCTCGAGCAGTTCGAGGCGCAGATGCCCGAGGGCCTGCGGAATCTGGCGGGGCTGCCCACATGACACACGAAGGAGACAAGACCATGGACGAAAAAGTCGAGATGAACCGCCTCGCGGCGTTCCTCGCGAACTATCACCTGAGCCCCGAGGCACTCGAAGATATCCGCAACAAGGTCAGCCAGGCCGGATGCGGTTTCGACGATCCGATGGCCATCCAGATCGCGGTCCCGGAAATCACCTACTACTACAACTACGCGCACCTGCGCATTCTGCAGACGTTGACCCTCGAGATCGTGCTCAAGGTCATCGATGCCGTGCGCTCGGAAATGGCGACGGGGGGGGCGGCCCTGCAGCGGCACAACGAGGGTTTGGCACGTCGGTTTGCGGCTGAAGCGGAGCGTCACCTCGAGGCGATCATGGGCCGGGTCCAGCGGCGCCTGCTGTGGACCAACGCTGCATGGATCGCGCTTGGTCTGATGGTGGCCTTCGGGGCCGGCGGCGGGGCCGGATTCTATCTGAAGCAGGCCTCCGTGGCGACCGGGGGCGCCTTGCCGGACCGGATCGCGGCGCGGCAGGATCTCGGGCACTGGAGCGAGCTCATCGCGGAGAATGGCGACATGGAGGTCCTGTTGAGCACGTACTGTCACGCCGACAGTTCGGCCAGCACGCTCAATATCGACAAGGAGGGTCGGGCATTCTGCTGGCTGCCGCTGAGGCCCCGCTGACAGGAAGAGGATGAGGTGGAGGCGCAAGAGAAAGGCCGCCCGGGGAAACGCCCGGGCGGCCATCCTGCCATCGGCTCATGAGGGACGGCACCCGTCGTCAGGACAGGGAAACGACCGGCTCACTGCCGAGCAGCCTTTCCAGCGCCTCTCCCTCGATGTCC
>Ga0207882_1000473_pt1 | contig 10557 bp, 9 predicted proteins | sample MalvirmetaMSP103_FD_184228 | JGI IMG/M metagenome (GOLD analysis project Ga0207882, IMG submission 184228) | Marine viral communities from the Deep Pacific Ocean - MSP-103 (SPAdes) | ecosystem: Environmental > Aquatic > Marine > Oceanic | place: Pacific Ocean | collected 2011-05-15 | reverse complement strand
ATTCGATATTGCCTTTATCAGAGAACTTCCATACCACTTCTTTACTTTGGCCCGGTTCCAGCAACACGCTGTTCGGGTCGTCATGCTTCATGGAATGGCCATTCCCCATATCCATATTCATCATGTCGTGGTTCAGCTTGCCGCCCTGGATGACGCCATGCTCAACCATCATCATCATTTCCTCTCGATGAGCTTCGTGCATGTCGGGAGTGCCAACATTGAACTCATGCACGAGGTTTCCCTTGTTCTCCACCACGAAGCGAACGGTTTCACCCGGCTTTACACTGATTTCTTCGGGTTCGTAGTAGTTGTCGTACATCTCGACAGTTACGGTTCGGCTGGCCTCCGACGCTTTGCCAGGTTCACCGCTTGTAGCGCCGTGCCCGTGGCCACCATCATGGGCGCCAGCCGCAAACGCTGTTGCCGACATTGAAAGCGCCATACCCGCTACGAATAGTTTTGATGCATTCATCTTTTTATCCTCTGTAAAATATTGCTCGAAAAACACTGCAGGATTGAGCCCCAATCTTGAGCAATGTCCAGAATCGGTTGTTACCTTCTCTCACTAACCTGAATTCTTTCTGAAAAACTCGAACTATTTTCCGTTCAGGCTGAATTCAGGTTAATCAGTCACACTTTCGACCGCGGACCATACATAGAAGGAAAAACTCATGCGTTTACTGCTCGTCGAAGATGACCGCTTGCTTGCTGAGGGTCTGGTCAGGCAGTTGGGAAAAGCAGGTTTCAGCGTTGATACAACTCCCAGTGCCCGAGAAGCCGTCGTTCTGGGTGAGCAAGAGGATTACCGTGCTGTTGTTCTGGACCTGGGTCTACCTGATGGCAACGGGCTGGACGTATTGAGAAAGTGGCGAACGAATCACGTCAGCTGTCCGGTCTTGATTCTGACCGCGAGAGGCGATTGGCAGGATAAGGTTAACGGCTTAAAAGCCGGGGCAGACGATTACCTGGCAAAACCTTTTCAGACAGAAGAGCTAATCGCACGCCTCAACGCACTCGTGCGTCGAAGTGAAGGAAGGGTCCATGCTCAGGTTAAAGCCGGCCGCTTTGAACTGGACGAAAACCGCCAGAGTCTCAAGATGGACGACGGCGTGGAACATACACTTACCGGCACCGAATTCCGGCTGCTACGTTGTTTGATGAGCCGCCCTGGCCACGTCTTTTCCAAAGAACAACTAATGGAACAGCTTTACAACTTGAATGATAGCCCGAGCGAAAACGTCATTGAGGCGTATATTCGGAGGTTAAGGAAGCTAGTGGGCAGCGAAACCATCTCAACACGACGCGGCCAGGGGTACATTTTTAATGCGATTCCTTAAAAAGCCTGCGTCCGTAAAAGGAACCTTGCTTGCGCTGTTACTGCCCGCCGGAATTGGTCTAATGGGGGTGGCGTGGTTGGTCCATGGCTTGCTGCTCGACCGAATGTCTCGGGAATTCGTTGAAAGCCGACTGAAAGATGAAGTCGTTTTCCTTGAGCACCAGATTCGCGACGCGAATGGTGAAGTTGACACTCTCCAGACGGGCGATTATTTCCAGGATGTTTTTCATCATGCCTTTGCCATACATACACCCGAACAGACCATCATTTCACCCGATACTTGGGAGCCCTTGTTAACGCCTCTGATTGAAAACGAAGAAGACGGAACCGTTCGCGTAGAAGATGCCGAAACCACTGATACTCCCTTAGACATCCTCGCCTACCGAAAGTCTTTTCAGGTCGGTGAAACACCCATCGTCGTAATCGTTTCTGAAGATCTGGGTGCGCTGAAACGCAGCCAAGCTGCACTTCATGCCTGGACCGCCGTAGTATCAGTTCTGTTGATTATGCTCTTGGTCGCCGTGCTCTGGTTCGGAATCACGATGTCCATGCGACCGGTTGTCACACTCAAAGCCGCATTAAAAAGACTCCAGGACGGAGAGATCTCCCGAATCAACGTTCAGTCGCCAGAGGAGTTCCACCCGCTGGTTCTTCAACTAAATCAGTTGCTGGACTCCTTAGATCAGCGACTGGAGCGCTCCAGGGACGCTCTCGCAAACCTGTCTCATAGCGTCAAAACCCCCATCGCAGCCGTCCGGCAGATACTGGAAGACGACACACGTCCTCTCGACACCAATCTAAGGCGCCAGATGGTGGAGCGACTAAGCGATATCGACAGGCAATTAGAAGCTGAAATGCGTCGAAGCCGTTTTGCAGGGCCCCAGATTGGAAAAAGCGCCTACCCCATAAAACAGGCACGGGATCTTTTGTGGATGCTCGGTCGTTTATATCCGGAAAAGTCGTTTGAACTATCGAGTTCTCTGCCTGAAGACAGCCGATGGCCGATAGAAGAACATGATCTAAATGAAGTATTGGGCAACTTACTCGACAATGCTGGCAAATGGTCTTCGAGATGCGTAGAGCTCTCTGTGGAACAAGGCAGCGGCTTCAAGCGAATAGTTGTTGCTGATGATGGCCCAGGGGTTAATCACAAGGATTTAGCCAGTTTGGGCCAAAGGGGTCTGCGGCTAGATGAGCAAACACCTGGGCACGGTCTCGGCCTTGCTATCGTTCGAGATATAGTGACTCGCTATGAAGGTAAAATCAGCTTTTCGACTAAGTCCTGTAGCGGTTTACGCGTTTCTATCGAATTATTAAGATAAAATCGAATGTTCGCTTTTGTTTAGCAGCGGACCGATCGAGGCGTCCGGTGGAGGCCGTAGGCCAGCAAGGTCAGGGACTGGCGAGCCTAAGAGAGACAGAGAGAAATAGATTTCTCTCTGTCCGGTTGCTGCAATTTGTGAAATTAAGATGGGTTATGCCAACTAACACACGCCGTCAAGAGTTTCCAGATGATCAGCCCACTTTTGCAGCCACTCGCGACATTCGGGTTCATAATCGTGCAGATCATAAGTCCCTTCAATACCCTTTCTTGAATGCCCTATCACTGCCTCAGCCACTTCATTGCGACAGCCTAAACGAGACAACCCCGTGCGAACCGTACGACGCAGATCATGTGGAGACCAGTCAGGAATGCTATCCAGCCAAGCTTGGCCTGGCTTAAAGTAGGTGCCACTTCGAGCCTTGGCAGAATTTCTCAAATACCATTTTGTTTCGGTAAGCGATTTCTGCTGGATCGGCAATCCCGTCCGACTCGAAGGAAACAGATAGGTATTGGTGGTTAAACGAAGCTGACGGAGAAAAGCCACAGCTTGGCTCGGCAACTGCACATACCGCTCGGCTCCGTTCTTGGAGTCTCGCATATGCCAAACTGCTCGATCGAGATCTACATCAGACCAACGCGCCTTACAAACCTCACCCGTGCGAGCTCCTGTCCACAGAGTCAAACGAATGACGTTCTTTTGTGTTACCGAGAAACCAGAGCCTGGCAACCACGCTAACACTTCCTTCAACTCCGCATCGGACAATACGCGTTTGCCCCGAACAGACGTAAGTCGGACTCTAGCCTGCTTCAGGCTCGACTTTGCCAACAAAGCCGGGTTCGCAAAATCATCATCAAACTTGCCAAGGCCAATCGCATAGTCGTAGGCGGCACTGAGCTCACGCAGCACATTCCCAGCCTGAACGTTTGCTCCCCGGTCAAGAATGTCCTTCACCATCTCTACCACATGTTTACGCCGAACTTCTGCAGCAGATCGATCCCCCAGAGTGCGTACAGCATCACCGTACAGGGTGCGCCTAGTCTCGGCCTGCCCCTTAGGTTTCCGTGCACCAGGAACTCGTTTCTGAGCCCCAGTTCGACGATTTACAACCAGTCGATCCTCAATCACTTCAGTTAAGTACAGATCAACCAAGTCACGAACAGTAAACGCGGCCACCTCTGCCGCTTCCTTTTCCTGTTCAATTTTTGCACTTTGACGTACTTTCTCCCGCTGAATTTCGGCACGAATGCATACGCCATCTCGTCGTAAAGCCTTCATCCGAGCAAGCTTTAGGCGAGCCTCAGCCAGACTCATCGAGGGGTAATTCCCTATCTTGACTTGAGTTAGCTTGCCCGTTTCGGGGCTCCGATAGCGATAGATGAACGACCTGCCACCGCTAGCCCCGCAAGTCACACGCAGACCGGCATTCTCTCCAGTGTCCACTTTGACTTTATCGCCAGGCCGCATCGTCTCGATGGCTCTCGCCGATAGTGGCTTGTTGCCGTGTTTGTTATTCTGCATGCTTTGATCCATTAACTGATTGGAACGATAGCCATCGATGGCATTGATGAAGCTCTGGCCATAAGTATAGCTTTTCATCATCAACAGCCTTTTTTGTTAAGGCGCCCACAACCCTACACCAAAAGCTATACCAAAACCTATACTCTTGAACTGGATTACAGCAGATTTCATCAGACTCCTTCAGATGCTACACAGACAAATTTACCAGAAAACCCCCTGTCAAAAGGCGGTTTGAAGCTATCCTACAGGCGAGCTACCAGTGAGCACAGACGATCTCAAAACTTCACACACCCACGTCTTCGTCGGTGTTGTCCTTGTCGAATTTTTCCACCGGGCTGTCTTCATCGCACTGCGGTTCGTGCATGAAGGTGTTGGTCACGTCCACCACGCCCAGATGCTGGATGGTGCGGCGGCCGATCAGCACCGGATAGATCATGTCGCTGCGGTTTTCCAGGCTGAACTGCTCTTCGTGCACGGTATCGCCGAAGCAGATTTCCATCAGCACCACCGGACGGCGCTCTTCACCACCGGCACCACGAATGATCACGTCGCGATAGAGCGGGCGCTCGAACTTGCGCGACACTTTTTCGTCTTCGTCCTGGTCTTCCACGTTCACTTCAAAGCGCACCCACTCCTCGCCGTCTTTTTCAAAACGTTCAATGTTGCGGGCGTGCAGGGAAGAAGTGAGGGCACCGGTGTCGAGTTTGCTTTTCACTTTCACGCCCCAGGGTTCCAGCGTGGCGTTTTCGATCCAACCGAACACATGCTGAATTTCCACATTGCTCGCGTGGCTGGCCGTGAAGGTGAAAAGCAGACTCAGAGCTATCAGAATACGTCGCATGGTTATCCTCTTTAATCGTATCGGTTCTTGGATCCTGAGATCCGGGCGGATCACGGTCGTTCCCGTAACCCGAGCACCCGGCGCCGCATGTCCTGCGACGCCACCTGGTCGGCGGTTACCGCTTCGCCCACATTGAGTTTCACGCGGGACCAGAAACGCTTCGGCAGCCGGGTCAACGCCGGGCCGCCCTTGTGGCTGAAGAAGCTACCCCATAGACCGGAGAGTGCCATGGGAATTACCGGAACCCGATTTTCATTTACAATTTTTTCCATCCCGGTTTTGAATTCCGCCAGCTCACCGTCCCGGGTCAGCTTGCCTTCCGGGAAGATGCACACCACCTGGCCGTCCGCCAGTTCCTCGTTGATGCGCTCGAACGCCTGCTGGTAAATCTCCGGATTACGCTCCTTGGAATCGATCGGAATCGCCTTTCCGGTCCGGAAGATATAGTTCATCAACGGCAAATCGTAGATCGGCTTGGCCATCACGAACCGCACCGGCCGGCGCACGGCGCCGCCCAGCAGCAACGCATCCACATAGCTGACGTGGTTGCACACCAGCAGGCAGGGGCCTTCGTCCGGAATGTTCTCCATGCCCTGTTCCTTGATGCGGTACAGCACATTGGTGAGCATCCACACCAGCAGGCGGATCAGGAACTCCGGCACCCGGGTGTAGATGTAGGCGGCCACCAGCACATTGGCCAGCGACAGCACCAGGAAGAACTCCGGTACGGTGAGATCGAGCATACCGACCAGCACGATACCCGCCACCGCCGAACCCACCATGAACAGGGAATTGAGAATATTGTTGGCGGCGATGATGCGCGCCAGATGGCTGGGGTTGGAACGCTGCTGGATCAGCGCGAACAGCGGCACGATATAGAAGCCGCCGAACACCCCGATGCCAAGCAGATCCACCATCACCCGCCAGCCGGCCGGCTGTTGCAGGAAGGCGGCGATGTCCACCGACACATCCTTGGGCAGGCCGGCGTAGGAGAAGAACAGGTCGATGCCGAAGGCGCTCAACCCGATTGAACCCAGCGGCACCAGGCCCAGCTCCACGCGGTGGCCGGACATTTTCTCGCACAGGTAGGAGCCCAGCCCGATGCCCACGGAAAAGGTGCCCAGCAGCAAGGCATAGAGGCCGTCGGTGCCGAGCAGATAGTCGTCCACGTAGACCTTGAGCTGGGTGGTGTAGGCGGCGCCGAGAAACCAGAACCAGCAAATGCCCAGCACGCACATCCACACCGATTTCACCTCCCGTGCGTAGCCGACGATATGCCAGGTTTCCCGCCACAGATTCCAGTTGATCTTCATTCCCGGGTCGGCGGCCGGCGCCTTGGGAATGCCACGGGCGGCCAGATACCCCAGCGCCGCCAGGCCCACCACCACCGCGGACACGATCAGCGGGTCGGCGGCGTCCATTTTCAGCAGCACCCCGGAAATCGAGCCGAGCAGAATCGCCAGAAAGGTGCCCATTTCCACCAGGGCGTTGCCGGACACCAGTTCCCGGGACGGCAAATGCTGGGGAATGATCGAGTACTTAATGGGGCCGAAAAAGGTGGACTGCAGACCCATGCAGAACAGCACCGCCAGAAGGAAATAGACGGCGTTGAAGAAAAAGCCCACCGCCGCGAACGTCATGATGAAGATTTCCACCAGCTTGATGCGCCGCACCAGCATGGCCCGGTCGTACTTGTCGGCGAGTTGCCCGGCCAGCGCCGAGAACAGGAAGAACGGCAGGATGAACAACGCCAGGGCCACGTTGTTCAGGGTGTTCACCTCGGTGCCGGCGACCACCCCGGAGGCGATCAGCAGAATCAGCGCCTGGCGGAACACGTTGTCGTTGAAGGCACCCAGAAACTGCGTAAAGAAAAAAGGCCCGAAGCGGCGTTTTACCAGCAGTGAAAAAACACTGGTACTCATGGCGTCTCTCCGTGTCGCGGGGCACCGCCCCGGTGAATGGGTGCCCCCGGCCGGTGGCCGATCACACGGGCGGGATTGCCGGCGACGATGGTCCAGGCGGGGACGTCGCGGGTGACCACCGACCCCATGCCCACCACCGCGTGGTCACCGATGGTGACGCCGTCGACCACGCCCACCCGGGCGCCCAGCCAGACATCCCGGCCGATGCGGATTCCCCGGGAGCGTACCGGCTGTTCACGCACCAGTGCGGCCGCGTCCATACCGTGGTCGAAGGCGTATAAGGTACAGTAGGCGGCGACGCGGGTATGGTCACCGATCTCAATCCCGGCGGCGCCCCCTTCCAGGGTCACATGGTGGTTGAGGCTGACCGAGGCGCCCAGACGCAGCGGGCCGTGCAATACACAGTCCGCGGCGATGTGGCTGCCGTCGCCGACGTGGATATCCCGGCCGGGTTCCGCGAACAGCCGTGCCTGGGGCGCCACAAAACAGTGCACGCCGAAGTGCACGGTCTCCAGAATGGACCATTGCCGCTGCAGCTCGGCCTGCCAGGGCACGGCCCAATCGCGGTGGCGGGGCTTGAGACGCGGGTACAGCCAGGGCATGTAAGCGAGCCGCAGTTTGTGCTGCTCACGGTAAAAATCGCTCATTACGGGCTCGTTCTTCTAGCGGCGCGGTCCAGCGGGCATGCTACACCAATTCATCGAAAGGGAAGGAAAGCTATGAAACGGGTTCTACTGGCCAGCGCGGCGTTGTTCACCCTGAGCGCCTGCCAGAACATGGACGCCCTGGCGCCGTGGATCGAGCAGGGCAATCAGGTCGCCAAGGCCGCCGGCTACGACACCGACAGCCGCCTGGCCGGGGCCATCAAGGAGACGCTGTCGATCAGCTCGGACCGGGCCACCAGCAAACTCTCCAGCAGCGGCGCCTTCGACCTGCCGCTCCCCGCCACGGTGGAATCGGTGGCCGGCAATCTCGAGCGTATCGGCCTGGGGCGCTACGTGGACCAGGTCCGCGACGCCATGAACCGGGGCGCCGAGAACGCCGCCGCGGAAGCCGCGCCGGTGTTCAAGGACGCGATCCAGGAGATGACGGTGACCGACGCCCTGGGCATCGTGCGCGGCGGCGACACCGCCGCCACCGATTACTTTCGCGGCCGCACCGAAGCCAGCCTCACCGAGCGGTACCGGCCGATCATCGAAAGCAGCCTTCGGGAAACCGGCTTCTACGACCAGTACCGGACGTTGCTGAACGCCTACAACCGCCTGCCGATGGCCGACAAACCGGACCTGAATCTGGAAAACTACGTGATCGACACCAGCCTGGAGCGGCTGTACACGGAGATCGGCACCCAGGAAGCCCTGATCCGGCAGGATCCGGTGAGCCGGGGCAGCGCGCTGATCGGCGCGGTGTTCGGCGGCCAGGACTAAGGCGCCTCTGAACCGCTACGCCGCCGCCGGCACCGCCTGGTTGGCGAAATGCGCCAGCACCGCACCGGCCTGGGGGCACTCGCGGACGCTGGGCAGCAGGTCGTCCACCTGTTGGTCGCTGAGCTGCTGCCCGCGCATCGCCTGCAGATAGGCCCGCGTCACATCGGCGCTGAATTCCGGATGGAACTGGCAGCCCCAGGCGCCGTGACCGTAGCGGAACGCCTGGCAGCTTCCGTGCCCGTTGCTGGCCAGCACCTCGACGCCGGCGGGCGCGGTGAGCACCGATTGGCGGTGCATCATCTGCGCCCAGGGCTGATCGCAGAACGCCGCCAGCAAGGGGTCGCCGCGGGCCGCGCTGGTGGTGCGCAACGCCACGGTCCCCACTTCCATGCCCTGGGGGTGGTCGCCCACTTCGCCGCCCAGGGTGTGGGCGAGAAGCTGGTGCCCGAAGCAGATGCCCAGCAGCGGCGGTGCCTCGGCCAGTTGCAGGGTGGCTTCCAGCCAGTGCATCAGGTGTCGCATCCAGCCGGCTTCGTCCGTGACCATGTGATGGGAACCGGTGATCACCACGCCGCTGAAGCCCGCCGCGCCCGGCAGGGGCTGGCCGTCACGGGCGTCCACCACGGTCACCGGTGCCTGGTCACCGAGACCCTGCCGGATCCAGTCGGGGAAATCGCCGTAATGCCGTTGCAGGGCGGGGTAGGTGCTACCGGTTTGCAGAATCAATAGTGGTTTCATGGGGCCTCCGTTCCTCCGCTGCCCTCTATGACAAAGCAAGTGCCGTACCAGCTTCGGGCGCCGTTTGTAAAAGTGGGTTGAGGCTGTGACCGGGGTCAAGCCAGCTGGCGGTGCCGGGGGCAGCTGACCAGATGATCGTTGACCAGGCCGGCGGCCTGCATGAAGGCGTACATGATGGTCGGGCCGACGAAACGGAAGCCCTGTTTCTTGAGCGCCTTGCTGAGCGCCTCGGCTTCGGGGGTCACCGCCGGCACCTCGGAGAGGGAGCGGAAGCGGTTGATGCGCGGCTCGCCGTCGACGAAATCCCAGACGAAACTGTCCAGGCTGGTGCCGGCGTCGCGCAGGTCGAGATAGGCGCGGGCGTTGCCCACCGCGGCGCCCATTTTCAGGCGGTTGCGGATCAGGCCGGTGTCCTGGCGCAGGGCGGCGATTTTGGCGTCGTCGTAGCGGGCGATTTTCTCCGGGTCGAAGCCGTCCATCGCCTTGCGGTAGTTTTCCCGCTTTCGCAACACGGTGATCCAGCTCAGACCCGCCTGGGCGCCCTCGAGAATCAGGAACTCAAACAGACGGCGGTCGTCGTGCTCGGGCACGCCCCACTCTTGGTCGTGGTAGGCCACGTAGAGCGGATCCGTGCCGCACCAGGGACAACGCTCCATGGTCAAACCCCCGTGTTTCCAGGCGTATCGGTGGGTAGCACGGTATCACCGGCCCCTGGGGGACGCTATACTTGCCCCTTTATTTTCACAGAGCTTGGAAGAACGGGAACCACCATGGCGGATCAACCGCAAGCGGATACAAGCACCTTCCAGGGCCTGATTCTGGCCCTGCAACAGTACTGGGCGGAGCAGGGCTGCGTGATCGTCCAGCCCCTGGATATGGAAGTGGGGGCCGGCACCTTCCACCCCAGCACCTTCCTGCGCGCGATCGGCCCGGAAAACTGGAACAGCGCCTACGTGCAGCCGTCCCGGCGGCCCACCGACGGCCGCTACGGCGAGAACCCCAACCGGCTGCAGCATTACTACCAGTTCCAGGTGGTGCTCAAGCCGTCGCCGGACAACATCCAGGAGCTGTATCTGGATTCCCTGCGCCGCCTCGGTTTCGATCCGCTCACCCATGACATCCGCTTCGTGGAAGACAACTGGGAATCGCCCACCCTGGGCGCCTGGGGCCTGGGCTGGGAAATCTGGCTGGACGGCATGGAGGTGACCCAGTTCACCTACTTCCAGCAGGTCGGCGGCATCGACTGCTACCCGGTCACCGGCGAGATCACCTACGGCCTGGAACGGCTCGCCATGTACCTGCAGAACGTGGACTCGGTGTACGACCTGGTGTGGTCCGACGGCCCCTTCGGCAAGGTCACCTACGGCGACGTCTTCCTGCAGAACGAGGTGGAGATGTCCACCTTCAACTTCGAACACGCCAACGTGGAAGCGCTGTTCAATCAGTTCGA
>Ga0207882_1000472_pt1 | contig 10578 bp, 8 predicted proteins | sample MalvirmetaMSP103_FD_184228 | JGI IMG/M metagenome (GOLD analysis project Ga0207882, IMG submission 184228) | Marine viral communities from the Deep Pacific Ocean - MSP-103 (SPAdes) | ecosystem: Environmental > Aquatic > Marine > Oceanic | place: Pacific Ocean | collected 2011-05-15 | reverse complement strand
GCGATCCGCAACCCCTGTGCGTCGAAGCGGTGGATCTTGTCGGCCTGCGGCGTCAGATAGACGGTGTCGCCGTGATGCAAACCCACCTCGCCACCGGCCCGGATGGTCAGCGTTTCGGCCAGACCCGTGTCGTGCACGTGGAAGAAGGTGTCCGAGCCCAGATGCTCGGCCACGCCGATCCGGCCCTTCCAGGCGCCGTCGGTGGGTGAGACGTCGATGTGCTCGGGACGCACGCCGATGGTGGCGGCGTCGTGCTTGCCAGCCTCCGCGCCGTCGATCAGGTTCATCTTGGGGCTGCCGATGAAACCCGCGACGAAGGTGTTGCGCGGCGCCTTGTAGAGTTCGAGCGGGCTTCCGACCTGCTCGATGTTGCCGGCGCGCAGCACCACGATCTTGTCGGCCATGGTCATCGCTTCGACCTGGTCGTGGGTCACGTAGATCATCGTGGTATCGAGCTTCTTGTGCAGCTCGGAGATCTCCATCCGCATGCCGACGCGCAGCGCCGCGTCGAGGTTCGACAGCGGCTCGTCGAAGAGGAAGGCCGCCGGTTCGCGGACGATGGCCCGGCCGATCGCGACCCGCTGGCGCTGGCCGCCCGAAAGCTGGCCGGGGCGGCGGTCGAGATAGTCGGTGAGGTTGAGCGCGCGCGCCGCGTTGTCGATGCGCCGCTTCTGCTCATCCTCGGGCATGCCCGCCATCTTCATCGGGAAGGCGATGTTCTTGCGCACCGACATATGCGGGTAAAGCGCGTAGCTCTGGAACACCATTGCCAGGCCGCGCTTGGCGGGCGGCAGGTCGGTGGCGGGTTTGCCGTCGATGCGGATCTCACCGGCGGTGACGTCTTCCAGCCCGGCGATCAGCCGCAGAAGCGTGGATTTGCCGCAGCCCGAGGGGCCGACGAAGACGACGAATTCGCCGTCATTGATGGTGAGATCGAGAGGCGGGATGACCTGAACGTCGCCGAACTGCTTGGTCACCTTGTCGAGCGTGATGCGTCCCATTGGTGTCTTCCTTATTTCACTGCGCCGAAGGTGAGCCCGCGGACGAGCTGCTTCTGGCTGAACCAGCCGAGGATGAGGATCGGCGCGATGGCCATGGTCGAGGCGGCCGAGAGCTTCGCGTAGAACAGGCCCTCTGGGCTCGAATAGCTGGCGATGAAGGCGGTGAGCGGCGCGGCCTTGGCCGCCGTGAGGTTGAGCGTCCAGAACGCCTCGTTCCAGGCGAGGATGACGTTGAGGAGCAGCGTCGAGGCGATGCCCGGCACGGCCATCGGCGTCAGCACGTAGATGATCTCGTCGCGCAGGGACGCGCCGTCCATCCGCGAGGCCTCGAGGATCTCGCCCGGGATCTCCTTGAAGTAGGTGTAGAGCATCCAGACGATGATCGGCAGGTTGATCAGCGTCAGCACGATGACGAGGCCGGTCTTGGTGTCGAGCAGGCCGAAGTCCCGGAAGATCAGGTAGATCGGGATCAGCACGCCGACCGGCGGCAGCATCTTGGTCGAGAGCATCCACATCAGCACGTTCTTGGTCTGCTTGCCCGGCACGAAGGCCATCGACCAGGCGGCGGGGATCGCGATGATCAGGCCCAGCACGGTCGAGCCCAACGAGATCACGACCGAGTTCCAGAAGTGCCGGAAGTAGTTCGAGCGCTCCAGAACAGTGGAGTAGTTCTCCGTGGTCCAGTTGAAGAACAGGAACGAGGGCGGTGAGGAAATCGCCTCTGCCTCGGTCTTGAAGCTGGTGATGATGGTCCACAGGATCGGGAAGAAGATCGCGAAACCGATGATCCAGGCGAGGATGGTGTAGCCGGCCTTGCGGCGGGTGGAGACGGCGCGAGCCATGTCAGACGCTCCCTGTGTTCGGCATGCGGTGCGATGGGCGGGGGTGGCGCGGGGTCAGGCCCCGCGCGGCGAAGGTGATGTGCTTAGGCATCGAGGTTCTTTCCGATCATCCGCATCAGGAAGATCGCGACGATGTTGGCGAGGATGATCGCGACCACACCGCCGGCCGAGCCGCCGCCCACATCGAAGTTCAGAAGCGAACGAGCGTAGACGAGGTAGGTCAGGTTGGTGGAGGCCACGCCCGGACCGCCATTGGTGGTCACCAGGATCTCGGCGAAGACCGACAGCAGGAAGATGGTCTGAATCAGGATCACCACGGTGATGGCGCGGCTCAGATGCGGCAGCGTGATGTACCAAAAGCGCGAGAGCGGCGAGGCCCCGTCCATTTCGGCCGCTTCCATCTGCTCGGAATCGAGCGACTGGATCGCGGTGAGCAGGATCAGCGTGGCGAAGGGCAGCCACTGCCACGACACGATGCCGATGATCGAAGCCAGAGGCGCGTGGGTAAGGAAATCGAAAGGTTGCAACCCGACTGCCTTGGAAAACTCCGCGAAGAGCCCTGAGACCGGGTTCATGAACATGTTCTTCCAGACCAGCGCCGAGACGGTGGGCATGACGAAGAAGGGCGCGATGACGAGGATGCGCACGATCCCCTGCCCCCAGATCGGTTGATCGAGCAGGATCGCCAGCAGAATGCCTCCGACCACGGTGACGATCAGGACGCCGCCCACGAGCAGCAGCGTGTTGATCAACGCGGTGAAGAAGGCCGGGTTGTTGAAGAACAGCTTGTAGTTGAGGAATCCCACGAAGCGTTCGGTGCCCGGCATCAGCAGGTTGTACCGCAAAAGCGAGAAATACACCGTCAGGACCAGCGGCACGATCATCCAGATCAGCAGCAGTCCGACGGCGGGCGAGATCATGATCCGCGCGGCGGAGCGGGAATGTTGGGTGGCCATCGGTCTCTCCGATTGTCAGGACGGGCGGCGGCACGCCGCCCCCAGGCCCGGTCGCGCTTGGGGCGGCCGGAGGGGACGGCGGGCGGCAGCCCGTAGCGATGGTGGTGAGGGGGCGGTCGTCGGGGTCGTCTGGGTAGGGTGGCGAGGCCGGCCGGGAGGGTCCGGCCCCGCCTGTCAGGCAGGGATTACTGTCCGTAACCCGCAGCCTGCATCTCCTGCGAGGTCAGATCCTGAGCCGCGCTGAGCGCCTCTTCGGCCGACATCTGACCGGCGAGTGCTGCCGACATCTGCTGACCTACCGCGGTGGCGATGCCCTGGAACTCGGGGATCGCGACGAACTGCACGCCGGTATAGGGCACGGGGTCCACGGTCGGGTTGTTGGGATCAGCCGCGTTGATGCTCTCGAGGGTCATCTGGGCGAAGGGAGCCGCATCCAGATACTCCTGGTTTTCGTAGAGCGAGGTGCGGGTGCCCGGCGGCACGTTGGCCCAGCCTTCGTTCTCGGCGACGAGCGATGCGTACTCCTTGGAGGTCGCCCAGGCCACGAAGGTCTTGGCGGCGTCCTCGGCATCGGTGCCCGCGGGGATCGCCAGCGACCATGCCCAGAGCCAGTTGCCGCGCTTGCCCAGACCGTTGTCGGGGGCCAGAGCGAAGCCGACCTTGTCGGCCACGGTGCTGTCGTCACCGGTCACGAAAGAGGCCGCCACGGTGGCGTCGATCCACATGCCGCACTTGCCCTGCTGGAACAGTGCGAGGTTCTCGTTGAAGCCGTTGTTCGCGGAACCCGGGGGGCCGTATTCGTTCAGCAGCATCAGGTAGTCGTCGAGCGTCGCCTTCCATTCGGGGCTGTCGAACTGCGGGGTCCAGTTCTCGTCGAACCAGCGCGCGCCGTAGCTGTTGGACATGGCGGTGAGGAAGGCCATGTTCTCGCCCCAGCCGGCCTTGCCGCGCAGGCAGATACCGTAGACCTCGTTCTCCTTGTCGGTCATCGCCGCGGCGGCTTCCTTGATGAAGTCCCAGGTCGGCGCGTCGGGCATCTCGAGCCCGGCCTCTTCGATCAGGTCGCTGCGGTACATGACCATCGAGCTTTCGCCGTAGAACGGCGCGGCATAGAGCGTGCCGTCGATCGACAGACCGCCGGCGATGGCGGGCAGGATGTCGTCCGCATCGTAGTCCTCGGGGAGGTCGTCGAGGGCCACGAGCCAATCCTGCTTGGCCCAGATCGGAACCTCATAGGTGCCGATGGTCATCACGTCGTACTGGCCACCCTTGGTGGCGATGTCGGTGGTCACGCGCTGGCGCAGCACGTTCTCTTCAAGGGTCACCCAGTCGAGTTCGATGTCGGGGTGCTGCTCTGTGAAGTCCGAAGCCAGTTCCTGCATGCGGATCATGTCACCGTTGTTGACGGTGGCGATGGTCAGCGTCTCGGCCTGCGCGATGGCAGCCATGCCGCAAAGGGCGGTGGCCCCCATGAGGGCGCGGGTAGTGTTGGTCATATCTCTCCTCCCAAAGTCTGCCAGGGCAATTGCCTAGCTGATGGGCAATTACTCACCCATCTAGTGAGTCGTGTCAAGAGGAACGCATGACGGCATTGCGCCACGCGCATGGTTAATGATTGGTAACTGGCCATGATGTGATGCCCGGCAGACTTCGCTTTCCGGCATTCCGCCCATAGACTTCAGGGACATCAGGAAGGGCCGCGACGCATGGACGAGACGACAGGAACAAGTCTTGCGGAGACGCGCGGCCTGCGCCAATCGCGAGAAATCGAAGCGCATCTGGCATGGCTCGACAGTTTCACCGGCACCGCGCTGGGCGTGCTGTCGGTGGCCAGCAGCATCTATACCTATCTCGGCGTGTCGTCTCTGCTCGACGATACAGGCGCGCTTTCCGTCTTCGCGGCGATGGCCTATTCAATCGCCGTCTCGGTCGGCATCTTCGTCTTCTGGTCCTACATGCTGCGGCTGTTGCCGGCGGTACGCTCGGCGGCTTCGCGGATCGGGCTGATGGTATCGATGGCGCTTGGCTCGCTTGCCATCGTCGCGATGTCGTCATGGCTCAACGCCGCCGCCTTGGCGGGCGCCGCGGCAGTGGAGCAGCATCTCGCGACCACGGTGCAGGACTACCAGAACGCGTTGGAGCGGGCGAACACCATCGCCGTCTCGGCCCAAGGCCTCGGCCGCGACGTGGCGCGCGTGCGGACAAGCTTCGAGGATCTGGGCGAACAGGAGGCCTCCGGCGGGCTGTCCGGTTTCGCCGGGCGCGGTGCGGTGTTCCGCCTGCTGCGCCAGAAATCCGACGAGCTGACCGCGTTGGAGACGCAGATCGCCAGCCAGCAGCCGCTGCTGGACGCGGCCTTTGCCGAAGGCAACGCGACGCTGAGCCGGATGCGCGCACTGACCGTGGCCCCCGGTCCGGTCGAGACCCGCTCGGTCGAGTTCTCCGAAGAAGCGGTGCGTCTCGCGGGCGTCATCACGACGCTGCGTCAACTCTCGGTTGCCCCCCTCGTGGCGCGAGCGGCGCGCGATCTCTCGGCCTCGGTGGTGCTGCCGCAGCTCGATGGCGGCGACGACGCGGCGCGGTCCGGCCAGCAGGCGACGATCGATTCGGTGCTCACCGTTCTGGGCCAGCGCGCCCAGACGCTCGCCTCTGCCGCCGATACAGTGATCGCCATGCCGCCGCCGCCCGACACGACCTATACGCCGATCTCCGCCGCCGACGCGGTGATCCTCTATGCGCGCAACTTCGTGCCCTCATGGGCCGGCGCCATCGCCATCGACCTGCTGCCGGCGGTTCTCGTGCTGATCGTGTCGGTGGCGCAGGCGGCGGTGCGCTCGGGGCGCGAAGGCGTGGCTGTCGAAGAACAGATGACGCTATCGGAGTTGCGCGGCGCCTTGCTCGCTCTGCGCGAGATCGAGGCCACGGCGCCCGCCCCTGCCGCTCCTGCCGATAGGCCACCTTCGGACGCGGGCGATCCGTCAGAGCCGCCGCGCCCGGTCGACCTCGCCCGGCCCGCCGAATGAAGGGTCCGCGCAGTTGGCTCGTCGCTGTGCTCGCCGCCGAGGTGGCGATCGGCGCGCTGCTGTTCGGCGGCGATCTCGCCCGCGCGCTGCCGCGTATCGCATGGCCCTCGACCGCGCCCGGGCTCACCGAACCGGTGCGCCCCGGTGACCAGACCCGGCAGTTCCGCCCCGACCGTCTTCCCACCCGCGACCCTGCGCGCGAGGAACCGGGCGGCAGACCCCTGCCCGACACTGGCGACATGCCTGACAGACTGCGCATGGAACCGGTCGCTGACGGCATCAGGCTCAGGGGTCGGATAGCTCCCGGCGATGCGGTGCGGCTGACGCCCTTGCTCGACGCCGCCGATCCCCGCCCCGCCATCGCTTGGCTCGACAGCCCCGGCGGTTCGGTCGCGGACGCGCTCGAACTTGGGCGGGTGCTGCGGAACGAAGGCATCGACACCGCTCTCTCGGCCGAGGCGATCTGCCTTTCGGCCTGTCCCTATCTGCTTGCGGGCGGTGCGGCACGCCGGGTGGCCGAGGGCGCATGGGTCGGTGTGCACCAGCACTACTTCGACCAGAACGCCGCCCTGCCCGCCATCTTCGCGGTCGAGGACATTCAGCGCGGACAGGGCGATGTGATGGAATACCTGATCGAGATGGGGATCGATCCGGCGCTGATGCGCCACGCGCTCGTCACGCCGCCCGACGAGATCTACCTGCTCCTGCCCGAGGAGCTGGAGCGCTACGGGCTGACCACGCCCGATCCCGCCGGTTGAACACCGCCTCTACACGCACCTCTTGACGCGGCGCGTCCGCCTGTCACAAGGCGACCATGAGCACCGGCGCCCTTACGATCGACCTCGACGCGCTCGCCGCAAACTGGCGGGCGCTTGATTCCATGACCGCCTGCGAGACCGGCGCGGTCGTCAAGGCCGATGGCTACGGTCTCGGCGCGCCCCGCGTGGCCCGCAGGCTGGCGCAGGAAGGGGCGCGACGCTTCTTCGTGGCGGTGGCCGAGGAAGGCGCCGTCCTGCGCCGCGCATTGGGCCCCGAACCCGAGATCTACGTGTTCTCGGGGCATATGGAAGGCGACGGCCGCAAGCTTGCCGGTGCGGCGCTGATCCCGATGCTGAACTCGATCGAACAGCTGGCCCGGCATCTCGAATCGCTTCCCGGTCACGCCTTCGGCATCCAGCTCGACACCGGCATGAACCGGCTCGGCTTCGAATGGGCCGACTGGTCCGAAGCCGCGGGCATCGCGCTCGACCATGACCCGCTCTGGCTTACCAGCCACCTCGCCTGCGCCGACGAGCCCGATCACGGGATGAACAGCTACCAACTCGACATCTTCCGGCAGATGACCGACGGACTCGGCGTGCCGCGCTCGCTTTCGGCGACGGGCGGCATCCTGCTCGGCCCCGACTATCATTTCGACCTGACCCGTCCCGGCATCGGCCTTTACGGCGGACATCCTTTCGATGCCGCGCAGCCGGTGGTCCGGCTCGATCTGCCGGTGGTGCAGTGCCGCAACCTGATGGAGGGCGAGGTGGTGGGCTATGGCAACGCCTGGCAGGCGGAGCGCCCGAGTCGCATCGCAACCGTGTCGGGCGGATACGCCGACGGGCTGCTTCGCGCCCTTTCGGGCCGCGCCACCTTCTATCATGGCGACACGCCCTGCCCGCTCGTCGGTCGGGTGTCGATGGACCTCATCACCGTCGACATCACCGATCTGGGCACCGACCCTGATTTCCTGACCCTACTGGGTCCGGCTCAGGGCGTCGATGCGCTGGCACGGGTCGCCGGGACCATCGGGTACGAGATCCTGACCTCACTCGGATCGCGGTACACGCGGCTCGACAATTCGGGATGATCCCGCCGCGATTTGGGCGATCTGTTCGCACATAGCGACAATAGGATCACAATTTTTGGTGATCATGCGCTTTGAGGAACCGGCGGAGACCCGCCGAGGTTATGGTGGAAACTGACACATCCGTGCCGGAGACCGCCCGTGACACAGACGAACCAGACCGCTTTCGCCACCCGCGCCATGCAAGTGATCGCGATGACGACGTTGGCCCTTGCTGCCACCGCCGCCGCCGCCGCCACGATCGCGGCGGCGCTGGGGTACCTGCCATGGCTCGAACTCACCGCCCGATTCGGTGAGACGACGCTGCCATGGGCCGGGATGGCGCTTCAGATCTTCCTGACGGTACTGCTGGTCACGCTGGTGTTCTTCCTGCCCTCCGCAAGCCGCGTTCTCGCGCTCGAAAACAGCCACCGCAATTTCCGCGTCTCTATGAACGACGTGGCGCGCGCCTATCATGTCGCCCACACGGCGGATCGCGCCGGGGTCTTCACCATGTCGTCCGAATTTGACGCGGTGCGCGAACGGCTGGCCTTCCTGCGCGATCATCCCGACTTGGGGCATCTCGAACATGACGTGATGGAAGTTGCGGCCCAGATGGGCGAGCAGGCGCGTGATCTGGCGGATATCTATTCGGATGAAAAGGTTTCTCGCGCCCGCAAATTCCTTGCCCAGCGACAGGAAGACGCCGAGCGCCAACAGGAACGAATAGTCGAGGCGCTGCATGTGTGCCGCGAGATGAAGCGTTGGGCCAATCAGGTCGAGCTCGAGGAAAGCGTCGTCGCCAGCCAGCTCGCGCAGCTCGACGACCAACTGCAGGCGATGCTGCCGGAACTGGGTTTCGAGCCGCCGCGCCGAGCCGAGCCGTCGGACACCGCGATGCCCGAGGAAGCCCCCAAGGTCGTCAACATGAAGCCGGCGGCGGAATAGGCTCCGAGCGGTCAGGGCCTGCCGTCAACGCAAGGTGAACATTAATGGCCCGGCGCATCGCGCCGGGCCATTGCTCGTGGTGCCATGATCGGGGAAAAGAGCAGCATGGCCAAGGATCTCAACTATGTCTGCACCGAATGCGGCGCGACTCATTCGAAATGGTCGGGGCGCTGCGACGCCTGCGGCGCGTGGAACACCATTCAGGAAGAGACGCCGCTCACCACCGGCCCCGGCGCAAAGGCGATCGGCGCGCATCGTGGTCGCAAGGTGACACTGACCGACCTCGCCTCCACCCCCGAAGCGCCGCCGCGCACCATGTCCGGCGTGGCCGAACTCGACCGCGTGTTGGGCGGTGGTCTGGTGGCGGCCTCGGCGCTGCTGGTCGGCGGCGATCCCGGCATCGGCAAATCGACGCTGCTGCTGCAGGCCGCCGCGCGCTTCGGGCGCAACGGTCTCAAGGTAATCTATGTCACGGGCGAGGAATCTGCGGCGCAGGTGCAGATGCGGGCGCAGCGCCTCGGGCTGACCGACAGCCCCGTGACGCTGGCCGCCGAAACCAACCTGCGCGACATCCTGACCACTCTCGACGCCGAACGCCCCGACCTCGTGATCATCGATTCGATCCAGACCATGTGGTCCGACAAGGTCGAGGCGGCCCCCGGCTCGGTCTCCCAAGTGCGTACCGCGGCGCATGAGCTGACGACCTTCGCCAAGACACGCAACATCGCCGTGATCATGGTCGGCCACGTCACCAAGGAAGGCACGCTCGCGGGTCCCCGCGTGGTCGAGCATATGGTCGATTGCGTGCTCTATTTCGAGGGCGAGCGCGGGCATCAGTTCCGCATCCTGCGCGCCCACAAGAACCGCTTCGGCCCGGCCGACGAGATCGGCGTGTTCGAGATGACCGGCAAGGGCCTCGCCGAGGTCAAGAACCCCTCGGCACTGTTTCTCTCCGAGCGCGACACAGCGACGCCGGGCTCGGTGGTCTTTGCAGGTATCGAAGGCACGCGCCCGATCCTGTGCGAGATTCAGGCGCTGGTCTCCCCCGCCCAGCCCGGTCAGACGCGGCGCTCGGTCGTCGGTTGGGACGGCGGAAGGCTGGCAATGATCCTCGCGGTGCTCGAAAGCCGCTGCGGCGTCTCTTTTGCCGGGCTCGACGTCTATCTCAACGTCGCGGGCGGCCTGCGCATCGGCGAGCCCGCCGCCGATCTCGCCGTGGCGGCGGCGTTGATCAGCGCGCGCGAAGACGCCGCCCTGCCGGTCGATTGCGCGATCTTCGGCGAGATTTCTTTGTCCGGGGCGGTGCGTCCGGTGGCGCAGACGGAAAACAGGTTGAAAGAAGCTGCGAAACTTGGTTTCACGCAGGCCATCCTGCCACAGCGCCCCAAGCGCCGCGCCGGGACGGAAACGGCGGCCGGGCTGGACCTGCGCGAAATGCGCGACCTGCCGGGATTCGTCGATACGGTGTTCGGTCTGGCGCCCGGCGAACGGGAATAAGGGTTCTCATGGAAAGTTTCACGATCATCGACGGCATCGTCGCGCTCATCGTCGTGGTGTCGGCACTTCTCGCCTATTCGCGCGGTCTGGTGCGCGAGGCTCTGGCCATCGCGGGCTGGATCGGCGCGACCGTCCTCGCCTTCATCTTCGCCGATCAGGTGCGCCCGCTGGTGCGCCAGATCCCGGTGGTAGGCGATTTCATCGGCGACAGCTGCGAATTGTCGATCATCGCCGCCTTCGCGGTGGTCTTCGCCATCGCACTGGTGCTGTTCTCGATCTTCACCCCCGTCTTCTCAGGCGCGGTGCAGCGTTCCGCCTTGGGTGGCATCGATCAGGGCCTTGGTTTCCTGTTCGGCGTGGCGCGCGGCGTGCTGCTCGTGGCGGTGGGCTTCTTCGTCTACGAGGTGATCCTCTCGGCGCAGCAGATCCCGATGGTCGAGAACAGCCGCGCGGCGGCGGTATTCGGTCAGCTTACCCAAAACT
>Ga0207882_1000470_pt1 | contig 10613 bp, 11 predicted proteins | sample MalvirmetaMSP103_FD_184228 | JGI IMG/M metagenome (GOLD analysis project Ga0207882, IMG submission 184228) | Marine viral communities from the Deep Pacific Ocean - MSP-103 (SPAdes) | ecosystem: Environmental > Aquatic > Marine > Oceanic | place: Pacific Ocean | collected 2011-05-15 | reverse complement strand
GCTGCGCGAGCCGATCGCCGTCGAGGTGGCCGAGGCGCTGCTGACGGCGCAGAGCTTTCAGTGCGAGGTGGTAGAGGCGCGGTCGCTGACGCCGCTGATCCGCGAGATCGTCCTGAAGGCCCCCTCCGGCGTCGCCGAAGGGATCGAGGCCGGGGCCTTCGTGCAGGTCACCGCGCCGCCTTATGAGCTGGAGTTCGCGGCGATCGCCGTGCCGGAACGGTTCGAGCGCGCCTGGGTGCCCCTGCGCCGCCTGCGCGTCGCCTCGCACGAGCCAGTGAGCCGCGCCTATTCCATCGCCAGCACGCCAGTCGATCTCGCGGCGGGGCGGATCGTCCTGCTCATCCGCCTCGCCGGGCCGCCACCCGACCGGCCGGGCGTGCCACCGGGCATCGTATCGTCATGGCTGTTCCAGCTTGTGCCGGGCGACAGGGTGTCGGCGGCCGGGCCCTTCGGCAGCTTTCGCGCGCAGGACAATGCGCGCGAGATGGTGTTGATCGGCGGCGGTGTCGGACTGGCGCCGCTGCGGGCCATCGTCCACGACCAGCTCGATGCGCGCGGCACCGGGCGAAAGATCGGCTTCTGGTACGGCGCGCGCAGCCGCGAGGACCTGCTTCATGCGGGGGAGTTCGAGGAGCTTGCGGCGCGCCATTCCAATTTCCGCTGGACGGTGGCGCTCTCCGAGCCCCGGCCCGGGGACGACTGGGAGGGGCCGGTGGGCTTTGTCCATGCGGTGCTGCGCGAAGGTTTCCTGCGCGATCATCCGAGCCCCGAGGAGTGCGAATATTACCTTTGCGGCCCGCCATTGATGATCGCGGCCGTGATGACGGCGCTAAGGGAGGCAGGCGTGCCGCAGGAACGCATCTTTTTCGACGATTTCGGGAGCTGAGCCATGTGGATAGGGCGCAGGGATTTTCTGGCCGGAGCGGGGGCGGCGCTGCTTGCCGGTCCTGCCCGGGCCGGGGCGACGACAGTGGGCGGTCCCGCCTTCGGCAGCTATTGGCGCTGCGTCCTGCCCGCCGGGGCGCGGCGGGAGGCAGTGGCGCATCTTGCGACCGGTCTCATCGCCGATCTCGACGCCGAACTGTCGCCATGGCGCGACGACAGCGCGCTTTCAGGCGTCAACCGGGCAGGCGCGGGGGACTGGCGACCGGTGGGCGCGGCGACGCTGGCCTGCCTGTCGGAGGCCGAGGCGGTGCGGGCGCTGACCGAAGGGGGCTTCGACGCGCGCGTCGGGCCGTTGGTGGCGCGCCATGGTTTCGGCCGGATCAAGGGCGCGCTGGCCGGGGAGGGGCGGTTCGAGCTGAGGGGCGGAGCCGTGCGCAAGAGCCACGCCGGTCTAACCTTCGACCCCTGCGGGCTGGCCAAGGGTCACGCGCTCGATCTCCTGGTAGCGGGTCTCGCCGCCTTGGGCCTCTCCCATGCGCTGGTCGAGATCGGCGGCGAGGTTGCGACGCTGGGCCGTCACCCCTCGGGCCGGGCGTGGCGCCTCGCGATCGAGCGGGCGGACGCACCACGGGGGACGGCGCTGCGCATGGTGCGCCTGTGCGGCCTGGCGCTGGCGACATCGGCCCATGCGCCGCAGGGCCTGCGCGGGCGGGTGGAAACGAGCCATGTGATCGACCCGCGACAGGGGCGTCCGGCGGCGCAGGGGCTGGCGCAGGTTTCGGTTCTGGCGTCCACCGGCCTGCGCGCGGATGCGCTGGCCACCGGGCTGCTCGCGCTGGGGCCGCATGACGGCCCGCGCATCGCGCGTGCGGCGGGCATCGCGGCGCTCTTTGTGCATCCGGGCGGCGCGGAGCGCATGACCGGGGGCTTTGCGGCCCATCTCATCGCCTGAAAGGAGCCGCGCATGATCACGATTCTCGTCGTCTTTCTTCTTATCGCGCTGTCGATGGCGGGCTTGGGCCTCGGGCTGATGTTCGGGCGCGGACCGCCGCAGGGCGGCTGCGGCACGCCTTGCGCGGGGTGTCGCAACCCCTGCGCGCGGAAGGGGGCGCGATGAGACCGTTGCCGCGCATCGAGGACGTCATGACGCGCGAGGTCGTCTCGGTCACGCCCGAGACGGATCTGCTGCGCGCCATGCATCTTCTCTTGTATCACTTCATTTCCGGCATGCCCGTCGTCGATGCGCAGGGCCGGCTCGTCGGCATGCTGTCCCAAAAGGACTGCCTGCGCGCCGCGCTTCATGCCGGATACCACGCGGGACAGGGCGGCCTCGTGGGCGATGCGATGCGCGCGCCGGTGGAATGCCTGACGCCCGATCTCGACATCCTCTCCGCGGCCGAGCGCTTTCTGAGCGGCCCCTACCGCCGGTTTCCGGTGATGGAGGGATCGAGAATTGCGGGAATTCTGAGCCGCAGCGACCTCTTGCGCGCGCTGGCCGCCGCAAAAGAGGCTTCCGGTTGAAGCCCCGGGACGCAAGCTCGTATCATCGGGGCTGGGGTCATCGGCCCTTCGGTGGTATCGTCGTTGCATCCCTTCAAGGAGATCCGCGATGACCCCGAGATTGGATCTGCGCTGCGCCGATTGCGGCATCCGGCACCGTGCCGTCTGCGCGCGCTGCGACGAGACCGAGCTGGCACGGCTCGAGGAGGTCAAGTTCTACCGCACCTATGAGGCCGGGCAGAAGATCGTCTGGGCCGGTGACGATCTGAGCTTCGTGGCTTCGGTCGTCTCGGGCATCGCCACCATGGCGCAGACGCTCGAGGACGGGCGGGTGCAGATGGTGGGGCTTTTGCTGCCGTCGGATTTCATCGGACGTCCCGGTCGGACCTCCACGCCCTATGACATCACGGCCGCCAGCGACGTGACCCTGTGCTGTTTTCGCCGTGCGCCGTTCGAACGGCTGCTCGCGGACATGCCGCATGTCGCGGGGCGGCTTCTGGAGATGACGCTCGACGAACTGGACGCGGCGCGCGAATGGATGATGGTGCTGGGCCGCAAGACCGCACGTGAGCGCATCGCGAGCCTGCTGGTGTCGGTCGCGCGGCGCGAGGCAAGCTTCGATCTCGCGACCCGGACCCGCGACATCCGGCTCGACCTGCCGCTGACGCGCGAGGCGATGTCGGAGTATCTTGGCCTCACCATCGAGACGGTGAGCCGCCAGATCAGCCAGCTTGGGCGCGAAGGGGTGATCGAACTCGACGGCAAGCGCAAAATCGTGATTCCCGATCTCGACCGGCTGGGGGCCGAGACTGGTGACGAGGCCATGGCGGGCTGAACCGGTCGAGTGGGGCCCCGGACGGGTTACGGAACTCGTTGACAGATGCGGCGCATTTTGACCTGATCGAAGGCAGAGTCGCCTTGTTTTGAGGAGGACCGAGGATGAACCCCGATGCCACCACCGCCCGCCGTGCCCTGATCCGGGCCTACCGCGCCTATCTCGAGGCCGAGGAGGATCTGGAGCGGGCGCTCGACGACGCCGCCGCCTTCGTGCCCGAACTGCGCCGCCACGGGCTGCGACCGATCGGCGCGCCCGGGTCGCGCATCCGCCGATTGACCGAAACCCGTAGCCATTCGGTCGAAGTGCTCGACGTCATGCGCGACAAGCATCGGCGCGCGGTGATCCGCTTGGCGACTGAAAAAGAGGGCACGCCGCCTCGCGCGCTGCGCTAGCCATCCCGGCGCGTCCCGGCCCCCTCGCGCGAGGCCGGGGGTCGCAGGTCATCGCGCGAGGATCAGCGGCAGGCGCGCGTTGGTCAGCATCTCGCGCGTGGTGCCGCCGAACAGCTGCTCGCGCAGGCGCGAATGGCCATACGCGCCCATCACCACGGCCTCGGCCCCGGTATCCATCGCGTGGCGGCGCAGCACCTCTGAGTTGCGGAACCGGCTGCGCGCCAGCACCGAGACCTCGACCGCGACGCCGTTGCGCGCGAGAAACAGCGCGATGTCGCCGCCGGGATCGGAGCGGGCGCCGACCTGTACTTCGGGATCGACGATCACCACGTCGACAAGTCGCGCACGCCGCAGCATCGGCAGCGCGGCCCGCGCCGCCACCATCGCCTCGCGGCTGCCATCCCAAGCCAGCATGAGGCGCCCCGGACATGGCGCGATCTCGGCACCGCCATCGGGGACGACGATGACCGGCAGCCCGCCTGCGAATAGCGACGCCTCCAGCACCGCGACCTGAAGCGGGCGCGCCTCGGGGCCATAGGGGGCAGTGGCGACGACGCGGTCGGCAAAGCGGGCGATCTCTCCGACGTTCCGGCCGATCATCCCCTCGCGCACATGATGCCGGTGCAGCTGCACGTTGCCGCGATGGGCGGGAATGAGCGAGCGCAGCTCGTGCTCCAGTTCCTCGGCGCGTGCGACGGCGCTTTCGGTGTCGGGCATGGTCAGCATCAGGGCCGGTCCCGCCATGTAGGCGTCGGGCGGCGTACTCTCGATGCCGAGGCAGTGGATGTCGAGATGCGCCTCCTGGATCTCGGTCAGCGCGAGCGCGGTGACGATCGCGCCGCGATCGAGCGCGGCGTCGGTGGCCATGACGGCGACGGTTCCATGGGACATGGGGGTCTCTCCCTTCGAGTTTGCGACTTGAGGGTGGCAGGGCCGCAGGAGGCGCGCCTTGATCCCGATCAATCCCGGCGGTGCTTGCGCTTGATCCAGATCAAGGTGGCCGCGGCGCGGGCACCGCAGAGAGGAGACAAGGGCCGATCAAGGCCCGCATAGAGGCGATGCGAGGAGCGGAAGATGAACCGGAACATCAAGGCGGCGGCGTTGTCGGCGGCGATGGCCCTCGGGGCCTGCGCCATGCCCGGCCCCGAGCCCGAACTGCTCACGGGCCGCGCGCTCTTCCTGCAGAATTGCGCGTCCTGCCATGGTGCGGATGGCCGGGGCGACGGCCCGATGGCCGCGGGCCTGCCGCGCCCGCCCGCCGATCTGACGCGTCTGCGCGCGGAGGGCGAGCCGTTCCCGACGGTGCATGTGATGTCCTATATCGACGGTTATTTCCGGCAGGACGATCCGGGGCAGGTGATGCCGGAGTTCAGCGGGGTCTTCACCGGTCCGACCCTGCATGTCGATACCGGCGACGGCCTTCTCACCCCCACGCCGCAGCCCCTCGTCGCGCTCTCGGAGTATCTCGCGACGCTGCAGGAGGGATGATCCAGATCAAGGCATGGGCCGTGCGGATCGGGCAGTCTCGATATCGCGATGGCAGGGACATGAGGGGGAGAGGGCCATGACATTCACACCGCTGTTGCAACGCGTGGCGCTGGCCAAGTCGCTCGGGTTGCTGTTCGGCCTGCTGGCCCCGGCGCTGCTGACATCGGCGTCGGCCTCCGAGCTCATGCTGGTCTGGGGGATCGTGCTCTGGGCCGTGGTGCTCGGGGCGCTGGTCGGGTTGATCGGCGCGTTCGACCGGGTGCCGCCATTCGGCTTCCGGCTGCCCGTCGGCCTTCGTGGCGGCTGGGTCGGGCTTTGGATGGGGGTGCTCTTGCTGCTCGTCGCGCGGGATGGCCTCGCCACCCTCTGGGCCCGGTCGGAATGGTTGCCGCAGCCGGGGCCGGGGGGCTGGTGGATCGTGATCGAAGCGACGCTGATCGGCGCTTTGATCGACCTTGCCGTCTCCGCCGTGACCGACCCGGTAGGACGGCGCGGCACGGGCCATACCCGGCCCGGCCAGTAAACACCGCGCAAAGGGAGACGGCACATGCTCCGCATGCTCATGACAAGCGATCTGTCCGACCGCAGCGGCCTCGCGCTCGATCGGGCGCGAAGGCTGGCCGCGGCGCTCGGGATGGATCTCGAGATCCTGCACGTCGTGGACGACACGCTTCCGAGCCATGTCGCACAGGAGGCGGCGCAATCGGCGCATGAAATGCTGACCCGTGAGGCGAGCGGCGCGGGGAAGGTGGAGGTCGCCTTCGGCCATCCATGGCGCCGCGTGGTCGAGCGGATCGCCCATGGCCGCTTCGATCTCGTGGTGATGGGCGCGCATCGCGATCAGGGCATTGTCGATCTGTTTCGCAGCAGCGTATTGCACCGCTGCGTACAGATGTCGGAAGCGCCAGTACTGGTGGTCTCGAACCGGCCCGTCGCTGACTATGGCAAGGTCATGGTCGGCGCCAGCTTTGCGCGCCGCGACGCAGAGGCGGCGCTGCTCGCCTCGAAGCTCGCGGGTGGGGCGCCGGTGCGGATCGCGCATGCCTACCGTGTGCCCTTCGGCGGCTTGGGCCACCGCATGGACGAGACCGGCGACATCACCAAGCGCGACCGCGACGAGATCGAGGCGCCGATGCTGTTCCAGTTGGAGGAGATGCGGCGATGGCTGGAGGCGGAGAGCGTCGAGGCCGACTGCGCGCTGCTCGAGGGGCGGACAACGTCCGCGCTGATCGCGGCGGTGGCGCAGGAGGGGATCGACCTCTTGGCGATTGGTCGCCACGGCGCCGAGGGTCACGCGCCGATGACCATGGGCCGTGTCGCGTCGGAATTGCTGAGCTATCTGCCCTGCGACCTGCTGGTACATCCGGGGCGCTTCCCGCGCGAAGATTGAACGCGCGGCGGGATCAGCCCCGCGGGGCCGTTCGCCCGCGCCAGCCGCGGCGCAACAGCTTCTCGGCCTCCAGCAGCACCAGAAGCGCGACCCCCAGACCGAGGATCAGCGCCCCGTCGGCGGGTGTCACAGGCCGCGTGTCGAACAGCGCCTGCAGCGGCGGGGCGTAGGTGAAGAGCGCCTGCGCGGCCATGGCCATGGCGATGCCGAGCAGCACGGCGCGCGTGCCGAGGAGCCCCCGCGCGGTGATCGAGGTCATGTGCAGGTAGCGCACCGAGAACAGATAGAAGATCTCAAGCACCACCAGCAGGTTGACCGAGAGGGTCCGCGCATAGGCGAGCGTCTCGCCGCGCGCCATGACCCAAGCCGTCGCTCCGAAAACCGCCAGCCCGAACAGCGCCGAGACCAGCACCACCCGCCAGATCATCTCGCCGTCGAGCAGCGCCGCACCGGGCGCGCGGGGCGGGCGGTCCATGACGCCCGGCTCGGCGGGCTCGAAGGCCAGCGTCAGCCCAAGCGCCACCGCCGTGACCATGTTGATCCAAAGGATCTGGATCGGCGTGATCGGCAGCGGCAGTCCGATCAGGATCGCGAGGATGATCACCAGCGCCTCGCCGCCATTGGTCGGCAGGTTCCAAGCGATGACCTTGCGGATGTTGTCGTGAATGGTGCGCCCCTCGCGCACGGCGGCGACGATGGAGGCGAAGTTGTCGTCGGCGAGCACCACCCGTGCCGCCTCCTTTGCAGCCTCGGTGCCCTTGATGCCCATGGCGATGCCGACATCGGCGCGCTTGAGCGCGGGCGCGTCGTTCACCCCGTCGCCGGTCATCGCCACGACATCGCCCCCGGCCTGCAGCGCCTCGACCAGCCGCAGCTTGTGCTCGGGCGAGCTGCGCGCGAAGACAGTCGTCGTGCCGATGCGGCGGCGCAGCTCGGCTTCGTCCATCGCCTCGATCTGCTGGCCGGTGAGGGGCGGCCGGGACGTCTCAAGCCCCAGCTCGGCCGCGACGGCGTGGGCGGTGAGCGCATGGTCGCCGGTGATCATCCTGACCGCGATGCCGGCGCGGCGGCAATCGGCCACGGCCGAAATCGCCTCGGGCCGGGCCGGGTCGATGAAGCCTGCAATGCCTAGCAATGTCAGGTCGCGGATGTCGTCTGGTGCCAGCGTGGCGCGATCCGCAGGTGTTGTGGCGAAGGCCAGAACCCGGTGGCCCGTCGCGGCGAGCTCTTCGATCCGCGCCGCCCATGCCGCGCGATCGATGGGTTCGGGCGATTTCGCGCCGATCTGGCGGCTGCACTGCGCGAGGAGTTGATCCGGCGCGCCCTTCACATAGACCTGCCGCCCCTCCGGGCCGTCATTCAGCGTCGCCATGTAGCGATAGGCGGCGTCGAAGGGGATCTCGTACAGGCGCGCATGGCGCTGGCGTTCGGCCTCGGGATCGAGGCCCGCCTTGCGCGCCAGCGCCAGCAGCGCGCCCTCCATCGGGTCGCCCACGGCCTGCCAGCCGGCAGCATTTTCGACGAGATGCGCGTCATTGCACAGCATCCCGGCCCGGATCAGCGGCAGGGCGGCCCCGGCATCGCCCGTGATCTGGCCGCGCGGCGCGTAGCCGGTGCCGCCGATGTCCAGCGGCAGCGCGGCGGGGTCGGTCGCGACGCGCCGCACCACCATTTCGTTCATGGTGAGCGTGCCGGTCTTGTCGGTGCAGATCACCGTCACCGCCCCCAGCGTCTCGACCGCCGGAAGGCGGCGCACGATGGCATGGCGCGCGGCCATGCGCTGCACCCCGAGCGCCAGCGTGATGGTGAGCACGGCGGGCAGCCCTTCGGGGATGGCGGAGACGGCCAGGCCGACCATGGCGAGAAAGGCGTCACCCGGCCCGTAGCCGCCCAGCGTGACGGCATAGGCGAAGACGACGAGGCAGACAGCGAGGATGACGAAGGTCAACTGCCGCGCGAAGCGGTCGATCTGGCGCAACAGCGGCGTGGTGCCGGGCTCCACCGCGCCCAGCATCGTCCCGATGCGCCCGATTTCGGTGGCGGGCCCGGTGGCGACCGCGACGCCGACGCCGCGCCCGGCGGCGATGAGCGTGCCGGAAAAGGCCATCGGGCGGCGGTCGCCGAGCGGGGCGTCCCGCGCGACCTTCGGGATGTCCTTGTCGACGGCGACCGACTCTCCGGTCAGCGCCGCCTCCTGCGCCCTGAGGCCGCGCGCCTCGATCAGCCGCAGATCCGCCGGCACCCGGTCGCCCGGCTCGATCAACACGATATCGCCGGGCACGAGGTCGTCCGCCGGGATGCGGGAACGCGCTCCGTCTCGGCGCACCGAGGCCGCGTTCGGCAGCATCGAGCGCACTGCCGCGAGAGCGGTCTCGGCGCGGCCCTCCTGCCACAGGCCGATGGCGGCGTTGAGCAGGACAACCGCGAAGATCACGCTTGAATCCGCCCAATGCCCCAGAGCCGCCGTGCCAAGACCCGCCGCGATCAGCACCTGGATCAGAAGGTTGGCGAACTGACCTCTGAGGCGGACCAGCACACCCCGCGGCGGCGGCTCCGGCAGGCGGTTTGGCCCGTATTGCGCCCGCCGCGCCGCAGCCTCCTCGGTGCTCAGCCCATTGGGGGTAACGCCAAACGCCGCAAGGGCATGCTCGCCCTTCTGCGCATGCCAGCCCATGGCCGGGGTTCTGTCGTCCAAGGTCATGATGCTCGCTGCGTCTGCCCTGCCTCGCCGCAAGCTAGCATGCGCCGGGCGGTGGCGTCGCCTGCCGCATGGCCATGGGTCGCCTGCGTGCCGTGTTTTGCCAAGGGATTCGGCCCGTTTGAGGCAGATCAAGACATCCGCCGCCTCGGGGGGCTTTCCTGAGCATGCCGTTCCGCGCCTCCGATCGTCGCGCCGGTCTATGGAAGGGCACCGGCGTTACCTCCCGGATGCGAGAGTTGTCGTCACCGAGGATCCGCCATGCACCCCATTCTCACAATCACCCTGAACCCGGCGCTCGATCTCTCGACCGAGACCGGGATTCTCGTTCCTGACCGCAAGCTGCGCTGCACGGCGCCGCGGCTCGATCCGGGTGGTGGCGGGATCAACGTGTCGCGCGCGATCGCCCGTCTTGGCGGCACGTCGACCGCCTTGGTGGCGCTCGGTGGGGCCACCGGCGAGACAATTGCCGGGCTTCTGGCTCAGGAAGGCATCCGTGTCGCGGCGCTGCCGGTCGAGGGGCTGACTCGACAATCGATTGCCGTCATCGAGCGTGACACGAAACGGCAATACAGATTCATCCTGCCCGGTCCCGACTGGCGGCCGGAGAGGACGGAGCACCTGTTCGACGAACTGGAGCGCCGTATCGAGGCGGCTCATCTGGTGGTGCTGTCGGGCAGCCTGCCCCCTGCCTTCGATCCGGCCACGATCGACCGGCTGCGCGAGGAGCTGCGGGCCCTGCGGGCGGACCTGTTGCTCGACACCTCCGGTCCGGCGCTCGTCCGCATGGTGCGCGATCACGATGGGGTGCCGTTTCACCTCATCCGGACGGATGGGGACGAGGCCGAAGATCTCTCGGGGAAACGGTTCGCAACCCCGCCTGACCTCGTCGCCTTCGGTCGAACCTTGCTGCGCGCCGGGGTGGCCGAGCGTCTCGTGATGGCACTGGGCAAGCAGGGCACGGCCGGGGTCTCGGCCGAGGGGGCCTGTTTCTGCACAGCTCCAAAGGTCGAGGCGGTCAGCGTGGTCGGGGCGGGAGACAGCCTGATGGGCGCCATCGTCCTGGCCCTGTCGGGCGGCGCGTCGTTCAAGCAGGCCGTTCGGGCGGGCACCGCCGCCGCCGCCGTGACCACCCCCGCGACGCAGCTCCGCGACGGCGCCTTGGCGCGAAAGCTGGTGGCGGAGATAAGGGTCATGGATCTGGATTGAAGCGTTGCGGAGCAGAGGGGACTGAAGGCCCTTGGTCGGCCTCGGTTGCAGGTCCGCCCCGTCGGATCACCGGCCGGGCGCGACAGAGAGCCGGTCGGCGCGATCAGGAACGATTGCAAGTGGCTCGGGGCAGGCGCGATACGTCAGGCCCCGCGGAACAAGGATCCGACCATATAGGCGATCGCAGCTGCGACCGCGCCGATGGCGAAGGTC
>Ga0207882_1000464_pt1 | contig 10685 bp, 18 predicted proteins | sample MalvirmetaMSP103_FD_184228 | JGI IMG/M metagenome (GOLD analysis project Ga0207882, IMG submission 184228) | Marine viral communities from the Deep Pacific Ocean - MSP-103 (SPAdes) | ecosystem: Environmental > Aquatic > Marine > Oceanic | place: Pacific Ocean | collected 2011-05-15 | reverse complement strand
CGTTCTTTTTGGAGCTGGCTATTGCGTTTAGTGTGGCTGTCACGCCTTCCGCGATTGCGGGCGTGAGCACGCGGGCGGCTGTCAGGTGAGCTAAGCACTCAATCAAGCGTGCATGTTCTGGCGAAGCGCTGGCTATCTCTGATAGGGGAGATTGGCTTGGAGAGTCGTCCGCATCAGCGTATGTCTTCGGGCCTTCGCCAAAAGCTAGCCACCAGAACCGATAGCCGGTGAGCTCTGCGATTCCCCTTAGATTGTCCAGATTTATTGATCCTCGCCGCTTCCAGTTCAGAACTGAAGTTCGGGCAACACCGAGCCTTTCGGCTATCTCGTTCATGTTGAGAGGGCCGCTTTCTACTGCTTCTTTGAGCCTGCTGGCTCTGGCGTTTTCGGAATCGTCTTTCATGAGCGTGATGTTAGCCTTTAACTAATTATCAAGTAAGTCAAACCTCTGGACATGATGCTAGCCTTTAGCTACTATCCGTTGGCTAGCAGGAGGGTATCTTATGGCTATAGAGATCGTAGAAAGGCTTGCCGAATGCCTCGGTAGTAAGGCTGAGCTTGCGAGGGTTTGTGGTGTTCGGGCGCCAAGTATTCATGGTTGGGTGCGTATTCCCGATTGTCATGTGTTGAAAATTGAGTCCGCCGTTAAGGCCAGGGGTGGCGGTATAGATCGCTATGCAATGCGTCCCGACATATTCGGCGAGTCTCCTCAGTCTATCGAGAACAAGTCTGTCGCATAACTAACCAGCTGGATGGGGCTAAGTATGAGCGTGTCATTAGAGAAATGGGTTGAGGCAGCGGTGACCGTTGCGGACGCCGAGAATATGAAAGACGAGGAGGTAGTGCCAACCTGGCCGGAATTTTGTGTAGAGCGTTTTCCGGATCTTTACCCGCAAATGACGGTTGGGGCGTTGAGGGAGTTCTGGGCTGCACTCTCTCATCGGGGTGAGCCGGAGGCATGGCTTGCCACATCTAAAAATAAGGGCTGGAAGCTGGTGCCAATTGAGCTAACCCGAGATATGCGTATGGCATTCCATGAGGCGCATGAGCTTTTCGAGGATGGCGAAGAGGTCGAAGGCAGCCCGGATGATGAATGGCGAGCGATGCTTGATGCAGCCCCACAGCCGCCAGTTGAACACCGTAACGCTGAATTGCAGGAGAGCTCCAAATGAGTAGCCTTTGCCCGAGAGCGCGCCTTGCAAAAATGCTGGGCGCTGCGCTGTTTATTTCAACCTTTGGTCATGCCTCGCTGGTTGGCGCGAAAACCCGGCAGATGCTGACGGGCTCCTTCCTTGATCTGACAGACGCCGAGATCAACCTTTTAGCGAAAGAGTTGCTTGTGGAGTGCCAGGTGGCGCTGATTGAGGCTAACGGTGTGAACGAAACCCGAAAGCTTCTCTTTGCAATCGCCGGCACTCCGCTGCATTTAGCGAAGGAAAAAGCTGATCGCCTTATAGGTGTTCATGCTGCTCAGCTAGAAGCCGTGCCTCTTCCGGAGATTGAGCGGATTTTGAGAGATCAAGACAACCGCCGTCGGGAAATTCATGCACGCCAATCACGCAGTAGTGAAAACCGTCCTCAAGTTCAATCACCTGGCCTACCGTGATCTCCTGATCGGTTTCGTAGGTTGGTTGGTTCGCGTCGTCTGCATCGGCGCGGTAGTGCAGGCGGTATTCCATTGGGCTTCTCCTTTCCATGTGTGAGGCCCTGAAAGTACCAAAACTGTGAAGGACAAACCATGAACAGTGCACAAGCGATGAATCAGACGCGCCCGAAGGCAGGAGGCTGGCATGCGTTCACAGTGGAATGATGATGAAGATGCCGCCCTGCAGGGGCTTACGCCGGGGGCCCAGATAATCTATCTGAGGGGCTTTCGGCGATACATGAACTACGCAACCGGTATTGCGGGCGGGCATGCTCGCAAGCTGTCTTATCGGGCGCTAGCAGAGCTGATTTCGGTTGATCCGGATTGGGGTAGTAAGCGCCCGCGGTGTGAGTCGCCTTCTCTGGGGTATGTGCGGGCTCGTGTTGCAGAGCTGGAGCGGGCGGGGCTGGTGGTAAACCATGGCTCCAGCCGTGGCCGGGGGCTTGTTTTTAAACTGCCGTTGGCTGATGCGGGATTAGTCCGTCCAGAAAAGGAACAACACAAGGAGCAACACAAGGAACAGCACAGGGAGCTGCATAGCGATAATGTGGTTAAGCTACCGAAAATACAGGATGTTTCGCCGTTAGAGCAGCACGGGAACAGCGCAAGGAGCAACACAGGGAGCAACACAAGGAACAACACACATCTGTATAACTCTACTGTACTTAACTCTACTAACGCGGGTGCGCGCGATGATGAGGGTGGTTGGGTTGACGACTTCCTGCCCCAAAAGCCTGCCGAGTGGGGTTCGTTCCTGGGGCGTGAACGGCAGTGGGCGTATCACAGGGTGTCCCGGCCAAAGCTGTTTGCCGTGTACCAATGCTGGACTCGGTGGGCTCTCAGCATTGGTGATCTCAGGCAGATCATGGAGTGTGCAGAGGCAAATTTAGGGCGAATCCCAGATGGACCGGAGTATTACAAGCCCTTCGCTGAAAGCTATGCCCGGGAACGGGACAAGCTGAATCAAGCCATTCAGAACAACCAAGAGCGGAGTATCCATGGCACAGGTGCATCAGATCCAGAGCGTCGTTCATGGCGTGACGAGCGAATTGCAGTCCAGAAACAACTCACAGACCCCGGCTACGCACTCGACAATTGGTGATCGGTTCACGCGGGACCAGAAGGTTAAGGCGGTGCTGTTCTTCAATCGGTTGAGGTTGATTTATGGCCATCGGTTCGCTGTGCAATGGCCAGATGAGCAAACGGTAAAGCTGGCCCGTAGAGAGTGGGCTCGTGAGATTGATTCCCTGAGCCTGGAAGAGCTGGAAAAGGCTTTGGAGCGGGCGAAGGCCAAGCTGGTTGAAGGCGATGGAGAATTCTATTGGCCAGATGTGGGGCGCATTCTGGGGCTGGCCAAAGAGGGCAGAGCTGCTGCTCACAAGGTGTTCCGGCCGGCACTGCCACCCAGTGAGGCGGTGGTGGGTGCCCGGAAAAAGGCGGGCAGGCAGGGTATGGCTCGGGTGTGGCAGGCGTTAGGGGGTAGCCATGCTGAGTGATACTCAAAACCGGTTGGTTGCGTGGGGGCATTGGGTGAGAGCGGGTGGTGTTGACCTGGGCTGTAAGGGTGTGAAATTGGCCGTAGGTGGTAGTGTAGCCATGCCGGTGTGTGCCGATGATGATGCCATGAGTGTAGACAGGGCGGTTGCCCGTTTGAAGCAACGGGACCGTGATATGGGGCGGGTTGTGGTGATGGCCTACCTGAGCCAGTACAGCCTTGCGCGCATTGCAAGGGAGGCTGGAGTGGGTAGTCGGGAGCGTGCCCGGTACCTGTTAGGCGCTGGTGAGGCGTGGATAGACTGCGCTCTATGTTTCTAAAAGATAACATCACGATCAAGATGTTGACATTCTGCATGCAGAAAACTACTCTCTTTCCCGTAAGGTGCAGGAAGTGCATCTGAACAGTGCGTGAAACCTCTATTTGATACTCCTTCATACCCGGCCTGGTGCCGGGTTTTTTTATGGGTTCAGGATATGGCTCAGAAAGATATCTATTCCGATATTGAGGATCTGGAAAAAGCTATGGGTCAGATTAGCCTGCGCCCGGGCTCTCTTGCAGAAGCATTTCCTCGATCTCCTGAAGAATCTCTCGCTTCTGGAACTGAGGCGGTACTTGCTCGAGGATGCCGACCATGTACTTGTCGTAGGTTTCGCTCATCGCTTTTCTCTGCTCTGCAGGGATGTGTTCGAGGAGGGTGTAAAGCAGTGCTCTCTGGACGAGCTCGCGATTCATTAGGGTTAGGTTCGAGTTGTGGAGAGACTGGACGGCGTTCTCGAGTCTTGCAACGCGCGCTTCCAAATTGCTTTCGGTCATGGTTTCGGTTCCCTGATAAGTGATGTTTCCTGGCAGATTCGAGCTTAGCAGGCGGGCCATTTTTATTCGAGGTAGTGAGATGAACAGGCAACTCCTTCTGGAGCAACTGCAACGCCATGAAGGGCTACGGCTCAAAGCTTACCGTGACACCGTGGGTAAGCTGACGATTGGTTATGGCCGTAACCTGGATGATCGCGGAATCAGTGAGGACGAAGCCGGTTTCATGTTGGATAACGACATTGATCAGGTGGTGGCAGAGCTGGAGCGTATGCCGCTGTACCTCAGCCTGAACTCTGTTCGGAAGGTGGTTCTGGCCAATATGGCGTTCAATATGGGCGTGCCCACGCTGCTGGAGTTCCGGCGCATGTTGGGTGCGCTGGCTGAGAAAGACTGGGACCGTGCCGCTGCCGAGATGTTAGACAGCAAGTGGGCCCGGCAGGTAGGTGGTCGTGCGCAAGAACTATCTGAACTAATGCGGCGGGGTGAGGCCCCGCAATGAGTGAGGATATGAGTGATCGCAGAGGCTGGCACGTTGATAAGGGCATTCCCATTGCGGTGATCATCACTGTGGTGATGTTGGCTGTATCTATCTCACGGGATCAATCCAAGCAGGATGAGCGCATTTCCCTGGTGGAAACGTCTGTGCACATGCTGCAACAGGCAAGGCTGAATGATCAGGCCCGTACTGAAAAGAACTTTGATGAGCTGAAGGCAGACATCAAAGCAATGAACGCCAAGCTGGATCGGCTGATTCAGAGCGAATATGGCCGATAGCCACCCGAACCCAAGCCAGTGGTGGTATCACCGCAGGTTGATGGCCTATGCAAGCCTGTTGGGGTTGTATGTGATTCTGGCTCAGACATTGATGGGGACTGTCTCCCCAGAGCTGGTACCGCTGGCGCAAACCCTGTGCTGGGTGTTCAGTGCCAATCTTCTGTACTACTACGGCGGCAATGCTGTTGAAGCGTTGAAGGATAAGCAATGACGTTCAAAGTGAAGCTGCTGATTGTTGCTGTGGTTCTGGCTGCTGTTGGTCTAGGTGGCTGGACAGCGCGGGGTTGGTTTGAGGATGCCAAGCGCCTTGCGGTTGTTGAGGATAGGCAAGAGTTGGCAGAGCAGATCAGGGGTGATGTCTCGGGCATTGCCAAGTCGGTGGAATCGCGGCTGGGTGAGCTTCGAGCCAATGAGCGTGTTATTGATCGGGGAATCATTCGTGAGATTCAGAAGCCTATCTATCAGCGTGTGTGTGCTGAGCCTGCTGTTGTCCGCATGCTCAACGCAGCCCTTCGGGGGGAACCTGTCTCCGGACCAGCAGAACCTGTTGGTGAAGTGCCCGCTGGTACCGGCACAGCTCCGGAACGGACAGGGCGGGGAGATGGTGCTGGTGATTAAGGATGTCGCTGCTGTATATCAGGATTGTGCCACCAGGCATAACGGCCTTGTGGATGCATGGGAGCAGCTGAACTGATGCCGGTTGCAATCCCCAGGCAATGCAGGCAGCACACATGTTCTGCCACTACCACAGCTCGCAATGGATACTGTGATGGGCACCAGGCGTTGGCCAGTGGTTGGATGGATGAGCGCAGAGGCTCCAGTACTGAGCGTGGATATGGCGGCCGGTGGCGCAAGCTGCGTGAGCGGATCATGCGCCGGGATAAGGCGTTGTGCCAGCCATGCCTGGGCAAGGGGCGTGTGATGCCGGCTGTAGCTGTTGACCACATTGTGCCTAAGGCTGAAGGCGGTACCGATGCAGACGAGAACCTGCAGGCTATTTGCAAGCCTTGTCACAAACTGAAAACTGAAAACGAATCCAAGCGGGCGCGAGCAGGGCGGCGAGCCGGGGGGCGGGGTCGAAACTTTTGAGAAAAAATGGGCTCGACCGCTGCCTATCCGTGACTTTTTACGATGGCAAAATTGAGGTAGGGGGGGTATCCGAAAGGGTGCCCCTTTTTTTATGACTGCAGGACGTAGACCAAAGCCAGCACAGCTGAAGGTTCTGGAAGGGAACTTCCGAAAGGATCGAGATAGCCATGGTGCAAACGAGCAGCGGCCGATCGGCTTGCCGGATTGTCCGAAGTGGTTGCCGCGCTCGGCGAAGAAATACTGGTCAGAGGTTGGGCCCCAACTGGAAAAGGCCGGACTGATCTCCTTGCTGGATCAGGCGGCGTTTGCCGCGCACTGCGATTCGGTGGGCAAGTTTGAGGAGATCACCAAAAAGCTGAAGCGGCTGGAGGATATGGTTGATCACACGCCGCAGAACTATGCGGTGCAGTCGGTGTACTTCCAGATCCGCAACAAGCTTTGGGACCAGGTAATGAAAAGCGCCAACGAGTTTGGCCTTACGCCGGCCGGTGCCAGCAAGGTGAAAGCGCCTTCGCAGGGCCAGCTGGATCTCGGCGGGTTTGAGAGCATCTGATGTCCAGAGACTACGTTGCCATAGCGATGGAGTACATCCGCCAGGTGCTCGACGGTGAGATCCCGGCCTGTAAGTGGGTCCACCTCGCATGCAAGCGCCAGCTCAATGATCTGAAGCGTGAAGGCACGGCAGAGTTCCCGTACTGGTTTGAGCCGGCTCTGGCCAACCGCGTGTGTCAGTTTATCGAGCTACTGCCACACGTTAAGGGTGAATGGGCTCGCGAGCGTAAGCGTCTGGAGCTTGCGCCCTGGCAGATCTTCCGGTTGACCACCGTGTTCGGCTGGATCAACCAGGAAGGCTACCGCCGATTCAAGACAGCCTATAACGAGATGCCCCGGAAGCAGGGTAAGTCGTCGGAGACATCCGGCGTCGGTCTCTATCTGCTGACGGCAGACGGTGAACCGGGCGCTGAGGTGTACAGCGCCGCCACTACCCGCGACCAGGCGCAGATTACCTGGAAGGACGCCAAGCAGATGGTGGATCGCACACCGGGCCTGAAGGCGCGGTTTGGGGTGGCGACCAGTTCCCACACGGTTTTCGTGGAGCAAACCAACAGCGTTTTCAGGTCACTGAGCCGTGACCAAGGCGGCAACCATGACGGTCTGAACGTTCACGGTGGTTTGATCGATGAGCTGCATGCTCACAAAACCCGGGAGATTTTCGACGTTATCGAGACGGGTACCGGTGCCCGTAAGCAGCCATTGCTCTGGCTGATTACCACGGCAGGTTTTAACCGTGCCGGCATCTGCTATGAGCAGCGTGCATACGTGACCAAGATCCTGGAGGGCGTGGTTCAGGATGAGAGCTATTTCGGAATCATCTACACGATCGACGATGATGACGACTGGACAGACCCGGCCAGCTGGGCAAAGGCCAACCCGAACTGGGGTGTTTCGGTTAACCCGGAGGACATTGAACGCAAGGCTCGTAAGGCCATTACGATGGCGGCCGCGACCAACAACTTCCTGACCAAGCACCTGAACGTCTGGGTGAACGCAGACACTGCCTGGATGGATCTTCAGGCGTGGGAGCGCTGCGGCAATCCTGCGCTCACGCTGGAAAGTTGCGGTGGCCGTAAAGCCTGGATCGGCCTTGATCTGGCCAGCAAGATCGACATCGCCGCTCTGATGGTTGTGGTAGAAGACGACGATGGCGGCTTCACTACCTTTGGCAAGTACTACATCCCGGAGGATGCGGCGGAAGATGGCCGGAACCAGCACTATGCCGGCTGGGATCGGCAGGGGCTGGTAACGCTGACGCCGGGCCCGACAACGGATTTTGCGTTTATTGAAGGTGACCTGCGTGAGTTGGCCAGCCTGCTGGATATCCAGAGTGTGGGGTTTGATCCCTGGCAGGCAACCTATCTGGCTACGCGCATGCTCGAAGAAGGCCTGCCGATGGTTGAGTACCGGCAGACTGTGCAGAACATGAGCGAGCCAATGAAGACGCTGGAAGCGCTCACGCTGGAACGGCGAATCCGGCACAACGGCGATCCGGTGCTTACCTGGATGATGTCAAACGTAGTCGCGCACTTGGATGCCAAGGACAACATCTACCCGCGAAAGGAATTCCCTGAAAACAAGATCGACGGGGTTGTGGCACTGATCATGGCTTTGGGGCGTGCCATTCGCTCTGAGGGCGATCAGGTGCAGCCATCCATTTACGATACTTCGGACGTGACATGCTGATGACCATAATTACTTTTCTGATCGGGCTGGCGGGCGCTCTGCTGTTGGCCTTTGGTGCTTGGCTGGTGTTTCCTCCGGCTGGCTATATCGTTGGTGGGCTGCTTTGCCTGGTGTGGTCGTTTATGAGTGCTCGCGCTCTGGCTTTGAGGGATTTCCAGGCGGCGCGGAAGCCGAGGGGTGAGGGCTGATGTTTCTTTCCAGCTTTTTTCAGTCCACGGCTTCGGGCGGTCGAAATACTGGCAGCGATTGGGGCAACTGGGTTAGCTCTATGTCTTCACACAGTGCCTCGGGGGCTATGGTAAACAAGGACACTGCACTGGCGCTTACCGCTTTGCGTGGCTGTGTAACGCTGCTGGCCGAATCTGTAGCGCAGCTGCCGTGCGAACTATACCGCCGTACAGGCGATGGCAACCGTGAGCGGGCTACCGATCACCCTCTGTACGATGTGATCCACTCTCAGCCGAACCGTAAAGACACGGCATTCGAATATTACGAGCAAGCTCAGGGCGCGCTTGGCCTAGATGGCAACCATATTGCTCTGATCGATCGGGACGGCGCGGGTTATGTGCGAGAGCTGATTCCGATCAGCAATACGAAGGTGCGGGTGCTGAAGGGCAACGATGGTATGCCTTATTACCATCTGATTGATCAGAACGAGATTTTGCCCTCGCGCATGGTTCATCACATCAAGGGCTTTTCCCTGGATGGATACGTTGGTGTTTCTCCCATTGAAACCAACGCTGATGCCATTGGCCTGGCAATCGCGACAGAAGAGCATGCATCGGCTGTGTTCTCCCGTGGTACCACTATGTCTGGCGTGATTGAGCGGCCACGGGAGGCTTCGCCAATCACCGACCAGGCAAAGCTGGATCGATTGCTGAGCAAGTTTGCTGAACGGCACAGTGGCATTCGCAACATGTTCAGCGTAGCGATGCTTCAGGAGGGTATGACCTATAAACAGCTGGCCATGGACAACGAGAAGGCTCAGCTGCTGGAAAGCCGTAAGCATTCCTCGGTGACCGTGTGCCAGCTGTATAAAGTGCCGCCGCACATGATCCAGATGATGGACCGGGCCACGTTCAACAACATTGAACACATGGGCCTGCAGTTTGTGATCTACACGCTGCTGCCGTGGATCAAGCGCCATGAGGGCGCCATGATGCGGGATCTGCTGCTGCCATCTGAGCGCTCTGATCTTTACATCGAATTCAACGTTAGCGGGTTGCTTCGCGGTGATCAGAAGTCCCGCTATGAAGCCTACGCGATCGGCCGGAACTGGGGCTGGCTTTCTGCCAATGATGTGCGCCGGCTTGAAAACATGCCGCCGATCACTGGCGGTGATCGCTATCTCGCTCCGTTGAACATGGCTGAGCCGGGCAATTCTGCTAAAGCGCTGAACGCCACTCCTGACCAAATGAAAGAGATTGAGGACATCCTATGTCGCGCATGATCAATTATCCGCACGTCGCTTCCATGGTGTTCGGTGTGCCGCTGTTTGCCACACCCGCTCTGGTGACGGCTGTTAAGTCAGTGCTGGAGCCGCGCTTGCTCGGTAAAGATATTGAATCTGTTGATCGCCTCGCGCCGGCGGCGTTGATTGACGATGAGCAGAGGGTGGCAAAGACGGAGCAAGGCTCCACCCAGCTGGCCGTTATCCCGGTGCACGGCATTCTGGTACCGCGCCGGGGTGAGATCACCGAAAGCTGCGAAGAGCTGGTTTCTTATGAATTGTTGCGGGGCCAGATTGAAGCGGCTCGCCGGAATGATCAGGTCGCAGAGATTGTGCTGGATTTCCACACCGGGGGCGGCTCGGCTCTAGGCTGCAAAGAGGCTGCTGACTATATCCGTGTGGTCTCTGCCGAAAAGCCGATTACCGCCTTGATCAACTTTGCGGCGTGTTCTGCTGGGTACTTCCTGGCGGCAGCCTGTTCAAAGATCGTAGCCAGCCCCACTGCAATGGTGGGTTCCATCGGCGTGATCATAGAAACCTACGATGTGAGCCGTGCAGAGGAAGCGGCCGGCATCAAGTTCAATACTTTCTACCGGGGTGGGCACAAGAACGATGCATCTCCTCATGAGCCCATCAGCGAACAGGCCGCTCAGGAAATCGGCAAACGGTTGGATGCGGCCTATGAAATGTTCACCAATTCTGTTGCGGAGTATCGCGGCCTTGATGTGGGGGCAGTGATTGCGACAGAGGCGCGAGTGTTCTCCGCCAAGGAAGCGCTCGGGCTAAAGCTGATTGATGAAATTGCCCCCGCGCAAGATGCGGTAAATGCCATGGCGGCGAATTACCGACAAGCCGGGCAGGGCAGTGGTCGCCGGATATCGGCACAAGCCCATGCCCTGAATACCCAATGCCAGCTCTAGCCACGCGGCGGAGCAGCTAACCAGGCGGCCAATTGGCCGCCTTTTTTGTATCTGGAAAAACGAGGAAAGCAATATGCCTATGCCCATGATTGAAGAGCTCCGCCGCAAGCGCGCTGAGGTGAACCAAAAGGTTCAGGCCTTAGCTGCGGCCGAGCAGGAGTCTGGCGAACTGACAGCAGAGCAGTTGACGGAGTTCGACTCGTTGAAGGCGGAATTCGACCAGATCAGCCAGAAGATGGAGCGTGCGGAAGCTAT
>Ga0207882_1000456_pt1:7500-10801 | contig 10801 bp, 3 predicted proteins | sample MalvirmetaMSP103_FD_184228 | JGI IMG/M metagenome (GOLD analysis project Ga0207882, IMG submission 184228) | Marine viral communities from the Deep Pacific Ocean - MSP-103 (SPAdes) | ecosystem: Environmental > Aquatic > Marine > Oceanic | place: Pacific Ocean | collected 2011-05-15 | reverse complement strand
CCTCGCGCCCGAGCACCTGCTGAAGGCGCTCATGGATGACGATCAGGGCCTTGCCACCAACCTCATCACCAATGCGGGCGGCGACGCGGCCCGCGTGCGCGAGGCGGTCGATGCCGCCGTGTCCAAGCTGCCCAGGGTGTCGGGCGACGCGGGCCAGACCTATCTCGACCAATCCACCGGCAAGGTGCTGGACGAGGCCGAGCAGATCGCCAAGAAGGCCGGGGACAGCTTTGTGCCCGCCGAGCGCATTCTCATGGCGCTGGCCATGGTGAAGTCCAAGGCAAAGGAGGCACTCGACGCCGGAAAGGTCTCGGCCCAATCGCTCAACGCGGCGATCAATGCCGTGCGCAAGGGGCGTACCGCCGACAGCGCCAATGCCGAGGAAGGCTATGAGGCGCTCAAGAAATACGCGCGCGACCTGACCGAGGCCGCCGAGCAGGGCAAGATCGATCCGATCATCGGTCGCGACGAGGAGATCCGCCGCGCCATGCAGGTGCTGTCGCGCCGCACCAAGAACAACCCGGTGCTGATCGGCGAGCCGGGCGTCGGCAAGACCGCGATCGCCGAGGGCCTCGCGCTGCGCATCATTGACGGTGATGTGCCCGAATCCCTGCGCAACAAGCGGCTGATGTCGCTCGACATGGGCGCGCTGATTGCGGGGGCGAAGTATCGCGGCGAGTTCGAGGAGCGGCTGAAGGCGGTCTTGAAGGAGATCGAGGCCGCGGCGGGCGAGGTCATCCTGTTCATCGACGAGATGCACACCCTCGTGGGCGCGGGCAAATCCGACGGTGCGATGGATGCGGCCAACCTGATCAAGCCCGCGTTGGCGCGCGGCGAACTGCACTGCATTGGCGCCACCACCCTCGATGAGTATCGCAAATACGTCGAGAAAGACGCCGCTCTTGCCCGTCGGTTCCAGCCTCTGATGGTCGAGGAGCCGACGCCGGAGGACACGATCTCGATCCTGCGCGGCATCCGCGAGAAATACGAACTGCACCACGGGGTGCGGATCTCGGACTCGGCGCTCGTCGCGGCGGCGCAGCTGTCGCACCGCTACATCACCGACCGCTTCCTGCCCGACAAGGCGATCGACCTCGTGGACGAGGCCGCGAGCCGTCTGCGCATGGAGGTCGACAGCAAGCCCGAGGAGCTCGACGCGCTCGACCGCTCGATCTTGCAGATGCAGATCGAGGCCGAGGCGCTGCGCCGCGAGGATGACGAGGCCTCCAAGGAGCGCTTGGCAAAGATCGAGGAAGAGCTCGGTGCCCTCACCGAAAAGGCCGACGCGATGACTGCCAAGTGGCAGGCCGAGCGCGACCGTCTCGAAGGCTCGCGCACATTGAAGGAGCGTCTCGACCGCGCCCGCGCCGAGCTCGATATCGCCAAGCGCGAGGGTAATCTCGCGAAGGCAGGCGAGCTCAGCTACGGCGTGATCCCGCAGCTTGAGCGTGAGCTGAGCCATGCCGAAACCTCTGACGACCCGCTGATGGTCGAGGAGGCGGTGCGACCGGAGCAGATCGCCGAAGTCGTGGAGCGCTGGACCGGCATTCCGACCTCGAAGATGCTCGAAGGCGAGCGCGAGAAGCTTCTGCGCATGGAAGAGGAGCTGGGTCGTCGCGTCATCGGCCAGCAGACCGCCGTGCGGGCGGTAGCCAACGCCGTGCGCCGCGCGCGCGCCGGGCTCAACGACGAGAACCGGCCGCTTGGCTCGTTCCTGTTTCTCGGGCCGACCGGCGTGGGCAAGACCGAGCTGACCAAGGCCGTGGCCGAATACCTCTTCGACGATGATCAGGCGATGGTGCGCATCGACATGTCCGAATTCATGGAGAAGCACGCGGTCGCCCGTCTTATCGGCGCGCCTCCGGGTTATGTCGGCTATGACGAGGGCGGCGTTCTGACCGAGGCTGTGCGACGCAGGCCGTATCAGGTGATCCTGTTCGATGAGGTCGAGAAGGCACATCCCGATGTCTTCAACGTCCTGCTGCAGGTGCTCGACGACGGCGTGCTGACCGATGGCCAAGGTCGGCGCGTGGACTTCAAGCAGACGCTGATCGTGCTGACCTCGAACCTTGGGGCGCAGGCGCTGAGCCAGCTGCCGGATGGGGCCGATGCGGGGCGCGCCAAGCGCGACGTGATGGATGCGGTGCGGGCGCATTTTCGGCCCGAGTTCCTGAACCGTCTGGACGAGACGATCATCTTCGACCGGCTGGGCCGCGAGGACATGTCGGGCATCGTCGAGATCCAGCTGAGCCGTCTCGAAAAGCGGCTGGCGGGGCGCAACATCACCCTGACCCTCGACGATCCGGCCAAGACGTGGCTGGCCGAGGAGGGCTATGACCCGGTCTTCGGCGCACGGCCCCTGAAGCGGGTGATCCAGCGGGCGCTGCAGGACCAGCTCGCGGAGATGATCCTCGCGGGGGATATCCGCGACGGCCAGTCGGTGCAGGTAAGTGCCGGGGCCGACGGGCTGATCGTCGGTGACCGGGTCTCCGGTACGGCCCGGCCCAAGCCCGAGGGTGCGGTGCTGCACTGACACAGATCGCGCCTTATTGGCGCGGTGGCCCCGGCGGAGCGATCCGCCGGGGCCTTTGTACATTACACGGCGTCAACGCATCGTGACGCCTGTAACATGGCGCTCTCGGGTAACGTGCCTAGATAATTCGAAGACGCAGAGGAGACCCCGAATGGCCCATCGCTGGATGAACGACCTGACCCGCGCCGACGCGACACCGCGCGGTATGTTCCTGAACCGCCGCCAGATCATGGCCGGGGCCGGAGCGCTGGGCCTGTCGGGCCTCGCGGGGGGGGCGGGCGCCCAAGCGGCGCTGGAGCCGAACAGCTTCGAGGAGATCACCTCCTACAACAATTACTACGAGTTCGGCACCGGCAAGACCGATCCAGCCAAGAACGCCGCTGCGCTCGACACCTCCGATTGGACGGTCACTGTCGATGGCCTCGTTGACAATCCGGGGACTTTCCCGCTCTCGGAACTCCTCGCCGGCCTTACGGTCGAGGAGCGGATCTACCGGCTGCGCTGCGTCGAGGCGTGGTCGATGGTCGTGCCATGGCAGGGGATCGAGCTGAAGGACATCCTCGACCGGGCAGGGGTGCAGTCCAACGCGCGCTACGTCGCCTTCGAGACCGCCGTGCAGCCCGACAACATGCCTGGCGTGCGCCGCGGTGTGCTCGATTTCCCCTATGTGGAGGGGCTGCGTCTCGACGAGGCGATGCATCCGTTGACGATTCTGGCGACCGGCCTCTATGACAAGCCGATGCCGAACCAGAACGGCGCGCCGATCCG
>Ga0207882_1000456_pt1:0-2500 | contig 10801 bp, 3 predicted proteins | sample MalvirmetaMSP103_FD_184228 | JGI IMG/M metagenome (GOLD analysis project Ga0207882, IMG submission 184228) | Marine viral communities from the Deep Pacific Ocean - MSP-103 (SPAdes) | ecosystem: Environmental > Aquatic > Marine > Oceanic | place: Pacific Ocean | collected 2011-05-15 | reverse complement strand
ACATGAGTAGCGATAAACAGGGTGAGAGACCCTGTCGCCGAAAGTCCAAGGGTTCCTGCTTAAAGTTAATCTGAGCAGGGTAAGCCGACCCCTAAGGCGAGGCCGAAAGGCGTAGTCGATGGGAACCAGGTTAATATTCCTGGGCCAGATGGAAGTGACGGATTGCGAGGGTTGTTCGATCTTATCGGATTGATCGGGCCGCTTAGCAGTCCCTGGAAATAGCTCCATCATGAGATCGTACCCTAAACCGACACAGGTGGACTGGTAGAGAATACCAAGGCGCTTGAGAGAACGATGTTGAAGGAACTCGGCAAAATACCTCCGTAAGTTCGCGAGAAGGAGGCCCGGTTTTTACGCAAGTAGAGGCCGGGGGCACAAACCAGGGGGTGGCGACTGTTTACTAAAAACACAGGGCTCTGCGAAGTCGCAAGACGACGTATAGGGTCTGACGCCTGCCCGGTGCCGGAAGGTTAAAAGGAGAGGTGCAAGCCTTGAATTGAAGCCCCGGTAAACGGCGGCCGTAACTATAACGGTCCTAAGGTAGCGAAATTCCTTGTCGGGTAAGTTCCGACCTGCACGAATGGCGTAACGACTTCCCCGCTGTCTCCAACATCGACTCAGCGAAATTGAATTGCCGGTCAAGATGCCGGCTTCCCGCGGTTAGACGGAAAGACCCCATGCACCTTTACTACAGCTTCACACTGGCATCAGGATTGCGATGTGCAGGATAGGTGGTAGGCTTTGAAACAGGGACGCCAGTCCTTGCGGAGCCTTCCTTGAGATACCACCCTTCGCACTCTTGATGTCTAACCGCGGTCCGTCATCCGGATCCGGGACCCTGTGTGGCGGGTAGTTTGACTGGGGCGGTCGCCTCCCAAACAGTAACGGAGGCGCGCGAAGGTTGGCTCAGAACGGTCGGAAATCGTTCGTCGAGTGCAATGGCATAAGCCAGCCTGACTGCAAGACTGACAAGTCGAGCAGAGTCGAAAGACGGCCATAGTGATCCGGTGGTCCCGAGTGGAAGGGCCATCGCTCAACGGATAAAAGGTACGCTGGGGATAACAGGCTGATACTGCCCAAGAGTCCATATCGACGGCAGTGTTTGGCACCTCGATGTCGGCTCATCTCATCCTGGGGCTGGAGCAGGTCCCAAGGGTATGGCTGTTCGCCATTTAAAGAGGTACGTGAGCTGGGTTTAGAACGTCGTGAGACAGTTCGGTCCCTATCTTCCGTGGGTGTAGGATACTTGAGAGGAGTTGCCCCTAGTACGAGAGGACCGGGGTGAACGATCCACTGGTGGACCAGTTGTCGTGCCAACGGCAGTGCTGGGTAGCTATGATCGGACAGGATAACCGCTGAAGGCATCTAAGCGGGAAGCCCCCCTCAAAACAAGGTATCCCTGAGGACCGTGGTAGACCACCACGTCGATAGGTCGGAGATGTAAGCGCAGCAATGCGTTCAGTTGACCGATACTAATGGTCCGATAGGCTTGATCCGATCCAGAAACAGCAAGGCTGACTGGATCCGAAAGCCATACACAATCAAGGAAATGTACAACGACCTGGAACACCGCTCCCACCCGCAAGGGAAGGGCGGCTGATATGGTGATCTCCCACCCCGCAGCACGCGATAGGCCACTGGCCTCAAGCAGCCCCCCGGGCGGTAGGCCACCAAAGATGTTCTTTTCTCGGTCTGGTGGCCATAGCACGAGCAAAACACCCGATCCCATTCCGAACTCGGCCGTTAAGTGCCGTTGCGCTGATGGTACTGCGTCTCAAGACGTGGGAGAGTAAGTCACCGCCAGACCTAGTAAAGAACATCACATTCTCTCTGAACGATCTCGAATAGCACCATTCGGCCTCAAGCAGCCCTCCGGGCGATAGGCCAAACAAATGGCGCGGGATGGAGCAGCCCGGTAGCTCGTCAGGCTCATAACCTGAAGGTCGCAGGTTCAAATCCTGCTCCCGCAACCAACTTCAGCGAAAATATCGCCACGCACGGCGTCGAGTTCTCTCGGCGCCGATTTGCGTAGCATTTCCAGCAGGCTGCCCTCGATCGACAGCCAGTGCCCCCGGGCATCCTCGTCCCAGTGCACCACCACGCGGTCGACGAGCTCGTGCAGCTCGTCCGCCGCGCGCCCGGCGATGGCCTCGTCCGAGAGCGCCGCCGCCAGGTTGGTGGCCACCATGGCCCGGTAGAGCTCCGGCAGGTTCTCGGGCAGCTCGATGTCGGGCACGACCAGGTCGGCCCGCTTGCCCTGCATCTGCTGGAGCTCGGCCTCGACGGCTTTCAGTCGCGGCGATAGCACCTCGTGAAGTTCTTGGTCTCTTTCGAGGGCGCGGATCAGATTGCGTTTGCTCATCTTGACCTGCTCCCCTCGAGATCCCTCAGTCTGATGTAGAGTTTGCTCAATTGCAAAGGAGCAGACGATGCGAAAGAGCCGCTTCACCGAGGCGCAGATCATCGGGATGATCAAGGAGCAGGAAGCCGGAATGCCAAC
>Ga0207882_1000448_pt1 | contig 10930 bp, 14 predicted proteins | sample MalvirmetaMSP103_FD_184228 | JGI IMG/M metagenome (GOLD analysis project Ga0207882, IMG submission 184228) | Marine viral communities from the Deep Pacific Ocean - MSP-103 (SPAdes) | ecosystem: Environmental > Aquatic > Marine > Oceanic | place: Pacific Ocean | collected 2011-05-15 | reverse complement strand
CGCACCACCGGGATGACCTCGCTGCCCTGCGCCGCCAGCCGGTACAGCAGCGCGCCGACCGGCATGTCATGCGGCACCGCCCGCGCGGCGGGCCGCATCACCTCCGATACGCTGCGGCGCGGCGAGCGGCGCTTGAAGGCCAGCGGGCGTTCCTGGGCCACCACGGCATAGAGCAGGTCGGCCTGCAGCACGATACCGCGCAGCGACATGTCGGCCTCGACGACGGGAAGGCTCTTGATGGCGTGGCGGCGAAACAGCCGCGCCGCCTCCGGCAACGGCGTGTCGGGCCGCACGGTGATCAACCCGGTGGTCATGATGTCGGCGCAGGTCGTGCCGTCGAACCGGTGCCGGGTCGCCTCCTCCTGCGCCGCCGCCAGCATCCGGCCGAGATCCACCACGCCGAGGTTGGTCGATTGGTTGAACCGGTCGAGCAGCGCGCCAAGCTGCGCCTCCGACAGGCCGAGCCGCGGCGCGGGGTCCTCCGCCGTTTCCGGCTGGCGGAAGGGATAGACCCGCCCGGTGGCGCGGTTGTAGAGCACGGCGACGAGCACCAGCGCGGCGGTGGTCAGCCCCACCGGCACGAGCGCGAAGATGGGCCCCGCCTCCAGCGCCGGCCCCGGCTCGAGCGCGGTCAGCAGCGCGACGGCGCCGCCGGGCGGGTGCAACGCCCGCAGCATCATCATCACGCTGATCGCCGACCCGACGGCCACGGCGGCCGACCAGGGCTCGGGGACGACCCAAACCGTCGCCAGCGCGACGAGCGCCGCCGCCCCATTGCCGACCACGGCCGACCACGGCTGGGCGAGCGGCGAGTTCGGAACGCAGAAGACCAGCACGGCCGTCGCCCCCAGGGGGGCGACGAGATAGAGCGAAGAGACGCCGAGCGGGGCCGCCGCCGCCACCCCGAGGGCGCAGAGCCCGATCCCCAGGAGCGCGCCGACGCCCGCGCGCAGGGCCTCGACCCCATGAAACGCCGGAAGCGCCGGGTAGAAATGATGCCATGCCCGCATCCGAACCTCCTGCACCGCCCGAAAACCGGGCAACCACGAGGCCCTATGCCCTAGAAGCGGGCGATGATGAAACGCCCGCGCACCGGGAAAAGGAGATCGTTCTTCCCGCGGGATGGGCGAGAGAACATGCATGCCAAACAAGGTCTCGAAGCCGTCTTCAAATCCGCGTCGGCGTAGAACGCCGATCATAATTGATCTCATGGCGCCCCAGCTGAACGACCGGGCCGCCCATCGACGAGGGTCATCGCTCAAGCCGGCAAGGAAACCGAGCTACCACTCGCTCTCATGAACATGCATCGCAGAACATTTGGCGATGAGAGCCGGAACGGTCGGCACCCTCGCCGCCGACGTCGGTGCATTGGTGATCAAGCCTTCAGCTCTTCGGAGACATCCTCACGAACGACGCGGAGCACGGTGAGCACCCTGCGCTTGCCGCCTCTGGTATCCCAGTGAAGTGAGGCGCCCTCAGCCAAGCCGATCAAGGCGACCCCGATCGGGGTCAGGACCGAAATCCGGCCGCATGCGATGTCGGCCTCCTCGGGAAAGACCAGCGTTACGGTCTTTTCCTGGTCTGTCGCTTCATCGCGATAGGTGACCGCGCGTCCGATCGCCACCACGTTCGATGGAAACTTCGCCGCCGGGACGATACGGGCCCGACCGATCTCGCCGAGCAATCGGTCGGCAAGGTCCGGGTCGCGCACGATCGCGCGTTCCGCCACGGCTTCGAGCCTGTCCAGGCAGTCGGCGCCGATGACGATCCTGGGCTGCCTGCCGCCGCCGCGTGAAATGGAGCGTTGTGCGTTCATCGGGTTCTCCCTTTCGACGAACCATGGCGCGGGCGCTTCGTGAACGAGCAATGCCCGAACCGCCAAAGACGAAGATGATCAGGCCGCATCGTGATCCGGCGGCGGGCTCACATCGAGCACGACGAGAGTGTCTATCTGCCCGTCCTCCCGCAGAAGCGGGGCCTTTTGCAGCTTTCGCATCCCAATCAGGGTCCCCCCGAGCAGGGACGCCACGAGAATGTGCCCCGGGATCGGGGCAGAGCTCATGGTGAGCACGCCGGAACGCGATCCTTCACCGCTTATCATGTATGTGACGTGGCACCCGGCCACGACGAGTTCGGGCGAAGCGGGCTCGGGCGCGCCGCGAGAGATCCGCAGCTTGTGGCGTAAAAGCCCGTTCAGAAGCGGGGGATTCGGAGCATGCCGGCCCGCGCGTATGCGCAGCAGACGTTCGATCCCGGCCCGGGCCTCGACCGTGAGAAGAAAGCCGGTCTCGGCAGCGGACCGTTCGAACAACGACCGAAGGTCACTGCCGGAGGGCAGTTGCACGAAATTGGTGATGGGCATGGGTGTCTCCCGGGGCGGCGAAGCCCGCGTTCTCAATTCAAGGAGGTGAGAAAGCCCCGGGTGGTCAGAGACGCGCTTGAGCGCGGACCGCCCGGGGACCCGAGCGATTCAGAAGCAGAAACCGGAAGAGGTTTTCGTGCGTGACCATCACGAGATGCTAGCCACTGCGCGCAGGCTGTCAATCCTGGAGACGGGACCCGGCTTGGAACGGCGTGAAGGATATGGGTGTTGAACGAGGAAAGGAGGTGAGCCGATGGCGAAGTATTCGAAAGGCGATCGCGTAAGCTGGAACTCCGAAGCCGGACGTGTCAGCGGTCGCATCGTGAAGGTCCACGAGACGGATTTCGACTACAAGGGGCATCGGCGCCGCGCCTCGAAAGAGGATCCGCAATACGAGATCGAGAGCGACAAAACCGACCACATCGCGGCGCACAAGGAAGACGCGCTGACCAAGCTCGACAAGTGAGCGGCGGCTTCGCAACCATCGGGCATTCCAGTCGGCCGCCGCAGCTGGTCCTCGACATGCTGCGGGAAGCGGGGATCCGGTTGCTGGTCGATGTGCGATCTTTCCCAAAGTCCCGCAGCAACCCCGACTACAACGACGACAGGTTCCCCCAAAGGCTGGCCGAACATCAAATAGGCTATCGCCACATGCTGGCGCTCGGTGGACGACGCCCCAGGCAACCCGACATCGATGACGACCTGAACGCCTTCTGGCGTGTCCGGAGCTTCCACAACTACGCCGACTATGCCCTTGGCGCCGAATTCCAAGGCGCATTGCGAGAATTGGTGGATCTTGGCCGCAACCAATCCCTTGCGATGATGTGTTCTGAGGCCGTCTGGTGGCGCTGCCATCGCAGGATTATCACCGATTACCTGCTGCTCCATGGCCATGAGGTTCGCCATCTGATGGCACCTGGTCGCATTGAACCGGCGCGCCCTTCGGAAGGAGCGTGTCTCCGAAAAGATGGGGCGGTCATCTATCCTCGGGTTTGACCTATGCCGCCGTAACTGGCCTGGTCAGATCGACATTCCGCGCGCTTCATGACACCCGGCGGCAGCGACTATTTGTCGAGGGTGCGCGATCCGCACCGCATCACCCTTGGGCAGCACAAGTATTTTCCAAGGTCAACAAAATGCGGTCAAGTAAGTGTGTCGAATCCTCTGTTTATGAGGGCCCTGGTCCATGCTTCTACAAAAGGAAGCGACGATGGTCATTTCCAAAGAACTACTGGACGAGCTTCTGAAGAGTTGCGAGCGGCCTGAGGATCAGCTTTGCAGGTCCGGGCTGATGGAACGACTGCTCTTTGCGGAATTAACAGAGCATCTGGGCTACGAGAAGGACAAGGACGCGCCTGCGGATCAGCCGAACTGCGACAACAGCTCCTCCTCGAATGTGCTGAAGGGCCAAGGTTGTGCGCTGCCGATTTCGATATCCTGCGACAGAGACAGCAGTTTCGATCCGAAGCTGGGCAGGAAGGACAGACTCGGATCGATAGGATGGATGACAGGATCATCGGGCTCTATATGGCAACCCGACAGTGCGCGACATCCGCGTCCATCTTGATGACGCCTATAGGTTGAAGGTCTCCCCGGACTTGATCAGCCGCGTCACGGACGCGATGATCGGGGCGGTCTGGGAATGACAGGGCTGTGCGCTGGACTGCATGCGTCTGATCCCCCTATTCGACGCTCTGCGTGTGATGATCCGTGATGCCGATAGCCGCATGGTCGAGAGCGAAGCGGTCTACCCATGGCGGCCCGAGCGGGACAGCATGCCGGCGACGGCACGACCGCGCGGCGAAAACACGATCGCATCATTGACAATATCGCCCGCTACCGCCTAAGTGAAACCGCTTTCACTTTCAGCGCTGCGGAGGAGGCAACGTGATCAGGTCTTGGAATGCTCTCGAACCCCACCTGGGGTTCTTGCTCGAAGGCTTCGCGCTGACCGTCGCGGCCTGCGTGCTGGCGGTGGCGGGCGCGGTGGTGCTCGGCGCGTTGATCGCCTCGCTGCGCACCGCGCGCAGCCGCGCCGCCCGCACCGTCGCCGCCGTCTACTGCGACCTGTTCCGCAATGTGCCCTTCATCGTGCAGCTGTTCTTCTTCTTCTACGGCCTGCCTGAGCTCGGCATCTATATCGGCGCCTTCGAGACCGGCGTGCTGGCGATGTCGATCGCCGGCGGCGCCTTCGTCGCCGACGTGATCCGCGCCGGCATCCTGTCGATCGAACAGGGCGTGATCGAGGCGGCGCGGGTGTTCGGCCTCAGCCGGTGGCAGATCTTCAGCCGCATCGTCATGCCCAACGCGCTGCGCGTCTCGGTGCGACCGATGGGCTCGGTGCTGATCAACCTCGTGCTGACCTCCTCGATCCTGTCGACCATCACCGTCAACGAGCTGACCGGCACCGCCAAAATCGTCGCCGCCACCACCTTCATGCCGTTCGAGGTCTATGCCGTGCTCCTGGTGCTCTACGCTGCCTTGACATATACGCTCTCGCTCGCCGTCACGGGCGTGCATCGCAGACTCAACCGCGGCATGCCGGAGGCGGTGGCATGAGATACGCCGACTTCACTCCCTACGACCTCGTGCTTCTGGCGCAGGGCCTTGGCGTCACGCTCGGCCTCTTCGCCGCGACCACGCTGATCGGACTTGCGCTCGGCGCGGCGCTTACGGTGCTGCATTACTACCGCGTGCCGGTGATCGGTCATGTCGTCGTTGCCGTGACCGAGCTTCTGAAGAATTCGCCGGTGCTGGTGCAGCTGTTTCTGGTGTTCTTTGGGATGCCGGCCTTCTTTCAGGTCAACATGACCCCGGTCACGGCGGCGCTTCTGACAGTGAGCCTCAACACCGCCGCCTTCGCTTTCGTGATCTTCCGCTCCGGCGTCGAGGCGGTCGAGCGCGACCAGATCGAGGCGGCGCGGGTCTTCGGCCACAGCCGTTGGCAGATCTTGCGCCGGATCATTTCGCCGCAGGCCGCCGCCTTCTCGGTCGGCCCGCTGATCGGGCTTTTGGTGAACCAGCTGCAGGTGACCTCGCTGATCTCGGTGATCGGTGTCGCCGACCTGACCAAGATCGGCAACATCCTCAACCTCCGCACGCTCGAACCCTTCGTGGTCTGGAGCGTGATCGGGCTGACCTATTACCTCTGCGCCAAGGCATTGGCCGCCCTTGGGGGCCGGCTTGAACGGCACCTGCGCAGATCCGTCGTGTGGCAGGGACTCTGATGATCGAAATCAACAATGTCGAGAAGCGGTTCGGCAGCGCCGAGGTGCTCAAGCGGATCAACCTCAAGGTCGAACCCGGCGAGGTGGTGACGATCCTCGGCTCCTCGGGCTCGGGCAAATCGACCCTGATACGTTGCATCAACGGGCTCGAGGCTCTCTCGGGCGGTGCGATCCGGGTCGACGGCCACGACGTCTCGACCTCCGCGGGCCTCGCCGCGGCGCGGCGTCGATCGGCCACGGTGTTTCAGCTGTTCAACCTCTACCCGCACATGACGGTGCTGCGGAACGTCACGCTCGCGCCGATCCAAGTGCTGGGCCAGCCGCGCGCCGAGGCCGAGGCGCAGGCGCGTGCGCTCATCGATCTGGTCGGTCTCACGGAGCATGCCGACGCCTACCCGCAGCGCCTCTCTGGCGGCCAGCGCCAGCGCGTCGGCATCTGTCGGGCGCTGGCGATGCAGCCGCGCTATCTTCTGCTCGACGAAGTGACGAGCGCGCTCGATCCCGAGATGACCGGCGAGGTGCTCGCCATCCTCGCCCGCCTTGCGGCGGAGGGCACGACGATGGTCTTCGTCACCCACGAGATCGAGTTCGCGCGGCGCATCTCCGATCGCATCGTGTTTCTCGAAGCCGGAGAGCTGATCGTCGACATGCCGACCGAGGCCTTCTTTTCCGAGGAGGGCGGCCTCGCCGTGCCGCGGATCCGCAAATTCCTCTCGAAGATGACGAAAGACTGATCCCGTGATCCTGCTTGCAAACTGCGAGGCCGAGCCCGGCTTCTTTCATTCCGTGACCGCACTGAAGGCCGGAACCGGTGCCGTCGACGCGCTGGTCGAGGGCATCGGCCATGTCGAGGCCGATCCGGCGGTGCGCTCGGTCGGCTATGGCGGCTGGCCCAACATGATCGGCGAGATGGAATGCGACGCGGGCGTCATGGACGGCACCACCCGCGAGGTCGGCGCCGTCGGTGCGGTGCCGCGCACCTTGCCCGTGGCACGGCTCGCGCGCGAGGTGATGCGCCGTCTGCCGCATGTCATGCTGACCGGAGCCGGCGCGCGCAGGTTTGCGGATGAAAGCGGTTTCATCAGCGATGAGATGCTGCATCCTGACAGCGCTAGGGTGTGGTGGGACAAGCTCGAAGGCCTGCTCGACCCGGCCCAGAGGGCGGCCTTTCCCGATCTGCCGCTCGCGCCCTTTTCCAAGGCAATCACCGATCCCGAGCGGGTGCGCGACACCACCGTGTTCCTAGGCCGCGATAGCGGCGGCGACATGGCGGCCGTCACCTCGACCTCGGGCTGGGCCTGGAAATATCCGGGCCGACTCGGCGACAGCCCGATCCCCGGCGCGGGCTTTTACGCCGACAGCCGTTTCGGCGCCGCCGCCTGCACCCATACCGGCGAAATGACCATGCGCAGCGCCACCGCCCACGCGGTGGTCCACGCCATGCAACTCGGGCTCGATCTCGACCAGGCGGTGGAGGCCGCCGCGCGCGACCTGCTGACGCTCGAAACCGGCTTTCTCGGCGAGGTGGTGATCCATGCCATCGACGCGACGGGCCGGCACCGGGTGGTCAACCTTCTCGGCCGGGCCCCGGTGTCCTACTGGATCTGGACGCCGGAGATGGCAGAGCCGGAGCGCCGGCTCTCGGAGCAGTTTCAGTCTTGAACCAAGGGAGGACCTCATGAAGACCTTACTGAAGAACGCGATGATGGCCGCGGCGGCAGCGCTGGCGTTCGGCGCTTCGGCGAATGCCGGCACGCTCGATGACATCGTCGAGCGCGGCGTGGTGCGGATCGGCGTGTCGCTGGGCGGCGAGCCGATCGGCTTCCGCGACGACCGCAACAACCCGGTCGGCTACGATGTGGATGTCGCCACCATGCTGGCTGAGAAGATCGGCGTCCCGGTCGAATTCACCGATGTCTCGGGCGATGCCCGCGTGTCAATGCTGGTCTCGGGCCAGCTCGACGTGGTGGTGGCCAACACCTCCGCGACGCTGCCGCGTGCCCGCGCGGTAAGCTTCTCGATCCCCTACAACCGCGCCGGCCTGCGGGTTATCGCGCAGACGGATTCGGACATCGACACCATCGCCGATCTCGACGGCAAGAAGGTCGTGGTCGGCCGCGGCACCACCGGCGAGGCCTTCCTCAAACGCGAGGTTCCGGGCGCCGAGCTGGTCTATACCGATACCTTCTCGCCCGACGGCGTGCTGCTGCTGCGCCAGAAGCGGGTCGACGCCGGGATCGAGGACAGCTCGCTGCTCGATTACCTCGCCACCCAGGAGGACAGCCTCAAGACCCTGCCGTGCCTGCATTCGAACGACCCGATCGGCATTGCCATCGCGCAGGGCGACCCCGCCTTCCAGCGCTGGATCGACATGTTCGTCTCCGACTATATCCAGTCCGGCGCCTACGAGGCCAACTACAAGAAATGGTGGGGCGACGACGCCAACCCGCCCGAGCTGAAGACGCTCTGGTAAGCCCGTCGACCGGGCTGGGGCCGCGCGCCTCAGCCCGTGCCGCGCGGCACGAAGCCGGTGCGGATCTCGTGCAACTCGCCGCGCGCCGAGAACCCGGCCGGATCCTTCAGAAACAGCGCCACGCGCTCGATCAGCACGCCCTTGTCGAAGCCGATGGTCGAAATGTCGTAGGCGTCGAAATTGGACCGGCTCAGCGCGTCGAAACCGTAGAGCAGGTAATCCTGCGGTGGCCGCAGCCCGGTCGGCCGCATCCCGTCCATCACCCCCATCGCCATGGAGTCCGAAGTGCAGAAGACCACGTCCGGGACATCCTTCGGATCAATCCCCGCCGCTGCCTTCAGCCCCGAGGCATAGGAGTAATCGCCTTGGATCTCTCGCGCGATCACGATGCCGCTGGCGGCACAGTGGTTGCGGTAGAAGCCGCAGCGCGCCTGCTCGACCAGCGAGGAATCCCGTCCCGTCACCAGCACCGCGCGCCGCGCGCCCTGCGCCGCCGCCCGCTCCACCGCCGCCGCGATCCCGGCGGCGTCGTCGACCACGATCCGCGCCGATTGCAGGTCGGCGCGCCCGTTCAGCATCAGCACATTGTCGCTATGAAACAGCTCGCGCACCGTCTGCGCATCGGCGAAATCCGAGAACACCAGCGCGGCATGCACGTGGTAGGCGACGCTGTTGCGCAGGAAATCCTCGATCCGGCGGGTCTCGCCCACCCGGATCAGCACGGCCTGCTTACCAAGCGCCTGGATCCGCTCCAGCAGCGGGTCGATCAGGTCGAGATCCGACAGGTCGTTGAGATGGTTGACCAGCACCGCCACGAGATCGAGGGACTTGGTCGCCAGCCCCCGCGCCAGCGGGTTTTGGTTGTAGCCCAGCTCGGCCGCCGCTTTGAGGACGCGCTCGCGCTTCTCCTGCGAGACGGGCCGGCGCACCGGCGACAGCGCGCGCGACACGATCGCGGGCGCGACGCCGGCGCGGCGTGCCACATCGGCAATGGTCGGCCGCTTGTCGCGGCTGGCAGGATCATCGGGCATTCGGGAAAGCTCGCGAGGTTCGCCCCGGGATTTAGCGAAAAACCGGGGCCAAGGAAACAGGACAGACCCGCATGATATGCGCATTCGACATCGGCGGCTCCAAGATTGCCGCCGCCACGCCCATCTCCGGCGATCCGGCCCGGCTGAAGCCCTTGGGCGAGGTGCCGACGCCCACGCAGGACTTCGACGGCTTTTGCGCGGCACTCGCAGCACTGCTGCCAGCCGGTACGCACCGCGCCGGCGTCTCGGTCGCCGGGGTGATCGGGCCGGAGGGCGACCGCCTCTCCAGCGCCAACATCCCCTGCATCCACGGCCGCGCGCTGGCGCGTGAGCTGACCGAGCGGCTTGGCCTGCCGGTCGACGTGATCAACGACGCCAACGCCTTCGGCCTGGCCGAAAGCGTTCTGGGCTGCGGCGCGGGCCACCGCGTGGTCTTCGCCGCCATCCTCGGCACCGGCATCGGCGGCGCGGTGGTGATCGACGGGCGCGTGCATGAGGGCCGCGCCGGCACCGCCGGCGAATGGGGTCACGGCCCGGCCTCCGCCGCCGACGCAGCCGCCCTGCCCCGCCTGCCCTGCGGCTGCGGCCAGACCGGCTGCGTCGACACGCTGGGCGGGGCGCGCGGGCTCGAACGGCTGCACCACCACCTGTACGGCCGCAGCGCCACCAGCCACGAAATCCTGTCAGGCTGGCACGCGGGCGACCCTGCCGCCGGGCATACGCTTGGCCTTTATCTCGACGTGGTCGGCGGCGCGCTCGCCGCGGCGGCGAACTTGATCGACCCCTCGATCGTGCCGGTCGGCGGCGGGCTTGGGCAGGACGCCCGGCTGGTCGCCGCGCTCGACGCCGAGGTTCGCGCGCGCATGATCGCGCCGTCGGACGCGCCGCTTTTGCGGCAGGCCAGTTTGCAACCCCATGCGGGCCTGATCGGCGCCGCGATCCATGCCGGGAGGTGCGGCGATGACCGGAACGCTTGAGGTATGCATCGACGATGCCGAGGGCCTCGCCGCCTGCCGCGCCGCAGGCGTCGACCGGATCGAGCTTTGCGCCGCTCTGGCGCTTGGCGGGCTGACGCCCGGCCCCGGGCTGATGCGCGCTGCGGCGCGATCGGGATTGCCGGTCTACGCGATGATCCGCCCGCGCGCCGGCAGCTTTGGCGCCGGGCCCGAGGAGCTCGCGGTGATGCGCGACGACATCGCGATGGCGCGCGACTGCGGCCTCGCCGGCGTCGTGCTCGGCGTGGCCCGGCCCGATGGCACGCTTGACACCCGCGCGCTCGAGACGCTTTGCGCCGCGGCCCAGGGCATGGGCCAAACGCTGCACCGGGTGATCGACCTCGTCCCCGATCCGCTCGCGGCGATCGACCAGGCCGTGGCGTTGGGGTTCGAGCGGGTGCTGAGCTCGGGCCAGACGCGCCGCGCGCCGGACGGCGCCGAGATGCTGGCGCGGATGCACCGTCACGCCGCCGGGCGGATCGAGATCATGGCAGGTGCGGGCGTCACGCCCGACAACGTCGCCGATCTCGCCCGCGCGACCGGGCTCGACGCCTTCCATGCCTCCTGCAGCACGGCCGCGCCCAACCCACCCGAGATCGTCGCGATGGGCTTCGCCGCCGCCACTCGCTCGCGCACCGAGGCCGGGCGCATCCGCGCCCTCAAGGCCCGGATCGCCGCGCTCGACCCGCCCGCCTGACCGGGCCACGCGCCCCCTCCCCCAACGCCGGAAGACAGACCCCATGAAGATCCTCATCCTGCCAGACCCGGACGCCGCCGCCGCGCGCGTAGCCGACATCATCGCCCGGACCCTCATCGCGCGGCCCGAGGCGGTGCTGGGCCTC
>Ga0207882_1000445_pt1 | contig 11011 bp, 9 predicted proteins | sample MalvirmetaMSP103_FD_184228 | JGI IMG/M metagenome (GOLD analysis project Ga0207882, IMG submission 184228) | Marine viral communities from the Deep Pacific Ocean - MSP-103 (SPAdes) | ecosystem: Environmental > Aquatic > Marine > Oceanic | place: Pacific Ocean | collected 2011-05-15 | reverse complement strand
AAGCTCGAAGCGATCCGCGCCCTGAAGCGCTACATCGCTCGCGAGGTCTACGGCGTCATCATGCACCGTCAGAAGGAGATCAACGCCACCGGCATCGCCGCTTGACAAACAGAAGGGCGTCCAGGGCAGCCAGTATACGAGCGACCAGTTCCAGAGGCTTCTGGCCGATCACGGCATCACCTGCTCGAGGAGCCGGGCCGGCAATGTCTGGGACAATTCCGCGATGGAGAGCTTCTTCTCCTCGCTGAAGACCGAGCGCACCGCCCGCAAGGTCTACCGCACCCGGGACGCCGCGCGCAGCGACGTCTTCGATTACATCGAGCGCTTCTACAACTCGAAGCGCCGCCACTCGAAGCTGGGCTATATCAGCCCGATGGAGTTCGAGGCCCGCGCAATGCTACCTTAACTTGCTGTCCACGGGACCGGCAGCAGCCCAGCGCACCACCGCAGCCCGTTGCGATTGACGAAGATGATGCCGCTCAGGACCCGGTGGTCATCAACGCGTGGCTGGCCGTGGCTTTTTGGAAAGAAGGGCTGCAACCGGGCCATCTACTCGGTCGTCAGCCAGAAAAGATTGCTCATTGATCATGCTCCTCCGGGAGCCTGAATCACGCAGCCTCATCAAGATCAATGGGTCCTGAGCCTAGAGAGATATTCACACGACCGAACTCGCGAGGGTTGCTCGACGCCTTCCGCGGAGGACGAAACGGCACAGGAACCAATCTGATGAGAGACTGATGTGACCGTTTAGGATGGCAACTGAGCTCTTTCTAATACACGATAAAGTTGCAGGAATCAATATAAAAATTATGTAGCGAATCTGCTACTGTGTATATCGGTGTGATTGGGGTCTGGATCGTTATGTTTCGATTGATACTTAGTTTTATATTCTTACTGGCAATATCATTTCCGCTCCCTAACCGAGCGGAGGCCCAAGCGGCCGCCGTGGTGGGTGGTATCGTTGGGACGAAAGCTGCTTCAGAAATATTCGCTGATCTTCGAGAAGATCTCGAGGGAGTAATTTCACAAGCCGAGGCGGCTGGAAATCGCTTGATACAGAACTTGGCCGATACAGCTTTAGATCTTCTTGATGCTGTGGAGGCGTCTGCAGGCTCATTGATCAACCAAACATTCGATCGGCTAGATGATTCGACGCGCGCTGCAGCCAATGAGGTCAACGAAGTTCTGAACAGAATAGAGGAGAATCAGGCTGTCCTGATCGGAGAAGCAGACAGGATGTCTGCAAATATGGTTTCAGCCATGCGAGGCCTCCCGCTCGTCGCAGATCTCAACGAGGTCTATAATTTTTCGCCAAGGGTGGTTTCACCGATTGGCAGTGATATTGTCCGCATTAAGGTTCTTGGTCCCGGAATTGGTGGCGCAGAAGCTGTGGCGACGTTAGAAGGGAAGAATCTCAACATACAAATGATTACCACGAGTGAGATACAGATTATTGTTCCAAGGGATAGTCTAGTTTTTGACCCTGGGAATTCAAACTTTGCAGAAATAAAACTGACGTTTGATGAGGATGATGGGGGAATACTCACCAGCCCCAGAAGGGTTGAGCGCGAGCTTTATCTATGGCTTCTGCCGACCCATCTTGCAGATTGGACGCTTTCGCAGACCGTTGAGCGGTCGACACAAGAGCGAAAATATATCAGGACCTTCGTCACGGCAGCCGGCCGCGATGCTGCAGGTGGCGGTTGGATGAATGTGCGGGCAGACGATTATGAAAACGGCTGGCGCCTTGATGTGATTGAGTTAGGTCGCATGATGAATGATTGCGCGAACGATGCAACGAAATGCAACTACCATGGCTTTATGGAGGGTCGAGCGATGAGTTGCGTTGGTCCGGATTTAAGCCAAGTTAATGAGAGGCGCGTTTATTACAGAATGCAGTTCGGACACTTCATGGAAGTGTTTCATAGGCGCGGAGGCTCCGGTCGATGCGTTCTAAATTTGCCGCTCAAACGCAGCACAACTAGCAATGCAGCATTAGAGAGCGATGGCCACGTGACGTGGGCTGAGGATCAAATCTTGGAGCTTGATGAAAATGTTACTAAATGGGAGCTAGCACTAGAACTTTATGACAATCGTGTAGTTAGAATCGATTCTCAGTCTAGTGTTCCAAGCATGGATGTAGCTATTGAGAAATCGCGTGATAGAGTCCTCCTCCGACCTGTTCGCCCTCACGATTTTTAAGTGGTGTTAATGTTCAAATCTGTCATCAGCATCAGCAGTTTTTCTATGGCTTTAGTCGCCTCACTAGCGTTAGCACCTACAAGCGCTCAGGGGCAAATGTCGGATTATACTTGCAAAGTTATTGACGGCGACTGGGCATGGTTCTCCGATCATGCGCTCACGAGAGTTACTTACGTCGTGAGCGCTGCGGGTTATCGTCAATACCAAGTCGGAACCGGCGTCTCACTTTGGGGTAAGCCGCGAGGTCGCATTCGGACTTCGTCAGGATTGACTGAAGCAACCGCGTTTGGGAATGGTGCAATTCATGTAAGATTCTCAGATGGCAAAGGGCCCGGTCAAGTCTGTGTTGCCTTGGGTGATCTCAGTGTTGTTACCTTGCCTGAGATCGATTTTTAGCGTGATCTCATCAGAACTTGCCGCTAGATTTTCTGATTCTCCGGATTGACCTAATGATCTGGGATTCAAAATCTTTTGTGCGAGCGTAGAGGCGTCGCTTGGACGCGCTCCCGCCGTAAGCCGAAAATACCTACTCAGTTTAGTGATGCGGTATCAGCATTATTTAGCTGAGTCAGAGCCATGCAGGCTTTGATAGAAATAGCGATAGTTCGGCCTTTTGTCTTAGAGCCCTCCCTTTTAGGGTCAGGATTCGTTAATCTTCGAAGCCAGAACAAGACGGTCGCAGCCAAAGCGATGGCAGATAGGAATACTTTCGGGCATCTGTCGTAGCGTGTGGCAACCCGCCTCCAGTCCTTCAGGCGCCCGAACCTGATCTCGATCCTGTTGCGGCGCTTATAGCGACGCTTGTCATGCTTGACGGGCGTGGCACGAGATTTCCGGCCCGGGATGCAAAGCTTGATCCCCTTGTCTTTCAAGGCTTCACGGTGAGGTGGTCCCCGAAATCCGGACCCACTGCTAAGCTTGCCACCAACGATGGCGAGGACGAACAGCGTGGCTGGCAAACGGAAGAACTACAGCGCCGAGTTCAAGGCGAAGGTGGCCCTCGAGGCCATACGGGGTGAGGCGACGGTCGCCGAACTGGTGGCGAAGCACGGCGTGCATCAGACGGTAATCAATACCTGGAAGCGCCAAGCGCTCGAGGGCATGGCCGGGATATTCTCTGGCAAGGCCGAAGCGAACGCGGCCGAGAAGGAGAGGCAGATCGAGAAACTTCATACGAAGATCGGGCAGCTCGTGGTTGAGCGCGATTTTTTAGCCAAAGCCTCCGGCCGGTGAGCGTGGCCCGGAGGCGAGAGATGATCGAACCTCAGCACCCCGCGTTGTCCGTCAGTCGACAATGTGCGTTGATCGGCATCAGCCGCTCGGCTTGGTATGGGCTGAGAAAGGAGGAGAGCTCGCTGAACCTCGCGCTGATGAAGCTGATCGACGCGCAGTTTCTGGAAACGCCGTTCTATGGCAGCCGGCAAATGGCGCGACACCTGCGCAACCAAGGCTACAGCGTGGGACGCAAGCGCGTCCGGCGGCTAATGGCGAAGATGGGCCTACGCGCGGTCTACCAGAGGCCACGGACCTCCGTGCCCCACCCGGAGCACCGCAAATGGCCTTACCTGCTGCGAGGCATGGTGATCGACCGGCCGAACCAGGTTTGGTGCGCGGATATTACCTACATTCCGATGCAGAGGGGATTCCTCTATCTCGTCGCGATCATGGATTGGGCGACGCGCCGGGTTCTCTCCTGGCGGCTGTCAAACACGATGGATGTCGAGTTCTGCATCGAGGCGTTGGAGGACGCGATGCAGCGCCACGGGCTGCCGAAGATCTTCAACTCAGATCAAGGCAGCCAATTCACCAGCCCGCGCTTCACCCAGCTTTTGCTGGATGCAACGGTGAAGATCTCGATGGACGGCCGTGGACGCTGGATGGATAACGTCATGATCGAGCGCCTATGGCGGTCCCTGAAATACGAGTGCGTCTATCTGAACGCCTTCGAGACCGGCTCGGCGGCCCGGGCGGGTATCGGAAGGTGGATCGATTTCTACAACACTGCGCGGCCTCACACGGCGCTCGGTGGACGAACACCGGCCGAGGCCCATGCGGGCCCTGACCTGAAAGCGGCGGCATGATTAACAGGCAAGCTTAGCAGCGCCGCGAACTTGTCCGGAAAATGGGGACCACCTCACAGTTTCATGGCAAAAAACGACAAATATATGCATCTCGACCCGGCGCCGAGCAGGGCCAAGCGGTCGATCCCTCGCAGCTCGAAAGGCCACTGGGTCGGACAGCTCGTGTTCGACCTGAAGGGCAGGCCGCAGTGCCTCGGGTTCGAGAGCCTGCTCGAGTACAAGGCTGCGCTGTGCCTGATCTATCGCCCCGACGTGGTAGACCTCGAGGAGCAGATCGCGCCGGTTTCCTACAAGCGGCAGGATGGCAAGGTCACCACGCATCACCTCGATTTTCGGGTGACGCTCGTGCAGGGCCGCCGGATCGGGATCGCCGTCAAACCCGAAGCGATCGCCAAGACCCATGATTTCCAGTCGGACATCCGCGCCATCCGCACCGCGGCCGTTCCCACTGTCGCCCATGACATCTGCGTCGTGACCGAGCGCAACATCCATCCGGTCACTCTGCATAATGTCAGGCTCTTCCATGCGGCTCGTCGTCCGCAGCCCGAGATCGATGCTATTATTCTCGAAGCCGCCAATTCGTCCCGCGAACCGTCCATCATCCGGCAGTTTCTCGACCAGACCGGTCTGAAGGGGGTGGGTTTCCACGGCGTGGCCCGCGGCATCCGCAGCGGCGCGATCATGCATGTGGATGGGGGGCGCATCACCGGCGACAGCCTGATCCGCGGCGGGGAGGTGGCGTGATGGCGGCCATGGTCGAGAAACAAGCCCGCGTCTTTCTCGAGAAGGGCTGCGAGTTCACCCTGAAGCACCGCGTTGAGACGGTTTCGCGGTCAATATGGCAAAGAGGCCGGACAGCACATCATCGAGTGTTCGGCAGGGGCGGATGCCATAGACTTCTGTGAAGGGCGGCCTGAGGCTCGCCCGTTTCTGCTCAAAGGCTCGCCGCCTTCGACTGCGCAACTCAGAAAGCGGCGTCGGGCGTCAAGGGTTCGATGCTTTACCACAGTGGCCCCTCAATCGCGTTAGCCATCGGACCGGCGATGATGATGTACCCGCCCCCCGACGGCATCGGTGTGCCAGGGTGGGTTTGCAACAATCCATATTGGAGGGCGGTTACATCATTAACGCCCTCTAGGATGACAGTGCAAAGCGCTCAGAACCGCTCCGCTTCAATCGGGCCTGGTTGCCCCACGGGACCCGCCCTTCCCGGCGCACCTTGCGGGCCGCGCCCCCCGGGCGTGCCCGGCTGCCCGCCGCCGCCGCAGTGCGAATCTTTTCCTGCCTTTCCCCCGGCGCCCCCGGCGCCTCCGACGCCGCGCGCGCCGCCCTCGCCTCCCCGCCCACCGACGGTGAGTACGACGAAGGCTGGATTCTCTTCATATTGCCAGCTTCCATTGAGAAGCAGTCCAAGCTGCTGTTCATAGGCCGGCATGGTACTGCCGTCCACGAGGAAATTTTCACCTTCAGGCAGTCGTACGCTCACCGGGGCGCCCGTTCCTCCCGGCCCCCCTGTACCGCCCGTTCCGCCTGTGCCACCACGACCTCCCGGCGCTCCATTGAGGCGACGGTTCTGCTTCTGACAGATAATGTCCCCCGCCCGGTTCTGGCCATTGACCCCTCTTCCACCAGTGCCTCCCGTGCCGCCGGTTTGGCCCCGTCCGCCCTGTTGCCCGTTCCCGATGACAACCACGTGAGACGTACCAGCGATCTCCCCGACATCGATATCGATCGCCCCTGCGCCGCGCCCGGGCACGCCCGGCTTCCCGGGATTGCCGGTAGGACCCGGGCCGCCTGCATAAGTGCAATTCACTTTAATCTTTAGGAACCCAAGATCCATGAGTTCGCAGCCCCGCTCCCCGGAAGCGCCCGTGCCGACACCGGCAGGTAGACCACTTATGGGGGCCGCTTCTGAGTCTAACGGGAAAGACAGGATGACGGTCGGGGCATCGATCCGGACCCGCGGCGCTGCGATCACGAGAGGCGAGCCCCCGGTATCGTAGTTGCCACCATCGAACACGAGCGTGTCTTTTCCCGACACCTCGACAAGAACGACCCCGTCGGCATTTGTCCCGAAAACATTTGAGAACAGAATTTCGTCTGCCATCGCGAAACCCGGCATCGTCAGAAGCGCTGCGAGATAACACGATAGAAAGGCAGGGGAGCTCGCTTTCAGAAAGGCCATTGGGAGAGATCCTCAGGTTGGCTTCACGACAATGAATTGCAATGCAATCGCATCGATCTTTGGAGGCTCCGACCACGCGTCTGGCTGGGTCACACTGATCGAGGCGGTGAATGGCGCGAATACCGGAGCGATGAACCGGTCGAGTTGGTCAAGGATCTTGTCGCTCGTAATGTTGGTCTTCCAATCGGGATAGACGGAACTTGGAATCGAGATGGGCCAGCGGGCAACCTGACGGCTCGCATCGGCATCGGAAAGCGCCGCATCGCTGTAGTAAATGAGCTCGCCGTTGTGGTTCATGGCCCCGATCCGGGGATGCTCAATCGTTAGGACGAACTCGGAATCGGGCGCCTTTCCATTCGCGAAACTGACGTTCGAGATGTTGATCCCGGCGACGACGACATGCTGGGTTACGGGAATGTTCGGGTTCGGCGCGAAGGGAATGGGAATACTTGCCGACGCATGCCCGCTGCGAATCGCGTCGAGAAGAAGCCCGTTCAAAGCGGCAACGAAATCCTCCTTCTTTTTCTGTGCCTCAGGATCGCCGGTATTTCCAGACACCCGCGCCTCGAAGGGGATGGGCAGCATGATGGACCACCCCTCAGCGTCCTGAGCGTCTTTGGAGATGCTTTCGGCCCGCCGGGCGATGGCGAGGAGATTTGCCTTCTGACGCTCCCTCTTTCGCGCCAGTTCAGTCGCAACGATGGCCTGGCCTTCAAACACGGGTGTAATTTCGGCAAGGCTTGCCGCCTCAGGAAGGACGAGCACCTCCGACGGCAGGTCGAGTTCCTCTCCCGCCACGTATCGCAGCGACCGGCGAAGGAGAACCGCGTGTCGGGCCAGGTCATAGAGAGCTTGCCGCGACACGAGATCGGTCGTCTGCCGGTATGCCAACTGGTCGGCGCCATCCTTCAGATCCAGCACCTGGAGATCGCTCAGAAGTGCGGTCAGCCGAAGGGCCTCGGCGCTCTCGAGCTCGTATTGCCGTAGGGATAAAGCCAGTTCCTCCATGATCTTCGTCTGATCTTCGATCATTGTGTCGCGCGAATCGACCAGGCGGACCAGAGTGACATCACGTGCGATGCGCTCGTCGTCAAAGACCACCTCGGCTGTTTCCGCGGTCTCGGCCAAGGTTTCGTATAGCGTCTTGCCGGCCTCCGTCATCGCCTTTAGGGACTTCTTCCACTCCTCGAATTCGTCGTTTTCGCTTGCCGTCATGTCACCCTTCTCGGCAGCATATTTTAGCGCGCTTTCATGCTTTTCCCTTACGGTCGACCAGTTCTTGCGAAGGGACGCCGTATGCTGCTGAATCTTCAAATGGGCTTGGATGATGCCTGAGAGGCTGTCGAGAAGCGCCATTGGCTCGTCGCCATGCTTCTTGGCAGCATAGGCTGCGCTTACGATCCCTGATACGGCCAGCAGGTAGGGGGCAGCTGGCGCGAAGGCGATGCTGCCAATTGCTGCCACGGCCGTGATCCCCTGGGCTACGCCATCGTTGCCGACATAGGTGTCAGCGAGAATCTGGTTCCGGATGCGCTCTTCCTGGTTAACGATCTGGTTGTTCTGGACGGCTATTTCATCTTCGAGTCGCGTCAACTCGCGGTCGATCCGTTCTGCTTCCCGATCGAGGTCCCGAAGACGTTTTTCCGTCTCTCGGAGTTGTGACGAGAGGATATTGATCGACCTTGGATCGACCTCGCCGGTCTCAAAGGCCGAAAGCCCAAGCCGGTCCCAGAGATGAATTTCGCCAATCGACCCATCCCCACCGTAGAGCTGTTCAATTTGCCTGTCGAACCGCGCCAGTCGATCCTCGAGGGGTGTCATCGGCACCGCCGTCTCCAGGAGCCCGAAGAGGTCTGTAGAAGACTGAATGGCCTGTACGACCCGGGCCGCGGCAAGTTCAGCGGTGGCAGAAGTTTGCGCGGAAAGCGCCGGCTCCAGCATGTCGATCTTCCCTAAAAGGAACGCTTGGAGATCCTCGTCATAGGGAGCGCGGGCGAAAAAGCGTTGGACCTTCAGAACTGAAGCCCGGGGCCAGTTCGCTTCCGCGAGGCCTTCCCAGTAGCTCTTGGCATCTTCTTCGAGCGCTATGCCCGTCGATGTGGGAGCGTCCAGAGCGATCCTGTCTAGAGACCGCTCTCTGACGAACGCAATGAGATTCTCCTGAGAGGTAACGGGAGTCCCGTCTCGGTCGACGACCACCTGCGCCCGGAGATCGAAGGACCGGCCCGGGGAAGTCGTCCTGAAAGCAAACGGAACCTTCCGTGCGCCTGCCATGTTGATGCGACGCGCGACGAGGGAGAAATTCTGGACCGAATCCTGCGTGGGTGCCCGAAAGCTTACAACACCCTCAGGCCCGAACCTGACCATCTCGGCCCCAATGAGTAGTCCGCCTTCGTTGAAGCGAAGCGCCATGTTGACGATGACCTCGCGGGCATCGACGATGAGCGTGGTCCGGCCCGAGAGAACTCCGTCGGGCGGGCGGTAAAGGGACGGCCAGTTGATCCGCGAGAGATTAACGATGTCTCCCGAAATAAGGTAAGTCGTTCCACCACCCTGGACGGTATCGATATCTGTGCGATGGATGTAGACCTGCGTATCCTTATCCCAATGCTGTTCCGGGCGATCGAACTGTCGCTCCGAGACCTCAGGCTCCTCGAGAGTGAATGCGCTGAGGAGCTCCTGTCCCAGAAGACTGGATGAAACGAGCATCGCGGGAACCGATGCGCCAGCAGCAAGAATCGCGCGCCGTTTCAACATATCCAGAAATCTCCACTCTCAAATAATGATATCGTGCCGCCGTTCTTCCGTAGGGTCAATTTTTTTGCCCCCTTGCGGCTACATCAAGCACGATCTTCCATCGAGCCCAGAACGGACTGCAGAGCGGTGGCATCCATGCCCGGTCCGCCGGTCTCATTCTCCAACCCGTCCATTCGAGGCGTTCGAGAAACGATCGCCCCCGGACTGCAAGCCACTTCGTATGCTTATTGAGTTAACCTGAAAAGTTATCGACAGCCTTCTATTGTGGGGGCATTCCGCAGCCACGTGCTCGCTGCTATTTCTGTACAGGCAGAAGCGCCGATACGAGGAGCACGACGGACGGGCCGCACGAAAGCGGTTTGCGAAAAGAGGGCATACGCCAGTTTTTCGCAAAAAACACATGAAAACAGTGACTTGTTGACACCTCGGCGGCCTCATGCGAAGTCGCCGGACCCTGCCGTATGCCTTCGCATCCGGGAACTTCGACCGTGAAAGGAGCGGGCCGACCGGAAGACTGAAACCGAAAAGAAAACGCGCACCATGCGAATGATGCGCGCCGAGGTGGGGCGAAGTCCGCCCATGATCATGTGCCACAGATAGAGGCCCTCAAGGGTCCAGGCAAGCAGGACCAGCCCCACCATCCCACCCATCCCTCGCCCGAGCAGCATCGGGGCGAGCCAATGGAGCTGTGCCTGTTTCATGGCAAGAACTGAGAAATACACGCATTTCGATCCGGCACCGAGCAGGGCCAGCCGGTTGATCCCCCGCAGCTCGAAAGGCCATTTCGTCGGCCAGCTGGTGTTCGACCTGAAAGGCAAGCCGCAGTGCCTCGGGTTCGAGAGCCTGCTCGAGTACCAGGCTGCGCTGTGCCTGATCTATCACCACGACGTCGGGGATATCGAGGAACAGGTCGCGCCGGTGGTCTACAAGCGGCGGAGCGGCAAGGTCGCTTCGCATCATCTCGATTTCCGGGTGACGCTCGTGCAGGGCCGCCGGATCGGGATCGCCGTCAAACCCGAAGTGATCGCGATGACCCATGATTTCCAGTCGGACATCCGTGCCATCCGCTCTGCGGCCGTTCCCCATGTTGTCCACGACATCTGCGTGGTGACCGAACGCAACATCCATCCGGTCACCCTGCACAATGCCAAGCTCTTCCACGCGGCGCGTCGCCGGCAGCCCGAGATCGATACCATCATCCTTGAGGCTGCCAACTCTACTCGCGAGCCGTCGACCATCCGGGAGTTCCTTGATCGGACCGGGTTGAAAGGGACCGGCTTTCACGGCGTGGCCCGCGGCATCCGCAGCGGCGCGATCATGCATGTGGATGGGGGGCGCATCACCGGCGATAGCCTGATCCGCGGCGGGGAGGTGGCGTGATGGCGGCCGTGGTCGAGAAACAGGCCCGCGTCTTTCTGGAGAAGGGCTGCGAGTTCACCCTGCGGCATCGGAGCGGCAAGGTCATCCAGGTTCGTCCGGAGGGTTACCTGATCCGCTGGGATGAACACGTCAATCCGCAGACCGGCGAATGCCTCGAGAGTGCAACGTACGTGATGTCCTACAAGGACATAGCCATCGAGAACGACTACGGGACACTGCGCATCCTGAAGCGGCCGCAGGCGAGCACGCCGCGTCCCGGCGGCGTCTCCCGCGTGCAGCGGACCGGTCGCGAGGTGGCCCGCATGCAGTTGAAGAAGGCCTACGTGCAGGCCGCGGATGCCCTGATCACCAAAGGGGAACTGCGCAACATCCGCGATGACTTCGAACGGCTGAAGGACCGGATCGC
>Ga0207882_1000440_pt1 | contig 11083 bp, 10 predicted proteins | sample MalvirmetaMSP103_FD_184228 | JGI IMG/M metagenome (GOLD analysis project Ga0207882, IMG submission 184228) | Marine viral communities from the Deep Pacific Ocean - MSP-103 (SPAdes) | ecosystem: Environmental > Aquatic > Marine > Oceanic | place: Pacific Ocean | collected 2011-05-15 | reverse complement strand
GTGCAATGACGGCTGCCAGAACGCGAAGGTTGCCAATGTCCCCGCCTCTGGGATAGCGAATACTGATACGGCTTTTCAACATGGCTATGTCAGTGACTACCGGGTACCAAAAATGGACTGCCCGTCGGAAGAGGGGATGATCCGCATGGCCTTGGACAGTATTGAGCCCCGGGTTTTACTGGAGTTCGATACACCGAATCGGAAGGTGCGGGTATTCCATGGCGACAATGGGGCTGCCATCGAGGAGAGGATGCGCTCCCTGGGGCTGGGTGCCACGCTCGAAAAAACCACCCCGGTGGGGGAAGAGGATCTAGTCCTGGCCAGGGAGAAGGAAGAGGCAACCGCCCAGGTCGAAGCCGGTATACTGAAGTGGTTGCTGGCCATCAACGGCGTTATGTTCGTGGTTGAACTGACAGTAGGCTGGCTGGGGCAATCCACTGGCTTGATCGCGGATTCTTTGGACATGTTTGCTGATGCCGCCGTCTACGGCGTGGCACTATATGCCGTTGGACACAGTGTGCGGATGAAGCTGCGCGCGGCGCATTTGTCAGGCTGGCTGCAGTTGATTCTGGCGCTGGGAGTCCTGGCTGAAGTCGGGCGGCGATTTGTTTTCGGCAGCGAACCCGTATCCGCGTTAATGATGGGTTTTGGTCTTGTGGCCCTGGCGGCCAACGTCTGGTGTCTGGTGCTTATCGCAAGAAACCGGCACGGCGGCGCACACATGAAAGCAAGTTGGATCTTTTCCGCTAACGATGTCATCGCCAATGTGGGCGTTATCGTCGCCGGTGTATTGGTCGCCTGGACGGGTTCCCGTTATCCCGACCTGGTTATTGGTCTGATCATCGGGCTGATTGTGCTGAATGGCGCCCGGCGAATTCTGCAACTGCGCTATTAGTCTCTGGTCCTTTCTCGCTGCTCGGATTCATGCCGGCAGAATTCCGCGCCTTGGCGGCCTGTTGAAATAGTCTCCGTTCTTACCGGTGCTTATAGAGATTTTTCTGTCAACCATGCCCATAGGTGTGGGCATTCTTGTGCACGTGGTCCGGGTGTTCGAATTCCAGTGTCGAATGACTGATATTGAATTCCTGCTCCAGAGCCTGTTTTATCCTGTACTTGATACTCTCAAGCTGATCCCATGCACTTACCTCGATAATTACATGGGCCTCCAGCGATGCCTCGTGTTCGCCCATCTGCCAAAAATGTACGTGGTGAAGATCGATAACGCCTTCGACATTGGCCAGGGCAACAATGACAGCATCGGTATCGATATCCACCGGGCTGCCCAGCATGAGGGTTCTGATGGTGCCGCCGATTTCTGTCAGACCCAGGTAGAGAATATAGAGGGCAATGCCGATGGTGATGGCAGGATCAACCCAGCGCATGTCGTAGAGTAAAATAAGGGCCCCGCCAATGACCACGGCGACCGACGCGAGTGCATCCGACAGATTGTGAAGAAACAGTGCACGGATATTGACACTGCCTTTCTGCATCGAATACGTGAGCAACGCCGTCAATGCATCTACGACCAGGGCGATACCACCAAGCCAGACGACCCACCAGCCCTTGACTTGAGGAGGATCGATGATTCGTATACCACCTTCGTAGATCAGGTAGATCCCGATAATGATCAAGGTAGTGTAGTTGATGAGGGCTGCAACGATTTCAATTCGTCCGTAGCCAAAGGTCATCTTTGCATCAGCGGGGCGGCGCGCAATTTTTTGCGCGGCGAACGCGATGACGAGTGATGCCATGTCAGAGAAGTTATGCAAGGCGTCCGCGATAAGGGCGAGACTGCCGGTGAAGATACCTCCCCCGATCTGGGCGAGGGTAAGAAAGCCGTTCGCCCAGATGGCTATAGCAACGCGTTTATCCTTGGTCTCTGGGCGCATATGCACATGATCATGACTCATTGGATCGACCTCGTTTGGTGTCTATGTATAAAGGTGTATCTGCTGTATTCAGCTTACTCTATGCTTGGTCTCTCGCCCTCGGAATTCTATTTGTGGTGCAACACCAGACTTAAATTAATGGCAGGTGCACAATTTTACATGAAGTCAAAGAGCTGGATCGTGGTTTCCGGCAACAGCGTGGCTGCATGGGGCGCGACCTCATCCGTGTGGGAATAATCCGCGTCGAATTATCGGTATTGATCGAAAATACAGGATACCTAGACTGCCCCTTGATTCACAACAGATAATAGATCACCTGCTCAATGGGGGCAGGGGGCTTCTGGGCACACCAATTAATCATGGTTGGTGCCGATAACATGCTGGAGAATATTTTGATTAGTTGCCCCAAGTGTGAAGGGGTGTGAGTATGGTGCTACTATGATTTCCCTGATGATTGACCTAAAGGAGAAGCTCATGAAATGTCCAGTATGCGAGAGTGTTGATCTGACGATGGCCGATCGACAAGGTGTGGAAATTGATTATTGCCCCAAATGCCGGGGCGTGTGGCTGGACCGGGGGGAGCTGGACAAGATCATCGAGCGTAGTGCCGTAGAACTGGCGCCGCCACCACGTCGCGAGCCAGAACCCCGAGGCTATGACAAGCACGGCGGTTACGGCAAGCATGGAGGCCATGGCAAACATGGGTATCGCCGCAAGTCCTGGTTGTCGGAAATTTTTGATTAGACAGGTTTGTTCAGGCGGCGCAACTCGGGTGGACATGGGCCTGCCTGGTGTCACCGCGGCGCAGGATCCTTACGTCTGGACTTTGACCTGGGGCCTTGACGCGCACCGCGGTCATCTGGTGGTCAAGGATGCGATACGTTGTGTTGGCGGAGGTGAACGTCACCCTTAGAGGAAGCAAATCATGGGACATCATCTTTTCCGGCGACCCAAACACAGACGGTATCGCGACATGGGTGGGTATTATGAGGGCGATGACCATTCCGGCTATCGCGAACGCAGAGCCCTGCCGGTGCTGAATATTCCGACCTCGGTCATCGTGGCCGGGCTGGTCATATGGTCTGCGCTTTCGCTCGGCGCTTGGTGGCTGGTCGATCCGGTCCTCTCCTGGATCTCCGGTGCAGCCGGGCCACTGGCCGATACCGGAGCGGGGCTTGCGAAGTGGTTTGGCCTTGGGGAGGAAGCCACGGCTTTACGTGATGCGGCCAATATTGAGGGGCTGCTCGGCTGGGCGGGTGGATCGATTCATTTTCTTGTCAAGACGGTCGTTCTGCTGGTTTGGGTTGCAGGGCTGATCGCGCTGATTGCAATACCCGCTGTCCTGCGACGAGGACAACGGCGACAGTAGTGCCCGAAGACTGATCGGAACCACCTTGCGCATGACATCCGAACCTCCGGTCATGACCGGACCGCTTCTCTTTCTCGACCATGTCGAGAAATATGTGTTACGGCTCTCTGTCCTTTTCATTGCGGACAATGGCGAGTGCCCGGAGCCAATCGAAACGGTCCACGGCGTACATACAGCGGAAATCCTCGCGGAATACGATCATATGACCGTTTGGCGAGCACGCTTCGACCTGCCCGCAAACCGCTCGTCCTGTTATGCCTGGAACGGCCAAAGTTACTCCTTGGCAAGTGATTTTCGAGGCGATATACGGATCGCCTATGTGTCCTGCAACGGCGAGCAAATCGGCGATCTGGAGCGCGAAGGGTCCGAGCGCAATGCGATGTGGGCACGCCTGACAGAAGATCACCGGAACGCGCCGTTTTCCCTGCTGCTGCACGGTGGCGATCAGGTCTATGCTGACCAAGTCACCGAGGGTCACCCCCTGAGCGAGGACTGGCCCGAACATATCCCCAAGGATCCTTCGCGCGCCGATCTTGCCGATTTGCGCCATTATTTGCGCGAACGCTTCCTGGAGCGCTACGTGGCGCTTTATCGTGCGCCGGAATTTGTCTGGATCGCCGCGCGCGTGCCGTCTCTCATGCAGTGGGACGACCACGATATTTGCGATGGCTGGGGATCGCTACCGGGGTCGAAGACCGACACACCGGTCGGCCAAATCCTGTTTGATGTTGCCCGCGAGAGTTTTTTGACCTTTCAGCATGCCGCAGTAGATGGTGATCTGCCTGAACGGTTCCACGATCCTGCCGGGCTGCATCTGGGCTGGAGTGTTCGCACAGCCGGTCTGCGCCTCCTTGCACCTGATATGAGGTCGGAGCGTACGCGCCACGAGGTAATGGGGGACGGCGGCTGGAAGATGATTCGAGCTGAGGCCTCGACCCCGGTGCAGGGTCACACGTTCCTGATGTCCAGCGTGCCGTTGCTGGGTCCACGCCTGTCGGTGCTTGAGGCTCTGATGGTCGCCATCCCCAAAATGCAGAAATACGAGGACGATCTGCGCGATCAGTGGCAAAGCCGCGCTCACCGTGACGAATGGTGCGATATGCTTCGGGTGATCCGGGACATGGCGCTTGCCAACGGCCATGATGTCACGGTGCTTTCGGGGGAAATCCACCTGGCGACGCGTGCCACGATGAAGCTCGGCGCCGGTCGCTGGTTACACCAGCTGGTTGCCTCGGGCATTGCGCATCGCGCCCCGCCAAGGGTGTGGGCACGAATTCTGGGGGCCCTTGCACAATTTGGTGAATCGCCGCTCAAGGCGTGTCCGATCCGAATCCCATGTATCCCCGGTCAGAAGTCGCGCTATATTGCGGAACGCAACTATCTGGTGCTTGAGCGGCGTTCAGATATATGGCGCGCCCGTTGGGCTCTGGAAGAGAGCGGGATAACACCGCCCCTTATTCTGTGATAATAATCTTCACACATGTATGTAAGGCCGCTAGCGCGGTCGTCGGAGTTTGCGCAGCCGATGATCCAGCACCAATGACCTGTAAATTGTGTGTTATTACCTGCCTTTTTCAATCCGTCATTCACGTCAAGCAGAAGCTCGAACAAATGAACACGCCTTGTATCCCCATCCAGGAAGAGTGGTCCGAGAGTTTGTTCGATCCACTTCATTGGGAGCTTCCTGCAACGGCTTCCTGTTGTCTGGTTGATTACACCGACATTTCCGCATTGGATACCCTACCCACGGGTGTAACAGGTGGAGCAAAACGAAATGCGAGCAAGCGCAGTGCGTTGAACACGACGACAATAGTCGACCCTTCGTGAACCGCCACCGCAGGTCCAATCCCAAGACCGAGAATCGTCGCGGGAACCAGCAAGGCAACAACGCCCAGGCTGAACCACAGGTTCTGTCGAATGATTGAGCTCGTCGACCGGCTCAACGCCACGGCGAAGGGCAAATGGTTCAGGTTATCCGCCATCAGAGCCACATCGGCGGTTTCCAGCGCGACATCCGAGCCCGCCGCGCCCATGGCAATGCCGACTGTGGCGTTCGCCATCGCGGGAGCGTCGTTGACGCCGTCGCCAACCATCGCTACTTTAGCCTCTGCGCGCAGTTTTTTGATCGTCTCCACCTTATCATCGGGCATCAGATCACCGCGTGCCTCGTCAAGGCCGACAGCCCGCGCGACAGCGTCCGCGACCTGCTGATTGTCGCCAGAGATCATGATCATCCGGCGAATGCCGATCGTGCGCAGCGTCTCTATCACCGCCGGTGCCGCTTCGCGCGGCGTATCCATCAGCCCAATCACGCCAAGATATCGGTCGCCTTGGCGAACAACCATCGTGGTGCGGCCGTTCGCTTCCAATGCTTCTATTTGGATCTTCAGAGAAGGAGGAATGGCAGGGCCGCCAATCTCCGCGAACAGGTCATCCTTACCGATGTAGGTTGTCTCGCCCTCGACGTCTGCCACGACCCCGCGGCCCGTAATGCTGCGCAGGTTCAATGACTCGGCGGCAGGCGTATCGCCCAGGCGTTCGCGTCCACCCCTGACAACGGCAGCGGCGAGGGGATGGTCGCTCAACATCTCGACCCCAACCGCCACCCGCAGAAGCTCCTCTTCCGCTACGTCATCGGCCGTCACCACATCGACGAGCTTCGGCTTGCCTTCTGTCAGTGTGCCGGTCTTGTCGAAGGCGATGGCCGTCAGCCGCCCCAGATTTTCGAGCGGGGCACCGCCTTTGATCAGAACACCGCCACGGGCGGCGCGTGCGACCCCGCTGAGAACCGCGCTTGGCGTCGCGATCGCAAGCGCACAGGGGCTTGCCGCTACCAGTACAGCCATGGCGCGATAGAAGGTGTCGCTGAAAGGTTCGTCGACGACGAAGCCCGCAAACAAAAGCGCAACGGCAAGAACCAGAACCGCCGGTACAAAGATGCGTTCGAACCGGTCGGTCAGGCGCTGGGTGGGCGATTGGTTGGTTTCGGCCTCGTTCACCATCTTGACGACGCGGGCGAGGGTCGAATCCGCCGATGTGCGCGTGACTTGAATTTCCAACGCACTGCCGCCGTTGATCGTACCGGCAAAGACACGGTTTTCGGCATCCACGAGGTCGGGTTTTTCCGCGGCAACGGTCGCATCCCCGACGGGTGATTTGTCCACCGGCACGCTCTCGCCTGTGATCGGTGCTTGATTGACGCTGCTTTCACCCTTGATGACGAACCCGTCCGCGGCCAGACGCTCGTTCGGCTTCACCAGCACGATGTCACCGACCCGCAAAGCATCGACGGCGATCTCTTCGACCTTGGCATCCCGGCGCACGGTGGCGGTTTTGGGCGCCAGGGCGCCAAGCGCTTCGATGGCCCGCTTGGCGCGACCCATGGCATAGCCTTCCAGCGCATGGCCAAGACTGAAGAGGAGCAGCAACAATGCGCCCTCGGCCCATTCACCAAGCGCTGCCGCGCCCGCCGCCGCCACCAGCATCAGAAAATCAATCTCGAACCGGCCAGTGCGCACACTGTCAATAGCCTCGCGCAGGGCGTAGTAGCCGCCGAAGAAATAGGCGGGCACGAGGACGAACAGGGGTGCCCATGGCGGCGTCGCCACGAACTTCGGCAAAAGCCAGCCAATCAGCAACAGCGCACCGCACAAGGCCACAAAAATAAGTTCCGTTTGCGCACCAAATATGCCGCCATGCTCATGATCGTGTGCTTCTCCAGTCGGCTCATGCGGTCTGGATTCGTCTTGTACCAGCGACAGTCTCATGTTCTGAAGGGCATTGCGCAGAGTGTTTTCATCAGTTTGCCTTCGATCAAATTCAATCCGCAGCGGCCCCTTGGCATTGGCCTCGGCCTCTACAACCCCCGGGAGACTGCGCAGCTGTGCGCTGACCGCTCTTGCCCGACGTTGATCCGGAATACCTTCAACCTGCCACACGAGGTGCCCGAACTGAGAGGTAATCTCTGCCCCGAACGCCTTGGCGACTTCGCGGACTCGTTCAAGCGAAAGCAATGCGGGGTCGTAATGAATACATAGCTCCATGCCCCCACCGCTTTCTGTATTGCGAACGTGGGCGATAGAGACACCTTCACGAGTTTCCAGGCTCTCGGCTAGCCGCTGTGCACAAGCCCCATGCGCATCCGGCGTGTCGGGAAGGAGGAGCGGGAGGTCAAGGCGAAGTGTTTTATCCATGGTTGCACATCCTATCTTTTGTTGAAACCAAAACGCGACTGGGATCGGTACCTGGAATATGCTGCGAGACTAACGCAAAGCCGCAGGCACACAACGCTGCTGCCGCGCTGGCGATTGTTCTGCTCGCAAGCTGCAATTGCAATTTCCAAGCCAACTTCTTTCTCCAGTGTTTTTGTCTTTATCCGTTAAAGTAGACGTAGATGATATATTCTGCACCGAATTCACTGTTTGACACTTCTGCCCGGTGTGTGCGTCAGGTTGACAATAGCGCGACACCAATCGATATAGAGCACATGGGGCTTATGCAAGCGCAATACGAGCTGACGCGTGATTGTCTCCTCTACTGGTTTTCTACATGATATCCCTGTGTGATGTGTTCTTGGGCCTCACGGGCATCCAGTTCCCTCGTCGAGTTTCCTGTACGAACGAAATACCGTGCGACTTTTCCGTCTTGGAGGTAGATCGGAGCATACGCTTTTTCAACAACGATGCGGCAGACTTGGCGGTCGTCTATCACCGGAAACTGGCAGTGAACGAGCGTGCAGGCGTGCGCACCAAGCGTTGTGCGTACCAGGTCCATGATTGCTCGCTCAAAACCGTCCGTATTCTTGTGCCTCAAGGTTTGGCAGTCCGCCTCGATCCCGATAATTTGACCGTCATCGTCTATTCCGATTATTAGGCTGCCCCCGCGATGGTTCATTAATCCCACTATGGATTTGGCGACCACCATTTCAAGAGACTTGTTAGATTCCTGCTTACGCTGGTCCCACCGAAGCGAGGATTTGAATTCCAGACACTCGCTCTCACCTGCATCCACGAGATACAAGAGATTCATATCCAGTTCTTTTTCCAACCACGAAACGCGTCTTTGTTGTGCGTCGAGTGTGCGGGAGTAGGCGCTGATGACGATAGAGAATGAGGCACCAATCAACGCGAAAATGGCGTTCATGGGGACCAGTTCAAACCAAGCATTAGTTTGTAATCTAGTTATAGCAAAATCCCAGATACTTTCTGACGGAATATCGAACTGACTCTTGAATTCCAGAAAGAAAACTGCCGTGATCAGCGGATGTAACAGTAAAACGCCGAGGATAGCCCCTAGCGCGCCATGGAATGCTAATCTTCGAATAAATGGAGAGATTTGCTTTGGTGGTCTGCTCTTCATGATAGTTACTTAGTACTCCATGTGTCAGTTTTCGGTTAGTTAGGCGCGGTTTTGGATAATAGTTGCAATGCATCGGCGGTGTCCGTAACTTTCCATGAGGTCAAGGAGCTGGATTATCGTCTCCAGTAACATCCCGGCTGCGTGGCAGCCCGGCCAGGTCAGTGTGGGAATTAATCCCGGTCAATTATCGGCCTTTGGCCGAAGGCACAAGATCCACGGCCCGCTCTTGGATTGACAATAGCCGATGTCGGCGGTCTGTGAATCCGGTACTGGCGTCGCCAAACAATGCGGTTATGCGCTCATTTGGCCAGCGCGCAGGGATCACTGCAAAATACCGCCGATACTCCCGCCGCTCGCGCATGTTTTCAAACTGTTCCGCTGTTACCGCTCGAGCCCGCCCCTGAGAGTAAAAGCGCGCGGAGAATGGCAATTTATCCAAATATAGTAAGGGGCTGTCGGCGGGCCTGCTCTGGCGACTGTAGTAGTTGACCAGGCTCTTCTCCGACTTGACGAGGGTTAAGCTGTTGCCGACAGTGATAACGACACTAGTCAACAGCAGCGGGGTGATAGCGGCAGCAGGTGCGCGCAGGCGCCCGGGCCACGACTGCGCACTCAGCGCCGAAACCGGTCTTGCGATCAGTATCGCCGCAAAGGGTAACGAAGGCAGCGCATACGTCCACAGAATATTGCCCGCGAGAGTAAAAAGTAGCAGCGGCCCCAGAGCATAAAGCAGTAACAGCAGCGTCATCCGGTCATTCAAAATGCGTTTTGCCGCCAATCGCCTTCTCACCGTGGCAGCAATGAGCATAAACAGGGCCAGTATCCCCCACGGGAAGCTGGCCATGAGCCAGAAAACCCAGATGGTGCCCCGCGGATATTGATGCGCACGGCCATAGAGATCCCCCGCCCAGCCGGGCACGACAAACCGGCGGAAGTGCTCGCCGACGAGGAAATAATCCAGAAATCCCGGGGTCTGGAGTTCCGCCAACATACCAGGGCAGTACCAGAACGGCGGTTATCAAGCCTCCCCGCAGCCACGGCAGCGCTTTCAAATCGCTGAGTTTCCCGCCTCGAAACAATAACCACAACACAATCGGAATTCCCACCAGCACGGCTGCCAGTGGTCCTTTGGACAACAGTCCGATGGTCAGGCCCAAAAAAAATAACCAGCGCCAGGCAAAGCCCTGTTCCTGCGTCGCCAGGCAGAAACTCACGAGCGAGAGTGTTGTCCCAAGCGCCAAGAAGGCATCCGTCATCACAGCGCCGGCGCTTACATAGGTCAGGGCCATACTGGAAAAGATCAGTGCCGACCAGCGGGCTACGTGACTGCCCCAAAGCTGCAAGGCGAGCCGCCATGTGAGATAGACCATGCCGATAGTGGCTAGCCACGACGGCAAGCGCAGGGCGAACTCTGACAGTCCAAATAATTTGATTGCCGCAGCCTGTGACCAGAATGACAGGGGAGGTTTTCCCCAGAATGGTACGCCCGGTTCGAACCAGGGGGTGATCCAGTCCCCCGTTTCTACCATCAATCGTGCAATTTCCGCATATCTCGGCTCCGTGGTATCGGAGAAAGGAAATATCGCCATACCGACAAAACGACTTAAAAGAATCGCTGCCAGAGCCAGCAGCCAATAGTTATATTTCGGCAACATTGTTAAACGGCTCCTGCTGGACTGATCGGATGCAGTATTTTGCTTGCTGGTTTTCGATAATTTCCTCGGCGATATAGATGGGTCTCTGCTTGGTCTCCAGGTAAATCTTGCCGATGTATTCACCGACTATGCCGATGCTGAACAACTGAACTCCGCCCAGGAAAGTGATGATGGACACCAGGGATGGATAGCCGCTGGTTGGATCTCCAACCAATAGCGCTTTAATAAAAATCCAAAGCCCCCAGGCGAGCCCTGAAGTGGCGGATAAAATTCCCAAGCCGATCGCCCATCGCAATGGCGATACTGAAAACGACGTCAACCCCTCAAAGGCGAGTCCGACAAGCGCCGGATAGCTCCACTTGGTCTCGCCAGCTACGCGAGGCTCCCGCTCATACTGTAGGGTGTGGGTAGGCATGCCAATCCATGCATATAGCCCTTTCATATATCGATTGCGCTCATTGAGGCTGAGTAAAGCGTCAATTGCTTTTCGGCTCATCAGCCTGAAATCACCGGTATCCACAGGAATTTCGGTACGGCTTGAGACATTGAGCAGCCGATAGAACAGGTGGGCGCTCAAGCGCTTGAGCCGGGAATCGCCGTTACGGCAACGCCGCTGCATCAGTACCACCTCGGAACCGGATTGCCATGCATCGACCATGGCCGGAATATATTTCGGTGGATCCTGCTTAGACTCAATTTCCAAGTGCAACACCTCACTGAAGGTAGAGTGTTGCGATGGGAACGAAATACCAGCATCTGAGCAGTGAAGAGCGAGCCGTGATCATGATTGAACACCAACGGGGCAGCAGTTT
>Ga0207882_1000439_pt1 | contig 11101 bp, 14 predicted proteins | sample MalvirmetaMSP103_FD_184228 | JGI IMG/M metagenome (GOLD analysis project Ga0207882, IMG submission 184228) | Marine viral communities from the Deep Pacific Ocean - MSP-103 (SPAdes) | ecosystem: Environmental > Aquatic > Marine > Oceanic | place: Pacific Ocean | collected 2011-05-15 | reverse complement strand
GGTGACGGGGGTGGTGGTGTAGCCCTCGCGCTCGATCATGCCAGCGGTGGTCGCCGCCGGAGCTGTGGTCTCCAGCTCGGCTTCGCCTTCGGCCATCTCGGTTTCGACCTCGGCCTCCATGGTCTCGAGCTCGGCTTCGCCCTCGGCCATTTCGGTTTCGATCTCGGTCTCCATGGTCTCGAGCTCGGCTTCGCCCTCGGCCATCTCGGTCTCGACCTCGGTGGTCGTGGTCTCGCCGGCGGCCGGGACCGTGGCGGTATCGGTCGCCATTTCGGTCTCTTCACCCTCGGCCATGGTCGCGGTGGCAGCCGCGGTGGCGGCGGCACCGGTCTGCTCGACCATGCCCGGCTCGGCGGCTTCGCCATTGGTCATGGCGGTGTCTTCGACGGAGGCGCGCTCAAAGGCCGGAGCCGCTTCGAGAGCTTCCTGGCTGGAGTTGATCACGAGGAACCGCTCGCCGTTCTCGTCGTCATAGGTGCGGATCTGATCCATCGTTACGGCGACGTCCTTTTCGCCGATCCCAAGGAAGCCGCCAACGCCGACGATTACGGCCTGAACCGCGCCATCTTCGGAGATCACGAGGTCGTTGATCTCGCCGATATCATCCCATTCCTGTTCGGCGAAGTTGATCATATCGCCGTTGGAGCCCAGTTCCTGCTCGGAGGAATAGAGGCGCATGCCCATCAGGTTGGAGGCGTAGAAGTCGTCAGCGGTGACTTCGTAGGCGCCCATGCCCATGCTGTGGGATTCGGCGTAAGCGGTCGTGCCCATGACGAGCGCGGTCGCGGCGGAGGTAAGAAGAAGTTTCATTGTTCCAGACCTTTCGTCCTTCAACGGACCCCGCATCCCCTGACGAAGATCACTGGCCCGTGTCTGACGAAAGAACACCCCGGTCTCGACGCCGGTTGCATGGTTTGAAGGATTTTTTTGCGCAACCGGAAGGGCTGGCTGGATCTGGCGCAGCCTCCGAAGCGAAATAGGCTGAAAAGGGCCGAAAACAGGGGTTTCAAGCCTCAGGATCCTCCGATGGCAGCCTCTCACTCAGCATCTCAAAGGCCTGACCCGCCGCCAACAGGCAGCTTTGCCCGTCGGCACGGGTCACGAGCAGGGTCCAGCTGCCTGTGGCGTCCGAGGCGAAGACCTCGATCACCTGATTGGCCCCGTCGAGTGCGATGGCCTGACGGCTTTCGCCATAGCGTTCGGCCAGCTGCGTGACGATCATCTCATGCGTGCCGCAGCGCGGGGACGAGGCGGCGGGCAGGGCCAGCGCGCAAAGCGGCAGCGCCAGCAACATCAGTCGGGTCGGGGTCATCGCGGTCTCCTTCGGAGGGATCGGCTTGGGGCCTTGTTTCCAGACTGCCGCAGCGGCGCGAAGATGCGGTTAACGGGGCCGCCGTTGCGTCCATGCGTCCGGCGAGGCACTGTCGCGGGCATCCCCTTGTCGAAGGTCCGCTCATGCCATTCCGCTCCCTGCTCTATGTTCCGGCCTCGAACCCCCGCGCCCTGGAAAAGGCGCGCGATCTGCCTTGCGACGCGTTGATTTTCGATCTTGAGGACGCCGTCGCCCCCGCCGGCAAGGAGACGGCGCGAGAACGCCTCGGGGCTGCGCTGGCACAGGCCGGATCGCGCGGCGGGACGCGGCTGGTGCGGATCAACGCCCTCGGCTCGCCTTGGGGCGAAGCGGATCTCGCGGCGCTGGCGGCATGGGACTGTGATGGGGTGGTGGTGCCCAAGGTCGATGGTTTGGCGGATCTCGATGCGGTGGCGGCGCGCACCACGAGGCCGCTTTGGGCGATGATCGAGACTGCGCGCGGCGTTCTGGCGGCCCCCGAGACCTGCGCGCATCCCCGGCTCGCCGGCATCATCATGGGCACCAACGATCTCGCCCGCGACCTCGGCCTGCGCGCCCGTCCCGACCGGATGCCGCTCTGGGCGGCTCTGCAGGGCACGCTGCTCGCGGCGCGGGCGCGGCAGGTGCTGGCGATCGACGGGGTGTGCAACGCGCTCGACGACCCTGCGCGGCTCGGGGCCGAATGCGAACAGGGCCGCGACATGGGCTTTGACGGCAAGAGCCTGATCCATCCCGCGCAGATCGCGGCGGCCAACGCGGCCTTCGCACCGAGCGCCGAGGAGGTTGACCTCGCTCGCCGCCGCATCGCCGCCCACGAGGCGGTGATGGCGCAAGGGCAGGGGGTGGCGGTCGTCGATGGCGAGATCGTCGAGGCGCTGCATGTGCAGAGTGCCTGGGCGACACTCGAACTGGCGCGCATCGTCGCCGAGGGAGAGAACTCATGATCCTCGTGGTGCTGGGCTTGGGCCTGTGGAGCGCAGCGCATCTGATGCCGCAACTCGTCCCAGAGCTGCATGCCCAGCTCGGACGCCGTGCGCGGCCTGTGGTGGCGGTGACGGTGCTGCTCGGCCTTCTGTTGATGATCCTCGGCTATATCGGCTGGGATTCGGCGTATCATCGGATCCCCGCGGCGTGGACGCGGCATCTCAACAACCTGATGATGCTCGTCGCGGTCTATCTGTTTGCCGCCTCTGGGGCCAAGACCCGCATCGCCGTGGCGCTGCGCCATCCGCAGCTTCTGGCGGTGTCTCTGTGGTCGGGGGCGCATCTTCTTGCCAATGGCACATGGTCGGCGCTGGTGCTGTTCGGGGGACTCGGGCTTTGGGCGGTGAGCGAGATGGCGCTGCTCGACGCGCGCGTGCCCGTCACGACACGCCCGGCCCCCGTGACGATGGCGCGCGAGCTGCGCACCGTGATCATCGCGGTGGTGGTTTTCATCCTGATCGGGCTGGTGCATGGCTGGGTCGGACCCAACCCTTTCGGAGCCATCTCATGAAGATCTACCGTTTTCTCACCGGGGACGACACTTCGGCCTTTTGTCACAAGGTCACCGAGGCGCTGTCCAAGGGCTGGGAGCTCTATGGAGAGCCTAGCTATGCCTATGACTCGGCCAATGGCGTCATGCGCTGCGGGCAGGCCGTCACCAAGGAGGCGGATGTCGCCTATTCCGCCGATCTCAAGCTGGGTCAGCTCTGAGCAGGGGCGGATCGTCGCAGGATCTGGGCAGACGCGCGCGCCTGCCTAGATCAGCACCATGTCCAGGCACCAAACTTCGCCATTCCGATCTCCCTGCGTGATCACAGTTTCGAATGCTGTGATCACAGCCAGCGGATTCTCACCCTCTGTAACGAATTTTCCGTGCTTTCCGCGGTCGTCACGGGTGACAGGCCGCCCAAAATCGCTAGGGATAAGCCAGCCGGGGCCGCCCATGCGCAGGCCCGCACGCCAGATAAGGACGACGCCATGGCCGATGTGAACCGGGGCAACCGCCCGCTTTCGCCCCATATGACGATCTATAGATGGCCGATCACCGCGATCACCTCGATCCTCACGCGGATCACCGGCAATGCCATGATCGTGTCGGCCGCGCTGATCGTCTGGTGGTTCGCCGCTGCCGCCGCCGGGCCCGAGAGCTTTGCAACCGCTGACGGGTTCCTGCGCAGCTGGTTCGGTGATCTGGTGATGTTCTTCTCGGTGCTTGGCCTGTGGTATCACACGCTGGCGGGCATCCGGCACCTGATCTGGGACGAGGTGAAGCTTCTGGAGATCGACAAGGCCGAACTGCTCAGCCAGATCATCCTGATCGTCTCGGTCCTGCTGACCATCTTCACCGTCGTCGTACTCTGAGGGGCACCCGCATGGCTTACCTGACCGACCGCAAGCGTGCCCACGGCCTCGGGGCCTCGCACTCCGGCACCCGCCAGCATTGGCGCATGAGCATCTCCTCGGTGGCGCTCGCGATTCTGATCCCGCTCTTCGTCTTCACCTTCGGCGCCATTCTGGGCGGCACTTATGAAGAGGTGGTGATCTATTATCAGCGTCCGATCCCGGCGGCGATCGCGGTGCTGACCTTCATCGTCGGCTTCTGGCACTTTCGCGCCGGCGCGCAGATCATGATCGAGGATTACGCCCAGGGCTTCACCCGCAAGGCGCTGATCATCGGCGTGACCTGTCTTTCCTATGCTCTGGCCGCGATCGGCGTTCTCGCCCTGATCCGCCTCGCCCTCTGATCGGAGACCCCTCAATGGCAGCCTACGAATACGAGACCCACGAATTCGACGTGGTGGTGGTCGGCGCCGGTGGTGCCGGTCTGCGCGCGACCCTTGGCATGGCCGAGCAGGGCCTGCGCACCGCCTGCATCTCCAAGGTCTTCCCGACCCGCAGCCACACCGTGGCCGCGCAGGGTGGCATCGCCGCCTCGCTTGGCAACATGGGCCCCGACAGTTGGCAATGGCACATGTACGACACGGTGAAGGGTTCCGACTGGCTCGGTGACACCGACGCCATGGAATACCTCGCCCGCGAAGCCCCGAAGGCGGTCTACGAGCTGGAGCATTACGGTGTGCCCTTCTCACGCACCGAAGAGGGCAAGATCTACCAACGCCCCTTCGGCGGCCACACCACCGAATACGGCGAAGGCCCGCCGGTGCAGCGCACCTGTGCCGCCGCCGACCGCACCGGCCACGCGATCCTGCACACGCTCTATGGCCAGTCCCTCAAGCAGAAGGCCGAGTTCTACATCGAGTATTTCGCCATCGACCTGCTGATGGACGATGACGGCACCTGCCGCGGCGTTCTGGCCTGGAAGCTCGATGACGGCACGATGCATGTCTTCGCTGCCAAGACCGTGGTTCTGGCGACGGGCGGCTATGGCCGCGCCTATTTCTCCGCCACCTCGGCGCACACCTGCACCGGCGACGGCGGCGGCATGGTGGCGCGGGCAGGCCTGCCGCTGCAGGATATGGAATTCGTGCAGTTCCACCCGACCGGCATCTACGGCGCTGGCTGCTTGATAACCGAAGGCGCGCGCGGCGAGGGCGGCTATCTCACCAACTCCGAAGGCGAGCGCTTCATGGAGCGCTATGCGCCGACCTACAAGGATCTCGCCTCGCGCGACGTGGTCTCGCGCTGCATGACCATGGAGATCCGCGAGGGGCGCGGCGTCGGCAAGGATGGCGACCACATCCACCTGCACCTCAATCACCTGCCGCCCGAGACCTTGGCCGAGCGTCTGCCCGGCATCTCCGAGTCGGCGCGGATCTTTGCGGGCGTGGATCTCACCAAGGAGCCGATCCCGGTGCTGCCGACCGTGCATTACAACATGGGCGGTATCCCGACGAACTACTGGGGCGAGGTGCTCAACCCCACGGCCGAGAACCCCGACGCGGTGACGCCGGGCCTGATGGCGGTGGGCGAGGCGGGCTGTGCGAGCGTTCATGGCGCCAACCGTCTCGGCTCCAACTCGCTCATCGACCTCGTGGTGTTCGGCCGCGCCGCGGCGATCCGGGCGCGCGAGGTGGTCGATCCCTCGACCACCGTGAAAGCCCCGGCCAAGGCGGCGATCGAAAAGGCGTTCGAGCGTTTCGACGGGCTGCGCCATGCCAAGGGCGGGACCCCCACCGCCGAGCTGCGGCTTGAAATGCAGCGCAACATGCAGGCCGATGCGGCGGTGTTCCGCACCGACAAGACCCTCGCCGAGGGCATGAAGAAGATGGAGGCCACGGCGGCGAAGATGGACGACATCCATGTCACCGACCGCAGCCTCGTGTGGAACTCGGACCTGATGGAAACGCTGGAACTGGCCAACCTGATGCCCAACGCGCTGGCCACCATCACCGCCGCCGAGGCGCGCAAGGAAAGCCGTGGCGCCCATGCGCATGAGGATCATCCCGATCGCGACGACGAGACCTGGCGCAAGCATTCCCTTGCCTGGATCGACGGCAACACCGCGCGGCTCGACTATCGCCCGGTGCATCTCGACCCGCTGACCACGGCCGATGAAGGCGGCATCGATCTCAAGAAGATCGCGCCCAAGGCGCGGGTCTACTGATGCGCGCGGCGCTGCTTCTGGCGCTGCCGCTGATGGCCGGGGCCTGCACGCAGGCCCCGCTGTCGCCGCTCGACGCGGCGCGGGTCTGCGAGGAGCGGGCTCGTGCAGCCCAAGGCCCGACGGGCAATGTCAGCGTCGGCGCCAGCTCGCGCGGTGGGCTGTCATCGGGCATCTCGATCGGGGTGACCGACGACTATCTACGCGGCCGCGACCCTTTCGAGGTCTATGAGAACTGCGTCGTGGCCCGCAGCGGCCAGATGCCAGTGCGCCCGCCGAGGCTCAGGTGAACGCGGCGGCGCGAACCGATCAGGAGGCATGGCACGATGCGGGCAACGCTTCGCATCTGCGCCATGTTCACCTGATCGACACGGCTTGCGCCTCCGACAATCTCGGCGACGAGATCATCATGGACCGGTGCCGCGCCGAAATCGCGCCGCTGCTGCGCGACGCCTATGTCACGACCTCGGCCGGGCATGACGGTCTCGGACCCTCGGGCCGCCGCGCCGCTGCCGCCGCCGACATCGTACTGATGCTCGGCACCAACGCGCTCTCTGCACGGTTCCGGCTCGGCTCGGACTACATGTGGCGGATCATGCCCCGCGACCTTTCCGCGCTGCGCGGCAAAGTCGTGCTGGTGGGAGTCGGCGGCAACCGCGACTTCGACCGCGTGCACCCGCTGCAGCGCCGCCTGTTGAGGCACGTCCTTTCGGCAAGGCACCTGCATTCGGTGCGTGATCACGTGGCGCTGCGCCTGCTTGAGGAGATCGGCCTCAAAGGCGTCATGACCTCCTGTCCGACCCTGTGGTCGGCGCCGCGTGAGATGGGCGGCGAGGGGCCAGCGCGGCGCGCGGTGTTCACGCTGACCCGCCATCTCGCGCATGACACCGACGCGGATTTGCTGGCGGGACTTCGCGAGGTCTATGACGAGGTCTGGTTCTGGCCGCAGCAGCCGCGCGATCTCGCGCATTTGCGACGCCTGCCTGGTCATGAAGCAGTGCGCCTGCTGCCGCCCAACCTTGCGGCCTATGACGCCTTTCTCGCCGCCGGAGCGGTCGACGTGGTCGGCACACGGCTGCACGGCACGATCCGCGGCCTGCATCATGGTCAACGCGTCCTCGTGGTCGAGGTCGATCACCGGGCGCGCGAGATCGCCGGTCGCTCGGGGCTCGCCTCCATCCGGCGCGACGAGATCGCGGCAGGCCTGCTGCCCGAGCGTCTGAACAGCGCTTGGCAGCAGACTCTGACCCTGCCTTCGGAGGCCATCTCGGCCTTCTTTGGCCAATTCGACCCAGCGTGGAGCCAGAGCCGGAAAACGGCCGCGGTTCCGACCCCCCATTTCGACAAGAGGTGACCCATGGTCCAACTGACGCTTCCCAAGAACAGCCGGATCACCCATGGCAAGACCTGGCCCAAGCCTGAGGGCGCGACCAATCTGCGCAAGGTCCAGATCTACCGTTGGAACCCCGATGACGGGAAAAATCCGCGCGTCGATACCTATTTCGTCGATGTCGACAATTGCGGGCCGATGATTCTCGACGCGCTGATCAAGATCAAGAGCGAGATCGATCCGACACTCACCTTCCGCCGGTCCTGCCGCGAAGGGATCTGCGGCTCCTGCGCGATGAGCATTGATGGCATCAACACGCTGGCCTGCACCTACGGCATCGACGAGGTGAAAGGCGACATCAAGATCTACCCGCTGCCGCACATGCCGGTGGTCAAGGATCTGATCCCCGACCTGACCCATTTCTATGCCCAGCACGCGAGCATCAAGCCGTGGCTGGAGACCGAGACCAACACGCCGGCCAAGGAATGGCGCCAGTCGATCGAGGATCGGCGCAAGCTCGATGGTCTTTACGAGTGCATCATGTGCGCTTCGTGTTCGACAGCCTGCCCATCCTACTGGTGGAACGGTGATCGCTATCTCGGGCCGGCCGCGCTCCTGCATGCCTATCGCTGGATCGTCGACAGCCGCGACGAGGCCACGGGCGAGCGGCTCGATGATCTCGAGGACGAGTTCAAGCTCTACCGCTGCCACACGATCATGAACTGCGCCAAGACCTGCCCAAAGGGTCTGAACCCCGCGAAAGCGATCCAGTCGATCAAGCACATGATGGTCGAGCGGGCCGTCTGATGACACAGCCGTCCGACGCCGATGCGCGCCGGGCGGCTCCCCCGGTTCTCGTCTATCCCGACGCGAGCCTGACGCCGCCGCCGATGGATCTCTACCTCCGGGCGGCGCAGAGCGCGCGGGAGGTGGCCCGGGTCACCGTGCCCCTGCGCGATGCAGCCGCGATCGAGGTGCCCGCAGGCCATATCCTGCGGCTCGGCTGTCCCGAGGGGCCTCAGGTCGGCGATCTCAATCTCTTTGCCCGGGGCGATCTTTCCGAGCGCTTCTTCTCCGGCAAGACCCGCGCCCTGCACGGCACGCATGTAAGCGTGGGCGACCGCCTGTGGTCCTGTTTCCCACATTTTCGTCCGATGGCCACGATCATCGCCGACAGCCTCGACTGGTACGGCACCGATGCCGACGGGGGATCGGTCCATGACGTGATCGGCACGCGCTGCGACCCCTATACGCATCGCCTGCTCTCGGGCGAGGATTACGACCGCTGCTGTCATTCCAACCTCACCCGCGCGCTGGCGGCGCATGAGGGGCTGTCGCTGGCCGAGGCCGAAGCGCATGTGCACGACGTGCTCAACGTCTTCATGTGCACGGGCTTTACCCGGGACAGCGGGCGTTACTTCATGAAGGCGAGTCCCGTGCGGGCGGGGGACCATCTCGATCTTTTCGCCGAGATCGACCTGCTCGCGGTGATGAGCGCCTGTCCGGGCGGCGACTGCGGGGCCGGGCATTCGAGCGATCATGCCGCCTGCCATCCGCTCTCCATGACGGTGCTGCGCCCGGAGCCGCAGGCGTTGAAGGGCTGGGACAGCCCGCAGCGCAACGGCTATGCAAGCGGGCACGGCGCCTAGGCGAAGGCCGCTTCGAGGGCGATCTCGACCATGTCGCCGAAGCTGCGCTCGCGCTCCATCGCCGGCAGGTCCTCTCCGGTGACGAGGTGGTCCGGCACGGTCAGCACGGCCAGAGCGCGCCGGCCGTGGCGGGCGGCCAGCGTATAGAGCTCCGCCGTCTCCATTTCCACGGCAAGGATGCCATGGCGCACCATTTGATCGTGCAGATCGGGGCGTTCGTCGTAAAACGTATCCGAGGAATAAATTCCTCCGACATGCACGGCAGTTCCCCGGCGCATGGCGGCGTCGTGAGCCGCGCGCAAAAGCCCGTAATCGGCGTGGGGCGCGTAATGGATTTCGCGCAGCATCGCGCGCGACGGGTTTCCGACGCTGGATGCCGTCACGGCGAGAATCACGTCGCGCACCACAATATCAGCCTGCATCGCGCCGCAGGAGCCGATGCGGATCAGGGTCCGCGCGTCATAGTCGCGGATCAGCTCGTTGGCATAGATCGACAGCGACGGCATCCCCATGCCCGACCCTTGAATGGTCACCTCGTGACCGCGCCATTTCCCGGTAAAGCCGAACATGCCGCGCACTTCGTTGATGCAGCGCGGCGCATCGAGAAAGGTTTCCGCAGCCCATTTCGCCCGAAGCGGGTCGCCGGGAAGAAGTACGGTCTGCGCGATTTCGCCGGGGGCCGCGCCGATATGCGTACTCATGCGCCGCTCGCCTGAAAAGAGAAAGCGGCCGGGCAAAGTCGCCCGGCCAATAAGGATTCAGATCTCGAAATCGGAAAGAGGACGGCCTGCGGCCTCCGCCTCGTTGATCCAGCGCGGTTTTCTGCCGCGTCCGGACCAGGTCTGGTTCGGGTCTTCGGGGTTGCGATATTTTGCGGGGTTCTTGGTCTTGGTTTTCCGGCCCTTGCTTGCGGACTCCGCAAGTTCGGCAAGAGAGAACCCGTGTTCTGCAGCGGCACGCTCGGCGGCGTCCAATGCCGCTTTACGCTCGCGCTGGGAAACGGTCGACAACGCCTCGTCGATATCCTTGCGAAGCTTTTCGAGTTCCTTGCGAGACAACTCGTGGAGATTGGTGTTCATGTAGATGTTCTTCCTGCTGAATGATCCCAGTATTGATCATTGTTCATTGCAATGATCAACAAGAAGCTGTGACCTGTCTAAAAGGGTAGGGTGGCTTAATTCGACGCGGATCTTCTTGAAATGATCAAGTTTGCCAAATCGTCAAGTAGGGCAGGGGCAGTTGTTTCGCCAATATTTCGTAGCGTCATCGAACCCGCGAATTCCTCGAAGCCAAGCCACTCCTCTCCCGATGCGATAAAGCCCAACACCGGGATCGATCCAAAGCCGGCCTTTTGCAGGTCAACCAGAATGCTCGTGGTCATTTGCGCCGATTGCGTGGAGGCCAAGCAAAAGATCAGGACATGGGGCCGTTCGCGCGAGACCGCTTGGGTTATTGTGGCAGGTGACAGGCGCGCGCCGGGATCGCGGATATCGACACCGCAATCCTTTGCCGCGCGAAAGACGGGGTGCTCGATCCAAGGGCGACCATCGAGGCCCGGGCGCACCAGCAACAGCGTGACGGGACGTGCGAGTCCCTGCGCCGCTTGTTGCAGGCGCGCCTGCGCCGGGGCCAGATCGGCTGGCGGAATCGGCTGAGCGTGGGAGACGGGCCGCGACCGGGCCGGAAGCGCGGCGGCCAGCACCGCGGCCCATTCGCCGGTCGTCACCCCCGCCTTGGCGCAGGCGACCGAAGGACCCATGACGTTGATGCCGCGTTTCGCGGCCTCGCGCAGTGCCAGCAGCGATTTCTGAACGGCGTTGCCGTCCCGCTCCTGACGCCACCGCGCAAGCGCGGCGTTCCGTTCGGGACCGGCCTCGCCAGCGGTGTCGGTGGCCGGCGAAGGGGGCGCGATTTGCAAAGGACCGTGGTCACAGGTGAACGTGCCTTCTGCCTCGCGCCACGCGAGAGCCGCGCGCAGGACATCGATTTCGGGCGGCGATATGCCGGCAAAGCCCGGACCCTTCTCGTCGGAATAGAGCACCAGATCCTCGCGCGGGGCAAACCCCGCCCCGTACCGTTCCGTGAGCAGTGCGTGCCACAGCTGCGCCAAATATGCGCCCGCTGCGCGGTCGCCAGGCGTATCGCCGGGCATGACGAACTCGATGCCTCCAGCGGCTGCAAAAAGATGCTGTGGCCTCTCACGCCGCGACGTCGCGGCCAGCAGT
>Ga0207882_1000437_pt1 | contig 11127 bp, 10 predicted proteins | sample MalvirmetaMSP103_FD_184228 | JGI IMG/M metagenome (GOLD analysis project Ga0207882, IMG submission 184228) | Marine viral communities from the Deep Pacific Ocean - MSP-103 (SPAdes) | ecosystem: Environmental > Aquatic > Marine > Oceanic | place: Pacific Ocean | collected 2011-05-15 | reverse complement strand
GGGGCCGGGCGCGGGCGTGCATGGCGGCGCCATCGTGGCCGAAGGCACGCCGCAGGAGATCATGGCCAACCCGGACTCGGTCACCGGCCAATACCTCGTCGGTACCCGTGAGATCGCGGTGCCGGCCGAACGGCGCGCCGGCAACGGCAAAAAGCTGACGGTGGTCAAGGCCACCGGCAACAACCTGCAGGAGGTCACGGTCGACTACCCTCTGGGCAAGTTCGTTGCCGTCACCGGCGTGTCGGGCGGCGGCAAGTCGACCCTGACCATCGAGACGCTCTACAAGAACGCCGCGATGAAGCTCAATGGCGCGCGGCAAGCACCCGCGCCTTGCGAAACCATCAAGGGCTTCGAGCATCTCGACAAGGTCATCGACATCGACCAGCGCCCGATCGGCCGCACCCCGCGTTCGAACCCCGCGACCTATACCGGCGCCTTCACTCCGATCCGCGACTGGTTCGCGGGCCTGCCGGAGTCCAAGGCGCGCGGTTACAAGCCGGGGCGGTTCTCGTTCAACGTCAAGGGCGGCCGCTGCGAGGCGTGCCAGGGCGACGGCGTCATCAAGATCGAGATGCACTTCCTGCCGGACGTCTATGTCACCTGCGAAACCTGCAAGGGCGCGCGCTACAACCGCGAAACGCTGGAGGTGAAGTTCAAGGGCAAGAGTATCGCCGATGTGCTCGACATGACGGTCGAGGACGCGCAGGAGTTCTTCAAGGCGGTGCCCTCGATCCGCGAGAAGATGGACGCGCTGTGCCGCGTTGGTCTGAACTATATCAAGGTCGGCCAGCAGGCGACGACGCTTTCGGGCGGCGAGGCGCAGCGGGTGAAGCTTTCCAAGGAACTGGCCCGCCGCTCGACGGGCCGCACGCTCTATATCCTCGACGAGCCGACCACCGGCCTGCATTTCGAGGATGTGCGCAAACTTCTTGAGGTGCTGCACGAACTGGTCGAAAGCGGCAACACCGTCGTCGTGATCGAGCACAATCTCGACGTGGTGAAGACCGCCGATTGGATCATCGACATCGGTCCCGAGGGCGGCGATGGCGGTGGTACCGTGGTGGCCACGGGCACGCCCGAAGAGGTGGGCGAGGTCGAGGCGAGCCATACGGGCCGCTATCTCAAGCCGATGCTGAAACCGCGCAAGATCGCGGCCGAATAGGACCGTGCCAAAACAAAAAGGCCGCCCCTCGGGGCGGCCTTTTCTCGATGTGGTCCGGTCAGGGGGCTCAGTACCCGGTCGGGCCACCGAAAAGGGTCAATCCGTTGCTGGCATCGGCTTCGAGCGAGACAGGCTGAACCTCGCTGGACGTCTCGATCCTGTCAGCCTCGGCCAGAACCGGATCGGTGGACACACGGTCAGTCTCGACCTGAACCGTCTTCGGTCCGGTTGTTGTCACCGTCGTATCGGCGATCTCGACCGAGTTGGTGGAGGTGACGCGGCGCGAGGCGAGGGCCGTCGCTGCTTCGGCGGCAAGCGACGAGGTCACGACCCGCGCACCGTCCTGTATCGTGGTCACCGGTGGTGTCGCGGGCGCCTCGTCGAGGCTGGCGTAACCGATGTTCTCGGGGCGCAGGCGCGGGCGCAGGTTCACCTGTTCGGGGGCAAAACGGACCGGTGCCGGTCGGGCGGCCTGCGCTGCGGCCGCGCCGCCACCAGCGGCGACGGCGACCGTGGTGGCGACGCCCAGCGGGACGCCCGCCTTGCGCGCGGCCTTGCGCAGCTCCTTTTCAACCTTGCGCACCTGCTTGGCGTTCGCGGCGACTGCACCGTTGAGAAGCTGCGCCACGGCGGCGTTGCCGCGCACCTTGAACTTGGGCTTGGCGTCGACGGCCATGGGGGCGAATGCGAGGGTCAGCGCGGTGCCGAGGCCAAGGATGGTCTTCATGGTGCTGCACTCCAGTAACGGATTTGACCAGACAACACCGCAAACCTATGGGCCGTTCCCCGCGCTGCGATCACGACGGCGAAACTCCGCGCTCCACCCCTTCCAGAAATTCGGCCGACACGCCGCGCAGCATCTTGCGAAGCGCCTCGCGCGGTTCGGCCCCCGCGCTGATCGCAGCATCATAGGCGCGGCGCTGCCGCGTCGCCGAAGACCCCTGCTGTGCGATCCGGCGGGTGCCGCGCAGCTCATCGAGACAGCCTAGCGCCCGCGCGTCGGGCTCCATCATCTCCTCGAGTTCGCCCAGGAGTTCCTGCATGGGGCGCAACTGGTTCCGGCCAAGGTCGAGAAGCGTGCCCTCGGTGCCGTAGCGCTGCGCGCGCCAGCGGTTCTCCTCGATCAGGAACCGCTCATAGACGCGCCAACGCTTGTTCTCGGTCTTGAGCCGATGCAGCATCCGCATCACGCATTGCACGAAGGCCGCGACCGACAGCGCCTCTTCCATGCGCGGCATCACGTCGGCGATCCGGGTCTCCAGCGTCGGCCATGCCTCCGAGGGGCGCAGATCCCACCAGATCTTCGAGGCGTCTTCGATGATCCCGGCGCTGACCAGCGCATCGACCATCTTGCGATATTCGGCCCAGCTTTCGATGCGGGGCGGCAGGCCCGAACGCGGGCACTGGTCGAAGATGTTGAGCCGCCAGGACGACAGCCGCGTGTCTTCGCCGCGCCAGTAGGGCGACGAGGCCGAGAGCGCCAGTACGAAGGGCAGAAAGTAGCTCGCCTGCGCCATCAGGTCGGCGCGCAGCTCGTGATCCTCGCCAAGCCCCACATGCACATGCATGCCACAGGTCATCAGCCGGCGCGCGATGCCGCCGATATCCTCGGCGATCTTGTCGTAGCGGGCGGCATGGCCTGTGCCCTGGCTCTCAGGGTCGCCCCACGGGTGGCACGACACGGCGACGAGCGCGAGGCCGTGATCATCAGCCACCTCGGCCAGACCGCCGCGCAGATGCGCAAGATCGGCGCGCGCCTCGGCGATGTCGGCGGCGACCGATGTGCCGATCTCGATCTGGCAGTCGCGGAACTCGGGGCTAACCTGATCGCCGAGCCGTTTCTTGGCGGCGGCGAGCATTTCGTCCGGCACGGCGGCGAGGTCCATCGTCTCGGCATCGACGACGAGATATTCCTCCTCGATTCCGAGGGAAAAGGCGGGATCTGACATGGGCGCGGCCCTCCGGCTTGTTGCCGGGGCCAACGCGGCGCGTCGCGTTACGGGTCCGAGACGCGTCAGGCGACGGTGATCGTGCCGCGCATTTTCGGATGGAGCGTGCAGAGATAGGGGTAGGTGCCGGGCGTGGCAAAGGACATGCGCACCGATTGGCCGCGGCCGAGGCGCCCGCTATCGAACAGCCCGGTTTCGGAGGTGGCGGTGTGGGGCGCCAGATCGGCGTTGGTGAAGATTACCATGTCGCCCGCCGCGATCGTCAGGGCGGCGGGCAGAAAGGCGAACCCTTTGATCTCGACCTCGTGGAGCCTGCCCATGGCAGGCCGTACGGGCGGCGCGCCGCGCGGGGCGGCGGCAGCGAGGCCACCCGCCCGCGCCGCGAGAACCCAAAGCGGCAGGGCGGCGGTGGCGGCCAGCCCGCGAAGGAGAAAGCGTCGGCGCGTCGGCATGATGCGGCCTCCTCGCGCGAAATACGCGACGGGGGCAGCGTCGCGCGGACGCCGCCCCCTGTCGAGCCACATTGCCGTGACGGGTCAGTCCATCGGCTTGAAGTTGAACTCGCCGCCATCCTTGATGCCCGACGGCCAGCGCGCGGTGACCGTCTTGGTCTTGGTGTAGAACTTGAAGCTGTCGGTGCCGTGCTGGTTCAGATCGCCGAAGGCCGATTTCTTCCAACCGCCGAAGCTGTGATAGGCCAGCGGCACCGGGATCGGCACGTTGATGCCGACCATGCCCACGTTCACGCGGTTGGCGAAGTCGCGCGCCGCGTCGCCATCGCGGGTGAAGATCGCGGTGCCGTTGCCCATCTCGTGATCCATGGCGAGCTTGAGCGCCTCCTCGTAGGAGCCCGCGCGCACGGTCGACAGGACCGGCCCGAAGATCTCCTTGCGATAGATCTCCATGTCCGGCGTCACGCGGTCGAACAGATGCGCGCCGACGAAAAACCCGTTCTCGTAGCCCTGCAGGCCGAAATCACGCCCGTCGACGACCAGTTCCGCGCCCGCATCCACGCCCGACTGCACCAGCTTGAGGATGTTCTCCTTGGCGGCGGCGGTGATGACCGGGCCGAAATCCACGTCGTCGCCCGAGGTGTAGGGCCCGACTTTCAAGCTTTCGATCCGGGGCTTGAGCGCCGCGATCAGTCGATCGGCGGTCTCGTCGCCCACCGGGACCGCGACCGAGATCGCCATGCAGCGTTCGCCGGCGGCACCGTAGCCCGCGCCGACCAGCGCGTCGGCGGCCTTTTCCATGTCCGCGTCGGGCATGATGATCATGTGGTTCTTGGCACCGCCAAAGCACTGCACGCGCTTGCCGTGGGCGCAGCCCTTGCCATAGATGTATTCCGCGATCGGGGTGGAGCCCACGAAGCCGACCGAGGCGATGCCCTCATGCTCGAGGATCGCGTCCACCGCGTCCTTGTCGCCGTTGACGACCTGCAGGATACCCTTGGGCAGTCCGGCCTCTTCCATCAGCTCGGCGAGCATCATCGGCACCGAGGGCGCGCGCTCCGACGGCTTGAGGATGAAGGCGTTGCCGCAGGCGATGGCGGGGGCGAACATCCACATCGGGATCATGGCCGGGAAGTTGAACGGCGTGATGCCCGCCGAGACGCCCAAGGGCTGGCGCATCGAATACATGTCGATGCCGGGGCCGGCGCCGTCGGTGTATTCGCCCTTGAGCAGATGCGGCGCGCCGATGCAGAACTCGACCACCTCAAGGCCGCGCTGCACGTCGCCCTTGGCGTCGGGGATGGTCTTGCCATGCTCGCGCGACAGCGCTTCGGCCAGCTTGTCCATGTCGCGGTTCAGCAGACGCACGAACTCCATCATCACCCGGGCGCGGCGCTGCGGGTTGGTCGCGGCCCAGCCGGGCTGGGCCTTCTGCGCGGTCTCGACGGCGAGGTCGATCTCCTCGCGCGAGGCCAGCGGCGCGCGCGACTGCACCTCGCCGGTGGCGGGGTTGAAGACGTCGGCGTAACGGCCCGAGCGGCCCTCGGCATGTGCGCCGCCGATGTAATGGGTCAGGTTCTGCATGTCCGGTCCTCCGAAAACGATAACTGTCAAAAGCAGGTATAGCCTTGCGGAAATGCCTGTAGAAGCGGCAGGATGCCAAAACGGTTTTGCATTTTTGCAAGATGAAGGGATGTGCGTGGAGAACTGGGACGACATTCGTGTCTTTCTCGCCGTGGCGCGGGCCGAAAGCCTCTCGGCGGCGGCACCCGGCCTCAGGATGGACCCCGCGACGCTCGGGCGGCGCATCGCGCGGCTTGAGGAACGTTTGGGCGCGGCGCTTTTCGTCAAGAGCCCGCAGGGATACGCGCTGACCGGGCGGGGCGAACGGCTTCAGGTGCATGCGGCGCGCGCCGAGGCGGCGCTGGCGCTGGCGGGAGAGGCGGGGCCGCAGGAGCGCGGCCTCGCGGGACAGATCCGCATCGGTGCGCCGGATGGTTGCGCCAACTTCATCCTGCCGCAGGTCTGCGCGGCGATCCAAGGGCAGAACCCGGACCTCGAAGTGCAGATCCTGGCGTTGCCCCGCGTGGTGAACCTCTCCAAGCGCGAGGCCGACATGGCCATCACCGTAAGCCCGCCGGAGACCGGGCGGCTCACCGTGCAGAAGATCACCAACTACCGCCTGAGCCTCGCGCAACGCCGTGACGCGCCCGCGCCGCAAAGCCTCGCGGCGCTCGGGGACAGGCCTCTCGTCGGCTACATCCCCGACATGATCTTCGACCGCGAACTCGATTATCTCGGGGATCTGGGCGCGCGGGGCGTGCCACTGGCCTCGAACTCAGTGTCGGTTCAGCTGCAGATGCTACGCCATGCGGGGATCGGCATTGTGCATGACTTCGCGCTGCCCTTCGCGCCGGAACTGGTCCGTGTCCTCACCCGAGAGCTGTCGCTCACCCGCGCCTTCTGGCTCGTGCGCCACGCCGCCGACCGCCGCTCGGCGCGGCTGTCGCGCTTTGCCGCGGCGCTGATGGCCGCGATGCGTGCGGAGGTCGCGCGTCTCGAAGCGGAATGCTTGACAGGGGGGAGCGCGGAGCGCGACGGTTGACTCACGGCCCCCGCAGATCGGGGGCGCCAGCAGAGGAGGGCGTCCATGCTCGTGCAACAGATCCTGAAATCCAAGGCCAACGATACCGTCGCCACCGTGACGCCCGAAACCACGGTGGCCGAGGCCGCGCGGCAGCTGTCGGACAAGCGCATCGGCGCCCTCGTGGTCTCTCAGGACGGCAAGCGCGCGCAGGGCATCATCTCGGAGCGCGACATCGTGCGCGAGATCGGTCGGCGCGGGCCAGACTGCCTCGAGGAGCAGGTCGCGGCGATGATGACCGCCGATCCGGTCACCTGCCACCGCGAGGAGGTTGCCGATCACGTGCTCGCACGGATGACCGAAGGCCGGTTCCGCCATATCCCCGTGGTCGATGGCGAGGAGATGATCGGGCTGATCTCGATCGGCGACGTGGTCAAGGCGCGGCTGTCGGAGCTGTCGATGGAGAAGGATGCGCTTGAAGGGATGATCATGGGCCACTGAGCCCGGCGGTCATGCCGAGCCGTGCCCGTGCGGCGCGGGGTCTTGCATCTCGCGCCGCCGTGATGTCGTGTGGCGCGCGAACATGCGGCGAGGAGACGTCATGCGCATCGGGCTCTACCCCGGAACCTTCGATCCGGTCACACTCGGCCACACCGACATCATCCGCCGCGCCTGCACGTTGGTCGACCGGCTGGTGATCGGCGTGGCGATTAACCGCGACAAGGGGCCGCTGTTTTCGCTCGATGAACGGGTGGCGATGATCGAGGCCGAGACCGCGCCGATCGCCGCCGCCTGCGGCTCCCAGATCGTGGTGCATCCCTTCGAGAACCTGCTGATCGACGCGGCGCGCGACGTGGGCGCGCAGATGATCATCCGCGGCCTGCGCGCGGTGGCGGATTTCGAATACGAATACCAGATGGTCGGCATGAACCGGATGCTCGACAAGTCGGTCGAGACGGTCTTTCTCATGGCCGAGGCGCGCCACCAGGCCATCGCCTCCAAGCTGGTCAAGGAGATCGCGCGGCTGGGCGGCGACGTGTCGTCCTTCGTGCCCTCCGGCGTCGAGGAGGCGCTGAAGATCCGGCTCGAACTCTGAGGCGCGGACCTCCGGGGGGGCTTGGGGCGTTGGCTTTCGAACCCGTTTCGAGGAGCGCCCGATGAGCCGAACCCTGACCCGCCTTGCCCTGTCCGTCTTCGCCCTCGCGGCCGGTGGCGCGCTCGCGCAGCAATCGCAGGAAAGCGGCGCGGACATCGCGGCCGACACTCGCGAGATCCTGCAGGGCGCGCCCTCCGACGCCTCAGGCGGCGCATCGCCCGCAGACACCTCCGGCGGGGCCGCGTCTTCGGATACCTCCGGCGGGACCACTTCCCCCGACGGCGCGAGCGAGGCGCCGTCCTCCCCGGCAGCACAGTCTGAACCGGCGCCCGCCGTATCCCCCGAACCGCTCCCCGTGCCGACTCCGGGCGGGTCCTCGGCCCAGCCCGAAACGCTGCGGCTTCTCGAAAACAGCGGCGCGCGACCGGTCGAGGCTCAGCAGGGCACGCCGGACCAGTCTGGCGGCGGCTCCGGCCTTTCGGTCGAGGTTCCGACGGTCGTTCCCATGCCCGACGAGGCCGCGATGCAGGCCGAGCCGGCCAAGGGCGTGCCCAGCCCCGAGGCGATCGAGGCCGCGACTTATGAAGGCGGCACGCTCCCCGACGGCCAATCGGCCCTCACCGTCAAGGTGCAGGTGCTGCTCGACCGCGCGCATGTCTCGCCCGGCATCATCGACGGTTGGAAGGGCGGGATGAGCGAGAGCGCCATCGCCGCCTTCGAGACGCGCGAGGGCCTTGCCGCCGATGGGCAGCTTGATCAGCAGGTGTGGGACGCGCTCACCGCCAACCTCTCCGTGCCGATGCTGCAAAGCTACACGATCACCGAGAACGACATGTCGGGGCTGAGCGCGCCGCTGCCCGACGACTATGCCGAACTCGCCGAGCTCGACCAACTCGGCTACACCAGCGTCACCGAAAAGCTGGCCGAGCGTTTCCACATGTCCGAGGACTTTCTCAAGGCGCTCAACGCGCAGGCGGCATGGCAGACGGGGACCACCATCACCGTCACCGATCCCGGCCCCCGGCTCGAGACGAAAGTGGCGCGCATCGAAGTGCGCAAGGACACGAGCCGCCTTGCGGGCTTCGACGCTGATGGCCGGATGATCCTGAACTACCCCGTCACCATCGGATCGTCGCAGACGCCGTCGCCCTCCGGCACGGTCGAAGTGGTCGCCGTGGCGCTGGACCCGACCTACACCTACAACCCTGACATCAACTTCCAGCAGGGCGACAATGACGAGGTGCTGATCCTGCCGCCCGGCCCCAACGGCCCTGTAGGATCTGTCTGGATCGACCTTAGCAAGCCGACCTATGGGCTGCACGGCACCTCGAAGCCGGATTCGCTGTTCAACGCGGCGAGCCATGGCTGCGTACGCATGACCAACTGGGATGCGGAGGAGCTGGCGCATCTGGTGTCGAGCGGCGTGACCGTCGAGTTCGTGGAATGAGGGCGCTGATCCTCGCGCCGGTGCTGGCCTTCCTCGCCGTGCCGATGACGGCGCAGGAGACGACACCGACGCAGGTGCCGACGCCGCCCGCGCGACCGGCGGACCTCGCCCCCGTCACCGATGCGGCGGACGGACAGGGGAGCGACACTCTGGAGGGTGCGCCCCAGACCGTGCCGACGCCGGAAGCGAGGCCCGAGACGTCTGCTTCGGAGGACGACGTGGGAGTGGACGCGGAGCGGGAACGGGAGGAATTCACCGAGACCGAGACCGAGACCGAGACCGAGACCGAGACCGAGACCGAGACCGAGACCGAGACCGAGACCGAGACCGAGACCGAGACCGAGATCCCGGAGGCTGGGCTGGCCCGCGACGAGGTGCCGCCGATGCCCGAACGTCTGGCCGCGACCGAGGCCGCGCGCACGGCCTGCATGGCGGAGCTGGACGCGCTGGGAGCGGTCTATGAAACCGGGGCCGCGGTCGACGATCCCGATGTCGCCGATTGCGGCATCGTCCATCCGGTGACGCTCAGCGAAGTTCTGCCCGGTGTGGCCCTGACCCCGCCGGCGCCGATGCGCTGTGAGACGGCGCTGGCGCTGGCGCGCTGGACCCGCGATTTCGGCCAGCCCGCCGCCGAGAGGCTCGGGCGCGGCGCGTTGACCGAAATCCGGCAAGGCACGGTCTATAATTGTCGTGGCCGCAGTTCGGATTCCGACACCATGTCCGAACATGCCTTCGGCAACGCGGTGGATATCATGGCCTTCGGCTTTGCCGATGGCGCGGATGTCGCGGTCGAACCGCGCGAGCGCGAGGGCACCATGGCCGAGGCGTTTCAGGACGCCGTGCGCGCCAGCGCCTGTCTGGAGTTCACCACCGTGCTCGGGCCGGGATCGGACGCGGCCCATGCCGATCACCTGCATCTCGACGTGAAATCGCGGCGCGGCGGGTTCCGACTTTGCCAATGAATAAAGGCCGCCCCCAAGGGCGGCCTTTCGCATCGGGGCAAGGGCGGGCGATCAGCCGAGCTTGCCCATCGCAACGGCGGTATCGGCCATGCGGTTCGAGAAGCCCCACTCGTTGTCGTACCACGTCAGGATGCGGCACATCGTGCCGTCCATGACCTTGGTCTGATCGGTGTGGAACACCGAGGAATGCGGGTCGTGGTTGAAGTCCGAGCTGACCAGCTGGTCGTCGGTGAAGCCGAGGATGCCCTTGAGCGGGCCTTCGCCGGCAGCCTTGCGGATCAGGTCGTTGATCTCCTCGACGCTGGTTTCGCGCGACGCGACGAAGGTCAGGTCCACGACCGAGACGTTCGGGGTGGGGACGCGGATCGCGACGCCGTCGAGCTTGCCGTTGAGCTCGGGCAGGGCGAGGCCCACCGCCTTGGCGGCACCGGTCGAGGTCGGGATCATCGAGAGCGCCGCAGCGCGGGCGCGGTAGAGATCCTTGTGCATCGTGTCCAGCGTCGGCTGGTCGCCGGTATAGCTGTGGATCGTCGTCATGAAGCCCTTGTCGATGCCGATGGCGTCGTTGAGGACCTTGGCCACCGGCGCGAGGCAGTTGGTGGTGCACGACGCGTTCGAGATCACCTTGTCCTCGGGCACCAGCGTCTCGTGGTTGACGCCGTAGACGATGGTCTTCTCGGCGCCCGAGCAGGGCGCGGAGACGAGCACGCGCTTGGAGCCGTTCTCGAGATGCATCGCGGCCTTTTCGTGGCTCACGAAGATGCCGGTGCATTCGAGCGCGACGTCGACGTCCGACCAGGGCAGCTCCTTGGGGTCGCGGATCGCGGTGACGCGGATCGGGCCGCGGCCGACGTCGATCGTGTCCTCAGTGGTCTTCACCTCGTGCGGGAAACGGCCATGCACGCTGTCATAGCGCAGCAGGTGGGCGTTGGTCTCGACAGGGCCGAGGTCGTTGATGGCCACGACCTCGATGTCGGTGCGACCGGATTCGATGATGCCGCGCAGGACGTTGCGCCCGATGCGGCCGAAGCCGTTGATTGCTACCTTGACAGCCATGGGGGTCTCCTCGGGAATTGCCGGGCTTGGGTTCGGCGCCAAGATCGGCATTTGTGGCCCGGCGTCAACCAAAGATCGCCGCCAAGGCCGGGCGTGAGCGCTGCCGTTAGCGCCAAACGGCGAGCCAGCGCAACAGATCGAGCCCCGCGCGGCCAAGAGTGAGCGAAACCTGACCCTCGAACCAGTAGTGATCGGCGACAAGGGCGGCTAGAATGGCCGCGAACAAGGCGAGGGCGAAGGAGGTGCTCATGCAGGCCAGCCTAGACCGCAAGATCCCCGATGCGCAGGCGGTAACGGTGTCGCGACTGCGCGCCGACGACTGGCTGTTGCTGCTTGGTCGCCTCCTGATCGCCGCGCTGTTTGTCGGCGGCGCGCTGCAAAAGGCCTTCGACCCCCAGCAGGTGATCGGGCTGCTGAGC
>Ga0207882_1000435_pt1 | contig 11182 bp, 10 predicted proteins | sample MalvirmetaMSP103_FD_184228 | JGI IMG/M metagenome (GOLD analysis project Ga0207882, IMG submission 184228) | Marine viral communities from the Deep Pacific Ocean - MSP-103 (SPAdes) | ecosystem: Environmental > Aquatic > Marine > Oceanic | place: Pacific Ocean | collected 2011-05-15 | reverse complement strand
GGGCTGCTCATACCCCTTCTATAGCGCAAAATATGGGGGAAAACCGTGACATCTCCCACCAGTATTCGTATATTCCGCCGGTAACGTCCCGAGGATTTCCCCCATGTCTGAACCCGCTCTGCAACCCAATGCTTATGGCGCCGATTCCATCAAGGTTCTCAAGGGCCTGGATGCGGTCCGCAAGCGTCCGGGGATGTATATCGGCGACACCGATGACGGCTCGGGCCTGCACCATATGGTCTACGAGGTGGTCGACAACGGCATCGACGAGGCGCTGGCCGGTCACGCCGACTTCGTGCAGGTGAAGATTCATGCCGACAGTTCGGTCAGCGTGCGCGACAACGGCCGCGGCATTCCCACCGACCTGCACCGCGAAGAGGGCGTCTCGGCGGCCGAGGTCATCATGACCCAACTGCATGCGGGCGGCAAATTCGACCAGAACTCCTACAAGGTCTCGGGCGGCCTGCACGGCGTCGGTGTCTCGGTGGTCAACGCGCTGTCGGATTGGCTGGAACTGCGCATCTGGCGCGACGGCAAGGAGCACGTTGCGCGTTTCGAACGCGGCGACACGGTCAAGCATCTCGAAGTGGTGGGTCCGACCGACCAGACCGGCACCGAGGTGCGCTTCCTCGCCTCGACCACGACCTTCTCGAACCTCGAATACGACTTCGCCACGCTGGAAAAGCGCCTGCGCGAGCTGGCCTTCCTGAACTCGGGCGTGCGGATCATCCTCGAAGACGACCGCCCGGCGCAGCCGCTGCACACCGAACTGTTCTACGAAGGCGGCGTGCGCGAGTTCGTGAAATATCTCGACCGCTCCAAGCACGCCGTCATGCCCGAGCCGATCTGGATCGAGGGCGAAAAGGACGGCATCGGCGTCGAGGTGGCGATGTGGTGGAACGACACCTACCACGAAACCGTGCTGCCCTTCACCAACAACATCCCGCAGCGCGATGGCGGCACCCACATGGCGGGCTTTCGCGGCGCGCTGACCCGGACCATCAACGCGTATGCCCAGACTTCGGGCATCGCCAAGAAGGAGAAGGTTTCCTTCACCGGCGACGACGCGCGTGAAGGGCTGACCTGCGTGCTCTCAGTCAAGGTGCCGGACCCCAAATTCTCCTCGCAGACCAAGGAAAAGCTGGTCTCGTCGGAGGTGCGCCCAGCGGTGGAGAACCTCGTGGGCGAAAAGCTCGCCGAGTGGTTCGAGGAGAACCCCAACCTCGCCAAGCAGATCGTCGGCAAGATCGTCGAGGCGGCGCTGGCGCGCGAGGCCGCGCGCAAGGCGCGCGAGCTGACCCGGCGCAAGACCGCGATGGACGTGAACTTCCTTGCCGGCAAGCTCAAGGACTGCTCCGAGAAGGACCCCTCCAAAACCGAGGTCTTCCTCGTCGAGGGCGACTCGGCGGGCGGATCGGCGCAGACGGGCCGCGACCGGGGCACGCAGGCGATCCTGCCGCTCAAGGGCAAGATCCTCAACGTCGAGCGCGCCCGCTTCGACCGGATGCTGGGAAGCCAGGAGATCGGCAACCTCGTGATGGCGCTCGGGACCGGCATCGGCCGCGACGAGTTCGACATCAAGAAGCTGCGCTACCACAAGATCGTCATCATGACCGACGCCGATGTCGACGGCGCGCATATCCGGACGCTGCTGCTGACCTTCTTCTTCCGGCAGATGCCCGAACTGATCGAGGCGGGGCACCTCTATATCGCGCAGCCGCCGCTCTACAAAGTCGCGCGCGGCAAGTCCGAGGTCTATCTCAAGGATCAGGCCGCGATGGACGACTACCTGATCCGGCAGGGCACCGAGGGCACTGCACTGCGCCTCGGCACCGGTGAAGAGCTGACCGGCAACGACCTGCGCCGCGTCGTCGACGAGGCGCGCCAGCTAAAGCGGGTGCTCGACGCCTTCCCCACGCATTACCCGCGCCACATCCTCGAACAAGCCGCGATCTCAGGCGCCTTCGTGCCCGGCGCGGTGGATGCCGACCTGCAGGGCGTCGCCGACAAGGTGGCCCGCCGTCTCGATCTGATCGCGCTCGAATACGAGCGCGGCTGGCATGGCCGCATCACCCAGGATCATGGCATCCGCCTCGCGCGGATCCTGCGCGGTGTCGAGGAGGTGCGCACGCTGGACGGCCCGATGCTGCGCTCGGGTGAGGCACGCAAGACAGGCAGCTTCACCAAGTCGTTGCAGGAGGTCTACGACCAGCCCGCAACCTTGGTGCGCAAGGACCGCAGCCAGCTGATCCACGGCCCGCTCGACCTGCTCGCGGCGATTCTCGAAGAAGGCCAGCGCGGCCTGACGCTGCAGCGCTACAAGGGCTTGGGCGAGATGAACCCCGATCAGCTGTGGGAAACCACGCTGGACCCGGAGGCGCGGACGCTGCTTCAGGTGCGCATCGAGGATTCGCTCGAGGCCGACGACCTGTTCACCAAGCTGATGGGCGACGTGGTCGAGCCGCGGCGGGAGTTCATCCAGCAGAACGCGCTCAACGTCGAGCATCTCGACTTCTGACGTGATGTAGGCGCGCGCATATTTTTTCGTGGCGCGCATATTATTTCGCGCCGCGAGAGCTTCGGGCCAGACGAAATGTTAGCATTTTCCGATGGTTGTAAAATCGTTGTTCGGGTCGACGAACTACTCGAGATGGCTCAAAAACAACGTTGCTGAAGTCCAACTCACTGCGAGGCCGACACAACAGGGTCTCCCATCTGCCCATTGCCTATCAAGAGCGACCTACTGCGTAGTAGCATACACGATAGAGTTCTCACGGTTTCGCAGCACCATTCGCTCCAGACGGACGAACCAAGACCCGCGTTTTGAGAATCTTCTGCAAGAGATCAGAGGTGGCTCCGGAAATCTGAACAGCCGGGATAAGTGGATTTTCCGCGCAACGGCAGCATGATGCTGCGAGCGAGGAGAAGACTATGACAAGACGACCGCGCCGGAACCACAGCCCGGCTTTCAAGGCGAAAGTAGCTGTAGCTGCGATCAAGGGCGAGAAGACCATGATCGAGCTGGCGCAGGAGTTCGACGTCCATCCCAACCAGATCAAGCAGTGGCGAGACCAGCTGCTTGAGGGGGCGACCGGGGTGTTCGGTGAAGCCCTGAAGGCCGAGCCGGAGCCGACCATCGACGTGAAGACCCTGCATGCGAAGATCGGAGAGCTGACGCTGGAAAACGATTTTTTGTCCGGCGCGCTCGGCAAGGCGGGTCTGTTGCCGAGCGCAAAAAAATGATCGATCCTGCCGCGAAGCTGAGCGTCAGTCGTCAGGCCATTGTTCTTGGGATCAGCCGGGGCAGCGTCTACTACAAGCCCCGCCCGGCATCGGACGCCGATCTGAAGCTGATGCACCGCATCGACAAGCTGCACATGGAGTTCCCGTTCGCGGGCAGTCGGATGCTGCAAGGCCTGCTGGTCCAGGAAGGGTTCAAGGTCGGGCGGCTGCATGTTGCCACGCTGATGAAGCGCATGGGGATTGAGGCGCTCTATCGCAAGCCAAACACTTCAAAACCGGCGCCAGGGCACAAGATCTACCCCTATTTGCTGCGCAAGCTACCTATCACCCGGCCTAACCAGGTCTGGGCTATGGACATCACCTACATCCCCATGGCGCGCGGGTTCATCTACCTCGCCGCTGTGCTGGACTGGTTCACCCGGCGCGTCCTGGCCTGGAGGGTGTCGATCACGCTGGAAGCCGACTTCTGCGTGGAAGCTGTCGAGGAGGCGCTGGCGCGTTACGGCCTGCCCGAGATCTTTAACACTGATAGTCAGAAGATGGTTGTCAGTTCTCGGGTGGTTTGACTCAAACACTGATCGCCCCCGGTAGACTGGCGCCGCAAGGTGCCTCGGTGCGGCCTGACCCGCACTCAGATCGACCGGCGTGTCTTTCCCTGGACCTGTCGGCCGCCCGGGAGCGCCCTGCGGTGAGGCTCTGCCTCGGCCATTGCCTGTGACCCGAGAAGGGCCTGACCTCACCGGTCTCGTGACTGTCCTGTCCATGCAGCGGCCTGCGGCGACGCCAGTAGTTCAACGCAATCCGGGATCTGAGCCATGGACAACCACACAAGCCTGACCGCCGACGTCATCGGCGGCGTCGACACCCATAAGGACCTTCACGTTGCCGCTGTCGTCGATGGACGTGATCGCGTTCTGGGCACCCGCAGCTTTCCTACAACCCGTCAGGGCTATCGCCAGATGCTCGCTTGGATGCGCACGTTCGGTAAGCCGGTGCGCATCGGCATCGAGTCGACAGGCAGCTACGGGGCAGGGCTGCTGCGCTTCATGCAGGCGGCCGACATCGAGGTGATGGAGGTCACGGCGCCAGACCGCCATGATCGCCGCAAGCGTGGCAAGAACGATGATTTGGACGCGCAGAACGCTGCGCATGCCGCATTCGCAGGTCACCGCACCGTGACGCCTCGCAGCCGTGACGGGATGGTGGAAGCTCTCAGGGTTCTAAGGGTTTGCAGGAAGACGGCGGTCAATGCGCGCCGCATCGCCTTGCAGATGATCCAGAACACGATCATCGCGGCACCGGACGGATTGCGCGATCAGCTTCGTCAGATGACGCGGATGCAGCTGATCCGGACGCTCGCGGCACTGCGACCCGACCTCACTACTTACCGTGACCTCGAAGCCGCCTACCGGATCAGTTTGAAGTCCCTGGCCCGGCGGTATCTGGAGCTGCACGACGAGATCGCCGATCTGGACGTGATGATTGGCGCCATCGTCAACGAGCTGGCGCCCGAGCTCTTGGCTCGAAATTCGATCGGTCAGAACAGCGCAGGCCAGCTGCTTCTTACCGCAGGCGACAATCCCGAGCGTCTGAAATCGGAAGCCAGCTTCGCGGCACTCTGCGGCGTCAGCCCTGTCCCTGCCTCGTCGGGGAAGACCGTCCGGCACCGCCTGAACCGGGGCGGGGACCGGGCCGCGAACAGTGCCCTGCACATCATCGCTATCGGACGCCTGAGAACGGATGACCGAACCAAGGCCTATGTTACGCGCCGCATTGCCGAAGGCCATTCCAAGCTCGAAGCGATCCGCGCCCTGAAGCGCTACATCGCTCGCGAGGTCTACGGCGTCATCATGCACCGTCAGAAGGAGATCAACGCCACCGGCATCGCCGCTTGACAAACAGAAGGGCGTCCAAGGCAGCCAGTTCACCTCGACCGACTTCATCAAGATGCTTGCCGCCCGCAAGATCAAGATCAGCATGGATGGCAAGGGCGCTTGGCGGGACAACGTCTTTGTCGAGCGTCTGTGGCGGACCATCAAATACGAGGACGTCTACCTGCGAGCCTACGCCAGCGTCTCGGAGGCCCGCTCCGGGATCGGCCAGTATCTGACCTTCTACAACAGCCGACGCCCACATTCATCGCTTGACGGAAGAACCCCCGATCAAGCCTATTTCCACCAGCCGGCACCCGAAGCGGTGGCGGCGTAACCGAAGCGGAAAACCACTTAGAAAACGCCCGGGAACTGTTCAGACAAACCGAACCACCTCTATCCGCGATACCGTCGCCTTTCAAGTGCAGCCCGATCTCGTCGAGAGACTTGTTTTCGGAGGCAGTCTGAGCCCCCCAGTCGAAGCTCGTTACGACGATGTCATCGTGATCCCATAGCAGCGCCTTACCGTGAAGCATTGCGCCTTGGCTTTGGATCTTTCGAAGTTCAGTCCTCCCGCCGCCCATCTCCCCCGCCGCGCGCACATCACGCTTCTTCACCTTGCCAGATGGGATTGAATAGAGCGCTTGCACGGTTTCGATGCGCTCGGACGCCACTTGGGCCGGGTCGAAGACGTTCTGGATCATGGGTGACCCCATCCGGTGATACATCACCATCAAACGCTTTTCCGCCTCATGCGCGACGCGGCGAAGCAGCGGTAGGTGGTCTGGCGCGGCGAGTATGTGAAGGGTTGCGGGAATCTCATCCTCTGTCGGGGTAGCATCGAGTAGCCGTCCGGGCTTCAACCTCAACGCTGTTCGCATGGCCTGCATGGCATCGCGCGACTCGCGAGCCGTTGGCACCGCTGCCGTGATGTCCGCCAAGAGATCAAGGCAGCCGGCAACAGCGTCATCGCGTAGTTCGATCGAGAGCTCGTGGGCTCCGGGCGGGAGAGGTGCCGTTCGCCGTGGTCCGTTCGAGCGATAGTTCAGCGGATCTTGCTGCCGTTCGCTGCGCTTGCTCGATCGCCGCTACGCCTGTGAAGGCCCCATCAAGAAGGGCGGAGTGCTGCCATTCGCCGCGCGGTGCGGGAATGGCAGCTTTGGTTCAGCTCACATCTTTGAACTCGGCGTATTCGCCGCGCAGCTGGAGCGTCACGGTGGCGTCCTGGCTGTCGCGATTGCGCCAGAACCAGCCATGTTCGCCGCCGAATGCAGCCGGAATGGTGCCCTCGGCCCCGGTGGAGCCGCGGCCCTTCTCATAGGTGACCGACTGGCCGCCGCCATGGCCGTGCAGGTCGAAGTTCACTCGTCCACCATCGACGGTCATGACGTATTCGGCGATCTGGCCTTCGTCCATCACCAGCTTCCACTCGGCGGTGTCACCGGGGGCCAGCGTGAAGCTGATCTCGTCGCGCCAGGCATCGGCCGCCTCGGTCGCTTCGGCGTCCGCGGGGGCTTCAGTATCCATGGCTTCCTGCGCATGGGCCGTGCCGACGAAGAGCCCGAGGAGGTCGTTTAGCAAACCCGACTGCTCCTCGAAGACCGGTTCCATCTGCCGATCCGCCTCGGCTTCCTCTGCAAGCTGCGTCTTGAGTTCGCCCATCTCGGTCAGGCCGATCACGCGACCGATACGGGTGGGGTCGATCCCGTATTCGGCGGGCAGGACCACGGTAACGAGAAGCGCGGCGGCCGAGGCCGCTGCAATGATAGTGGAACGGCGAAGCTGCGCCGAGCTGGGGAGTTCGTCGAGGCTGGGTTTCTTTGCGTTGAACATGAATCTGTTTCCTATCTGGTTACGCGGCGACGAAGAGGCCGGTGAGCTGGTAGCCGACGAGGATGAAGCCGAGGGCCATCATCACGACGTTGGCGGTGTAGGCTTGGCGGAAGAAGTTCGAGGATCTGCGCCAGTAGCCCATGACGATCAGGATCACGGCGAGGGCCATGATCTGGCCGAGCTCGACGCCGATGTTGAACGCCAGGAGGTTGGCCAAAAGCCCTTCGGAGGCGATGTCGTAGTCGAGGATCTTGGTCGCCAAGCCAGTGCCGTGGAAAAAGCCGAAGATCAGCGTCGCGGCCTTGGTGTTGGGCTGGAAGCCGAACCAGCGCTGGTAGGCGCCGAGGTTGTCGAGCGCCTTGTAGACCACCGACAGGCCGATGATGGCGTCGACGACATAGGCGTTGACGCCCCAGCCGAACCAGACGCCGAGCAGCATCGTGGAGGAATGCCCCAGGGCAAACAGGCTGACGTAGATGCCGACATCCTTCATCCGGTAGAGGAAGAAGACGACGCCAAGCAGGAACAGGATATGGTCGTAGCCCGTCACCATGTGCTTGGCGCCGAGATACATGAAGGGGATGATGTTCACCCCCCAGATCTCTTGGATGTAGCCCGCGTCACCCTCGGTGACGTTATGGGCGGCCGCATGGCCCGCGCTCAGCAGGAGCGCGGTCAGGGCAAGAAGGGACAGAAGGGCGCCCCGGCGCGTGCCGGGATCGCTCCAGCCCCGATGGGCTGTGATCATGGATTGGTCTCCACAGGTGTCGTTGTTGATCGGATTGGTGCGCGCGGTCGCGCGCTGCCGATCAGGCGCGTGGAGGTCGTTCGATCAGGAAGGCGCGTGTGGGTCCCGTCGGAACGGCGCCGAGGTGCCAAATGGACCCGACGGCGCTGAACGGCCGGGAGAGCGAGGAGAAGGTCAGCAGGGCGGGGCTGTGGTCATGATCGGCGCCGTCATGGCTGTGCCCGTGCATCGCCCAGTAGAGATCCTCCTCGAAGCCGTGCGAATGGCCGTGCTCGGCGACCATCTCCGCATGCTCCTGGATGGTTTCGAACAGCGCGGGAGCATGGGAGGTCGCGGGCATCACCGACCATAGGAGAATGGCCATGCCAAGGAGCGCCGCAAACACGGTTTGTCCGATTGTCCGCAAGGAAATCATCGGTCCTGCCTGTCCACTCGCCTCGGTCTCGAACGCCCTTTGCGGCGTCTTGCTCTATCCTCCCCGGGGGGATAATTTCAGCTTATGGCAGACCCCCATGTTCACGCAACCCATCCCGCCCTCATCGCTCGGCTGAAACGCGCCGACGGCCACCTGCGCGCGGTCATCGAGATGCTGGAGGCGGGCAAGCCCTGCCTCGACGTCGCCCAGCAGCTTCAGGCGGTCGAGAAGGCGGTGACGAACGCCAAGCGGGTCCTGATCCACGATCACATAGCTCACTGCCTCGACACCGAGGGATCGGACACCGATCGCGCCCAACTCAAGGCGATCTCCCGCTACCTCTGAGGGCAAGATGCTGTCCATCCTCGGCGACCGCACCTATCGACATCTCTTCCTCGCGCAGCTGGCCTCGCTCCTCGGCACGGGGCTTACCACCGTCGCGCTCGGCCTTCTGGCCTTCGATCTCGCCGGAGATCGGGCCGGGCTGGTGCTCGGGACGGTCTTCACCATCAAGATGGTGGCTTATGTGGGTATCGCCCCCATCGCCGGGGCCTTCGCGGACCGCGTGCCGCGCCGGGCCCTGCTCGTGGCGCTCGATCTTGTCCGGGCAGGTGTCGTGCTGGCGCTGCCCTTCGTCACCGGGGTCTGGCAGGTTTATATCCTCATCTTCCTGCTGCAATCGGCCTCGGCGGCCTTCACGCCGACTTTTCAGGCCACGATCCCGGATGTGCTGCCGGAAGAGGACCGCTACACGCGCGCGCTGTCGCTCTCGCGCCTGGCCTATGATCTTGAGAACATCGCGAGCCCGATCCTCGCCGGGCTGCTGCTCATGGTTATGTCCTACAGCGCGCTGTTCCTCGGCACTGTCGCGGGCTTTCTCGTCTCCGCGGTTCTGGTGGTCTCGGTCCTGCTGCCGAGCCCGCAGCCCTCGGAGCCGCGAGGCATCTACGACCGCTCGACCCGGGGCATCCGCATTTACTTCGGCACACCTCGCCTGCGCGGGCTGCTGGCGCTGAACCTCGCGGCGGCGGCCGGCGGCGCCATGGTTCTCGTGAACACCGTGGTGCTGGTGCGCGGCGAGCTGGCGCTGCCCGAAAGCGCGCTGGCCTGGACCATGGGCGCGTTCGGCACTGGCTCCATGATCGCGGCGCTCGGTCTGCCGAGGCTGCTCGATCGGGTGCCCGACCGCTTGGTCATGCTGGCCGGCGCGGCTGCGCTGACCACGACACTGGTGCTTTTCGCCGCCACCATCCTCGCGTTCGGCCTCTCCTGGCCTCTCCTGCTCGTAGCTTGGCTCGTCGCAGGGGTGGGCTATTCAGCGGTGCTCACGCCGTCGGGGCGCCTGCTGCGGCGGTCCGCGCGGCCCGAGGACCGGCCGGCCATCTTCGCCGCCCAGTTCGCGCTGAGCCACGCTTGCTGGCTGGTCACCTATCCGCTGGCAGGCCTGCTGATGACATTGGCCGGCGCGTCCACGGCGCTGCTGGGGCTGGCCGTGCTGGCATCCTTCGGCATCCTGGTGGCGATCCGCATGTGGCCTCCGCGCGATCCGCAAACCCTGCCGCACAGCCACGAGGATCTGCCGATCGGTCATCCGCATCTCGCTGAGCATGGCGGCCATCACCGCCATGCGCATGCCGTGGTGATCGACCGCTTGCATCCGGAATGGCCCGGCTGAATCTCACGCAGCAAGGCTCCACAGTGCGCCGGCCAGAGCCGCGGCTATCAGGACCGGCAGAACCCCCAGCCGGAACCGGAACAGGGCGATGGCAGCGGCGACAGCAATGAGTGCCGCGACCGGCTCGACGCTTGCTGGCACGGGGAGGTCGACATCGAGCTGCCCGCCGGTCAGCGCGATCTGTCGCGCGAAGAGGCCGTGGACGCCGAACCAGACGGCGAGGTTCAGGATCACGCCAACGATCGCCGCGGTGATCGCCGAAAGCGTCTTGGAGAGTGCCACGTTGCCGCACAGCCGCTCGATGTGCGGGGCCCCGAGGAAGATCCAGAGGAACGACGGCACGAAGGTCACCCCAGTCACAAGGAGCGAGGCCAGCACCGCCGCCACCCACGGATCGAGCCCGCCGGGGTTCCTGAACGCCCCGAGGAAGCCCACGAATTGCACGACCTGGATCAGCGGACCGGGTGTCGTCTCCGCCATGCCAAGCCCGTCGAGCATTTCCGTAGGTGTGAGCCAGTTATGGGTTTCGACCGCCGCCTGGGCGACATAGGCCAGCACTGCGTATGCACCGCCAAAGGTCACCACGGCCATTTGGCTGAAGAACAGCCCCAAACGGGCGAAGGTATGATCGAGGCCGAGCATAGCGAGCAACCCGCTCACCGGCACCAGCCAGAGCGCCAGACATGCCAAGGTGGGCCGCACGGTCGTGTTGCCGCGCCGCGCATGAGGCGGGATCTCCGCGCCGAGCCAAGACTCGGTATCCTTCACGCCATCCATTTTACTCCCATGGCCGGCGGGTGCGAAGAATGCGCGTCCACTCAGCGCGGCGGCCCAGCCCGTGATCCCGGCGCCGAGCACGATGACCGGGAACGGCACCGCGAAGACGTGAATGGCGACGAAAGCCAGCGCCGCGAGCGCCAGCGCCGCCCGGCTTCGAAGCGCTCGGCTTCCAATCCGCCAGACGGCCTGCACGACGACCGCGAGCACCGCCGCCTTCAATCCGAGGAACGCCCCTTCGATCGCGGGGACGGCTCCGAAGTGCAGATAGATGAGGCTCAGTGCAAGAATGGCGAGGAAGCCCGGTAGCATGAAGAGCACCCCGGCGACGATGCCGCCCTTCGTGCGATGCAGCAGCCAGCCCAGGTAGATCGCCAGCTGCTGGGCCTCCGGGCCGGGCAGCAGCATGCAGAAGTTGAGGGCGCTTAGAAAGCGCCCCTCGCCGATCCACCGTTTCTCGTCGACGACGATGCGATGCATGACGGCGATCTGCCCGGCGGGTCCGCCGAAGGGCAAGGCGGCGACACGAGCCCAAGTTCGGACGGCCTCCCTGAAGGGGATCCCGGGCCGGCTCACGGGCGGCTCTCGTTGGTCGGCCAGTTGCGCGTTTTGTCCGAAGC
>Ga0207882_1000431_pt1 | contig 11294 bp, 8 predicted proteins | sample MalvirmetaMSP103_FD_184228 | JGI IMG/M metagenome (GOLD analysis project Ga0207882, IMG submission 184228) | Marine viral communities from the Deep Pacific Ocean - MSP-103 (SPAdes) | ecosystem: Environmental > Aquatic > Marine > Oceanic | place: Pacific Ocean | collected 2011-05-15 | reverse complement strand
CGGGGCTGACCGCCTCGGGCCCCGCACCGCGCGACCTGCGAGACGTCAAGGGACAGGAGCGCGCCAAGCGGGCGCTCGAGATCGCCGCGGCGGGGCGGCACCACCTGCTGCTGGTCGGCACGCCCGGTTCGGGCAAATCGATGCTGGCCGCGCGCCTTCCCGGCCTCCTGCCGCCGCTCTCGCCGGTCGAGGCGCTGGAAACATCGATGATCCATTCGGTCTCGGGGCTTCTCACGGAGGGGGGCATCAGCCGCGCGCGGCCCTTTCGCGAGCCGCACCACACTGCGTCGATCGCCGCCATCGCGGGCGGCGGCCGCGGCGCCAAGCCGGGCGAGATCAGCCTCGCGCATAACGGCGTGCTGTTCATGGACGAGCTGCCCGAGTTTCCGCGCACCGTGCTGGAAACCCTGCGCCAGCCGATCGAGACCGGCGAGGTCGTGGTCGCCCGCGCCAATGCGCATCTGCGCTATCCCTGCCGGTTCCTGCTGATCGCCGCCGCCAACCCCTGCCGCTGCGGCTATCTTTCGGACCCTGCTCGCGCCTGCGCCCGCGCGCCCGGCTGCGGCGAAGACTATCTCGGGCGCATCTCGGGTCCGTTGATGGACCGCATCGATTTGCGGGTCGAAGTGCCGCCCGTCGCCTTCACCGATCTCGACCTGCCCGAGCCGCCAGAGGGATCGAGGGAGGTGGCGCTGCGCGTCGCCGCGGCGCGCGAGATCCAGACGGCGCGCTTTGCCGAGACCGACGCGCGGGTCAACGCCGATGCCGAGGGGCGGCTTCTGGAGGAGGTGGCGGCCCCCGACGCGGAGGGGCGCGCATTGCTGCTGCGCGTGGCCGAGCGGTTCGGCCTGTCGGCGCGCGGCTACCACCGCGTGCTGCGGGTGGCGCGGACCATCGCCGATCTCGATGGATCGGGATCGGTCCGCCGCGGTCACGTGGCCGAAGCGGTAGGTTACCGCCTTGCGCTGGGGCGGGAAGCCTAGAGCTTCGCCTCGATCGCTTCCCATATCCTGGCCGCGACGTTGATGCCGTCGAAGCGTTCGAGCTCCTGGATGCCGGTGGGCGAGGTGACGTTGATCTCGGTGAGCCAGTCGCCGATCACGTCGATGCCGACGAGGATCTGGCCCTTATCCCTGAGAAGCGGGCCAATCTTCGTGCAGATCTCGCGGTCGCGCGCTGTCAGCTCGACCTTTTCGGGACGGCCGCCGACATGCATGTTCGAACGGGTCTCGCCCTTGGCGGGCACCCGGTTGATCGCGCCGACCGGCTCGCCATCAACGAGCAGCACACGCTTGTCGCCACGGGTCACGTCGGGCAGGAACTTCTGCACGATCAAAGGCTCGCGGTTGATGCCCGAGAACATCTCGTGCAGCGAGGCGAGGTTGCCGTCCTGGCTGTGCAGCTTGAACACCCCTGCTCCGCCATTGCCGTAGAGCGGCTTGAGGATGATGTCGCCATGCCTGTCGCGGAAGGCCCGCAGCGTCGTCAGATCGCGGGCGATGGCGGTCGGCGGCGTCAGGTCAGGGAAGGTCAGGACCAGCAGCTTTTCGGGGTAGTTGCGGACCCAGAAGGGGTCGTTCACCACCAGCGTTTTCGGATGGATCATGTCCAGCAGATGCGTGGTGGTGATGTAGCCCATGTCGAAGGGCGGGTCCTGGCGCAGCCAGACCACGTCGAAGGTCGAGAGATCGACCTCCTGTTCCGCGCCAAGGCTGTAATGATTGCCCTTCTCGCGGCGCAGCTCCAGCGGCCAGCCGCGCGCCGTCACCCGCCCTTCCTGAAAGGCGAGGCGGTCGGGGGTGTAGTAGAACAGCTCGTGACCGCGCGCCTGCGCCTCCTCGCCGATGCGAAAGGTGGTGTCGGCGTCGATGTTGACGCTTGCGATCGGGTCCATCTGGAGGGCGACCTTGAGGGCTTTCGGCATGGCGGCGATCTTTCGCTGGGGACGCGGTTCCCGATCCATGCCCGATGCGCGCGGTCTTCGCAATGCGCGGGACCTGCGCCCCGGCGCACAGGCCCTCTGGCGAAATCACCCGCCGTCGAAGGCGTTTTCGATGACGCGCACCGCACCGCGCCCGTCCACCAGCGCCAGATCGAAGCGCATCTCGGTCATCAGCCCGTCGGGGGCCTCGCCGCAATAGGCTTCGGCGGAGCGGCAGATGCGATCCATCTGCCGACGGGTGAGATGGGCGATTGCGGCGTCAAAGCTGCGGCTCGCCTTGACCTCGACGAAGACAAGCCGCGCGCCTTCGCGGATGATCATGTCGACCTCGCCGCCCGGGCCGCGCCAGCGCCGCGCCTCGATGACATGTCCGTCCTGCGCATAATGGCGTGCGACGATGTCTTCGGCGGCAAGGCCCGTGTGGTACCCGCGCCTGCCCCGTTCGGCGCGAAGCGACGTCGCCTTTGGGGGCGTCTTGCACGTGGTGCTTGGCCGTACTTGCATTCCATGCTCCTCGCCTCGGAGCGTCACCGTGCCGCGTACCCCGCCAGAGAAACTCCGCGCATTCAGCGGATCGCCGTCGAAGCCCTGCTCTGGTTGAAGCGTCCCGTCATCGATCGGTGACGGGGGATCCGATTGGGCAGCCATCCGCCGGGTCGGTCTCGCGGTCAGTGCTCGGCCGCCCTCAAGTCGCATCTCCATCTGCATCATCCGACCCTTTTCCCAGCGCCAGCGCCGCCTGATAGACCTCGCGCCGCGGCAAGCCCAGCGCGCCAGCCACAACAGTTGCCGCGTCTTTCACACGCATGTTGCGCATCGCCTCGCGCAAGGCGGTTTCCAGATCGGCACCCGTGACCTCCTCGGTCTCGGCCCGCCCCACGAGAACGACCACCTCGCCCTTGAGCGTGCGCCCTTCGATCGCGTCACAGACCTCTGCCGCGGTGCCGCGGATCACCTCCTCGAACCGCTTGGTCAGTTCCCTGCACAGCGCCACGGGTCGTTCCCCACCCAGAACATCGCGCAAGGAGGCTAACAATTCGTGAACGCGCTTAGGGCTTTCGTAGAGCACCAGCGTGAAGGGCAGTGATCTCAGCGACGCGATTTCGGTTTCGCGTTGGGTCTTGGCGGGCGGCAGGAAGCCCGCGAAGGCGAAGCGGTCGCTCGGCAGACCCGAGACGGCGAGCGCCGCCAGCACGGCCGAGGCACCGGGGGCGGCCAGCACCTTGTGCCCCCCCGCGATTGCGGCGCGGCCCAGCGCATAGCCCGGATCGGCGACAAGCGGCGTACCGGCCTCGGAAACATAGGCGACCGATCCGCCGCGTTCGAGCACCGCGAGGATGCGCGCCCGGCCCTGCGCGCCGGAGTGATCGTGATAGGCGAGCAAAGGCCGACCATTGAGCGGAACGCCGTGGATTTCCATGAGCTTGCGAAGCGTGCGCGTGTCCTCGGCCGCCAGCGCGTCGGCACTGGCGAGAAGGTCGAGCGCGCGCAGCGTGATATCGCGGGCGGTCCCGATCGGGGTCGCCACGAAGTGCAGCCCCGGTGCAACCGGCCTGGTTTCGAAATTCGTCACTGGACCCTTGCCCGCCCCGGTTTATGATTGGTCGCGAACCTGCCCCGCGCCTGTGCCGGAGAAAGTGATGCCCATGTTCGCCCGTTTGACGCAGCCCCGCAAGGCCGCGGCCCGACTTCTCGCCCTGTTCTCCATCCTCTGGCTTGCCGCATGTCAGCCGATCGTGGCGACCGGCCCCGTTTCGGACGCCCAGCGCGTCACCCCCGGCGCGCCGGTGAAGGTGGCGCTTCTGGTGCCCGCGGGCTCCTCCTCGCAGAGCGACGCGCTGCTCGCCTCCAACCTCGAGAACGCTGCCCGCCTCGCCATCGCCGATCTCGGCAATGTCGAAATCGACATGAAGGTCTATCCGACCGCCGGCGACCCCGCCCGCGCCGCGCGGGCCGCGACCACCGCCGTGGCCGAAGGCGCGCAGATCATCCTCGGGCCGCTCTATGCCGAGGCCGCCAACGCGGCAGGCGTCGCGGTGGCCGATCAGGGCGTGAACGTCCTGGCCTTCTCGAACAACCCGACCATCGCAGGCGGCAACGTCTTCATCCTCGGGCCGACCTTCTCCAGCGCCGCCACGCGGTTGGTGCAATATGGCCGTGCCAACGGTATCGACCGCTATGTCGTCGCCTATGGCAACGACCTTCAGGGCGTGATCGGCCGCGACAGCATCGTCAACGCCGTCAAAAGCTCCGGCGGCGCCGTCGCGGGCACCCAAGCCTACGAGCTGAGCCAGGCCGGCGTGCAATCCGCCGCCCCCCGCGTTGCCGAGACGGTGCGCGGCACCGGTGCCACCGGCGTCTTCACCACCGCCGGCGTCAATGCCGACCTGCCGATTCTCGCCAACGCGCTCAACAAGGCGGGCGTCACGCCGCAGCAGGCGCGGATGCTGGGTCTCACCCGCTGGGACGCGGCGCCGCAGGCGCTGACGCTGCCGGGGCTGCAGAACGGTCTCTTCGCCGTGCCCGACACCGCCCGCACCCGCGCCTTCGAACAGCGCTATTCGTCGACCTATGGCGCGCAGCCCCATCCTCTCGCTGGTCTCGCCTATGACGGCATCGCCGCCATCGGCGCGCTGGCCGCCACCGGCCGGGCCGACGCGCTGACCCGCAATGCCCTCGTCACCAGCCAGGGCTTCAAGGGCACCTCGGGGATCTTCCGGCTGCTGTCCAACGGCACCAACCAGCGTGGCCTCGCCGTCGCCACGATCCGCAACAACCAGGTGGTTATCCTTGACCCTGCTCCCACAAGCTTCCGCGGCGCCGGTCTCTAAGACCCCGCCCTACGCGAAGCCCGACACGACCGACGCGCCGGAGGATCTGATCCTTCCGGCGCGCGACATATTCGACGCCGAAAAGGTGTCGCGAATGCTCGGCGAGGCAATGGCCGGGCTGGATGACCCCATGGCCATGCGCCGCGCGGCCGTCACGGTGTTGTCCGAAGCCCGCCGCGAGGGGCGCGACGCGATCGCGAAGGCCTTTGCCACGCGCCCCTTCGCCGCGCGCCCCGCGACCCGTGCCTATGCCTGGCTGACCGACCGCGTCGTCACGGCCTGCTTCGACGTGGCGCGCGAGCTGCACCCGCTCCACAACCCGACCGAGGGCGAGCGGCTGTCGCTCCTTGGCGTCGGAGGCTACGGGCGCGGCGAGATGGCGCCGCATTCGGACGTCGACCTGCTTTTCCTGACGCCGTGGAAGATCACCCCATGGGCCGAGAGCGTCATCGAATCGATGCTCTACATGCTGTGGGATCTCAAGCTGAAGGTCGGCCATGCGAGCCGCACCGTGAAGGACTGCCTGCGGCTGGCGAAGGAGGATTTCACGATCCGCACCTCGCTCATCGAATGCCGCCGCCTCGCGGGCGATCCCGCGCTCGCCGCTTCCCTGCGCGAGCGGCTCTGGACCGAGCTGTTCCGCGCCACCGCGCCCGAATTCATCACCGCCAAGCTTGCCGAGCGCGACACGCGCCACCTCAAGCAGGGCGGCCAGAGATATGTGGTCGAGCCCAACGTCAAGGAGGGCAAGGGCGGCTTGCGCGACCTGCAATCGCTCTACTGGATCGGCAAATACGTCTACGGCGTGCAGGACGCGGCCGAGCTCGTGGGGCAAGGCGTCTTCACCGATGAGGAATACGCCGAGTTCGTGCGCGCAGAGGATTTTCTCTGGGCGGTGCGCTGCCACCTGCATCTGGTCACCAACCGGGCGATGGACCAGCTCACCTTCGACATGCAGGTCGAGGTGGCCGAGCGGATGGGCTATGTCGATGGCAGTGGCCGCCGCGCGGTCGAGCATTTCATGCAGGACTACTTTCGCCATGCCACCCGCGTGGGCGAGCTGACCCGCATCTTCCTAACCGCACAGGAGGCCACGCATCTGAAGTCCGAGCCGATGCTGACCCGGCTTCTGGCGCGGCGCAAGCGCGCTCGCCCGCCCTACCGCATCGTGCACAACCGGCTCGACGTGGCGGACGAGACGGCGTTTCTTGCTGATCCGGTGAACCTGCTCCGGATCTTCGACGAAAGCCTGCGCACCGGCCACCTGCTGCATCCCGACGCGATGCGGCTGATCTCGGCCAACCTGCATCTGATCGACGCGAAGCTGCGCGAGGACCGGGAGGCCAACCGGATCTTCCTCGACCTGATGATCCGGCGCGGCAACCCGGAGCGGGCGCTGCGCCGGATGAACGAGCTGGGCCTTCTCGCGGCCTTCCTGCCTGAATTCGCGCCGATCGTCGCGATGATGCAGTTCAACATGTATCACCACTACACGGTCGACGAGCACACGATCCAATGCATCTCGACCTTGGCGCAGATCGAGCGCGAGGAGCTCGTCGAGGAGCTCCCCGTGGCCTCCTCGATCCTGAAAGCCGGGGTGAACCGCAAGGTGCTCTACGTGGCGCTGCTGCTGCACGACATCGGCAAGGGCCGCGACGAGGACCATTCGGTGCTCGGCGCACAGATCGTCCGGCGGGTGGCGCCGAGGCTGGGGCTCAATCGCAAGGAAAGCGAGACGGTCGAATGGCTGGTGCGCCATCACCTTCTGATGTCGGACATGGCGCAGAAGCGCGACATCTCCGAGCCGCGCACGGTGCGCGATTTCGCCCGCGCGGTGAAAACCAAGGAGCGGCTCGACCTTTTGTGCGTGCTGACCGTCTGCGACATCCGCGGCGTCGGCCCCGGCACGTGGAACAACTGGAAGGCGATGCTGCTGCGCAGCCTCTACACCGCCACCGAGGAGGCGCTCGCCACCGGGCTCGAGGATCTGAGCCGCGGCGCCCGCGAAACCGAGGCCAAGAAAGCGCTGCGCGAGGCCCTGTCGGACTGGCCGCAGGCCGAGCTGCGCGCGGAGACCAGCCGTCATTACGGCCCCTACTGGCAAGGCCTGCCGCTCGACGAGCATGTCCGCTTCGCGCATCTGCTGCGCGGGCTCGGCACCAACGAGATCCGCACCGACCTCATGCTCGATGCCGATCGCGACGCCACGCGGGTGAGCTTTGCCACCACCGACCATCCGGGGCTGTTCTCGCGGCTCACGGGCGCGCTGGCGCTTGTGGGCGCCAATATCGTCGACGCGCGCACCTATACCGCCAAGGACGGGCTGTGCACGGCCGTGTTCTGGATACAGGACGCCGAGGGGCATCCCTACGAGCAGGCCCGCCTGCCCCGGCTTGAGCAGATGATCGGCAAGACGCTGCGCGGCGAGGTCGTGACGCGCGACGCGATCAAGGACCGCGACAAGATCCGCAAGCGCGAGCGCGCCTTCCGCGTGCCCACCTCGATCGCCTTCGACAATGACGGCTCGGAGATCTTCACCATCATCGAGGTCGACACCCGTGACCGGCCCGGCCTGCTCTATGACCTGACCCGGACGCTGGCCGCCGCGAATGTCTATATTTCCTCCGCCGTCATCGCGACCTATGGGGAGCAGGCGGTCGATACCTTCTACGTCAAGGACATGTTCGGATTGAAATACCATTCTGAGTCGAAGCAGCGCGCGCTCGAACGACGGCTGCGCGAGGCCATCGAAGCGGGCGCGCGGAGGGCCGTGTCTTGAAGCCCATCCGCTTGGTGCAGGGCTTTCTCACCGTCGGCATCTGGACCCTGCTGTCCCGCGTCTTCGGATTCGCGCGCGACATCATGATCGCGGGCTATCTCGGCGCGGGCCCGGTGGCCGAGGCCTTCCTCGTCGCCTTCTCGCTGCCCAACATGTTCCGCCGCTTCTTCGCCGAGGGCGCATTCAACATGGCCTTCGTGCCGATGTTCTCGAAAAAGCTCGAGGGTGAGGAGGACGCGGCGGGCTTCGCGCAGGAGGCGTGGGTCGGCATGGCCTTCATCCTCACCGTGTTCACGGTGATCGGCGTGGTGGCAATGCCGGGGCTGGTGCTGCTCATGGCGTCGGGCTTTGCGGGCGACGAGCGGTTCGACCTTGCGGTCGAATACGGCCGCCTCGCCTTTCCCTACATCCTGTTCATCTCGCTCGCCGCGCTGGCCTCCGGCGTGCTCAACGCCACCGGCCGCTTCGTCGCCGCCGCCGCGGCGCCGGTGCTCTTGAACATCGTGTTCATCCTCGCGGTGCTGGTGGGCGCGGCGCTGGGTCGCGATCCCTCCGAGAGCCTCGGGCTCGGCATCGACCGGGCGCTCGGGCTCCGGGTGGGCGACACGCTGGCGCTGTCAGTGCCCTTCGCGGGTCTGGTGCAGCTCTTCCTCGTGTGGTGGGCTGCCAAGCGCGCGGGCTTCCACCTGCGCTGGGGCTGGCCGCGCATGTCGCCCGACCTGTGGAAGCTTGCCGCCATCGCGGCCCCTGCGGCCCTGGCGGGCGGTGTGGTGCAGATCAACCTGTTGGTCGGTCGGCAGGTGGCCAGCTTCTTCGAAGGCGCGGTTGCCTGGCTCAACTATGCCGACCGCCTTTACCAGCTGCCCTTGGGCGTGGTCGGTATCGCCGTGGGCGTGGTGTTGCTGCCCGATCTGTCGCGCCGGCTGCGGGCGGGCGACGAGACCGGCGGCCGCGACGCCTTCAACCGCGCCGCCGAGATGAGCCTCGCGCTCACCATCCCCGCTGCCGTGGCGCTGGTGGTGATCCCCGTCCCGCTGGTCTCGGTGCTGTTCGAGCGCGGCGCCTTCACCACCGACGACACCATGGCGACCGCGCTTACCGTCGCGGTCTATGGCGTGGGCCTGCCCGCCTTCGTGCTGCAAAAATCGCTGCAACCGCTGTTCTTCGCGCGCGAGGACACCAAGAGCCCGTTCCGCTACGCGCTCGTGGCGATGGTGGTGAACGTGGTGGTGGCCGTGGGCCTCGCTCCGGTGATCGGCTTCATCGCCGCCGCTCTCGGCACGACGCTGGCGGGCTGGGCCATGGTCTGGCTGCTGTGGCGCGGCTCGCGCGGGATGGGGGTGGCCTCGCAATGGGACGACCGCTTCCGTCACCGGCTGTGGCGGATCTGCGGCGCATCGGCGCTGATGGGGGTGCTGCTCCTGGGCTGCGCGGCGCTCCTGGGCCCGTTCCTCGCCACGCCGACGGTGCGCTACCTCGCGCTGGCCGTCCTCGTGGCGATCGGGATGCTGGGCTATTTCGGCTTCGGCCAGCTTCTGGGGGCGTTCCGCCTCGCCGAGTTCCGCCGCGCGGTGCGGCGCTAACGCGTCCGCATCCGCGCGAGGAACCCGCGCGCGCCGCCCGGTGCCAAAAGCGGCGACAACACCAGCCCCGTCACGAAGCCTGCGGCGTCGGCCACCCATGCGGGGTCGGCGCCGAACATCAGCCCGAACACCAGCTGCAGCGCCAGGAGCACGCCGATCAGCCGGAACGCCGCCAGCCGGTTCGACCCGGCGCGCCCGAGTTGCAGCCACATCAGATAGGTGAAGCCGCCGATCAGCCCGTAGACCGCCGGGTAGGCCCCGGCCAGCGGGTAGTTGGTCGAGGTGAAGACCCCGAAGGCGATGGCCCCCGTAATGGTCGTGGCCGCCAGCAGCAGGCCCAGCGCGACCGGGTGCAGCACCTCGCCCACGAACTTGCCGAGCGCCAGAAGCAGCGCCACCGCAAAGAGCGCGTGAGTCAGGCTGAGATGCACGAAAGGGTAGCTCAGCAAACGCGAGGCGAGGCCCCAGTCCCAGCGCAGCGCCAGCCGGTCGAGCACGGCGGCGGAAAACCCGTAGCCCTCGATCGCGCCGATGCGCCAGCCCACGGCCTGTGGCCCGCCAACGAGCCCGGTGGCCCCGAGCGACAGCACCGCCTCGATGCCAGCCATGACCAGCGCCAGCACCACGATCAGCGGCGGCAGCGTGCCGAAGGGGCCCTCGATCGGGGAGTGGTTCGGATCGGGTCTCGGGTAGTATCCCTGCGGTCGCATGTTCGTCCCCTTCGGTTGACCTCGACAGGGGGCATGGCTAATCGGAATGCCACCCGGTTTCCAGCAGGACACGCGCCATGACCGACACCACGTTCGCCCCCCGCGTCTTTTCGGGCATCAAGCCTTCGGGCGGCCTCACGCTCGGCAACTATCTCGGCGCGATCAAGCGCTTTGTCGAGATGCAGGGCGGTGAATTCGAGACGATTTTCTGCGTCGTGGACCTGCATGCCATCACCGTCTGGCAGGAGCCGGAGGAGCTGCGCCGTGCCACCCGCGAAGTGGCGGCGGGCTACCTCGCCTCGGGGATCGATCCGGAGAAATCCATCCTGTTCAACCAGTCCCGCGTCTCGGCCCATGCCGAACTGGGCTGGCTGTTCAACTGCGTCGCGCGGATGGGCTGGATGAACCGGATGACCCAGTTCAAGGAAAAGGCGGGCAAGAACGCCGAGAAGCAGAGCCTCGGGCTTTATGCCTATCCGTCGCTGATGGCCGCCGACATCCTCGCCTATCACGCCACCCACGTGCCGGTGGGCGACGACCAGAAGCAGCATGTCGAGCTGACCCGCGACATCGCGGCCAAGTTCAACCACGACTACAAGACCGACTTCTTCCCGCTCACCACCCCGGTGATCGAGGGGCCGGCGATGCGGGTGATGAACCTGCGCGACGGCACCAAGAAGATGTCGAAGTCGGGCGAGAGCGACATGGAGCGGATCAACATGACCGATGACGCCGACACCATCGCCAAGAAGTTCAAGAAGGCCCGCACCGACCCCGCGCCCCTGCCCGACAATCTCGACGAGTTGAAGGATCGCGCCGAGGCCAAGAACCTCGTGGATATCTACGCGGGCCTGTCGGGGGTGACGGCCGAAGCGGTGATCGCCGAGCATGGCGGCGCGGGCTGGGGCCAGTTCAAACCCGCCCTCGCCGATCTGGCAGTCGAGAAGCTCGCCCCGATCTCGTCGGAGATGGCGCGGCTAATGGACGACCCGGCCGAGATCGACCGGATCATGGCCCGCGGCGCCGATCGCGCCCGCGCCATCGCCGATCCGATCGTCGCCAAGACCTCCGAGATCATGGGCCTCGTCCGCTGAGCCACGGGCGGGGCGCTACGCGCCCTGCCCACTCCGGCTAGGCTACAGCACGGCTCCCATCACCGTTTTCTCAATGCGACAGGGCACCGGGGCGGAAACGGGCCGCCTCGGCGCTTGCGTCCCGGACAGGGGCGGAAGGGGAGCGCAGTCCCCTTCCGTCGCATCGGCTCAGATCAGCCGCACCTGCGTGCCGGTCTCGACCAGCGCGAAGAGCTTGGCGATGTGTTCGTTGTAAAGACCGATGCAGCCATCCGAGGAAGGTCGGCCGATCTTGCGCGTGTCATGGGTGCCGTGAATCCGATAATATTGCCACGAGAGGTAGAGCGCATGGGTGCCCAGCGGGTTGCCGGGGCTC
>Ga0207882_1000430_pt1 | contig 11304 bp, 9 predicted proteins | sample MalvirmetaMSP103_FD_184228 | JGI IMG/M metagenome (GOLD analysis project Ga0207882, IMG submission 184228) | Marine viral communities from the Deep Pacific Ocean - MSP-103 (SPAdes) | ecosystem: Environmental > Aquatic > Marine > Oceanic | place: Pacific Ocean | collected 2011-05-15 | reverse complement strand
TCGAGGCTGTCGAACATATGCAGCTTGCCATGCCGCAGCACCGCCGCCTGCCGGGCGAACCGCTCCAGCGTCTGCGGCTGATGCGAGACGATGATCACCGTCGTGGTTTCGAGCCGCTCGCGCAGGATCTCGCCTGCCTTTCGGTTGAATTCCGCATCCGTGGTCTGCGGCATGCCTTCGTCGATCAGGTAGATGTCGAAATCAAGCGCCAGCATCAACGAGAAGGTGAAGCGCGCCCGCATGCCCTGACTATAGGTGCCGACCGCCCGGTCGAAATATTCCTCGATGCCGCAGAGCCAGCGGCAGAAGGCCTCCACGTAGTCGGGATCGAGCCCGTAGAGCCGCGCGATGTAGCGCGCGTTCTCGCGCGCGGTGTGGCGCGGCACGACGCCGCCCATGAAGCCCAGCGGGAACGAGATCCGACAGCCGCGGGCGATCCGGCCCTCGTCGGGCTTTTCCAGCCCGGCCATCATGTTGATCAGTGTCGTCTTGCCGGTGCCGTTGGGTGCGAGGATGCCCAGCGAACGGCCCAGCTCGACCCGGAACGAGGCGCGGTCGAGGATGACCTTGCGCCGCGTGCCGGTCCAGAAGGACTTGCTGACCTGATCGAACTCAAGCATCCGCGCTCCGCCTTGGTTTTCCTCGTTGCGCTCCAACCCCCTGACGCCGGATCGGGTCGGCCCGCTATCCGTTCTAGTCGGGGTTTGTGGCAAAAGGACGCCAGAATTCCTAGCACGGCGGTGGAATGTTTCCCAATCCTGACCTGACGGCGCTTTCGTCCAAGGACCTTCGGCCCGGTTTGCGCGTTGGTGAGGAAAGACAACCTCGGGAAGGACAACATCATGCGCAAGTTCGTCAAGTACTTCGCTCTCTACAAGCTGGGCCGCAAGCTTCTGGGCGGTCGTCGCCGGGGTTGATCCCGGTTGCCGCGTCGAACCCGGAGCAGCAGGGGTCGCCGGTGATGGAAGAGCTTCGCGCCGACCTGTCCGCCTGCCGCCTCTGCGCCGACCGTTTCGCCGCCACCGCGACGCGGCATAGCCCGCGCCCGGTGGTCTGGTTCCGCCCCGGAGCCCGCCTGCTGATCGCGAGTCAGGCGCCGGGCCTGCGCGTGCACGAAGCGGGCACGCCGTTTTGGGATCGCTCCGGCACTCGGCTGCGCGATTGGCTCGGCCTCGACGAAAAAACGTTCTACGACCGGTCTCGGGTTGCCATCGTACCGATGGCCTTCTGCTTTCCCGGCTACGACGCCAAAGGCTCCGACCTGCCGCCGCCCCCCGTCTGCGCGCGGGTTTGGCGCGACCGTGTGCTGTCGCAGCTGAGCGACATACGTCTCACGGTGCTGATTGGCGGGGCGGCAATGAACTGGCATCTGGGGCGCGGTCCCGGCGTTACCGAACGAGTGCGTGCTTGGCGCGACCATGCGCCCGACGTGTTTCCCTTGCCTCACCCCTCGTGGCGCAATACCGCATGGCTCAAACGCAACCCGTGGTTCGGCGAGGAGGTGCTTCCCGCCCTGAAGGCCCGTGTGCGCGAGGTGATGGAGGACTAGCCCATGGAAACCGGTCTCGACGTGGCCTCGGCGGCCATGGACGCTGCCCCCGATGACGACGCGGCGCGGCTGCGCTATTACGGGCGTCTCGCGGATGCCGAGCTGTACCTGCTGCTCGCCGATGAGGCCGATGACGAGAGCGTCACCCTCGAGACCATCGAAGAGGCGGGCCAGAGCTACGCCGTGGCTTTCGATCGCGAAGAGCGGCTGTCGGAATATGCCGGTGCCGCCGCTTTCCACGCCGCCGTGCCGGGCCGGGCGCTGGCGCAAATCCTCGGCGCGCAGGGCTTGGGCCTCGCGCTCAACCCGCGCATCGCGCCTTCGGCGCGGCTGCTGCCGCCCGAGGCGCTGACCTGGCTGGCCGAAACGCTGACCCATGCGCCGCAGGAGGCCGCCGACCGCCCCGTCGCGGTGAACCCGCCCAGGGATTTCCCCGAAAACCTACTTGCCGCCCTCGACGAAAAGCTGGCCTCCGCGCGCGGTCTTGCCCGCGAGGCATGGCTGGTTCGGGTCGAATACGCCGATGGGCGCGAGGCGCCGCTTCTGGCCTTTCTCGACCCCGCCCCGGTGGCCGAGCGCGGTTTGGCCGTCGCGGTGGGCGAGGCGCTGACCTTTTCGGGGTTGGAGGAGGGCGCGCTCGACGTGACCTTCCTCGCCTCGGACAGCGAGACCGCGCGCCGCATCGCCCGCGTCGGCCTGCGTCTCAAGCTGCCGCAGCCGCATGTGGCGCCCGGCCCCAAGGCCCCCGGCATGGACCCCGGGAAACCGCCGCGTCTGCACTGACGGCCCCCTCACTCTTACAATTCACGAAACGACCCGCCGCCACGCGGGCCCGGTTTCAATACCCGCGCGCCCGGTCCACGAGATGCAAGAGCGGCTCGCCTGACTCCGACCGCCGAATGTTCTCGGCGATCACCCGCGCCGCCGTGGCGGGCCGCGTGGCCGAGGCGACATGCGGCGTCACGGTGACGCGCGCATGGGCCCAATAGGGGTGATCGCGGGGCAGCGGCTCGGTCCGGAACACGTCGAGCGTGGCATGACCGATCCGGCCCGCATCGAGCGCCGAGAGTAGCGCGTCATCATCGACCAGCGCCCCGCGACCCGGATTGATGAGCGCCGCCCCCCGGGCGGGCAGGGCGAGACGGTCGGCGTCGAGCAGGTTCTCGGTCCGTGGCGTCAGCGGCAGCAGTGCCACGACAATCTGTGCCCCGCGCAGCGCCTCGGCCAGCCCCTCCTCTCCCGAAAGGCAGCGGATGCCGTCGATCGCCTTGGCCGTCCGGCTCCACCCGGTCACCGGGAACCCCAGACCCGCCAGCGCCTCTGCACAGGCCCGTCCCAGCGCGCCGAGGCCGAGCATCGTGACGGGCCGGTCGGCGGCGAGCGGCGGCGGCGCGGGGTGCCAGTCGCGCGCAAGGTTCGTCACATGCGCGTCCAGCCCGAGGTGATGGCGCAGCACGTGACCGGTCACGTATTCGACCATGCCACGCTCCAGTCCCGCATCGACCATCCGCGTCAGCGGCTGGGTCAGCGTCGCGTTGCCGACGATACGTTCCACCCCGGCCCAGAGGCTGAGCACGGCGCGGGTGCGGGTATAGGGCGTAAAATCGCGCAGCGTGTCGTTCGGCGCATAGATGATGTAATCGACGGTCCCCGGGGCGGCCTCGCGCACCAGATCCGCCGCGATCCCCGCCTCGGACAGGGCGGCAGGCAGCACGTCCCGGTAATCGGCCCAATCCTTCTCGGGCGCGGAAAACAGGATCTTCATCTCACCTCGGCTTGTGAACATGCGCGCTCTGCACCAGCCCGAAGGCCAGCAGCAGCACCAGCATCGCCGAGCCGCCATAGCTCACCAAGGGCAGCGGCACGCCGACCACGGGGGCGAGGCCCATCACCATCGACATGTTCACCGCAAAGAACAGGAAGAAGGTCATGGTGATCCCGAGCGTGACCAGAGAGGCGAAGCGGTCGCGGTTGTTCACTGCCGAGACCACGCAGAAAAAGATGATCAGCGCATAGAGAGCCAGCAGCGTCGAGGCCCCGACAAAGCCGAACTCTTCGGCCAGCGTCGTAAAAATGAAGTCGGTGTGCTTCTCGGGAAGGAAGTTGAGCCGCGATTGCGTGCCTTGCATGAAGCCGCGCCCGGTCCAGCCGCCTGATCCCAAAGCGATCTTGGCCTGTGTGATGTGGTAGCCCGCGCCAAGCGGGTCGTTCGACGGATCGAGAAAGGTGTCGATGCGGCGGTACTGGTAATCCTTGAGTAACTGCCAAGTTGTTCCACGTGACACGAAGACCGCATAGATCGCACCCACCCCGGCGGCGATCACGGTCGCGAAATAGGCCCAATGCACCCCGGCGGCGAACATCACCGTGGCACCCCCGATCAGCAAGAGCAGCGCCGTGCCGAGATCGGGCTGCGACAGCGTCAGCAGCGTCGGGATCGAGATGAACACCACCGGCAGCAGCACCCAGAAGATATGCGACACGCGTCTCAGCGGCAGCCAGTCGTAATAGGCTGCCAAAAGCATCACGAGGCTGACCTTCATCAGCTCCGAAGGCTGCAGGCGGATCGGCCCGAGGTCGATCCAGCGTTGCGCGCCCATGCCGACTTCGCCGAACATGTCGACCGCGACCAGCAGCGCCAGCGAGACGCCATAGGCCAGAAGCGCCATGTTGCGCCAGAACCAGATCGGCACCATGGCGACGACGATCATCGCCACCATGCCGACGCCGAAGCGCTTCATCTGCGGCTCCATCCACGGCGTAGCCGAACCGCCCGCCACCGAGTAGAGCATCAGAAAGCCGAAGCCCGAGACGGCGGCGAGCAAAAGCACCACCGGCCAGTTGAGGTAGAGCAGCTTGCGAAAGCCGCTGGGGACGAATTTCGCGTTCGCTTCGAGGTAGCTCATCTCAGGCCCTGTCGGAGGAGGTCATGCCGCGCGCGACATGGTTCTCGATCCGCTTTTGCTGCTCGGCGATCGTGTCGCGCAGGTTCGACGGATACGCCTCGAGCGGCGGCGCCCCGTCATAGAGCGCCTGCAGCGTCACGTCGCGTGCGATCGGGGCCGCGACCGAGGAGCCGCCGCCGCCATGTTCGACCACCACCGACACCGCGAAGCGCGGGTTCTCATAGGGGGCGAAGTTGACCCAGAGCGCATGGTCGCGCCGTTCCCATGGGAGGTCGGCGTTCGAGGTGACGCCGCGCGCGCGCTCGTCGGCGGTGATGCGGCGCACCTGACTGGTGCCGGACTTGCCTGCCATCTGCATGCCCTCGGCCACGATCCGCGCGCCGTAACCGGTGCCGCGCGCGGCGTTCGACACGTCGTTCATCGCCGCGCGTACCCGGCGCAGGTAGTTCTCGTTGAGGCCCATGGGCTCGCCCGCACCGGAGGGCTGGACCACGCCGCCGATCGAATGCACGAGGCGCGGCCTCACGTCGCGTCCGGTGGCGAGCCGCGCCGACATCACCGCGAGTTGCAGCGGCGTCGCCAGCACGTAGCCCTGACCGATCGAGGCGTTGACCGTGTCGCCGATGCGCCAGGCCTCGCCATAGCGGTCGCGCTTCCACTTGGTGTCGGGGGCCACGCCTTCGCTCACCGCCGACATCGGCACGTCGAGCGGCACGCCGACCCCGAGGCGGCGCGCCATCTCGGCGATGCGGTCGATGCCGATCTTCTGGCTGATCTCGTAGTAATAGACGTCGCAGCTCTCCTGCAGGGAGCGGTGCATGTTGACATTGCCATGGCCGCCGCGCTTCCAGCAGTGGAAGCGCGAGCCGCCGACCTCGGTAAAGCCGGGGCAGTATTCGGTGTCTTCGGGCCCGACGAGCCCCGATTCCAGCGCCGCCATCGCCACCACCATCTTGAAGGTGGAGCCGGGCGGATAGGCCCCCTGCACGGTCTTGGCCGAGAGCGGGCGGTATTTGTTCTCGTTGAGCCCGCGCCAGTCCGGCCCCGAGATGCCGCGCACGAAGAGGTTCGGATCGAAGGTCGGCGCCGAGGCCACGGCGCGCAGGTCGCCGGTCTCGAGATCGATCACCACGACGGAGGCGCTTTCGCCTTCGAGACGGGCCTCGGTGTAGCTTTGCAGCCTGCTGTCGAGGGTAAGCTGCATGTCGGCGCCCGACTTGCCTTCCTCGCGGTCGAGCTCGCGCATCACCCGGCCGGTGGCGTTGACCTCGATCCGCTTGGTGCCGGCCGAGCCACGCAGCTCCTCCTCGAACTTGGCCTCGACCCCGGTTTTGCCGATCTGGAAACGCGGGATCTGCATCAGCGGATCGGGGTCCTCCATCTTCGACAGGTCGTAATCCGAGACCGGGCCGACATAGCCCACCACATGCGCCGTGTCCGAGCCGCGCGGATAATGCCGCGACAGGCCGACCTCGGCGGTGATGCCCGGCAGGGCGGGGGTGTTGACCGTGACCTTGGCCACGTCGTCCCACGGCACACGCTCGGCCACGGTGACGGGGACGAAGCCGGGGCGGCGCTGCATCTCGGCCTTGGCGCTTTCGACCGCGCCCTCGGGCAGCGAGATCAGCCGCGCCAGCCGGTCGAGCGTGTCGTCCACGTCGCCCGCATCCTCGCGCGTGATGACGATGCGGTAGTTCTGTTCGTTCACCGCGAGCGGCACGCCGTTGCGGTCGAAAATCAGCCCGCGCGAGGGGGGGATCAGCCGCATGTTGATGCGGTTCTCTTCGGCAAGCGTGCGGTAGATCTCGCCTTCCTCGACCTGCATGGAGCGCATCCGCCAGCCCAGCACGCCGACCATGGCCAGCTGCGAGGCGCCGATGACGAGGCTGCGCCGTCCGATGCGGCGGGCGCTTTCGGCGGTTTCCTTGGGCGGGCGTTTCATGCCGAGATCCTCCGGCGGCTGTCGGTCGGGTTGCGCGCGACGCCCAGAAGCCAGCGCGCGGCGAAAGCGACGATCGGATAGGCCAGCGCGGTCGCGAGAGCCTGGCTCGCCACCAGCGCGGCGGGCGGGGTCGGGATCACGGCGATCAGCATCACCGCCTGCGCGGCCGCGAGGATGCCCGCCACCGCGAGGCTCGCCGCGAGCCATTCGGTGGGAAAGCCGCCGGCGCGCAGCCGCAGGTGCCTGCGGCGCAGCATCTCGGTGGCGAACACGGTCAGAGCCGCGACCAGCCCCGGCGGACGCTGGAACAGGAAATCGGCCAGAAGCACGATCCCCGCGACCAGCCAGACCGGCAGCAGGCGCGGCCGCCGCAGCGTCCACAACAGCAGCACCGCCAGCAGCAGGTCCGGCCCCGCCCAACGCGGCGGCAGCGTGTCGAGCGGCAGCAGCCGGGCGATGATGAGCACGAGCGCCAGGGCCGCGACGCCCAGTCGGCCCAGCCAGAGCCTCGTGGGGCGCGGGTTAGCCATCGGGGGTCTCCGCGCCGGCCTCGGGGCCGTCCTGCACCTGCCCGAGGCTTTCGGGGGCAGGGGCGGGCGGACCGAAGATCTCCCGTGGCTCGGGCACGATCAGGCGGCCGGTCTCGTCGAGCGTCTCGGCCTGATGGCTGCGCAGCACCCGCAGGAATTCGAGCCTTTCGTAATCGGCGGCAAGCCGGATGCGCAGACGCCCGTCGGCCCCCATCGTCACCTGACCCACCAGCAGGTCGGCGGGGAACATGCCGCCATCGCCCGACGACACGACCCGGTCGCCGGGGCGCACAAGGTCGGGGTTTTCGAGGAAATCGATCGGCGGATAGACCGTGTTGTCGCCCGCGAGGATCGCGCGCTGTCCCGAGGGCTGGATCGTCACCGGGATGCGCGACGAGGTGTCGGTGAGCAGCAAGACCCGGCTGGTGGCGCGGCCCACGCCCGAGATCCGGCCCACGAGGCCGATCCCGTCCATCGCGGGCCAGCCGTCGAGCACGCCGTCGCGCGCGCCGACATTGAGCAGCACCGATTGCCGGAACGGCGAGCCGCTATCGGCCATCACCACGCCGGTGATGTAGGTCAGCCGCGGGTCGAGCCGCACATTGTTGAGATCGAGAAGCTTGGCGTTCTCCTGCTCGAGCTGCAGCGCCGCCTCGCGCCACGCGCGCATCTGCTGAAGCTCGCGCCGGAGTTGCTGGTTCTGCTCGTGCAGATGCGCGTAGCTCTGGAAATTGGAGGCCATGGTGAAAAGGCCGGTGACCGGGGCCAGCGCCCAGTCGAAGGAGGGCAGCACCCGGTCGATTACCTCGGCGCGCATCCGCTCGACGCGGGGGCTGTCGATGCGCCACACCGCGAACAGCGCGATCAGCGCAAGCATCAGCAGCCCGACCAGCAACCTGCGGATCGGGCGGGCAAAATCCTCGCCGCTGTGTCGTGGTCTCGCCAAGGAGCGCGCACCCCCTCGTGATTTGGCATGTCGCCCCCGCGGATGGGGCAGGACGCCCCTCGGGGGCGCCGCGATCAGCTGTCGTAGTCTATCACATGACGCAGCTGTTTTTCGTATTCCAGCGCCTTGCCGGTGCCCAAGGCCACACAGTTGAGTGACTCGTCGGCGACCGAGATGGCGAGGCCGGTCTGCTCGCGTAGCGCGAGGTCGAGCTGGCCCAGAAGCGCGCCGCCACCGGTCAGCATCACGCCGCGATCGACGATGTCGGCGGCGAGATCGGGGGGCGTCGCCTCGAGCGCGGTCATCACCGCCTCGCAGATCTGCTGCACCGGCTCGGCCAGTGCCTCGGCGATCTGCGCTTGGGAGATTTCGGTCTCCTTGGGCACGCCGTTCAGAAGATCGCGGCCGCGGATCTGCATCGACTGGCCGCGCCCGTCATCGGGCATGCGGGCGGTGCCGATCTGGGTCTTGATCCGCTCGGCCGTGGCCTCGCCCACCAGAAGATTGTGCTGGCGGCGCAGGTAGCTGACGATCGCCTCGTCCATCCGGTCGCCGCCCACGCGCACCGAGCGGGCATAGACGATGTCGCCGAGCGACAGCACCGCCACCTCGGTGGTGCCGCCGCCGATGTCGACGACCATGTTGCCGGTGGGATCGGTGATCGGCATGCCCGATCCGATCGCCGCCGCGATGGGTTCCGCGATCAGCCCCGCGCGCCGCGCGCCCGCCGAAAGCACCGACTGGCGGATCGCGCGCTTCTCCACCGGGGTCGCGCCATGCGGCACACAGACGATGATCTTCGGCTTGGAGAAGGTCGTGCGCTTGTGCACCTTGCGGATGAAATACTTGATCATCTCCTCGGCGACGTCGAAATCGGCGATGACGCCTTCGCGCATCGGCCGGATCGCCTGGATCGAGCCGGGGGTCCGGCCAAGCATCAGCTTGGCGTCCTCGCCCACGGCGAGAACCTTCTTCACCCCGTCCTTGACATGATACGCCACCACCGAGGGCTCCGAGAGCACGATGCCACGTCCCTTGACGTAGACCAGCGTGTTCGCCGTCCCTAGGTCGATCGCCATGTCAGACGAAAACAAGCTGCCCAATCCGAACATGGCGTGATCTATCCCGTTCCCAGTGCTGTGATGCCCCGCGACTCCGAAACGCCTGCGGGCTTCGCGCCTTATAGGCATAGCGGTGCGGCGCGGAAAGGGCCGAGGCGCCCCCGTGTCAGCGCATTTTCGCCGCACCGCCGCAATCCGGCACCCCGGAGGGACGCGGCCCGCGCCGTGTCCCCTTGGTTGTCACTCGCTCGCGTCCATGTAACCCACGCCCTTCATGTCGGCGCCAGGGGCGGTCTGTTCGCGCCGCACCAGAAGCCGGTTCACGGCGTTGATATAGGCCTTGGCGCTCGCCACGACGGTGTCGGTATCGGCCGACTGGCCGGTCGCGATGCGCCCGTCTTCCTCGAGACGCACCGACACCGTGGCCTGCGCGTCGGTGCCTTCTGTGACGGCCGCCACCTGATAGAGCTGCAGCCGCGCCTCGTGCGGAAACAGCGCCTTGATCGCGTTGAAGGTGGCGTCCACGGGACCGTCACCGGTGGCGTCGACCGATTTTTCCTCGTCGTCGATCGTCAGCGTCATCGCCGCGTGCTGCGGCCCTTCGGTGCCGCAGATCACCTTGAGCGACTTGAGCCGGACCCGGTCGGAGACCGCCTCGTTCTGGCGCACCAGCGCGATCAGGTCGTCGTCATAGACCTCCTTCTTGCGGTCGGCGAGATCCTTGAACCGCACGAAGGTGTCGTTGAGCTGGTTGTCGGCCATCTCGAAGCCCAGCGCCTTGAGCTTGGAGCGCAGCGCCGCGCGGCCCGAATGCTTGCCCAGCGGCAGCGAAGTGCCAGCGAGACCGACATCCTCGGGGCGCATGATCTCGAAGGTCTCGGCGTTCTTGAGCATCCCGTCCTGATGGATGCCGCTTTCATGCGCGAAAGCGTTCTTTCCGACGATTGCCTTGTTGAACTGCACCGGAAAGCCCGAGACGGTGGCGACCCGGCGCGAGATGTTCATGATCTTGCGGGTGTCGACGCCGGTGTCCCATGGCATGATGTCGTGGCGCACCTTGAGCGCCATCACGACCTCCTCGAGCGCGGTGTTGCCCGCGCGCTCACCCAGACCGTTGATCGTGCATTCGATCTGCCGCGCGCCGCCCTCGACGGCGGCCAGTGAATTGGCCGTCGCCATGCCCAGATCGTTGTGGCAGTGGGTCGCGAAGATGATCTCGTCCGCGCCCGGCACCTCGGCGATCAGCCGGCGGATCAGGTCGGCGCTCTCGACGGGCGCGGTATAGCCCACCGTGTCGGGGATGTTGATCGTCGTGGCCCCGGCCTTGATCGCGATCTCGACCACCCGGGCGAGGTAGTCCCACTCGGTCCGGGTCGCGTCCATCGGCGACCACTGCACGTTGTCGCACAGGTTGCGCGCGTGGGTCACCGTGTCGTGAATGCGCTGGGCCATCTCGTCCTGCGTCAGGTTCGGGATGGCGCGGTGCAGCGGCGAGGTGCCGATGAAGGTATGGATGCGCGGCGAGCGGGCATGTTTCACCGCCTCCCAGCAGCGGTCGATATCCTTGTAGTTGGCACGCGCGAGGCCGCAGATCGTAGCGTTGCGCGACTGTCTCGCGATCTCGCTCACCGCCTTGAAGTCGCCCTCCGAGGCGATCGGAAAACCAGCCTCGATGATGTCCACGCCCATCTCGTCGAGCAGGTCGGCGATCTCCAGCTTCTCGGCATGGGTCATGGTGGCGCCGGGCGATTGCTCACCGTCGCGCAGCGTCGTGTCGAAGATCAGGACGCGGTTCTCGGGGCGGGTGTCGGGTGTGGTGGTCATCTCTCAAATCCTCTCGGGTCCGGGTGCTTGCTCCGGCGCGATTGTCCCCTCTGAGCGGTCGCGCCGAATGGCACGCTCAGAGGCGAGTAAGGAGAAGAAGGGTCCGGAGCGCGGGCAGGGCCGCGGGGGACGAGAGAGTGACGTTACAGCTCATGGGCGGGACTATATCGCCCGATTTGCCAATGAAAACCCCTAAGCGGTCAGAAGCCCCAACTCGGCGTCCGAGGCGATGCGCTCGTACTTGTCGGCGGGCGGCATGGGGCGGTCGCGCCAATGCGGCTCGAAGGCGAAGCTCGACCGCCTGCGCCCCCTCGGGCAGCGCCCCGTTGCCCGCGCCGGCGGCGTAATCGTAGTAGAGCTTCACGATCTGGTCGGGCGTGACCTGCTGCGCCGCCTCGTGAGCCAAGCAGGCGGCGCGCCAGGGGGCCACGCGGGCGAATTCGGGCGTGTCGGGAAGCGTGAAGCCCTCGTAATGCTCCAGAAACCAGAACCGCATCAGCAGTGGCGTATAGACAATCTCTGGCAAGCCGAACCGGCAGAAAAGCC
>Ga0207882_1000428_pt1 | contig 11309 bp, 10 predicted proteins | sample MalvirmetaMSP103_FD_184228 | JGI IMG/M metagenome (GOLD analysis project Ga0207882, IMG submission 184228) | Marine viral communities from the Deep Pacific Ocean - MSP-103 (SPAdes) | ecosystem: Environmental > Aquatic > Marine > Oceanic | place: Pacific Ocean | collected 2011-05-15 | reverse complement strand
GACCACCGCGCGCGGGCTGCAGCTTTCGACCGCGAGGCGTGGAAACAGCGCCAGCAACCCGGCCCCCGCGCGCCCGCGCAGGTCGTGGGCGGAGACCGCGAAAGGCGTCGCCTCGATCCGGCCTTCGAGACGCGTATCGGGACCCTGAAGTTCGACCCCGGCGGCGATCCGCCCGGTGATCAGATCGCCCGGAGACCATGTCCAATCAAGCGTGTATCCGCCCAGAAGTCCGGCCCGGCCACGGCTCAGGCTGCCCGATAGCGTCTCGACTTGGGAGGGCAGGACAACTAGGGTCCGCACGACCGATGCGGGCATCGTCATGACCAGTGTCGCGCCAAATACGAGGGCCGTGAGACATGCCAGGGCAACCCCTGTTCCAATCCCCTTCAGCCAGCGCCGGGCGCGGTCCTTCGGGGTTGTCGCGTCGTGGGTTTCTGGGGCGTCTAGCTGCATCATCGGCCCTTTTGGGTGTGGCGGGTTGCGGCGCTGGCGGGGCTGGTGGTGAAGCCACAGTGGCGCCGCCCGGGACGGTGGGGCGCGCGGCCCTGCTCGCGCCGCTCTCCGGCCCGCAGGCGAGTATAGGCCAGATCATGCGCGAAGCCGCAAGCCTCGGCGGCGCGGTCGGCGGTCCCGGAGCCGAGATCGACCTGCGCGACGCCGGCACCACCGAGCAGAGCGCCGTCGATGCGGCGCGCCAAGCGGTCGAAGCCGGGGCCGCGATGATTCTGGGGCCTCTGTTCTCGGGACAGAGCCGGGCCGTGGCGCAGGCGGTGGGCCGCAAGGTGCCAGTGGTCTCCTTTTCCAACGACAGCGCCATCGCCGGCGGCAATCTCTACGTCTATGGTGTCACGCCGTTGCAGTCGGCCAAATCGGTGATGGGTTTCGCCGCGGCGCGCGGCCTGCGGCGCATCGCCGTCGTCGCCCCGCCGGGAGAGTTCGGCACCAGATCCGTCGCGGCGGCGCAGGCGGCGGCGCAGGGATATGGCATCGCCCTGTCCGAGCCGGTCGTCACCGACAGCGCCGAGGGCCTTGCCGCCCGGCTGAGCGCCGCGTCGGGGGGGCAACTGCCCGACGCCGTCTACCTGCCAAGCGTGCGCGGCGGGTTCGAGGCGCAGGCGGCGGCGATCAGCGCGGCAGGGGTGCAGATCCTCGGCTCCGACCAATGGGCGGCGATCACGCCGCAGCGGATTCCGGCGCTGCAGGGGGCGTGGTTCGCGGCCCCCGATCCGATCGGCTTCGAGGCCTTTGCCATCGCGTTGGAAGAGCGGGTCGAGACCGAGGCCGGGATCGTCGCCGGGCTGGCTTTCGACGCGATCGAGATGGCCCGGCTGCTGGGGCGGCTCGGACAGCAGAGCGCCGAGGGACTCCAGCGCCCGGCGGGCTTCAGCGGAGTGCTCGGACCCTACAAGATCCTGCCTTCGGGCCTTGTCGAGCGTGGTCTCGCGGTTCTCAAGGTGGCCGATGGGGCCACGACGTTGATCGGTGCGCCCTCGGTATGAGGCGCACCGCGTCCCGGTGCCGGACCCGTCGGGAATGACCCCGCTCTGCGGCCGGACGCAGGAGGGGCAGGTACATGAGGGGCAGGCGCGAGACGGGCAGGCCGGGTTCACCCTGATCGAGATGCTGGTGGCGCTGGCGCTGTTCGCGCTGGTGGCGCTTGCCTCCTTCGCTGTGCTCGACACGGTGATCCGCACGCGCGAGCGCACCGAGGGTCGGCTCGAGGCGGTGGCGCAGATCGACCGGGCCCTGATCCTGTTTGGTCGCGACGTGGCGCAGGGCCGGGCCGCCGACCTGCGCCTCGAAGAGGGGCGTCTGATGTTGACCGGGCCGGAGCGCGGCGCGCTCGACTGGACGGGCGAGGCGGGTGTGCTGCGTCGCCGCGCGCTGGGCCCCGATGGCGGTGTCCGGGTGACGCAGGCGCTGGTGTCGCCCGTGGACGGGGTGGTCCTTCGTGTTCTCGACGGCGGGGGACAGTGGCACGAGGCGTGGCCCCCCGAGGATGGTGCCGCCTTGCCACGGGGGGTGGAGCTGCGCTTCGACATCGCCCCCGGCGGACCGTTGGGCCGCGAAACGCTCAACGTGCGGCGTCTTGCCGAAACCGTGCGTCCGGTCGAGCCATGAGGGCACGCGACACCGAAGATGGCGTGATCCTCGTCAACGTGCTGGTCACGCTGGCCATCGCCTCCTCCCTCGTCGTCCTGATGCTGACCTCGCAGGACAGCCTGCTCGACCGCGCGCGCCGGGTCTCGGCCACCGCGCAGGCCGAGGCGCTGGCGCTCGGGGCCGAGACATCGGTTCTGGTGGCGCTGCGGCGCGACATGGAGGCGGGCCCCGAGACCGACCACTATGCCGAAGCATGGGCGCTGGCGTCGCAGCAGGAGGTGGAGCTTGAGACGGGCCGCTTCTCGGTCGAGATCCGCGACGCGCATGCGCGGCTCGACCTGAACGGGTTGGCGGCGGGGGGGATCGCGCAGGTGCAGGTCCTGTCGCGGCTGATCGATGAACTTGAGCTGCCGCCCGAAACCGGGCCGCGCATCCTGACCTTCCTGCGCGACCGCGGCCCGGCGGCGTCACTTGAGCAGATCCCCGGTCTCGACGCCGTGGCGATTGAGCGTCTGCGTCCCGTGGCCGATGTGCTGCCGGTGCCGGGAAAGATCAACCTAAACACCGCCGACGCGCAGGTGATCGGAGCGGTGCTCCAGAGCCGGACGGCGGCGCGCCGGCTCGTGGCGCTGCGCGAGCGCAATGGTGGGTGGGTGGAGAGCGGCGACGTCGCGGCCCTGGGGCTGATCGGAGCCGGGGTGGGGCTGGTGTCGGACCTCTTCGACGTCACCGTGAGGGCCGAGGTCGACGGCATGGAGGTCCATCTCGAAAGCAGGCTTCAGCGGCGGCGCGGCATGGGCACGCGCGAGGTGGTGGTGATCTCCCGGCGGTTCGGGCCGGAAAGCGGCGGGATCCCAACGCCTGACCCTTAGGTCTTTCGAACGGGAACCGGCGCCCAAGTCCTCGAAAATGCGACAGGCGCGGCCCTTTCGGGGCCGCGCCTGCTCTTGATTTTTCTATCGAACGATCAGGGATTGAACGGCTCGATGGACGGGGTCATCGCAAGCTCGAGATCCGTGATGTCGATCGGCTCGGCATTGCGATCCTGGTTGAACACCTCGAGGAAGCCCAGTCCCAGCGATCCGATACCGCGCGTGCCGTTGGAATCGTCACAGGCCGCGACAAGCAGGACCAGCGATGACAGGCCGATGAGGCTCAGTCTGGTTTTCATGGCGTATCTCCTTTCGGCCCCTTAGGAGCGTGCGCCGGGGAGCGGCGTGTTCAGATAGGGGAACGCGTTCATGAATTCGGTCGCCTTGAGCGGCGCGCCGTCGGTGAAGGGCTGATTGCCCACCGGTGCGTCGGAGGGCTGGCACAGACCGAGATTCACGAAATCGCTGGAGGTGTCTTCCTCGGCCCCATCGACACCGAGTTCGGCGCCGAGCGGCACGTCGTAGCACAGCGCGCCCATGACGACCCGCAGCGCGATATCGACGGTGTCGTCACCCGGACGACGACCGTTCGGGAAGCCGGCGAGATCCTCGGCCACGACGCCGAAGGTGTGCTGCTGCTGAATCGGGGTGGCGGGCACCGCGGTGTTCAGTCGCATCATCTCGGACGGCACGGCGTCGGGGTTGGACGAGGCGTTGAAGCCCGGGAAACCGGTCAGGAACGCCGCGACGAGGTCGTTGCGCGGGAAGTTCGACGGCGCGATGTTGTCGTCGGCACCGACGGCGTCGCGGAACAGCAGATCGAGCAGGGCGGGAAGGGTCGGGTTGGTCACGTAGGTGGCCAGCGCCCCGTCCTGGGTCGGCTCGGCGGCGTTGAACAGGTTCTTGTCGGGCAGACCGATGACGACCTCGTTCACCAGCGGCGCCGAAAGACGCGACTGCTGCACCCAAGCACCGCCGAACTTGCTGTCCTGCTCGTAGCTGGGTGAGGGGTCCTCGACCTGTCCCTGCGGCAGGCTGGCGGTGGTCCAAGCGCCGATCACAGGGTCGTCGCCCTCGGTGAGGCAGGAGATGGGCACCTCGATGGCGATCGAGGTGACGTTGGCCTGACCGATCAGGTCGTCATTGGCACGATCTTGAGTAATTCCGCCGGGGAAGGGGTTGGCGGTGTTGTATTGCGGCCAGTCACCGCTCGGCGCGCCCTGGACCGGCACGAGGTTCACAAGGTCGAAGACCTCACCGAGATTGACGGCGAAGGCCTCGGCGCGCTGGCCTACGAAGACACGTGCATCGCCTTCGCAGCCGGGCAGGGCAACATCGTCGTAGATGAACCGATCAGCGTAGTTCTCGTAGTCGGGAAGAGTCTTGTTGCCGATATTGTCGACGGGCTTAACAAAACGCTTGCCGGTGCGGGGGTTGCTAAGATCCGATCGCTCGCCGCTGCGGCGATCGCCCTTGATCATCCTGAGAGTATAGCGTTCGTTCTCGTTGAGTGCGCCGAAGGGGTCCTTGGCGGTGATCTGTCCGGCCTGACGCAGCGGGATCGCCACGTCCTGCCCACCGATGTCCAGGGTGATGCCCTTGCCGTCGTTGGTCAGATCGTTATCGAAATCGAACTGGAAGGTAATGTCCTCGATCGCATCGCCGTCGTTGTCGACATGGATCTCGTAGATCGCGTCGGGGTCCATCGTGAAGTAGTTCGGACCGCCATAGGGAGCTTGTATGGGCTGATAGTTGGCGATCAGCGTCACGTAGTCCTCACGGCCCGGCTCATAGCTGCGGAACATGTAGAAGTCGGTGCCGTCGATCTTGGGCGTCTCGGTGATCGCGGGGGCTTCGCGGTGGGACGACGCCCAGGCGGACGAGGCCGCGAGAAGGGCGATCGCCGTCATGGCCCCTGTTTTGACGGTCGTTGGTTTAATCAGCATAGCTCATACACTCCCATGACCCGTCCACCGCGCGGTTGAACGGTCTGTTTTCCACCGGTATTCGCAATCGTTGTTCCAATCTGCGACCCGACGTCACAGACACTTAGACCGAGGGATAGAAGTTTCAGCATCACAAAAACTTTTTTGCATTGCATTCCCAACCTCTATGGTTCTCAACGATAAAAACGACACAGCCATGATCGAGACGGCATGAGCGAGATATGGCTCACCTTGGCTCTTGGTGGCGGACTTTTGCTGCTGTGCCTGATCGATATCCGGCAGCGGCGGCTTCCGGATGTCATCACTCTCCCGTTGATCACAGCCGGGCTCATCCAAGGGGCGCTGGAACTGGGCGGATGGCCTACGGCGCGGATCGTCGGCGCCTGCTTGGGCTATGGTGTCTTCTGGGTGATCGGCGAAGCGTTCTGGCGCTGGAGGGGGGTCGAAGGTCTCGGGCAGGGCGATGCCAAGCTGCTTGCCGGGGCAGGGGCATGGCTCGGTTGGACGGCGCTGCCGACCGTCGTGCTTGTCGCGTCTCTCGGCGCCTTGCTGATGGAGCTTGGGCAAGGTGCCGTGGCCGGACGGCGCATCGCGTTCGGTCCTTGGCTGGCGGGCGCTTTCTGGCTTTGCTGGCTATGGCAATCGGGACTGCGGTGAAACTCTCGGCCCCCATCCTGCTTGGTTGATGGCAGAAGAGAGGGGGGGGGTCATCAGGGCCCCGCTCGTGCCGAGATGCCGGGGCCTTCGCCATTGGTCTTGACGAAGCGCGATACCTTCGGCGCAATCCTTAGCCGCACCACGGCGTCGGCGGTGATGCAGGCACTGCCGTGGTGATGCCCCCGCATCCAAGCCCCCGGATCGCAATCGTTCTGCCGGTATCCCTCGGGGAGAATGCGGATCGCCGCGCCGGGGCCATCCACGGTGCGGCGATACCGCTACGACGTGGCACCCGGACGGCGTCAGCCGGGCGACGGGTCCGCGCCTGCGTGCTGCGCGTCGCGCGCCAATGCGGCAAGGCTTCCGTTGAGCGGGCCCAGTGGGATCAGGCAGGCCTGAAGCGCGTGATAGATGTCGGGCTTGCCGTGAAACGGGTCCGACGACGGGCGGCCATCGGCGTCGATCTGCGGGTGCCAGCCACCCGCATCGCGGTCGATCAGGTGCCGTGCGGCAAAGTCCCAGAACCGGCGGTACCATGCCTCGAAACGCGGATCGCCGTCGAGTTCCGACAGCGCATGCGCCGCGCCGATCCCCTCGCAGACCGGCCACCAGTAACGCTCGGCGATGGCGGCACGGTCGTTCCAACCCAAGGTATAATAGAGCCCGCCCTTCCGCGCGTCCCACCCGTCGGAAACGGCGCGCTCGAACAGGGCGCGCGCCGCCTCCGGGGCCCAGCCGAGCCTGCGGCCTCCAGTCTCGTAAAGCTGCACCAGAAGCCGCGCCCATTCGAGAGAATGGCCGGGCGTCAGCCCGGCGGGGCGGAACATCGGGTCGCCGTCATAGTCGCGATCGACGCTCCAGTCGGCATGGAAATGCTCGGCCAGACGCCAGCCGTTCTCGCGCGCGCGGCGGTTGACGATCAGCTCTGCGATGCGCTCGGCCATCGCCAGATGCGTTTCGTCGCCGGTGGCCTCGAAGGCCGCCATCAACGCCTCGGTCAGGTGCATGTTGCAGTTCTGGCCGCGATAGGCCTCGGTCTCGCGCCAGTCGGCGTCGAAGCCCTCGCGGATCGCGCCATGCGCCTCTTCCCAGAACCGCTCGCGGATCAGCGGCGTCACGTCATCGATCATGCGCCGCGCCTGCGGGTGACCGGCCATCTCGGCGCTGGCGGCGGCGAGAAGAACGAAGGCATGGCCATAGCCGGTCAGCCGCGGATCGGGCACGTCGGTGGCGGTCACGCCCCAGGCATAGCCGCCGCCGGGCTGGCGGTGCCGCTCCCACAGGAAGCGCATTCCGTGATCGACGATCGCCATCGCGCCGGGGCGGCCCCCGAGCGCCGCTATGGCAAAGCAATGCACCATGCGCGCGGTGGCGTGGATCTCGCGCAAAGGCGCGTCGCGCAAGGCGTGCCCGCCGGCGTCGAGAACGAAGAAACCGCCTTCCGGATCGACGCTTTCGGCCTCGAACAGGCGCAGCAGGTCGTCGGCCTCGCGTGCGAGCCAGCGGCGATGGTCGGGCAGGGTGGTCCAGCGGGTGGTCATGTTCGTCTGCTCCTGATGGGTCGGCGGGGCGAGGGAGGGGCGGTCGTGTCGCGCGGCACCAGCGTGGCGTCGATGCGCAGCGTCGTCGGGGCGGCGGCGGGGTCGGACATGCGGGCGAGCAGGCGCTCGGCCAGGCGCCGCCCGAGATCGTAGGGCATGACCGAAAGCGTGGTCAGCGCCGGTGTCGCCAGCGCCGCCTCGGCCACGTCGTCGAAGCCGATGATCGACACCTCGCGGCCCGCCCGCTCGCCGCGGCTCGCGAGGCCGAGACAGGCGCCGAGTGCCACCATGTCGCCATTGCACACCACCGCGCCGATATCGGGATGCGCGGCGCGCAGCGACAGGATCGCGTCGCGCCCGCCGCGCCTGCTGTCCTCGCAAGGCCAGACCAGCGGCGCGCCGAGGCCGCGTTCGGCCACGGCCGCGAGATAGCCCGCGATCCGGTCCGTGCGCGGCGCGCGCGGCGCGGTGCCCCCCAGAAAGGCGATGCGGCGATGGCCGAGATCGGCCAGATGCGCCACCGCGTCGCGCAGCGCCCGCGCGTTGTTCAGCTCGACATGGTCGAGATCCGGTGACACCCGGTGCAGGAAGGTGACGACCGGCAGGCGCTGCGCCGCGAGAAGGTCGAGCGTCGCGGCATCGGTGCCGCTGGCCGGGACCCAGATCAACCCGCCGCGCATGTTGGCGATCAGGGCGCGCAGGTTGCGCTCCTGCCGTTCGGCGTCATCGCGCGAATCCAGCACCGAGACTAGGTAGCCGTCGCGCTCCAGCCTGTCGCTGACGCCGCTGACCAGCTCCGCGTTGAACGGGTTGGCGAGGTGGTGCAGCACGAGGCCGATCTCGCGGTTCTCGCCCGAGCGCATCGCCGCCGCGCGGCCATCGGGCAGATAGTTCACCGCGCGCGCCGCTTCGAGAACCCGGGCGCGGGTCTCTTCCGAAATGCGGCCCGTGCCCCGCAATACCTGACTGACCGTCGCGGGCGAGACGCCGGCCGCCGCGGCAACGGTGCTGAGTTTGGGTCTATGGGCCACGGATCGCGATCAGCCTGCCATACGGTCTTTCAATGGCGTTAATATAACGATATATCAGGTGGGTGCAACGCCCGTTCACCGTGCCATCGCCTTGGCCCGATCTGCCTGCAAGGAGACCCCCGATGCAGCCCGTTTCCCCCCCGTCGCAGGACCCGCGCGGCTTTCTCGAAACGCTCTTCGCCGCCGCCGTGGCGCGCGCCGACCCGATGCAGGTCGTCGCCGCGTATCTGCCGCCGCGCCCGGAGGGGCGGCTCGTGGTGATCGGCGCAGGCAAGGCCAGCGCCCGCATGGCCGAGGCGGTCGAGGCGGTCTATGGCCCCTGCGAGGGGCTGGTGCTGACGCGCTATGGCTATGCGCGGCCCTGCCAGGGCATCGAGATCGTCGAGGCGGCGCACCCCGTGCCCGACCAGGCCGGGCTCGAGGCGACGGCGCGGCTTCTTGACCTGCTGTCGGGGCTGAAGCCCGAGGATCACGTGCTGGCGCTGATCTCGGGGGGCGGCTCGGCGCTCCTCTGCGCGCCGATCGAGGGGCTGACGCTCGAGGACAAGAGGGCGGTGAACGCGGCCCTTTTGGCCTCCGGCGCGCCGATCTCGGCGATGAACGTGGTGCGCAAGCAGTTGAGCCGCGTAAAGGGCGGACGGCTCGGCGCGGCCTGCGCCCCGGCGCGGCTTTTGAACCTCATCATCTCGGACGTGCCCGGCGACGACCCGTCCGAGATCGCCTCCGGCCCGACCGTGGGCGATACCAGCACGCCCGAGCATGCGCTCGAGATCATCGAGCGTTGGTCCATCGACGTGCCCGAGGCGGCGCGCGCCGCGCTGGAACGACAGGGAGAGCATGGGCCCGACCGCGTGGCCCCGGGCGATCCGCGCCTCGCCCGCTCCGAGACCCGCATCGTCGCCGCCCCGGCGCAGTCGCTCGAGGCCGCCGCCGAGATCGCCCGCGCGGCGGGCTGCGAGGTGCGGATGCTGGGCGACGCGCTCGAAGGCGAGGCGCGCGATCTGGCGGTGACGCAGGCGCGGGCAGCGCGAGAGATCGCCGAAGGCCTCGCGCCTGGGGCGGCACCGGTGCTGCTGTTGTCGGGGGGCGAATGTACCGTGACCCGGCGCGGGCAGGGGCGCGGCGGCCCGAATGCCGAGTTCGTCCTTGCCGCGGCGATCGAGCTTGCGGGCGATCCGCGCATCCACCTGCTGGCCTGCGACACCGACGGTGTGGACGGGGCGGACGAGGTGGCGGGCGCCTATGCCGGGCCCGCGACGCCCCTCGACACGGCCGATCAGGCGCTGCGCGACAACGACGCGCATGGCTATTTCGGGCGGATCGGCGGTCAGATCGTGACCGGCCCGACCCTGACCAACGTCAACGACTTCCGGGCGCTGCTGGTGCTGCCGCCGGCCTGATCGCCGTCGCACCGCCGCCCCTCATGCGGCGGTGCAGCGACGAATATCGGTCGCGTTAACGGAATACCAATTGCCGAAACCGGTTTCGGAACGGAACTTCGACTCAAGGGAGATTCGAAGTGATCCAGACCGTTCAAGATCGCGGACCGGCCGACAGGCTTTCGGGGCGGGTGACCATCACCCAGCTTTCCGAGGCTCTCGGGCTGAGCAAGAGCACGGTCAGCCGGGCGCTGAACGGCTATCCCGACATCTCCGAAAGCACCCGGCTCAGGGTGCGCCGAGGCGCCGAGACGATGGGCTATCGGCCCCTGAGCCACGCACAGGCGATCCGCACGGGGCGGGTGCGCGCGCTCGGGCTGGTGGTGCAGATCGACGATCACGACTCGCAACGCCCCTTCCTCGCCGATTTTCTCGCCGGGATCTCGGTCGCGGCCAGCGCCGAGGGCTGGACCCTCACCGTGGCGACCGCCGACAGCGAGGCGCGCACCGTCCGCACCATGGCGCAGCTGGTCGAGGACCGGAAGGCCGACGGCTTCATCCTGCCGCGCACCTTGTCCGACGACGCGCGCGTGACGCTGCTCCGGACGCATGACGTCCCCTTCGTGATGTTCGGCCGCACCGCCGAGCCCGAGGGCTGCGCCTGGTTCGACATTCTCGGCGAAGACGCGATGCGCGACGCGGTCATGCATCTGGCGCGGCTCGGTCATCGCCGGATCGCCTTCGTGAACGGCGGGGCGCGCTACAATTACAGCCGGCTGCGGCTCGCGGGTTACCGCGCCGGGCTCGCCGTCGCCGGGCTCGAGGAAGACCCCGCGCTGATCCGCGGCGACGCGCTGCGCACCGAGGATGGCGCGCGCGAGACCCGGGCGCTTCTGGCGCTCGACGCCCCGCCGACGGCGGCGGTCTTCGCGGTGGATCACGCGGCGCTCGGGCTCTACCGCGTCTGCGCCGATCTGGGCCTCGCGGTGGGGCGCGACCTGTCGGTCATCAGCTATGACGGCGTGCCCGACGGCGCCTATGCCGATCCGCCGCTGTCGTCGTTCAAGGTTGACACCCGCGCGGCGGGCCAGCGGCTTGCCGAGATGCTGATTGCCCGCATCCGGGGAACGGCGCCCGAAGAGCTGCGCGAAACGGCGCCCGCGATCTTCGACGACCGCGGATCGGCCGGGCCGCCGCGGCTGGAACCCGAGGCGCTGGCACGGTGCCTCCGGCAGGAAACGACATGATTTTCACCATGGGAGGAGAAACCATGACCACGACCCGCAAGACCCGACTGCTGACCGGTGCCGCGCTGATCGCGCTCACCACAGGGGGCGCACAGGCCGAAAGCCTGCGCTTCTGGACCACCGAGGAGCAGCCCGAGCGCCTTGCCGCGCAGCAGGAGCTGGCGGCCGAGTTCGAGGCGGCCTCGGGCCACTCGGTCGAGGTGATCCCTGTCACCGAGAGCGATCTGGGCACCCGCGCCACCGCCGCCTACGCGGCGGGTGATCTGCCTGACGTGATCTATCACACGCTGCAATACGCCCTGCCTTGGGTCGATGCGGGCATTCTCGACATCGATGCGGCCACCGACGTGATCGAGAATCTCGGCGGGGACAGCTTTGCCCCCGGCGCGCTCGCCATGGCCGAGCTCGAAGGCGGCGGCTATGCCAGCGTGCCGGTCGATGGCTGGACCCAGATGATCATCTATCGCAAGGACCTGTTCGATGAGGCCGGGCTTGAGGCGCCGACCTCCTTCGACGCGGTGCGCGCGGCGATC
>Ga0207882_1000427_pt1 | contig 11318 bp, 13 predicted proteins | sample MalvirmetaMSP103_FD_184228 | JGI IMG/M metagenome (GOLD analysis project Ga0207882, IMG submission 184228) | Marine viral communities from the Deep Pacific Ocean - MSP-103 (SPAdes) | ecosystem: Environmental > Aquatic > Marine > Oceanic | place: Pacific Ocean | collected 2011-05-15 | reverse complement strand
GCCAAGCGCTGCCCCCGCCACATGCGCCACCGCATCGTCGCCCTTGAGCGTAATGATCACCTCGTTGCGGGTCATCATGCCGTTGAGCGAGAGCGTGAAGCTCTTGAAGGTGCTCTCCTCGCCAAGCCGGGCAAAAACATGTGTGGCCGCCCGGCGCTCATGGTCACGGCCCTGCATGCGGACATGGTGGAACGCGCCGCGATCGGCGATGTCCACTTCCATGCCGGTGTTGAGCCGCGCCGCGCCGACACCGCTTTCGAGCAGCGTCAGCTCGGCGCCGTCCTCTACGCGCACCATGTGACGCAGCACCGCCTCGGCCCGGTCGTCCGAGCGGCGGTAATCGAGATGTACCGGCTTCGACATTTTGCCGGTCGCGCGCAGGACGATGCCGTCCTCGGCGAAGGCGGTGTTGAAGATCGCCAGCGGACGGTCGACCCGGTTCTGGCCCGCCGTCTCAAGAACGCCAAGCAAGCCCTTGACCCAATGGATATCCTTGGTCACGGCTTCCGAGAAGCGCTCGATCTCGAGGTTCTCCTGCGCGAGGTCGTCCGAGGCCTCGGCGTCGAACACGCCGTCGGTGAAAACGACGCGCAGCACCTCGGTGTCCTCGAAGCCCGGCGCGTCGAGGGCGATCTCGGCGCGCGGCGTCTCGGGGGTCAGGAACTCGGCCGGGTTGGTAAAGCGCCAGTATTCGTCGCGGCGATAGGGCAGCCCCATGCCGACAAGGCGGTTGAGCGCGTCATGCCGCGCCTCTCGCGCCCAAGCCGCGCCGCCTTCGGGGATCGAAAGCCCCGAAAGGCGCGCCTCGGTGGCGTCGGATTTCGCTTTGGGAAGCGCCATTACTGCACCTCGTCCATCAGGTCGGCATAGCCGTTCTTTTCGACCTCGAGCGCCAGCTCGGGGCCCCCGGTCTTCACGATGCGGCCATTGGCCATGATGTGCACCACGTCGGGGGTGATGTGGTCGAGCAGACGCTGGTAGTGCGTGATGACAAGAAACGACCGCCCCTCGTTGCGGAGCGCGTTGACGCCGTCGGAGACGAGCTTCATCGCGTCGACGTCGAGGCCCGAGTCGGTCTCGTCGAGGATGCACATCTTCGGCTCGAGAACCGCCATCTGCAGGATCTCGTTGCGCTTCTTCTCGCCACCCGAGAAGCCGACATTGACGGGACGCTTGAGCATCTCGGCGTCGATCTTCAGATCCTTGGCCTTCTCGCGCACGATCTTGAGGAACTCGGCCGCCGAGGCCTCCTCTTCGCCGCGTGCCTTGCGCTGCGCGTTATACGCGGTGCGCAGGAAGGTCATGTTGCCGACGCCCGGAATCTCGACCGGGTACTGGAACGCGAGAAAGAGACCGGCGGCGGCGCGCTCCTCGGGCTCCATGTCCAGAAGATCGATGCCCTCAAGCTCGGCGGAGCCTTCGGTCACTTCGTAGCCGTCGCGTCCCGACAGCACATAGGACAGCGTCGATTTGCCCGAGCCGTTCGGCCCCATGATCGCATGCACCTGACCCGCGCCGACCTCGAGGTCGACGCCCTTCAGGATCTGCTTGTCCTCTTCTTCAAGTTTGACCTTCAGGCCACTGATCTTAAGCATCTATTTCTCCTTCCGCATCACTTCCTGCGGGTGAATGTCTCTAGGATCCAGGTCAGGTCGTCTGCCGGGATCGATGTGGGATCGAGGGCGAACTCGGCCATGCGGCCATGCATCGCCACCGGGGCGCCGTAGCGTTCGACCTCGTGGTAGATCGGCCGCCCGGCATAATCGTCGAAGAACAACCGCACCGGACGCGTGATCCGGAACAGCGTGGTCAGAAAGCACGCCGCACGGAACCGCCCATCGACCAGAACCACGTCGGGATGGACGAAATCGTCCCGGTCCCAGACGGTCGTCGGGTAGCGGTGAAACCGCCGCCAAGTCGAAGCCTCGTCCGCCGGCTGGCCCCACTTGCCCGTGGGGCCAATATCGCCGTGATGCAGATGCACCGTGGCCTCCGGAGGGCTGGCCTCGAACCAGCGGGTCAGCTCCGCGATATAAGCGCGGTCGCTTTCCACGGCGAAGACGGTCCGCCCCGGCAGCAGCGCCGCCATCGCGGTTGAACCGCCAGAGCCGTATTCGAGGATCGTGGTCGCACCCTCATAGGCCGCGCCAAGGGCGCGGGCCTCCGCCTCCGGAAAGGCGAAGTCCGGGGGCGCGACCAGATCCATCAGCCGACCGAGCCTTCGAGCGAGATCGCGACGAGGCTTTGGGCCTCCATGGCGAACTCCATCGGTAGCGCCTGCAAGACCTCCTTGCAGAAGCCGTTGACCACGAGGGCCACCGCCTCCTCTTCGTCCATGCCGCGCTGACGGCAGTAGAACAGCTGCTCGTCATCGACCTTCGAGGTGGTCGCCTCGTGCTCGACGCGAGACGAGTTGTTCTTGACCTCGATATAGGGGACGGTGTGCGCCCCGCATTTGTCGCCGATCAGAAGGCTGTCGCACTGCGTGTAGTTGCGGCTTTCCTTGGCCTTGGGGTGCATCGAGACGAGGCCGCGATAGGTGTTCTGCGCCTGCCCAGCCGAGATGCCCTTGGAGACGATGCGCGACTTGGTGCGCTTGCCCAGATGGACCATCTTGGTGCCGGTGTCGGCCTGCTGGTGGTTGTTGGCGATGGCGATCGAGTAGAACTCGCCCTGGCTGTCGTCACCGCGCAGGATGCAGGACGGGTATTTCCAGGTCACGGCGGAGCCGGTCTCGACCTGGGTCCACATCACCTTGGCCCGGTCGCCGCGGCAATCGGCACGCTTGGTGACGAAGTTGTAGATGCCGCCCTTGCCGTCCTCGTCGCCCGGATACCAGTTCTGCACCGTGGAATATTTCACCTCGGCGTCTTCCTCGACGATGATCTCGACCACGGCGGCATGCAGCTGCGCCACGTCGCGCTTGGGGGCGGTGCAGCCTTCGAGATAGGACACGTAGGAGCCCTTGTCGGCGATGATCAGCGTCCGCTCGAACTGGCCGGTGTTCTCGGCGTTGATGCGGAAATAGGTCGACAGCTCCATCGGGCAGCGCACGCCCGGCGGCACGTAGACGAAGGAGCCATCCGAGAAGACGGCCGAGTTCAGCGTGGCGTAGAAGTTGTCGGATTGCGGCACCACGGTGCCGAGATACTTCTTCACCAGCTCGGGATGCTCGCGGATCGCCTCCGAGATCGAGCAGAAGATCACGCCCGCCTTCTTCAGCTCGGCCTGAAAGGTCGTGCCGACCGAAACGCTGTCGAACACGGCGTCCACGGCCACCTTGCGCTCACCATCGGCGGGCATGGCCTCGGCGCCCTCGACACCGGCGAGGATCATCTGCTCTTTCAGCGGAATGCCGAGCTTCTTGTAGGTTTCCAGAAGCTTGGGGTCGACCTCGTCGAGCGATTTGGGCTTCACTTCCATGCTCTTCGGGCGAGCATAGTAGAAGATGTCCTGAAAATCGATCTTGGGGTATTTCACCATCGACCAGTTCGGCTCGTCGAGCTGCTCCCAGCGGGCAAAGGCCTGCAGACGCCATTCGGTCATCCACTCGGGCTCTTCGTTCTTTTCCGAGATCAGCTTGACGATGCCGGTGTTCACGCCCTTGGGGGCGTAATCCATCTCGATCTCGGTGTTCCAGCCGTGCTTGTAGGCGCCCGACAGCTTCGCCACGGCATCGACCGTTTCCTGGTCGACGCCTTCCTTGGCTTCGTTGGTCATGTCCTTCTCGAGGATCGCCATGACGGTCTCCTTTTGTCACTCACGCCGCGCGGGCGCGCATTTTCCTGTAGGCCGAACTCCAGGCATCCGCGAAACGCATCACCTGTTCTTCGGTCGTCTCTACTCCGAGCGAGACGCGGATCGCGGATTGCGCGACGTCGCTCTCGTATCCCATGGCGGTCAGCACCCGGCTGGGGCGGACCTTGCCGCTCGAACAGGCCGATCCGGCGGAAATCGCGATGCCGGCGAGGTCCATCGCCATCACCTGCGTCTCGCCCTTCCAGCCAGCGGCGGCAAAGCAGCTCGTGTTGGGCAGGCGTGCAGCGCCCCTGCCGGCAAAGATAAGATCTGGTGCGGCGTTTTCCACCGCCTGCTCCATCCTGTCGCGCAGAGTTTTCACCCGGCTCCAGACGCCCTCTCCGAGGTCGCGCTGCGCCGCGCGGGCCGCCGCCGCCATCCCGGCGATGCCGATCACGTTCTCGGTCCCGGCGCGGCGGCCCATCTCCTGCCCGCCCCCCCTGATCCGCGCGGCAAGATCGGTGCCACGCCTGAGGATCAGCACGCCGACCCCCTTGGGCCCGCCGAACTTGTGGGCCGAGAGGATCGCCATGTCGAGGCCGGACCAGTCGAAGGCGAAGGGCACGCGCCCGAAGCCCTGCGTGATGTCCGACACCGCCAGCCCTTGGGGCAGCGACTGGATCACGCCGGTCTCGGAATTGGCGAGCTGCAGCACCGACCGGGCCGGTTCGGCCACCGTGACACCGCCATCCCCATTGACCGGCAGCGCGTCCGACACCCATGCGGCCACGGCGTCATGTTCGACCGCCGCACCGTCGAGCCCGCGCCCGTCGAGCGCCAGTGCCGCGGCCTCGGTCGCCCCTGATACGAAGACGATGTCGGCCGAGGCCGCGCCCGCCGCTTCGGCGATCTCGGCGCGCGCGCGCTCGATCACGGCCTTGGCGGCGCGGCCCTCGGCGTGGACCGAGGACGGGTTGCCGGTGACGTCCATCGTCGCGATCATCGCCTCGCGGGCCTCCGGCCTGAGCGGCGCGGTGGCGTTGTGGTCGAGGTAGATCCGGCTCATTCGTCCACCACATGAAACAGCGTCGGCACGGCCGGGCACGGGGCGAGCCCGTTGCCGGTCACATCCGACAGGCGGGTCTGGTGCAAAAACACGTAGACATGCGCCGAGAGTCCCTCCCAAAGCCGGTTGGTGAGGGATTGCGCCCTGCTGCCCGACGCGCCGCCCGAGACACCCGCGCCCTTGTGCATCGCGCTGACGGTTTCATCGACCGCGCCGAGGATCTCGGCCACCCGGATCTCGGAGGCGGGCCGCGCGAGGCGGTAGCCGCCGCCCGGACCACGCACGCTGTCGACGAGACCGTCGCGGCGCAGCTTGACGAAGAGCTGTTCGAGATAGGGCAGTGAAATGTCCTGACGCCGGGAGATTTCGCCCAGCGTCACCAGCGCGCCCGGAGGCTGCAGCGCCAGATCGGCCAGCGCCACCATGGCATAACGCCCCTTGGTCGACAGCTTCATGGCTCTCCCGCTCCGTTCCGACGCCCGCGTGGGGCCATTGTGATTGACGCCGCAAGGGGGTCTGGTTAACTCCCCTACAGCCGCTCCGATGCAACCGCCTCCGGAGTTAGAACCGTTCTAAGGTGTCCGATGGTTTCTGTCAAGAAACTGTCACACGCACCGCAGCCGCAAGGGACGTCCATGCCCGAAGTCATCTTCCCCGGCCCCGAGGGCCGGCTCGAAGGCCGCTACCACCCGCAGAAGGACCGCGATGCGCCGATCGCCATCGTGCTGCATCCGCATCCGCAGTTCGGCGGCACGATGAACAACCGGGTCGTCTACAACCTGCATTACGCCTTCTACGAGATGGGCTTCACGGTGCTGCGCTTCAACTTCCGCGGCGTCGGACGGAGCCAGGGCGAATACGACCAGGGTATCGGCGAGCTTTCGGACGCGGCCTCCGCGCTCGATTATCTCCAGTCGATGAACAACAACGCCAAGCATTGCTGGGTCGCGGGCTTTTCCTTCGGCGCGTGGATCGGCATGCAACTCCTGATGCGCCGCCCCGAGATCACCGGCTTCGTGTCGGTGGCGCCGCTGGCAAACATGTACGACTTTTCGTTCCTTGCGCCCTGCCCCTCGTCGGGCCTGATCATCAATGGCTCGGCCGACCGCGTGGCGCCGCCCGCCGACACGGTGGGCCTCGTGAACAAGCTGCACGACCAGAAGGGCATCACCATCACCCACGAGGTGGTCGAGGGCGCCGGGCACTTCTTCGAAGACCCGCACATGGACACGCTGATCGGCTCGGTGAAGGGCTATGTCGGCCGCCGCCTGACCGAGAACACCCGCTGATGGGCATCACCGAGGATCTTGCCGACGCGCTCGCGCGCGACGTCATCGCCGCCGCGGAAAAGCTGGGCGATGACGAGGTGATTTCCGAGGTGTCCGAGGCGCTCGGCGCGTCCTCGACGACGACGCAGGAGGCGTTCCTGACAATGGTGCGGGTGCGCCTCGCCGAACAACGCGCGCGGCGGCTTCTCGACGAGAGGCTGCGCCAGGGCAGTCGGAAATGAGCCGCCTCGACGCGCAGCTGGCGTTCCTCGGTGAGGCAGACCGCCTGAAATCGGTGCTGCGCGCGACCTCCCTGCACGACCGGTCACGCCGCGAAAACTCGGCCGAGCATAGCTGGCACGTGATGCTGCACGCGCTCGTCCTCGCAGAGCATGCGGCGCGGCCGGTCGACATTTCCCGCGTCATGACGATGCTGCTGCTGCACGATCTGGTGGAGATCGACGCGGGCGACGCGCCGATTCATGGCGGTCACGACCCGGCCGAGCAGGGGGCCAAGGAGCAGGCCGCCGCCGACCGTCTCTTCGGCCTGCTGCCGGTCGATCAGCGTGACGCGATGCGCTTCATTTGGGAAGAGTTCGAGGCCGCCGAAACCGACGACGCCATCTTTGCCAAATCCATCGATCGTGTGCAGCCAGTGCTGTCGAACCTCGCCACCGATGGCGGCACCTGGCCCGAATACAACGTGACGCCCGAACAGCTGGAAACCCGCGTCGGCGTCAAGGTCGCGCGCGGCGCGCCCGCCGTCTGGTCCGGCCTTCGCTCGCGCATCGACGCGTGGTTCTCCGGGCGCTGAGCCCCCGCCACTCTACTCTCGAAGTACTTGTAACCGCCGCCCCGGTCAGGCGCGCGGTGTCACATCGCGCGCCGACGCCACCGCGTCCCGCTCCAGATGCTCGCGCAAGATCGCCGCGTTGCGCAGGTTGGCCTTGAAGCCGAAATCGATGAGATCGCCGATCACCGGGATCGAGCCCACGACGTAGTCCACGCCCGTGTTCACCGCCATCCGCCCGATCTTGCGGCGCGGCACGCCGAGCTGATGCGCGCGCCACACCAGCCATGCCGAGGGCGCGAGCGAAATCGTGTCGCCGACGCCCGGGATCAACCCGAGCAGGCTGTCATAGCCGAACCGGAACCCGAACAGCTTGAAACGCGCATCCATCAGATGCGCCATGCGGTCGAGCCGGGCCAGCTCCTCGGCATGGCGGATGGGTGCGGCGGTGTCTTTCGGCATGATCTGGCTCCTTTAGCTGCCTCAACACGTGAAACTGCGCGAAGTTCGATCGTATACGAGTGTATGCCGCCTTCCAAACCGGCGCGAGACACGTTATGCCCCGCGACGAGACAGCATAACAAACGCGGAGGCCCCCGTGACCAAGATCAAAGTCGAAAATCCGGTCGTCGAGCTCGACGGCGACGAGATGACCCGGATCATCTGGGACTTCATCAAGCAGAAACTGATCCTGCCCTATCTTGACATCGACCTGAAATATTACGACCTCGGCATCGAGGCACGCGACGAGACCGACGACCAGATCACGGTCGACGCGGCCCACGCGATCCAGAAATACGGCGTCGGCGTCAAATGCGCGACGATCACCCCCGACGAGGCCCGCGTCGAGGAGTTCGGCCTCAAGCGAATGTACCGCTCGCCCAACGGCACGATCCGCAACATCCTCGGCGGCGTCATCTTCCGCGAGCCGATCATCTGCCGCAACGTGCCGCGCCTCGTGCCGGGCTGGACCCAGCCGATCGTCGTCGGCCGTCACGCCTTTGGCGACCAGTACCGCGCCACCGACTTCCGCTTTCCGGGCAAGGGCAAGCTGACGATCAAGTTCGTCGGCGAGGATGGCGAGACCATCGAGAAGGAGGTGTTCGACGCGCCCTCCTCCGGCGTCACCATGGCGATGTACAACCTTGACGATTCGATCCGCGACTTCGCCCGCGCCTCGATGAACTACGGCCTCGCCCGCGGCTGGCCGGTGTATCTGTCGACCAAGAACACGATCCTCAAGGCCTATGACGGCCGCTTCAAGGACCTGTTCCAAGAGGTGTTCGACGCCGAGTTCGCCGAAGACTTCAAGAAGGCCGGCATTACCTATGAGCATCGCCTGATCGACGACATGGTCGCGGCGGCGATGAAGTGGTCTGGCGGCTATGTCTGGGCCTGCAAGAACTACGATGGCGACGTGCAGTCCGACACCGTGGCGCAGGGCTTCGGCAGCTTGGGCCTGATGACCTCGCAACTGATGACCCCGGACGGCAAGATCGTCGAGGCCGAGGCCGCGCATGGCACCGTGACGCGTCACTTCCGCCAGCACCAGAAGGGCGAGCAGACCTCGACCAACTCGATCGCCTCGATCTACGCCTGGACCGGCGGCCTCAAGCACCGTGCCAAGCTCGATGACAACGCGCAGCTCATGACCTTCGCCGAGACGCTCGAGAAGGTCACCGTGCAGGCGGTCGAGGACGGTCACATGACCAAGGACCTCGCGCTGCTCGTCGGGCCCGATCAGAAGTGGCTCACCACCATGGGCTTCCTCGAGAAGATTGACGAGTATCTCAACAAGTCGCTCGCCTGAGCGCCATGCGCTTTCCGCGCAAGTTGATGATGGTGGCGGCGGTCCTGATCGGGGCCGCCGTCCTCGTCTCTGTCGCCCGCGACCGCTGGGGCGGCGAACGCCTTCCCGTGGCCGATGACTGCATCTCGGCCGTGCGCACCAACCGCTGCGACGTCGATCTCGTGGTGCATGCGGGCGATCTGGTCAACGGCCGGCGCATCTGGCTGCGGCCCGACCAGGCGCTGCCGCGTGACGCGCAGCCGCCCTTCCACGCCTGCGAACTGCCGAACCTGCCCGTGCAGATGTCGCATCGGTTCATCCCCGGCGCGCGGGTCTGGGGCTGCGAGCTTCCGCCGCGCCTGCGTGGCGACTGACCCCTAGACAGGTCAGAATGCCTGCCCTATGTGACGGGAATGCGCAGCGTCTCTACCCCCACCCGCCACTCCGTCGTCGAGGACCTCCAGGGCCTCGGCATCGGTGTCTTCGCCTGCTCGATCGGGCTGCATGTCCTGACGCAGGTGGGCCTGATCACCGGCCAGACGGCGGGCATCGCCGTGATCATCTCCTATCTGACAAGCTGGTCCTTCGGCGCGGTGTTCTTCGCGATCAACCTGCCGTTCTACTGGCTGGCCTGGGTGCGGATGGGGCCGGAGTTCACGCTCAAATCGATCATCTCGGTGACGCTGCTCTCGGCCGTGACCGAGTTTCTGCCAGCGCATTTCGAAATCGTGCGCCTCGACACATGGCTCGGCGCGACCGTGTTCGGCGTGCTCACCGGCCTCGGCCTCTTGGGTGTGTTTCGCCACAATGGCAGCCTCGGAGGCTTGGGCATCGTGGCGCTCATCGTGCAGGATCGCCTTGGCTTTCGCGCGGGCTACGTGCAGCTTGGGGCCGACGCGATGATCTTCGCCACAGCCCTGATGCTGTTCGACACGACCACGGTGCTGTGGTCACTTCTGGGCGCGGTGATCCTCAACACGGTGATCGCGTTCAACCACCGCCGAGACCGTTACATCGCCACCTGAGGTGCCGCCCATGCCTTGGATCGTCCTGTTTTTCGCCATCGCATGCGAAACCGTCGCCACCACCGCGCTGCATGCCAGCCAACAGTTCACTCGCCCCGGCCCTGCCGTGGTCGCCGTGCTGGGCTATTGCCTGTCGTTCTACCTGCTGTCGCTGGCGCTCGAAGCCATTCCCGTGGGCATCGCATATGCGATCTGGGCTGGCCTCGGGATCGTGCTCATCGCCGCGATCGGCTGGACCCTGTTCGGCCAGAAGCTCGACGCGGCGGCGCTGGTTGGCATGTCGCTGATCCTGTCGGGCATCGTCGTCATCAACGTCTTTTCGGGTAACAACCCGCACTGAGAGCGTCTCGTCGCGCGCATCCCCGCCATGCCGCTGCGCCGCGGCGACAAGGCTGGCCAACCGCGCGATTTTGGTGTAGAGGCGCGCTGACCCCTGAAAGAGTGAATTGAATGGAAATCCGCAACATCGCGATCATCGCGCACGTTGACCATGGCAAGACGACGCTGGTGGACGAGCTCCTGAAACAGTCCGGCGCCTTCCGCGAGAACCAAGCCGTCTCCGAGCGCGCCATGGACAGCAACGACATCGAGCGCGAGCGCGGGATCACCATCCTCGCCAAGGCGACCTCTGTCGAGTGGGGCGACACCCGCATCAACATCGTCGACACCCCCGGTCACGCCGATTTCGGTGGTGAGGTGGAGCGGATCCTGTCGATGGTCGATGGCGTGGTGCTGCTGGTGGACGCTGCCGAAGGCCCGATGCCGCAGACCAAATTCGTGACCTCCAAGGCGCTGGCCCTCGGCCTGCGTCCGATCGTGGTGCTCAACAAGGTCGACAAGCAGGACGCCGAGCCCGACCGTGCGCTCGACGAATGCTTCGACCTCTTCGCCAACCTCGGCGCCGATGAAGATCAGCTCGATTTCCCCGCGATGTACGCCTCCGGCCGCTCCGGCTGGGCCGACATGGAGCTCGATGGGCCGCGCAAGGACCTGACCGCGCTGTTCGACCTGATCGTCAAGCACGTTCCCGCGCCCAAGCAGCAGCAGGCCAAGAACGAGCCCTTCCGCATGCTGGCCACCACGCTGTCGGCCGACCCGTTCCTGGGCCGAATCCTGACCGGCCGCGTCGAGAGCGGTTCGCTGCGCGCCAACGAGACCGTCAAGGCGCTGTCGCGCAAGGGCGACAAGATCGAGCAGTTCCGCGTCTCCAAGATCCTCGCCTTCCGCGGCCTCGGCCAGCAGCCGATCGAGGTCGCCGAGGCCGGTGACATCGTGACGCTGGCAGGCATGTCCAAGGCCACCGTGGCCGACACGATCTGCGACCTTTCGGTCGAGGAGGCGATCCCGGCCCAGCCGATCGATCCGCCGACCATCACCGTGACCTTCGGCATCAACGACAGCCCGCTCGCCGGTCGCGATGGCAAGAAGGTGCAGTCGCGTGTGATCCGCGAGCGGCTCCATAAGGAAGCCGAATCGAACGTCGCGATCCGCATCGACGACACGCCCGGCGGCGAGGCCTTCGAGGTGTCGGGCCGTGGCGAATTGCAGATGGGCGTGCTGATCGAGAACATGCGCCGCGAAGGCTTCGAGCTGTCGATTTCGCGGCCGCAGGTGATCTTCAAGGAAGAAGACGGCGTCCGCA
>Ga0207882_1000422_pt1 | contig 11482 bp, 10 predicted proteins | sample MalvirmetaMSP103_FD_184228 | JGI IMG/M metagenome (GOLD analysis project Ga0207882, IMG submission 184228) | Marine viral communities from the Deep Pacific Ocean - MSP-103 (SPAdes) | ecosystem: Environmental > Aquatic > Marine > Oceanic | place: Pacific Ocean | collected 2011-05-15 | reverse complement strand
ATGTACTACCTGATCGGCTACAACCTGATGTACCCGCTGGGCAACTGGTCGATGGGCTCGGACGAGACGGGCGGCTATCTCGGCGCCTTCGGCGTTGCCGTGCTCGAAGCGGTCGGCATCGGCCGGGACGGGGCGGATGATTACGGCTATGCCTCGACCTCGGGCGATTTCTTCTTCCAGCTGATGTTCGCTGCGACCACCGCCTCGATCGTCTCGGGCGCTCTGGCCGAGCGGATCAAGCTCTGGCCCTTCCTGATCTTCACCATCCTGCTGACCGGTTTGATCTACCCGATCCAGGCGAGCTGGAAATGGGGCGGCGGCTTCCTCGACAGCCAGTGGGGCTTTCTCGACTTCGCCGGCTCGACGGTGGTGCATTCGGTCGGCGGATGGGCCGCACTGGCAGGCGCGCTGGTGCTGGGCAGCCGGATCGGCAAATACAGGGATGGCCGCACCATCCCGATGCCCGGCTCGAATCTGACGCTGGCCACCTTGGGCACCTTCATCCTGTGGATGGGTTGGTTCGGCTTCAATGGCGCCTCGCAGCTTGCCATGGGCACCGTGGGCGACGTGGCCGATATCGGTCGGATCTTCGCCAACACGAACGCCGCTGCGGCCGGTGGCGCGATCGGCGCACTGATCCTGACGCAGATTCTCTACAAGAAGCCCGATCTGACCATGGTGCTCAACGGTGCTCTGGCGGGCCTCGTCTCGATCACCGCCGAGCCGCTGACCCCGACCTTGGGCGGTGCGACCCTGATCGGCATGATCGGCGGCGTGATCGTGGTCTTCGCGGTGCCGATGCTCGACCGGATGAAGATCGACGACGTGGTCGGCGCGATCCCGGTGCACCTGTTCTGCGGCATCTGGGGCACCATCGCGGTGCTGTTCACCAATCCCGACGCGACCCTTGCGGGCCAGATCGTCCCGATCGTCATCGTCGGCGTCTTCACCTTCGTGGTGAGCCTCGTGGTCTGGCTGGTGCTCAAGGCGGTCATGGGCATCCGGGTCGATGAGGAAGCCGAAATTACCGGCCTCGACATGGCCGAGCTGGGCATGGAAGCCTATCCCGACTTCACCCCGAGCTGACCTCCCCCAGCAAGGGTGACAGCCCCGGACGCCACGGCGTCCGGGGCATGAAACAAGAAAAGGCGCCCCGAGAGGCGCCTTTTCGTTTTGGCAGGAGAGCCTGCGATCAGTGACCGCCGGCCTTCTGCTTGGCCTTGTCGGCCTCGTCCTGCGCGGTGGCCCCGAGGTCCTTCTTCTGGGCCTCGGACTTCGCGGTGTCGGCCACGTGCTCGGCGGCCTCGCGGGCCCGGCCCTGCACGTCGGTCGCGGCGTCCTTGAGGTCGTCCTGCACGGCACGGGCAAGGCCTTGGGCCTGCTCGCGGGCATCTTCGGCGGTGGCACGGGCGACGTCGGTCAGACGCGCACGCTCCTCCTCGTAGACGTGCCGTGCCTCGTCCATCAGGTCATCGCGATAGGCACCGAACGCTTCGTCCTCGCGCTGGGTGCGCGGCAGCATCGCGGCGACGGCGGCACCGGCTGCCATTGCCAGCAGGCCGCCCAGAAGCGGCTGCTGCTCATAGAGGCCGGCGGCGCTGTCACGACCCTTGCGAGCGTAGAACTCGGCTTTGACCTGCGCCTCGTAGGCGCGGGTGCGAGCGGAGATCACGCGCTTCTTGGCCTCGTCGGACATGCCATGCGTGCCGTCGGAAATACGGTCGCGCAGGCTGCGGGCGGAGGCTCCGGCGGCAGCGCCGCGGGTGCGGGCACGATCGCGATACTCGGTGAACTTGCCCTTGGCACCACCCATGGCACCGCTCATGCGGTCACGCAGGGCACCGCCGCGGCTGCGGGTCTCGTTCCACGGCGAATCGCCGTGATCCTCGGGTGTGGCAACCGGGCCGCGCGGCTCGTCCATCTTGTCGGTGCCGTACTTGCGCGACAGGTAGGGATCGGCGCCAAGACGGCCCGAGCGGGCATAGTCGCGCTGGCCGCGGTAATCGACCTCACCGGCATAACGCTCGTCATCCTGGCCGCTCCGGGCGTTGGAGACGGCGAGCCATGCAAGGCCCGCGCCCACCAGCGCGATCGGCACGGGGTTGCGCTGCACGGTGTCCGAGATGGTGCGACCGATATCGGAGGCGTTGTCGCTCACGCTGTCGGTGACCGAACGCATGATCCCGTCGAACGACAGGCGCTCTTGCAGGTCGTCGATGGTGCGCTGCAGTTCCGAGCGCTCGGTCGCGATCTCGCGTTCGATCTCTTCGGGGGAACGGGTCTGGTCAGTCATTGATGGCTCCTTTGACGGCAGCGGCGTCCTTGCGGATGCTTTCGGCGCTGCGCTTTGGTGCGTTTGTCACGGCTTTGACGCGGTTGATGCCGACCTTCACGAGGATCGCGGCGATCACGAGGATCACCAGACCGACGATGAGGGCGGACAGGCCCGGCCCGATGCCGGTTTCCGCGAGCCATGCGACGAAGGCGGTTGCGAGCACGTTGAGCGCGGTAAGGCTCAGGATCACCGCGGCGACGATGAGGCCGATGCCCATCCCGGCGCGGCTCACCGCGCGCGACATTTCTGCGCGGGCGAGGTCGACCTCCTTGCGCACGAGGCCGCTCACATGGTTGAGCGCCTCGGACAGCAGCGAACTCGTGCTCTTGCTCTCGACCCGGGTCGTGGTCCCGGGGGCGGGGTCATGATGCGGATCGGTATAAGTCATTTTTTCACGGCTCCCGTTGTGCCGGGCTGCGGTGCGCCGGGGATTTCGGGCTTTTCATCAGGCTTGTCGATGCCGCCGACCGAAGAGCTGGAGCCGGTCGAACCCATCGAGCTGGTCGAGCCTGCGGTGCCGGTCGAGCCCATCGAACCGGTGGAGCCCGCCGCTGTGCTGGTGCCGGTGGTCGCGCCGGTGGTGGCAGGACGCGAGGTGGGCTGCGTCGTGGTCGTGGGAGCCGGACGCGGGGCCGCGCTGCTCGTGGGGGAGGACGTCGGCACGGGGCGCGACATGCGGTCTTCCTCGTCGTAATCGTTAGGCGTCATGTCAGGGGAGGTGCGACCGCTTTGCCCATAGGCGCCTTGGCCATAGCCACCCGTCCGCTTGTCATCATGACGGGCCGAAGCCTTCATGAAGCGCGCCGCGACAAAGCCGAGCAGCGCGGCACCGCCGAGGAAGGCGGCCGAATTGCGGCGGGCGAAATCGTTGACGGCATAGGCCATCTCGTCGAGTTCCATGTCCCGCATGCCGTCGGCGGTGTCGGCCACGGTGTCGGCGAGCTTGGCAAAGACCCGCTCTTGGGGCGAGCCGTCATGCAGATCGTCCGCCGCCTTGCGCAGGGCGTTCGCGATCTTCGAGGTCTCGTTCGCGGCATCGTCCTTGTAATCGCGACCATACTCGTAGGCGCGTGTCTTGGCCTCATCGGCCATTTCCCGGGCCCGTTCCCGGGCGGTTTCGGCGAATTCGGCCGCGCCGCTCTTGGCGTCTTCGGCAGCCCGTTTTGCCTTCTGGTCCATCGTCTCGCCAGTGCTGGCCATGTCGACCTCCTTGGTTTGCTGTCACGGGCTGCGTGACGCGGTGCGTCAGGCCCGTTTCGCTGGCAGAACCAACAGAGCCGAGCAAAAGTTTCGCGCAATCGTGACAAGCGTGCGATTCAGGCTCGAATCGGCTGTTCGGCGAGCCGGAACGCAAAACGCCGCCCCCTAGGGAGGGGCGGCGTTCGCAAGCTCGGGATCGGGAGGGGGTCAGACGCCCGCGTCGACGATCGCCTGCGCGAGGATCGGGATGGTGCGATCATTGAGACCGGCGATGTTCATGCGGCTGTCGCCGACCATGTAGATGCCGTTGTCGTCGCGCAGCTTGGCCACCTGTTCGGGCGAGGCGCCGAGGCGCGAGAACATGCCGCGATGCTGGGCAATGAAATCGAAGCGATCCGAGTTCGACAGCCGCCTAAGCTCGGCCGCGAGCGCCTCGCGCAGGCGCAGCATCCCGGTGCGGACCTCCTCCAGCTCGGCCTGCCAGTCGGCGCGCAGTTCCGCGTCGGTGAGGATGGTCGAGACGACGCGCGCGCCGTGGTCGGGCGGGAAGGAGTAGTTCTGCCGGTTCAGATAGGCCAGCGTGCCCTGCAGCGTGCGAGTCTGTGGCACGTCGCGGCCGATCGCCATGAGGATGCCGGTGCGCTCGCGGTAGATGCCGAAGTTCTTCGAGCAGCTCGCGGCGATGATCACCTCGTCGAGCGCGCCCGCGATCAGCCGGGTGGCCGCCGCGTCGGCGTCGAGGCCGTCGCCGAAGCCCTGATAGGCGAGGTCGACCATCGGCACGAGATGGCGCGCCTTGAGCGTGGCGGCGATCTCGTCCCACTCCTCGGGGGTGGGGTTGGCGCCAGTCGGGTTGTGACAGCAGCCATGCAGAAGTACCACGTCGCCGGGCTGCGCCTCGGCGAGGTCGGCCATCATCCCGGCCATGTCGACCGAACGGGTCTCGCTGTCGAAATAGCGGTAGCTGCGGGTCTTCGCGTCGAGATGCTTGAGGATCGACAGGTGGTTCGGCCAGGTCGGGTCCGACACCCAGATCGTCGCCTCGGGCGCGGCCATGCCGATCATCTCGAAGGCTTGGCGCACCGCGCCGGTGCCGCCGGGCGTCGCCACGGCGGCGATGCGGTCGCGCGGCAGCGTGTCGGCCAGCACCAGATCGATCATCGCGTCGGCGAAGGCCGGATCACCGGCGAGCGCGGTGTAGCTCTTGGTGTCCTCGGTCTCGAGCAGCCGCCTCTCGGCGGCCTTGACCGCGCGCATGATGGGGGTGCGGCCGTTCGCGTCCTTGTAGACGCCGACGCCGAGGTCGATCTTGGTGTCGCGCGGATCGGCCTTGTAGGCGCTCATCAGCGCCAGGATCTTGTCGGCCGGCTGGTCGGTCAGATGCTCGAACATGTCTATCCTTCGAGGTTGTCTTTGGCGGGGCCGGTTTCCACCGGCAGGTCGGGGAACATGCCCCATTCGGACCAGGAGCCATCATAGAGCTGGTGGTCGGTCTTGCCGATGCGTTCGAGCGCCAGCGACAGCACCGCCGCCGTCACGCCCGAACCGCAGGTGGTGATCACGGGACGGTCGAGATCGACGCCTGCGCCTGCGAAGGCGGCGCGGATGCCCGCCTCGTCCCGCATCGTGCCGTCGGGGCGCAGCAGGTCGCGAAAGAACAGGTTGCGCGATCCGGGGACATGCCCCGAGCGCAGCCCGGCGCGCGGCTCGGGCGCGCCGCCCTCGAAGCGGGCGGTGGCGCGGGCATCGACGATCGCATGGGTGCCGAGCTTCACGGCGCGGGCCACCTCGGTGGCGTCCACCGCCATGTCGCGGCGCGGGGTCACGGTGAGGTGCCGGTCGCGCAGCGGCGTGGCCTCGGCGGTCAGGGGCCGCCCCTCGGCGCGCCATTTGGGCAGGCCGCCGTCGAGAACCGCGACCTCCTCCTTGCCCATCAGCCTGAACAGCCAGCGCACGCGGGCAGCCGAGAACAGCCCCGCGCCATCATAGATCACGATCCGGTGCCCGTCGCCCACGCCCATGGCCCGCAGCCGCGAGACGAATTTTTCCGGCGGCGGCGCCATGTGGGGCAGGCCGCTGCGGTGATCGGAAATGTCGTCGATGTCGAAGAAGCGGGCGCCGGGAATATGCGCGGCCTCGTATTCGGCGCGCCCGTCGCGCCCGGTGTCGGGAAGGTACCACGAGGCGTCGAGAATCCGCAGGTCGGGATCCTTGAGACGCTCGGCCAGCCAGCGGGTGGACACGAGCGTGCGGGGATCGTCGGCGAACTCAGGCATGCGTGACCTCGGGTCGGTTCCGTCGCGCGGAGGAGTAGACCCGTGATGCGGCTTGTGCAAGCCGCCTAGATGCCCGCGCGCAGCAGCCGCTGCTTCTGACGGCCCCAGTCGCGCTTGGCCTCGGTGGCGCGTTTGTCGTGGTTCTTCTTGCCCTTGCCGGTGGCGATCTTGAGCTTCACCAGACCGCGGTCGTTGAAATACATCACCAGCGGCACGATGGTCATGCCCTCGCGCTGGGTAGCGTTCCACAGACGCACCAGCTCCTTTTGCTTGACCAGAAGCTTGCGGCGGCGCCGTTCCTCGTGGCCGAAGGTGCGGCCCGCGTCATAGGGCGCGATATAGGCGTTGGTAAGCCACAGCTCGCCCCCCTCGACCGAGGCGTAGCTCTCGGCGATGTTGGACTGACCGGTGCGCAGGCTCTTCACCTCCGACCCCATCAGAATGATCCCGCATTCGAGATCGTCCTCGATGGCATAGTCGTAGCGCGCCCGCCGGTTCTCGGCGATCACCTTGTAGTTCTTGTTCTGATCTTTCTTGGCCATGCGCCCGATCTAGGGATGCGGCACGCCCAAGTCCAGCGCGCCGCCCCCAATCACCTTTTCCAAATGCCGCGAAGCGTCGCTTTCGCCCCCCGCGCGGGGGGCGAACGGTCAGTGCCCGATCATCCCGGCATGGCGCAGCGCGTCCTTGATCGCGAGCCGGGTGCCTTCGAGCGGCGTGGTGAGCGGTGAGCGTACCTCGTCGCGGCACAGGCCGAGCACCGACATCGCGTATTTCGCGCCCGCAACGCCCGGCTCGAGGAAGATCGCCTCGTGCAGCGGCATCAGCCGGTCCAGAAGATCGAGCGCGATGTCGTAGCGCCCGTCGAGCGTGGCCTGCTGGAACTCGGCGCAAAGCCGGGGCACGACGTTTGCGGTGACCGAGATGCAGCCCTTGCCGCCATGGGCGTTGAAGCCCAGTGCCGTGGCGTCCTCGCCCGAGAGCTGCAGGAAATCGGCGCCGCAATGCATGCGCTGTTTGGGCACGCGGCTGAGATCGCCGGTCGCGTCCTTGACGCCGACGATCATCGGGTGCTTGGCCAGTTCGCCCATGGTCTGCGGGCTCATGTCCACGACCGAGCGGCCGGGGATGTTGTAGATCACGATCGGCAGGCCGCATTCGGCGGCGGCCATGAAATGCGCCACGAGGCCACGCTGCGTCGGCTTGTTGTAATAGGGCGTCACCACGAGGGCCGCATCGGCCCCCGCCGCCTTGGCGGCCTCGACGAGGCGCACGGTTTCGACCGTGTTGTTCGAACCGGCCCCCGCGATCACGGGGATTCGCCCGGCCGCCGTCTTCACCACCGTCTCGACGACGAGGTCGTGCTCTTCATGGGTGAGGGTCGGGCTTTCGCCGGTGGTCCCCACCGGGACGAGGCCGTCGCTGCCCTCGGCGATGTGCCATTCGACCAGTTTCTTCAGCGTCTCGAGGTCCACCTGGCCATCTGCGAAGGGGGTGACGAGGGCCGGGAGCGATCCCTTGAACATGTGAGGCGTCCTGAGTCCGGGGGTAAAATCGGGCGGACCCTAGACGGGTTTCCACCGCTTGCCAAGTTTGTGAGTTGCGCCTCGGCCTCGTATACCTAGGGTGGCGTCCCATGCCGAGAGTCACGGAATCCCGGAGCAGCCAAGCATGACGAAACCCACCCGATTTTCTACCGCCCTCGCCACCGTCCTGGCGTTGTGCGCCCCGGCCATGCCGGCAATCGCCGGCATCGAGGACGCGCTCGGCGCGGCCGATCGCAAGGATTGGGACCGCGCGACGGCGCTTGCGGCCCCCTTGGGCGAAGTGGCGCTCGATCTCGTCACATGGGAAAAGCTGCTGGCCGGGCAGGGGGCTTGGGAGGAGTACGTCTCCTTCGTCGCGGGCCATTCCGACTGGCCGCGCCTCGACCAGCTGCGCGCCGAGGGAGAGCGCGACATGCCCAAGGGCCTCTCGCCCGAACAGGTCATCGCCTGGTTCGGTGATGGCAGCCCCGAGACCGGCGAGGGCGCGGTGCGTCTGGCCGAGGCGCTGATGGCGCAAGGCAGGATCGACGCCGCGCGCGAGATGCTGGTCGAATCGTGGCTGACGCTGGGCCTCGACGGCACCGGCCATGCCGCGATGGTCGATGCCTTCGGCGACATCCTCGCACCGCATCACGCAGGCCGCATCGACGCGATGCTCTGGCGCTGGCGCATCACCGATGCGGAGCGGCTGTTCGATACGCTTTCGGACGCCGACCGCCGCGTCGCCGAGGCCCGCGTCGCCCTCATTCGCGACCGGGGCGCCGCGGCGGCGCTGGGCCGGGTGCCCGAGCGGCTGCGCGACGATCCCGGCATCGCCAACGCCCGGTTCAACCGCTTTGCCGACAAGGGCGACTACACCGAGGCGCTGGAGATCATCGAGCGCCATACCGGCTCGGAAAAGGCGCTGGGCGATCCGTTCCGCTGGGCCTCGTGGCGCGCGACGCTGTCGCGCTGGCTGATGCGCAATGGCGAGCCTCAGCGCGCCTATGCGCTGGCCAGCCGGCATTTCCTGACCGAAGGCACGTTCTACGCCGATCTCGAATGGCTCTCGGGCTACATCGCGCTGACCTATCTCGATCAGCCGCAAAAGGCGTTGGAGCACTTCCAGCACCTCGAAAGCGACGTCGAGAGCCCGATCTCACTCGCGCGAGCCGGATACTGGCAGGGCCGGGCGCGTGAGGCGTCGGGCGCCTATGACACCGCAGCACTCGACTATGCCCGCGCGGCGCTGCACCAGACCGCCTTTTACGGGCTTCTCGCCGCCGAGAAGCTGGGGCTGTCGCTCGACCCGGCGCTTACCGGCCACGAGCCGGTGGCCGACTGGCGGCAGGGCGACTTCCTGAAGGATGACCGCACCCAAGCGGTGGCCTATCTGCTCGATGCGGGCCAGTACGGCGACGCGCTTCGCTTCGTGGTGGAGCTGGGCCGCAGCCTCGACCGCGAGGGCATCGCGCAGCTCGGCCGCATGCTGATGGAGCGCGACGAGACGCATCTGGCGCTGACACTGGGCAAGGCCGCGGCCTACCGGCAGATCGTGATCCCCGAGATCTACTTCCCGCTGCACGCGCTGGCCGAGACCGACCTGCCGGTCGCGCCGGAGCTTGCGATGTCGATCGCCCGCCGCGAGAGCGAGTTCAACATCGGCGTCGGCAGCCCGGTGGGCGCACTTGGCCTGATGCAGCTGATGCCCGCCACCGCCGAGGAGGTCTCGGGCTGGCTCGGGCTGCCCTATTCGCGCGCCAAGCTGACCTCGGACTGGCGCTACAACGCCAAGCTCGGTTCGCGCTACCTCGCCTATCTCGAAGAGACCTTCGGCCAGAGCCCGGTGATGATCTCGGCCGGCTACAATGCCGGGGCGTCGCGGCCGCGCACATGGATGGCCGAGCGCGGCGATCCGCGGATCGGGCAGGCCGACGTGGTCGACTGGATCGAGCACATCCCCTTCACCGAGACCCGCAACTACGTGATGCGGGTGAGCGAATCGATTCCGGTCTACCGTGCGAGGCTCACCGGTGAGACCGGGCCGGTGAACTTCTCGGACATCCTCAGCGGCAAGCCGCCCTTCGTGCGCCCGCAGGCGCGGGTCGGTTCGGCTCCGGTCGTGGCCGAGGCCGCCCCCGCGCCGGTGCCGCCCGCAGTCGAGGTCTCGCCACAGGGGCGCGCTTCGTCGATGTCGCTGTCGATCCTCGCGCCGATGTCGATCGGCGGCATGCGGCCGCCGCAGCGCCCGGTCGAGTGACCTAACCCGATCTGCGGTGGGTGCGGATCAGCGTGAAGACGCCCGCGCCCACCACGATCACGGCCCCCAGCGCCACGTTGGGCGCGAGGCTCTCGCCGAAAACCGCGATCCCGAGGCTTGCCGCAAAAACCAGCTGCAGATAGGCGAAGGGCTGCACCGCCCCGGCCTCGGCCACCTCATAGGTCTTGATCAGCAGGAAATGCCCGCCAGCGCCGGTGATGCATAAGAGCGCCATCACGGCCCAGTCCCAGCCGATCAGCGGCTCCCAGTTCGGCAGGCCGATCACCGTCATCAGCACGGCGCCGCTGACGCCGGTCCAGAAGAAGCTGGTGGCGGCCGAATCGCGCCGTGCGGCATAGCGCGTCAGCAGCCCGTAGAGCGCGAACATCACCGCCGCCATCAACGGAAACAGCGCCGCGGGCGCGAACACGCCGATGCCAGGGCGCAGGATCACCAGAACCCCCGTAAAGCCGATGCCGATGGCGACCCAGCGCCGCCAGCCGACGATTTCGCCCAGCACCGGGCCCGACAGGGCGGCGATGAGCAGCGGATAAACCGCGAAGATCGCATGGCTCTCGACGAGGCCGAGATGCACGAAGCCGACCACCATGACACAGATCTCGCCCGCCAGTAGCAGGCCCCGGACCCCTTGCAGCAGAGGCTGCGAGGTGCGTGCGGCGGCGCGGATCGACCCTTTCTGCCGCCGCGCAATGGCGACGACGAAGGCGGCGAAGAACCAGTAGCGGATCATCACCACCATGAGAACGCTGTAGGTTTCCGCCAAATAGCGCGAGATGCCGTCCTGCATGGCGAAGACGAAGGTGGTGATCACCATCAGCAGGACGCCGAGCCGGTTGTCGTTGCGCATCAGCCGGGTCTCCGCGCCACGGTCATGTGGCGCTTGCGCCCGTATCCCGGCGCGCGCGTGACCTTCAGCCCCGCCGCCGCCAGCGCGCGGCGCACATGGCCCGCCGCGGTATAGCTCGCCAGCGTGCCGCCCGGTGCCATGTGCGCCGCCACCTGTGCCATCAGCGCGTCACCCCACAATTCGGGGTTCTTCGCGGGGGCGAAACCGTCGAGGAACCACGCGTCGGCGAGGTCTCGATGCATGGGCAGCGTCTCACGCGCGTCGCCGGGCACGATCTCCAGCGTCACCGCGCCATCGAAGACATGCGGGCCGGCGCCGCTCTGCAACGCCGCGACCAGCCGGCCGGCATGGCCCCCCAACTCGGGAAAGGCCGAAAGCGCGCGGGCCGTGTCGCCCGGTGACATGGGATAGGCTTCGAAGCTGGTGAAGCGCAGCGTGCCGCGCCCGCCCGCCGCCTCCCATGCCTGCCACGCGGTGAGGAAATTGAGCCCGGTGCCGAAGCCCGTCTCCATGATCCGGAACTTCGCGCCGAACCGGTCCGGCAGGCCGTTGCCCGCCAGAAAGACATGGCGCGTTTCAGCCAGCCCGTCATGGATCGAGAAATATGGATCGTCGAATCGGGTCGAAACCGGCACGCGGTCGTCCCGCCAGTCGATGTCCGCCTGCTGGTCGTTCATGGGAGCCTGCCTTAGGTTGCGCCCTCGTGATGGCGAGGGGGCGAGGCGATGGCAAGCGTGGATCTGACGGTGATGGGGGCGGGGGTCTGGGGCCTTTCGGTCGCCGTGGCCTGCGCCCGGCGCGGCGCGCATGTGGTCGTGATCGACCCGCATGGGCCCGCGGCCGGGGCCTCGGGGGGCATTGTCGGGGCTCTGGCCCCGCATGTGCCCGAGCAGTGGAACGAGAAGAAGGCGTTCCAGCTCGAGGCGCTCTTGATGGCCGAGGCGTTCTGGACCGATATCGCGCGGCTGTCGGGCGAAGATCCGGGCTATGCCCGCACCGGACGGCTGCAACCGCTCC